>Ga0210019_1000304_pt1 | contig 63981 bp, 69 predicted proteins | sample CryGeyCG2114_020_2_FD_183969 | JGI IMG/M metagenome (GOLD analysis project Ga0210019, IMG submission 183969) | Groundwater microbial communities from aquifer - Crystal Geyser CG11_big_fil_rev_8/21/14_0.20 (SPAdes) (version 2) | ecosystem: Environmental > Aquatic > Deep subsurface > Groundwater ...
CTATTAAACGCCCCTTCGGGGCGTATGTCTGCTCACGCAGACATGACAATCAATGCAAACAAGCAACAATCAAAGTGCTCGCCTACAACCTCGAACTAATCGGACGCAAAATAAAGGTCTGGCTCTTTATATTTCAAACCACAATTCTACACCGCCCATGAAACCGATAGCTACTAATACCAAAATAATCGTTATTACCACAAAAAGTATTTCAAAAATAGCGTAAGCGTACCCCCCCCCCCCGCCAATCCTGATTTTGTTGGGAGTGGAATGCAGAACTTCATTAGTCAGCGGTTTTTCCTCCAAATCTTTAGCTTCACTTAAAGGCACCTCAAGAGTGATTGGAAAAGAATTCCCACATCAGTTGCACTTCCAATTAACACTGGAACCAAAAGCCTCTAACACAGTGTTTGAATTGTCTGTATGGATATCCGCACTATTACAAATAGGACAAACATCAACAAATTTCTCTTTAACCATAAAAAATGTAATAAAAATCAAAATATAAATGTTACAATCCCACAATAACAATATATTCTATACTGCAACCAAAATTATCTTTACCAACACCCCAACTAAATCCTGCTTTCAACGCTAATGTATATATTCTTTAATGCACTAATTCTGGCATGCAATCAGTTATTCTTGCCGCAGGAAGGGGCATTAGGCTAAAACCAATCACGGATGAAATACCAAAATGCATGGTTGGCATAAAGGGTGTGCCACTGCTTGAAATTTTAATGCAAAAACTCGCAAACAGCGGAATCGGAGATTTTAACCTTGTTGTCGGATACAAAAAAGAAATAATTGAAGAACACTTCGGAAAAGAATTTGAAGGAATTAAAATAAAGTATTTTGTGCAAAGCGAACCCAAAGGGACTGCGCATGCGCTGAGCCTTGTGGAAAAACACATTAATGAAAAATTCCTGCTTACAAACAGCGATGTGATTGTCCCTGAAAATAATTACAAAAAAATGCTGGAAACAGATGAATTTGAAAAACTTGATGCACTTGCATTATCAAGAAAAGTGAATGACCCTTGGAGATACGGCGTTCTGAAAACCGAACAGAAAAAAATAATTGATATAATAGAAAAGCCTTCCCCAGGAAATGAACCAAGCAACCTTGTAAGCACAGGAATTTACAGATTTAAAAAAGATATTTTTGAAAGCATCAAAGAAATAAAATTATCCCAAAGAGGAGAATATGAACTTGTAGATGCAGTAAAAAATTACATCACTAAAGGAAAAATAGTTGAAAGCCTTCTATGCGAAGGAGAATGCCTTGACATAGGAACAATTGAAGACCTTGAAAAAGCAAATGAAATTGAAAGCGAATTCCCAGAATAATTAGGTTTTGAATGACTGTCCAGGTTTCAGGATTATTGGAATTGTTTTTAGAATACTTTTTTCAATCCTTGTTTTGAAATCGTTCGGATCCGCCAAAATTGTTTCGAAAGAATTGTAATGCATTGGAATTGCATAGGTCGGCTTCATTGTTTTGGTTGCCCTTACTGCATCAATAATATCCATTGTAGATGAACCGCCTATCGGAAGCAATGCGACATCGGTTTTTATCTGGGAAAAACTGTCAGTAAGAGCAGTATTTCCCGCAAAGAAAACTTTTTCACCATCTTTAGCAAGAAGATAACTCAAAGGATAAAAAGAGGACGGGTAATGCGATGACATTACTTCAACATCCACCCCACGCATGGAAAATTTATCGCCAACTTTAACATTGTGTTTTAATGCAGGATTCAGATCAAGTTCATTGAGAACGGATTCATGGCCAACAACAACCGCGCTTTCTTTTGACGCGAGAGCCTGGACAAATTTCTTGTCAAAATGATCAAAATGCTCATTGCTTATGCAAATGAAATCAACATTTTTCATTGCCAACGCATCTTTTGGAAACTTGACGCAAGGCTTGAAAGTGTTGTCACCTTCAGGAACATTCACGAAAGGATCCATCACAACATTCACACCCTGAAAAGAAATTTTAAAATAAGAATGCCAAAGGAACTGAACTTTCATCTAATCACATAAAGAGTAAATCGTCTAGGTATATAAACACGCGGTCTGCAATTTTCCGCAAACAAAAACCAAAGCAAATGCAAAAGAAAAAATTTAACTATCCCTGAATCGTATTAATATAACATGAAAAATCAGAAAGCCACAATTATTTTTTTCATTATGCTGCTTGCCGGAACAGCAAGCGCACTGAACACCGACCACCTTACAATTGAAATCGCGTTGGATAATCAAGGAAGCGCAACTATAACAGAAAATTATTTACTTTCTTTTGTAAGCCCTTTTGAGGAAAGAAGTTTCCGCGATCTTGCGCTTGAAAATTCATCGAATCTTTTGGCATGGCAATCACAACTGGAATTTTTCTTCCCGCACTTTGAAAGCATTGCGGGAAACAGCAGATCGACCACTTCAATAACATACGATGAAAAATCAAAAACAATTATCCTGAGATACATATTAAAAGAAAAATTCGCGAGAATAATAAGCAAGGAACAACGGTCCGATTCTTTTGTGATTGACCAAAAGCAATGGAGCGCGTTCAAAGAATCAGGGTCAATTGTGATTCCTGAAAACACGACCGTAAGGCTTCTTTTTCCGGCAAACACTGAAATCGATTCAGATAAACTTCCAAGCAACGCAATTGTGGAAGGAAACATAATAGAGCTGAGCGGGATACAAAGCAACTTCATAAACGTGGAATACAAAATCGCAAAACCTATTTTACCGGGAAGCGATGATCTTTTTGAAAACATTACAGGGATATACACAATTGCAATCCCAATATTGATAGTGATTCTTTTGATAGGATATGTGAAAAGAGAGGACATTGAGTCAAAAGTTGAAAATTATCTTGTGGCACACTCTGAAGTCAATTTCAGGGAACCTGAAGAAGAGCTTGATTTCGATTTGGATAAATAATCAGAATTTTCTGTGTTTTTTAATTTCCTTGTGGGCTACGCCCTGGAATTTTATTGAGAGTTTTTTGAGCACATTCTGTACGCTATAATCATCAGTTATTACAGTGAACTTTTCACCTCGTTCCCTGAATTCGATTGCAAGAGCAAGAATAGATGAATCGGCCTCGCCCATTTCAGTACCTGATTCAGCACATTTATCAAAAGTTTTTTGCAGCGAAACCGGGCAGGGATCCTGTATTGTGAGCAAACCTCGGGTATAAGCATTTTCTGCAAGTGCTTTTGACCTGAAATCCCGCCATTCGGCAAAAACAAGGGAAGTTGTATAATATTTATCCTTGGCACTGAACTCAAAAACCTCATTATTCAGCAATGCCGCGGCATCCAATATGAAAATCATAGAAAGCTTTAACCTTCAATAGTTTTTAATTTTAATCATACACAATAAATACTGTGGTTAAATGAATATTAACACAAAAATAGCCTCATTAAGCGATATTGAAAAATCAGCACTTAAAGTGCTTTCAAAAGAACCTATGACGGCTGAAGCAATTGCCGAAAAAGCAGGAATGAATACTGATTCTGCAAGAAGAGCAATAAACTGGCTTGCTGAAAAAGGCTTTGCAACAATAAATGAAAAATCAAATAAAAAACTCATTCTAAGTGAAGAAGGAAAAAAAGCACTTAAAAATGGTCTTCCTGAAACAAGAATGATTACTGTCCTTTCAGAAAAAGGCAAGACAACATTTTCAGAAATAGAAAAAAACAGGTTTACAAAACAAGAATTTAATATTGCACTTGGAATAAACAAACGAAAAGCATTTGTCGTAATAATCAAAGAAGCACAGCCAATGCTTGAACTTACTGAAGTTGCAAAAGAATTCACAGGAAAACCTGACGAAAATGAAATTGCACTAAAAGAAATCTCTGAAAAAGGAAAAACCGAAAACATGGAAGCAACAAAAACGCTTATCGAAAGAGGCATAGTTACAGAAAAAGAAGAAAAAGAAAGATTTGTCTACATAAATGATGATGGGGATAATGCCCGCAGCTCAAGTGAATTCAGCACCGAGAGAAAATACAATATTTTTGACCCAGTGCCTGAACTCAGCATAGGAAAAAAACAGCCATACATCCAGTTCCTGAACATAATCAGGAGAAAACTCACTGAATTAGGATTTAAGGAAATGGAGTCGCCGCTTATAGTGCACGAATTTTACAATTTTGATGTGCTTTTCCAGCCACAGAATCACCCTGCAAGAACATGGACTGACACTTACCAACTCAAGAACCCAGTAAAAGGAATTCTTAAGGATAAAGAAAAAATAAAGGCAATTAAAGCAGCACATGAAACCGGCGGAGTTTCAGCATCATCAGGGTGGAAATATAATTGGTTTGAAGAAATAGCGGAAAAGGTGATGCCCGCGGCGCACGGAACAGCGCATAGCGCAAGGCAATTAACCAAAGGAGTCACAATACCTGGAAAATATTTTGCAATAGCACGATGCTATAGACCAGATGTACTTGATGCAACACATTTAATTGAATTCAACCAGACTGAAGGTTTCATTGTCGGAGAGGATTTAAATTTCACGCATTTGCTTGGCATTCTTGAACAGTTTGCAAAAGAAATTGCAGGCGCAAAAGAAGTAAAATTCTACCCTGATTATTACCCCTTCACAGAACCATCTGTTCAGCTTAGCGCAAAGCACCCAAAACTCGGGTGGGTTGAACTGGGCGGAGCAGGAATGTTCAGACCTGAAATACTTGAAAATCTTGGAATAAAAGGACAGGCAATTGCATGGGGAATAGGCATTGACAGGCTTGCAATGTTCAAACTCGGAATTAATGATATAAGATACTTATTCAGCGATGATTTAAACTGGCTTAGAAAAACGCCACAGGTGAAATGATGATTAAAAAAACAGTAAAAGCAAAGACAGGCGAATCGGCAGGCGTCATGGCTGCTAAAATCCATTTAGCCTCCAATGCGCAACTTAAACAAATAGCGGTTTCAAGCGCAAGAGAATTAGTTAGGTTAAGAATTTTGAACAAAGATACTACAAAATAAAATAAGGGGAAAATTAAAAAAATTGACAAAGCTGGAAGGAGCTGAACTGGAACAATTTATTAGCCATGTTTCAAAGAATAATTAGGGAGATATTATGCCGACACTGGAAGTAAGCAAAAAGGATCTTGAAAAGCTTGTTGGAAAAAAACTTTCCGAAAAAGAGATTGAAGAACACCTGATGTTTGTAAAAGGAGAAATTGACGGACAGGACGGAGACACGCTTAAGGTTGATGTGAAAGAAACAAACCGCCCTGATTTATGGAGCACTGAAGGAATTGCAAGAGAAATAAAAGCAAGAACAGGAAAGGAAAAAGGAATTCCGAAATATAAAACAACAAAATCAAAGCTTACTGTAAACATCGAAAAATCCGTGAAGGAATCAAGACCATTCACTGTTGGCGCCGTCCTTAAAGGAGTAAAGATAACTGATGAACTCCTTATTCAGCTGATTCAGCTGCAGGAAAAAGTAGCCATGACATTCGGAAGAAAAAGAAGAGAGGCCGCAATAGGAGTTTATGATTTTGACAAAATAAAAGGAAATATACGCTATTATGGCGCAGACCCTAGAACGAAAAAATTTGTTCCGCTTGAATTCAAAGTTGAAATGGATTTGGATGAAATACTTGAAATGCACCCAAAGGGAAAAGAGTACGCGCATCTCCTCAAAGGAAAAAAGCTTTACCCAGTATTTGAAGACGCTGAAGGGAACGTGCTTTCAATGCCCCCTGTGATAAATTCTAATTATTCCGGAAAAGTTACACAAGAAACAAAAAATCTTTTTGTTGAAGTAAGCGGATTTAACCTCGAGACAATAAACATTGCACTTAACGTAATGGTAATGGCAATAGCCGACAGAGGCGCAAAAATAGAAACTGTTACAATAACAGATTCAAACGGCAAAAAATATGTTACTCCTGATTTTGGCAGGAAAAAAATAAAAATCGGGATTGATTACATAAACAAAATAACCGGGCTGAAGCTCAGCGAAAAAGAGGCAACAAAGTTATTGCAGAATGCAAGGTATGAAGTGAAGAAAAAAGGAAAGTTATTTGAATTAGAATATGGAAATTACAGGAATGACATTTTGCATCCAATTGATGTTGTAGAGGACATCCTCATAGGTTATGGGTATAACAGCATAAAAACAAACAAACCTGAAATGAGCGTAGTAGGTTTTGATAATCCTGAAACAGCACACATTGATAAAGTAAGGGACGTATGCGTCGGAATGGGTTTGCAGGAAGTCCTTACATTCACACTTACATCAAAAGAAAAACAGTTTGAAATGATTGGCGAAAATGAAAACGGTTTTGTTGAAATATCAAACCCTGTTTCAGCCAACCGGAGCATATTCAGAAAAAATATTTACCCTGAATTACTTGAATTTTTATCAAAAAACAAACACAACGAATACCCGCAGAAAATATTCGAAGTTGGAAAAACAATAGAGCTGGATAACAGCACAGATACAAAAACAGCAGAAAAAACAAAAGTATGCGTGGTAATGGCAAACAAAGGGTATGGTTTCACGCAAATAAAATCTGTTTTTGATGCCATTTGCAAGGAAATGCAAATCGCTTGTACAATCAAAGAATCAACCAATAAAGCATTTAAAGAAGGGAAAAGTGCAGAAATTATTGGCCAATCAAAAGGAATATTCGGCGAACTGGATGAAAAAACAACCGAAGCATTCGGAATAAAACAACCAGTAATTGTGCTTGAAATGGAAATATAATCAGAATAATTTTGTCTGCGTTCCTTTAACATCCGGAGCAGGATCTTTTTCTACAGGAATTTTTTCATCAACAGAGTCAGGAAAATCAACATCAGTTACGGGCGCCTCATAAAAAAATCTTTTCGGCTTTGCTTTTGCACTTATCAACTCAGATGCCTCTGCAATAATCGACTGAACTTTTTTTGTGTCCGGTTTTGTGCCAAGCAGGAAAGCAACTTCATCCTCATTTAATTCAAAAGCTGCAGAAAGCGATACTGCTTTTTCTCTCGAAGAAAAAATAGCAGTAAGAAAAGGAAGGTCCTTTGAAATTACTTTCCTTGAAGAGGAATGTGTTTTTGCACCAATTTTTTTCCCAAGATTTTTTTTCATACTTCTCAACGAGGAAGTTTTTGAAAGCATTGAAAGAAGTTGAGGGAACTGATACATCACAAAATCGTGATAAGGGGCCTCTTTGGAAAGCGCCACGCCTTCAGCAGCAAGTTCTGAGCTGTACCTCAAAAAACCCCAATGCTGTTTCCGGTAAATTCGCCCATTGAAAATATCCGCTCTTGAAAGACGATTATATGCGAGTGCAATATCCTGCGGTTTTGAGTACTGCCTTGAAATATTTTCATCAACCCATTGAAACAAGAGATCGCTGCTTAAATCGGTTTTTGTTCTTATTTCCCTTACTTCCGAAAAACTTGTTCCTTTGAAAATTGCCTTCATAACAGAAAATACTTTTTGCTGCCTTTCCCTCGGAGAAAGAGAAGCCACATCAGCCATAGTTATTTTACCTGAAAGAGAAAGAGTCTGAGAATCTAAGAGTGCTGACCTCATGTCCCCTGAAGCATTTTTTGCAATAAGCTCAACAGCATCATGTTCATATCCAATTCCTTCTTTATCAAGAATTGCCCTTAATGCTTTTGCCATTGAAAGATAATTTATTTTTTTGAACTCAAAGGTTCTGCATACAAAACGCAGGTTAGAAATATTTCGGTTGGCAAAAATATCATTAGCAGTAAGAATTACAGGATTCTGAGATGATTTTATTATAGAACCCATTGCCGAAGCACCGCCCCTGTCCTTTCTGGCCATTGCATCAACTTCATCAATAAGAATCATTCTTCTTGAACCGAAAAATGAGGCGTTCTGCGAAGCTGCTCCAACAATTCTTTCAACAGCATCCTTTGATCTCAAATCTGAACTATTGAGTTCCACCACAGTCCAATTGAACTGCTTTGCAATAAGGTATGCAAGTGCGGTTTTTCCGGAACCTGTTTGCCCCCACAAAAGCAAAGGGGATTGTTTATCGCCTTTAGCCCATGATTTTGCCCAAGTAACTGCATTTTCAACAATCTCTGAATTGCCCGTAAATTCCCCAAAATCAGAGGGGAAATATTTCTCTGGCCAAAGGTTAACCATGCAAGAAAATAGGTAAGAAAATAATAAAAGGAACAGCGTCAGGAAAGTTCCTTCAAAAGAGAATCTTTAGGCACCCTCAAAACAAACGCTTTTGTTTTTCCCATGTTTCCCATTGAAACCTGTTTTGATTCAATGTAATTTTGCTTTTCAAGAACAGCAAGAACATCTCTTAAACGTCTTTCTTTAAGAGGTTCCTTTTTTAATGAAGAATAAACAGAATAAATTTTTCCGGAATTTATTCCAGATTCATTGGCAATTATTTTCAAAAGAATTTTTTCATCCTCATCAAGATGCTTTACTCCTTTCAGAAGCGAAACCGAATCAGCAGAATCAAAAGCTAATTGCAGATGCTGAACAGTAACTTTAGAGGCGTTTTCTTTTTCCGCGATACGACCTGCCTTAAGAAGCGCCTCAAGAGCCACACGACAATCACCGCCAAGACGAGCAGCACGCGCAGCCGCGACATCAATAACTTCCTTATCAACTGCACTCTTCACAAAAGCAACATCAACTCTCTCTGAAAGAATTTTCTTAAGCTGATCAGGAGAATAAGAATTGAAAATCAATGTATTCTGTGCAAGCGAACTCTTTACCCTTGTTTCGAGTTTTGAAGGTAATTCGATATCATTAGAAATCATTGCAATCCCTATGCTTTGCTTTTCGTATTCAACTACCCTCAACAAATCATAAAGAAGTTTTGAACTGGAAGAATTGAGCAAAAGCTGGTCCACTTCATCAAGAATAACTATCGGCACAAACCCGCATTTTCTCAATGATTCAAGCATTGTTGAAAAAATTTCATCAGTAGCAAGACCCCTGCGTGGCAAAGCCGCACCAGCAAAATTTGCAATAGCAGTAAGAATTGACGCCCTTGAATTATACTCAAAACAATTCAGGTAAAGGCTCTTTGCTCGGTCCGAATAATCCTCCAATTGCCTGAGAACAAATTTCAATGAAACTGTTTTTCCGACACCTGTTGGACCGGCAACAAAAACATTTGTTATGCGCCTTCCTTTAAGCACAGGCTCAAAACAATAAACAAGGGAATCGATCTCCTTATCCCTGTGTGGAAGCCTATCCGGAACAAAATCAGAGTAAAGGTACCTCTCATCAAGGAAAACCGAATTTTCAATATTTGACCTGGAAAAAATATTGCTTTTTGACATTGCTAATAAATTAGAATTGCGGAATTTAAAAATCGTTCCCCTACCATAAAATCCGCACCGGCAATCTACTCCTTCGAAAGGCACTTATAAACCAAAAACAAAACACTATGAAAGGCTCATTGGGAATATGTGTTTGAGTTAAGGGAACCGTACTACTTCTCGCCCCCCTCTTAACTCCCATTCACCCCATTAAAAAAAGAAAATAAAAAAATAAAGCTAAATTAAAACACTGAAATTTAGTTCTTGCTTCCCATAAGCAAGGAAACCGCAATTCCAGTTACAAATGCAACCATTGCATCAGTTTTGAAGTAACCCAATGAAAGTAGTATATCTACAGGAAACTCTGCCCAGAAAATTCCAAGCCCTATTGAAATTATTATCCCAAAAACCGAGGCAATCACCAAATGAGTAACTCCTTTCAGATAATCATGATAAGTGGTTTTAATGAAAATCAATGAGCCTAAAATAAAAACAACGAAAAAAATCATGCCTATCTCCACATTCGGCGCGGAAATGGTTCTGCTTGAAAAAACACCGAACTGCGCAATAATAACATAACTCAGAACAGCAAGGAGACTGCGGTCATCCTTAAGCGAATTCATTAGATTTTCAGTTGTTAAAGCCTGTGTTGTGTATGACTGTGGCTGTTGCAATTGAGTAGGAGTAAACCCTGGCGCACTTGGCTTTGCAGTTGCATGAGTTGCAGCATAATCATTGTCATACTCTTTAGCCAAATCAATTGGCTCAGATTGATTACTCCTTCTTGTGGAACCTGTTGCCTGCCTGAAAAGCGAACCAATAGCCACTATCAGCGAAACGGAAACAACCACAAGACCAATCAAACCAAAAATCAATGTTTGCTCAGTAAGCCCTTCGGCTGCAACTTTTTGAAAAAAATTTGTGGCAAAATAATAACCCGAAAGTGCAACTACAATGAAAAGAAAACTCCTCTTTACAATGGCAAAAAGAAAACCTGAAGTGGTGAAAATAAGTGCAAGTAAAATAAATGCAATTCCTGCAACAATAATGACTGCTGTAGGATCGCCCACCAAAGCGCCTTCAATTAACTTCTGAATATAACCTTGCAGGACCGCAATATCCAAGCCTTCAAACATGCATATAGAACGGCAATTTGAATATTAAAACTTTCCCTAAGTAAAATGAAACAATTAAAAAAGACTTGAATGGTAATATAATCATGACCGATGGCAGAATGGACAACATATTCAAAAAAGTCGAGGATTATATACTTGGCGGATTATCAAGGTTTGTCGCATTCCTGTTTTTTCTGATTGCAATAGGCGCATTTTACGGATTCATAATCGCAAGAAAAGATTCAAGTATACAAGAATACTTACTAATCGCCCCAGCACTACTCGGGATACTTGCGTATTACAGCAGAGTAATAGCCACTGCACTTTTTGCAATACTGGTAATTTTTGCAGTTATACTATAAGCGTGATTTACATGAACCAGATTCTGCTCTCAAAAAATGAATTCAAAGCGCTTTCCTCCGAAACACGAACCGAGATACTTAAAATACTGGATGAACGAAACTACACCCTTTCAGAGCTGTCAAAAAAAACAAACATGTCAGCGCCGACAATAAAGCAGCATGCAAAAATACTTGTAGACTCAGGCCTTATAGAGCTCAAAGATGAAGGAAGGAAATGGAAATATTATGAACTTACAAAAAAAGGGAAGGAAATTCTTTCAACAGGAACAAACCCGACAAACGTATTACTAATACTTTCAACGACAATTATAGGAATAGCCGCAATTGCTGTTATCTTATCAGGATTGTTTTTGCAAAATTCTGCAATGCTTGGCAATTCCGCAGCACCTATTGCGGACACTGAAAAAAGTTTTGCAGTGGATGAAACACTCCAAAAGGCAGCAATAACAGCAACAAAAGGATGTACGCCTTTATTTACAGTAGAAGCAAGCAAGGATACCGGAATCAGTGCATCGGAATATTATGCAGCGAACTGCTTCGAATCCGAAACAAAGGAAAACTGCGAACAGCAGGACTTTTATAATGCAACAACCGCAAGTTTCGGTGAAAAAGACGGAATTATAGATTGCAAATGGCAATAAAATAATACGTCAATTGACGATATATTTTTAGTTGTTTTTCAATGCAATTATAGCATGAAACAGCAGGGAATTTTCGGAACAATTGTGCTTATTGCCGCAATACCTATTCTGATTGCGCTGAGCATGCAAAGCAGCAAACTTGAGGCAGAAAAATCTGCCTTACAGGAAACTGTTTTTGAAATCGAAGAAGCGAATTTCCAAAGATCGGCAAAAGAACTGCTTTTTGATAACACGATAAATCAGACGCTTGAAAAATCCGCAATGCTTGGAGATGCAGAATATGCAAACAAAAACATAAACCTAGAAATATCTTCGCTAATGAAAAAAGAATTTGCAGAAAGCGGACTATGCACAGAAAATTTTCTTGACGAAGAAACAATTGTTTCAGGCATTACGGAAACAACACTTAATCAAATTACAAAAACATCAATAATAAAGTATGACTTTGTGTGGGTGGCAAATTATACCCTAACAGGCGGAACAGGAAAGAATATTTTTCCGTGCGGAAAAATACAGACAAAAAATTACTCTGTTTTTTTCAGGATTCCAGCAGGATACAACCAGACAGCAATAGGAGTGATAAATTGACAAGCACTGAATTGATTATTGCTCTTGCAATGATGATTGCAATTACCTCTTTCTTTATAACAACAGAAAATAAATTAGCTGTAAACATGGCTGAAATATCGGCAAAAATTGAAACAAAAAATAATGAAATGCACTGCGCGGTTGCGGCAAATAATTATTACGCGCATTCAGGCGGAATATTAAAAGGAAAAATCGGGTGCTTCACGAACAAGGGAAATTTTTTAAGCAAGCCGACTATAACGGATTTTTTAGGGGCAAAAAAAATAATTATTGAAACGGAGAGCCACTATGGAAAAAGGAACTTTATTTTCGGTTGATTTTCTGCTTGCAATAATACTACTGCTTATAAGTATCTCGGCTGTTTTTAACAGTTATGCGGCAAGCAGCGCAAGAGAATCAAAAGCAATAAAAAACATGGAAAAGGACCTTTTTGCGCTTGCAATATCAGACGCGATAATAAAAAACAGGAATGAATTAAACCCTGAAAAAGGGGCGGCTTTTTTTGATGTTGAAAAAAACAGGATTCAGGCAAATATTATTGACTCTGACCTATTGCTGAAAATAAAACCGACAAGTTTCAGCAAAATGAAACTTTCCGCAATCTACTTAAAAAAAGGGAAAGAAAAAGAGTTTATTTTCAACGAAACAGAAGGAAACTGCACCTACATTGAACGGGCCATAATAATTCATGGAGAACTAAAATCAAGCACAATCGGACTGGCGATATGCAATGCATAAAGGTTTTTTCAGCACAGAAGCACTGCTGGTTTTTGTTGCAATAACTATTCTTATTTCAGGATTGCCAACAGGAACAAAAATAACAGCAGAAGAAAATATAATCCAAAAAAAAGCACATGATCTTTTTATAGTCTGGGAAATTGAAAATGCCTCCCCTGCACAAATGGATGAAGAAATAAACAATGTTTTTGAAAAATACCAGCTGAAAATAAATAATGAAATTATTTCGGAAAAAGATTATTCAAAAGAAAAAATGGTTTTTAGCAATGAAATTTTTATTCAAAAAAAGTTAACAGAAATCGAGATCATTGTTTACAAGTAAAATTGAGCCGGAAACTTTTTGTAATGCAACAGAAAATTTCCCTTTTTGTATTTTGAACGGATTAGATAAAGAAATCCCTTCAGGCAAACGGAATTTTTTCTGTGTTGAATTAACCGATAAAATCAAAAAAATATTTTTTCCTGAACCTGAAAAAGCCCAATCTGATGCCACCACCCCGGAAAACTCTTTTCTTGAACAGTCCCCAAGCATGGAAAGCACATCGGCACCAGCACCCAATTCGGAAATGAATGCGCTTGCATTGTGCGAATCTATCGCAAATGATGCCGCTGAAAAAACTTTTTCAAGTGAAATGACAGCCACTGAAAAAACAGAAACAAGAGCAGCAATCAAAAGCAGATACTCAATGCTTACCTGACCAGAATAATTCAAATATCCTCAATCTCCTCGAAAATTGCGTCTGCTTTTTTACCAAATACTTTTGCGCCTTTTTCTGCGGTTTTCTGAAGCTGCGAAACCAGCAATAAAACTATTGCCACAACCGCAGCAAGAACAATTATCATTTCTATCGAAACCTGGGCTTTTTCTTCAAAAATCATAATTAACTTACCACAAAAGAATTTAAAAATATTACGGCAATTGTCGAATAAACTGGTTGGTTGGTTTTTTAACCCTTTTCAAACAATAGAGAAATGAATGAACAAAAAAGAAAGAAATGACCTTATAATAAGCTGGATTACTATAAGTTTTGCGTTTGCATGGATTGGCACAACAATCCTAAGGCCTGGGGGAACAGGGGTTTTTCTCAGCCAATTCATAATAATGCTTGTGGCGGCAGGAACAGGATTCATTTTACACGAACTTGCACACAAATATGTTGCAATAAATTACGGGGCACATGCGGAATTCAGGGCATGGAGGCAGGGACTTATTCTTGCGCTTGCACTGGCATTCTTTACAAACGGATCGTTCGTATTTGCAGCACCGGGTGCAGTATATGTGTTCGGCAGGAATATTACAGTAAAGCAGAACGCAATGATTTCAATTGCCGGTCCGATTACAAATCTGGCAATAGTGCTGTTTTTTGGAATTTTATACGGCATGCTCAACCCAACCGGATTTATTGAAGCAATAATAGTATCCGCAATGTACGTGAATTTTTTCCTCGCCGCATTCAACATGATACCAATTTACCCGCTGGACGGAAGCAAAGTTTTCATGTGGAGCAAAGGAATCTGGCTTATAACAACACTGGTTGCTGCATCAGGAATAGTGCTGTTGCCGTATTACCTTACAATATTCTCAATGCTCTGATTTTTTAAAAACTTCAGTGCTAATTATAAAAAGGATGAAACACTACGTTCTCGCATTTTTTATTGCATTGGCAATAATCCTATCAGGATGCACACAACAACAGCAAACCTGCGCACAGGTTATTACCCCCGCAATTTCCCCAAACGGAATTTGTAGTGAATTTCCAACACCATGCGATGTTCCAAAAGGATACACTCTTGCAGAATCATGCAATGCAAATGCTGAAAATGAACCGGGAATTCCTGCAATCGATTTGTGCGAAAACAGTGTATGTGCCAATAAATGCGAAGGCGCAACAAGTTACGAATCAGGAACATGCAATGAAGGCAATTGCGAGTATGAAAAGGTAACCGAAAAATCTGAAAAATGCGGTTATACCGAACCTGCAGAATTGCGGAAATATGATTTTGAATCAACACTTGTTTTTTGTGAATTCGATTCGCTTCTAAAAAATTACACCATGTTCTACCAAATAAGAAATTATACCAATAATAATCCCACATACAAATCAAAAATCTGGTTAAAAGTGCCCTCACTTGATTATGCACAGGCAAAAACAATACAAGGGGAATACACAAAAGGAAAGGTGCTTTGGGAAGATGTGAAATATGATTACGTTGACAAAACATACACCGGACAGCAATGGCAGATAAGAAATCAGGACACTCCGATGTCACTTGATTATCAGCTTATTTTCTGCGAACCTGAATTTTCAGAGAAAGAACAATGCACTCCAAACACAGGCGTTGTTTTGGTGGAAGGGAATACTGAAGAACTGTGCAGAGTAGCAGGGCAAATTCAATAACTCAAAAAAAAATTATCTCACATAAGTTGGTTTGAATGCCTCTGCAATTGATTTTTTGAAGCCATCATAAGCATCCTCGGATTCTTTGTTTATTGAAGGAGTAACCTTTTCCAATGCCTTTTCAAAATTTGAAAACGAAATTTCATGCACTTTAAATTTTGATTCCGCAAGCGCAATAAGCGCGGCTTCCCTTACAAGCCCCTCTATATCCGCACCGCTGTAACTTTCAGTCTTTGCCGCAAGAACCTTGATATCAACATCCTTTGCAAGAGGAGTATTTTTTGTGTGAATTTTAAAAATCGATAACCTTGCTTTTTCATCAGGAGCAGGAACCCTTATTATTTTGTCAATCCTTCCGGGCCTTAACAAAGCAGGGTCAATAAGATCCGGCCTGTTGGTTGCCGCAATAAACACAACCCCTTTGAGTTCTTCAACTCCATCAAGCTCAGTAAGCAACTGGTCAACAACACGGTCATTGACCCTTGATGAATCACCTCCGCGCCTGCTTGCAACGCTGTCAATTTCATCAAAGAAAATAATCACAGGAGAAACCTGCCTTGCACGCTGGAAAACTTTCCTTATTCCTTTTTCACTATTATGCGCGAATATGCCTCCAAATCCTGCAACAAAATTCTGGCATGGTTCAACTGAAATGTCATAAACATGCCCCGCATATGCAATTTCGTTTACCTGTTCCACCTTGTCCCAATAAATATCCGCTTCAACAAGTTTCCACAAAGAGGCATATTTTTGCCTTTGCATATCAACGGTGCAAAGAGCCTGCTTGAGTTTTTTGACCCCAACAGAAGCATTGTGCGGATAAGAACCAAATGCAGATTCAAGAACTTCAGTTAACTTATCATTTATTGGAATAACATTGCTTCTTTCCCACGACTTTTCCCCTATATACTTGCCGATAAGCGTGTTTCTCCTTGAATCAATAAAACCTACCCTGAGAAATTTCCTGAAATTATCAACTCCGAAAATCTGTATCCGGTTACTTATGCTCCCACTCCATTCCGGCTTTTCCTTACATGAAGCTACAATACCAAGCTTTAGCAAAAGATAGAGCAAATCATTTGCAAGCCTTTTGCTTACAGTACTCGCTTCAACAACATATCGCCTTTCTGATTTTGTGATTGAACCGTCGCCACTGAAATAGCCTTTGAGAAAATTCCGAACATTTTCATTTGAACTGGCAAACAAAAATCCCGGAACACTTTTGTTGTGCGCGCCTGTGTTCATATTGAAAACTTTTTCAAGCACATGCTTAAAGATGCAGGAATTTATTACAAAATTTGTATCTGTACGGGTTGCATTCAGTCCAAGAGCAGCAAGCACTTTTGACACATCATCCATTATTTCTGGGTTTGTATTTGTAATCCTTACAATATCCCCGTTAAAATCACCCTCGGCAACATACAGCCCAAGGAACCTGCACAACTCTGAATCGATTTTCAGCAGAATCGGCAAATGATGTCTTGCACCCTTAACACCTATTGTGACATTTGTAAAATCAGGAATAAATCCAAGCAAAATAAGTTTTGCAAACTTTGTTGTTTCCAACGGAAGGTTCTTCCCTATCTTATCTGACAAATATTTTTTATCTACCCCCAGAATTTCTGATAATTTGCTTATACCGTGCTGATTTTTTGCCCTTAGGAGATTTTCCTTCAAATTCCCAAGCACAAAACCGGGCGTATCCGCAAAAGAGTCGAATAAATTGATTTGGTTATAATCAAGCGAGATGTTCGGAATCCTTGAGGGGATTGCTATGACGCTTTTTCCTGCAACAAGATTCTTGGTTGCAACAGATTCTATTTCCGCATCAACCAAGCCGAACAAAGAATGCTTATCAGTAACCCTTATTGACCTGCCGGTTTTTGTTTTTACTTCCAGCATTTTCCCATTCAAGGCATGTTTTATATGGCCAGTTATCCTGGAAAAAAGCACCTTGCCGTCAGAGTCAAAAGTCACGACCTGCACATCAAGCTTTTCCTCGACAATCTCCCCTATCTTTTCCCTGAAAATTTTCTTCCCATCAAAAACCAATAATTCTTCATCATAAGGAAGGCTCTCCCCCACCCACATGCTCAAAAGCTGAGGACCTTTTATGCTGATAAAATTTGCCTCAGATTCGGACGCAATGGCCTTTGCAATCGCAGTTTTGCCACAACCAGGAGGACCGTAAAGCAAAACACCTCGCGGAGGATTGATACCCATCTTCTGAAAACTCTCAGGCCTTTTCAAAGGCCATTCAACAGCTTGTTTTAATTCATCCTTGACTTTATCAAGACCACCAACATCATCCCACTTTACATTTGGAATTTCAATTGCAACTTCCCTCAATGCGGACGGGTGCACATCCTTAAGCGCATCAAGGAAATCCTCCTTGTTAACCTCAAGACTTTCAAGAACATCAGGGGGGATTATTTCTTCCTCAAGATTTATTTTAGGCAAATATCTTCGCAAAGCTTTCATTGCTGATTCCTTTGTAAGGGCTTCAAGATCGGCACCAACAAAACCGTGGGTGATTCCCGAAAAATAATTCAAATCAACATCCTTTGCAAGTGGCATCCCTCTTGAGTGAATCTGCAGAATTTCTTTTCGGTCATGCTTTGATGGAACACCAATATCAATTTCCCTGTCAAAGCGCCCCGGCCTTCTCAGTGCCTCATCAATACTATTAACTCGGTTGGTTGCACCAATAACAATAACCTGTCCGCGTGCCTCCATACCATCCATTGCACTTAAAATCTGCGCAACAACCCTTCGCTCAACTTCCCCTACAACTTCATCACGCTTTGGAGCGATTGCATCAATCTCATCAAAGAAAATTATTGACGGCGCATTCTTTTCAGCTTCCTTGAAAACTTCCCTTATTCTTTCCTCTGCTTCGCCGACAAATTTGCTCATAATGCTCGGACTCGAAATTGAAATAAAATGAGCCTGTGTTTCATTTGCAACAGCTTTTGCAAGAAGGGTTTTACCTGTGCCCGGAGGACCATAAAGCAAAACACCTTTAGGCGGATTAATCCCGAGTTTCCTGAAAATTTCAGGATGCTTCATAGGAAGCTCAATCATTTCCCTAACTTTCTGAACCTGCTCATCAAGGCCACCAATATCTTCATAAGAAATTCTCGGAATGCCTGAAAGCGCATCCTTTATTGGTTCCTCTTTCAAAACAAACTGAGTAAAATCAGTTATTTTAACAATTCCCCTTGGAGTTGTATCAATAACCTGGTAAATAAAACCAGAACCAAAAACACTTATCAGAACTTGATCGCCCTTAGAAAGCGGCCTGCCAATAAAATTCTTTTTAAGAACACGATCATAACCAGAAGCTATTATCCTGACCTCCTGAGTTGGTGCAAGAACAACACGCTTTGCCTCAGAAAATTCGGCTTTTGTAACCCTTACCTTATCTCCAAGACTAACCCCCGCATTGTTCCTGATGAGGTTATCCATTCTTATAATACCTTTACCCTCATCTTCGTGCCTAGCAGGCCATATGACAGCAGCGGTTTTCTGAGAACCCTGAATTTCAACTATGTCGCCGGAAGTTACTCCGAGATCTTCCTTGGTTTTTCTATCAAGAGTAATTATATTTCTACCCACATGGCTAGGGTCAGGCTCCTCAACCCTAAGAACAACTTCATGTTTAGATTTCGGCAGCATAAAGAACTAACAATTCAAAAACAAATAATAATATAACCCTCATGATAAACAACAGGCACAATAGGGCAAAAATCAGCCATTTACTGCAAGACCGCCCGAAGGAAGAAGAGCCATAATATCATCCAAATTCAAATCTGCCTTTTCTTTGAGTTTTTCAGAGAATTTTACCCTGATTTTTTTAGCAGCCAATCCCTTTGAATCAGAACCAAAAGAGAGTTTCAACATAAAATCCGAATTTTTCCGTACAGCACTCTCAGATCCAGAACAAATAGACAGAGAATCGCCGTTTTTTTTCAAACCAATGTAATGAGTTAATGGAGTTTTTTTGTACCAGGTACGTTTTCCATAAACCATGAATGCACCTGTGCCAAGTGACTCTCCGCTTGGCGCGGTTTTAGTAACCTGTTCAGGTGCTGCAGAATAAACATCAACCGCAGACAATTGTTCTGACCATGCCTTTGAAAAAACAGCTGCAAAAATAGCAGCTTCATTCAAAGAAATCTGTGAAGGCTTTTTTCCAGCAGTAACAAGAACAGTATGCGGCGCACCATGAACATCAGCATGGAAATAGACATCACTTTTAGCCATGTGCTTCTTAACAACTATTTCATTTGTCTTTGCATCGCGCCCTGAAATCACAAGAAAATTTTCACTTGTAAAAAACCAATGGAATTTTTCATACCACTCCTTTGCCCTTTTTTGCACAAGAGTTTTTGTTTTTACTTCAACAGAAGAAGAAGCAATTTTCTTCTCAATTTCCTCCATACCCTTTGCAAGACCACCTAACTTTTTTTTGGATTTTTTTGCAAGACCATAATAGGAATCCGCATTCTCCTGAATTGACTTAGTAAGATCTATTTCAACTTCCATCAGTCATAACCCCTTGACTTACGCACTATTTTAATCAAAGTATTTGTCCTTGAATCTGTTTTGTAAAAAGGATCAGTAACATAATAAATACTACGATTTTTCACAAAATCGTGAATACCTGGAATTTTTTCAAAATACCTTTTATTCATTTCAGTATGATAAGACTCAATGTCCTTGTAAATTGACCTTGCAACAAGATTCCAATTATCTGAACCAACAACACCTGAAAGAAAATACATATTAGGATCAGAATTAACATCCTTAAGGAACCTTTGAAGCGTATCTTTCATAGTCAAATCCGCTTGAAAAAAACTTAAGACCTCTAATTTATAACCAAATTTTTTGAAATCAACTTTAGGACCATAACCATTCAATAATTTTTCATTTGCAAAAAAATCAAGCGAAGATTTGATTGTGGCTTTATGATAACCAGTATACTTTTGAATTTGCCTTATATTGGCACCAACGCTCCCTGGCTTAAGCAAAGCATCAAGAATATTCAACCTTATTTCATCATCAAGTTTCATTATAGAAGTCAAGCCAATCAATGTACTTTATGCACATAAAAATATATAAATGCTATTATAAAATACCATTAAAACTAGGCTAATATATATAAGCAAAATAAGCGCATAATGTAATTGTAAAGAAAATCCGGGGGGATCCAATCCTAAAAAGTGAATCAAACCAAAAAAAATGGAACGGGGTTAAGCTCACCAAGCTAAATGGAAACATAACGAACCCCGTTCCAATCCACTCTTTAAGCTGATAAATATGGCAGGATTGGTATCAGTAATTTTAATTTCAATAATCGCACTAAAACTAATGTCACCTGATTTTGCTTTGCAGAATTAATTTTCTTCCGTGGCTTTTTCAGGCTCTTTTTTTGCATTCGACTTTGATTTCCAATCAGCTTTAGTAACACAATCAGGATTAACACACATTTCAAACCTATACCTTTGCCCGAAAACTTTTATAACAGGAGTACCGCACTTTTCACACAACTTATCTTCAGGAACAACCTTGCCTTTCTGTGGCAAAGGATAAGTGTTTGTGCACTTTGGATAATTTGTACAACCCAAAAACCTCTTTTTGTTACGGCTCATTAAAGTTCTCAAAAAACCATCACACTTATCACAGGGGCCGACAACCGAATCTTCTCTTAACGCAATCCTTAACTCAGAACCAATTTTATCTTTCTTTTCAAGCATCCTTTCAAGAACTTCCAATAGTAAGGCCCTTGATTCATCAACAACATCCTTCTTGGATTTTTTCCCCGCAACAATCAAATCCATTTCCTGTTCAAGAAGCGCAGTCATCTTTGCCTCAACAACATCAACCTCATTTGATTCAAGAGAATGAATAACAGCAAACGCAACTTTGCTTGGTTCAACAGCCTTGGCACCGACAATATAACGCCTATTATAAAGTTTCTGGATTATCGTATGCCTTGTGCTTTTAGTGCCAATGCCAAGATCTTCCATTAATTTTAACAAAGCTGACTGGCTGTACCTTGCAGGCGGCTGGGTTTCCTTATCCAACATGCTTGTATCAACAACTTTTACCTTATCGCCTTGTTTCATTTCAGGCAAAAAAACCTCAGTAAGCGAAGAATATGGATAAACCGCTTTCCACCCAGGTTCCAGAATTTTCTGACCTCGTGCAACATAAGGCTCCTTGCCAATCAAAAAATCCACGGACTGATTTTCAGTAACAGCATCATCCGAAAGCGTTGCAAAAAAACGCCTTACAATTAATTCATAAATTTTCCACTGCTTCTCACTAAGCTTTGACTTTGGAGCAGCAGTAACCGGATAAATAGGCGGATGGTCCTTTGTTTCCTTCTTTCCTGTAGAAGGCTCAAGTTTTTTTTGACCAAGCAAAAAATTTGCTTCTTTATTAAATTCAGAAACAGTTGAAATTTCCTCAAGTATTTTTCTCAAATCAATTGTGGCAGGATAAACCGTATTATCTGTTCTTGGATAAGAAGTGTAACCCTGCTGATAAAGTTGCTCCGCAATTTCCATTGCCTGACCTGCCGAAAATCCAATTGTTGTTGCCTGCCGCAGAAAATCAGTTGTATTAAAAGGAGTCGGCCTTTTAAGAATCCTTTTTATGCTCTTTATTTCCTGAACAATTGCAAATGCATCCTTGGCAGCAAAAGCATCTTCCGCCTCATTTTTATCCCAGAATTTTCCATTCTTGTGCTCGGCCTCAAACTGCTTGCTGTTTTTTTCAAGGATTGCCTTTAACTCCCAATATTTTTTACTTTTAAAAGCATTCCTCTCTTTTTCTCGTTTCACAATAAGAGCAAGAGTCGGAGTCTGGACACGGCCGACACTCAAATACTCTTTTCCTAATCGGCCTGTAACAAGCGAAAGAAATCTTGTAAGAACAGCACCCCAAATAAGATCAATTTCCCTTCTAGAATCAGCGGAATCAGCAAAATTATAATCAACATCAGTGAGCTTTGAAAACGCATCTGAGATATCTTTCTTTGTAATTGCAGAAAAATAAGCCCTTTTGATTTTTATTTTTGGATTTGCCTCTTTAACATAATTAAGTGCTTCAACTCCAATGCTTTCACCTTCACGATCAGCATCAGTTGCAATAATTACTTCGTCAGCATCCTTGGCAACTTTTTTTAAAGCTGAAATTATTGCAATCTCTCTGCCGGAATAAAGTATCTCCGCGTTAGTAAGCGCCTTCAAATCAGTTCCAACCCAATGGCTGTACTTTTTAGGAAATTCCACATCACTAATGTGCCCCCTTAAAGGAACAACAACATATTCTCCGTCGCTTCCGGAAAACTTGAAAGACTGAGCAGCGCCAATAGAAACAGCTGAAACAGTTCCAAGTGCAAGATGCGTTGCAAGATTTTTCCCTGCAATAGCCTTTTCAGAAATAATCAGTTTCATTAAATCAACTTCAAAATATCTTTCGGGTCAAAAAAAGTTTTAAACCAGGCAGTGCAAACAAATAAATACATAGATTCTTCAAATTAAGTAATGATTGATGTTTTAGGGCAATTGGCAGCCATTTTAGTTGTCAGCTTTTTCATGAAAGAACTTGGGGACAGGATAAACTTCCCGTTCATAGTGCTATTAATACTTGCAGGAACACTAATGGCAACATACGGCATCATAGAAATAAAAAACCTTGAGCCGTTTCCTGAAATGATAAGAACACTTGCATTAATCCTTGCAGTGTACAGCTCCGCATTCTACTTGAATATATCTGAGGTGAAAAAGCACACCAAATCAATAATAATGCTATCAACAATAGGAGTAGCGCTTACCGCGTTGATAGTAAGCTGGACAACATACTACCTTCTTCCAATACCAATAATCGCAGCGGCATTCCTTGGTGCATTTTTATCAGGCACAGATCCTGCCGCAATAGCCCAAGCGCTTCCTAAAAAAGCAAGCGAACTTGCAGAAGTCATAAGGGCAGAAAGCCTGTTCAACTCACCTTTTACAGTAATACTGCCCCTGATATTGCTTGATTTTGTCACGTTCCCTGAAAATGCAATATTCAACATACCAAAGGTAGCCCTATTGGTAATAATTGGAACAGCAACAGGAATAATCCTCGGAACAATCGGAAAAACCGTGCTTGAAAAATCAAAAGGAAACCACACACAAACACTCGGGCTTGCAATAGTAATAGCTACTTACGTAATCACCGAACAGTTTCTTGGATCAGGGATACTTGCAGTTGCACTATGCAGCATAGTAATCAAAACAGGAAAATACAAAGAAAAAGAATTCCTCGGAGAATTCAACTCGGAGCTTGCATTCATCTCAACCCTTTTTGTATTTATGCTACTTGGAGCACAGTTCAAAATAGAACAACTTACATTCAACAGATTTGAAATAATCGCAATAATAATCGCGTTAATTATTGCAAGGCTAATTACTTCAGCAGTGGTTCTTTTCAATTCGGAATTCTCACTTAAAGACAAAATCAAAATAGGATTTATTGGACCAAAAGGAGTTGCACCTGCAGCACTTGCGCCTTTGCTTCTTGCACACCCTGACAAAATAATAGGCGCAGACCTGATACTGAAAATAACTTACGCAGCAATAATAGTCAGCATACTTGTATCACTAGTTGCTGCAAAACTCAGCCTCAAAGAAGAGGAAAACCCGAAAGAAAAAGTTCAGGATGCTGTAAAAAAAATGAAAATAGTGAGGCTGGATAAAAAAACCAGCATCATAACCTCTTCTGAAGGGAAAAAGTAGGAAGTGTTTTGGATTTCTTCACTTCTGAAATTACAACTAGCGTTTTGATGTCAAGAACGCCATCCAAAACACCAAGACGTTCAACAAATTTTTCCGCAGAATCAATATCAGGAACAATTAGCTTTACAAGAATATTGTATTCACCTAAAGTCTGATGCAATTCGAGCACATAATCAATTTCACTCAAACGCTTGATAACATCCTTGTTCTTTGAAAGCTCGGATCTAATCTGAACAAAAATGGGGTTTTCATAGCCAAGAGTTTTATAATTCAGATCGGCGCTAATGGAATTAATTATACCTCGTCTCTTGAGGCGCTCGACCCTTTTCTTAATGGCAACATCAGTAAGCTTGACTTCCTTGGCAATAGCGCTAAAAGAGGCCCTGCCATCCTCAAGCAAAATCTGAATAATCTTATTATCAACTTTATCAAAATCCTCCAAAAAAAATCACCACCCCAAATATCTTTAATATTCCAAACACAAAATGATTAAAAAGTTAATATTTCAAAACAAATGGCTTTTTTTCTGGGATCTGTTATTTAATTTTTCACTGCAAATTAATAACATGGCAAAACCAGTAAAAGAAACAATCCAAAAAATAGCTTCAGAATGCCAGGAATCAGGAGCAACAAAATGGGAAGCAATGAAAATTTTAAAAGAACTTGAACAATACCCAGGGACTGAACAACAGAAAAGAAAAAAAGCTCTTGAAATACTGGAAGAAATAAACCCAGAAGCTGCAAAAACTTTTGCGTCGTTTGAAAGACTCAGGGTTTTTACATCAAGAGAAAAAAGAGAAGCATTCGACAGAGGCAACATAATCAAATCACTTCTGAAAGAAACAAGTGTAAGCAGAGCAGTTGCCGAAAAAATCGGAGGGGAAGTAGAGGATAAAATAAAGGACCTGAAAATAAATTACCTTAATACACACCTGATAAGAGAAATGGTAAACGTTAAACTTCTTGAATATGGACATGAACCAATTTACATTGAATACGCAAGACTTGGGCTGCCGGTATTTGAAGTGAAAAAAAAACTTACTGAAGGAAATTTCGAAAACAATGAAATAATGAAAGAATACAACTGGATGCACGCAATACCAAAAGAAGCAAGAGAACTTCACTTCGACTCCGCAATACACATTTTTGCCCCAGAGGATTTTTCAACAAAAATATTTTCATACTCTGCTTTTTTTGAAGGAACAAAAGAGGATTTAGCAACAGAAGCAAAAAAAAATGATTCGTTTTTAACTTACCCTACAACATTATCCGCATTCAATTACTCAATTACCTCAAAAAAAAATATTACAGGGAAAAAAAATTCCGATGAAATTAAATCAGCAACAAAAATATTTTCATTGCTTGAAAAAAGGCAAATTGAGGTAGCTCTTTTCTCGGATTTTGAATGGGAAAAATTCAATTCAAAAAAAAAGCAGGCAATTGAAACCGCAGAAATTCTTTTGAACAATAAATCAAACATATTCAGCACGGCAATTTCAATAGATTCAAAATTCGATTTAAAAAACCTCAAAAAAATTCCAGAAAAAACACCAATAATAAATAACACCAAGGAAAGGGCAATGATTTTCCCATTAGGGGTAAAAACAGGTACCTATAACGGGATATTGCAGACAACCGCAATAAACCTTGAAAAAATAGGCGAAATGGGAAACTGGAAAGAAACTGCATTCTTTGAAAAACTGGAAGAAATAACCGAAACAATCAAAGAACTCTGTGAACAAAAAATAACGCTTCTGGAAAAACACAAAATCCCAAAAACAATGATTGAAAAAAGTGCAAACGCCGTCTGCCTTTCCTCTATTTATTATGCAAGCAAAATATTGAAAGAATCGGCACCTGAAAAAATCGCAGAACAAATAATATCAAACATCAGCAAACAGGGTTTTGTTGTCACGCAATGCCCTGATGAAATAACCGAAAAAAAATTCGGAGCAATAGAAGACAGATTAGAAAGAGAAGAAATGCTGTTTGCAATGAACCAAAAGCAAAGAAAAATATACGGTGCAATATATTCAGTTAAAACACAAAAAGAAGCAGAAGACAAAATTGAATATGTACCCGCAGTGGAAATTAATCCTGAAGCGAATATTTCCTGACAATATCAAATCTTTCAAGATACATTTTTGTTTTAATGATTTCAAGAACCGGAACAAACACCACAAGGGAAAAGAACAGTGAAAAAAAGTTTCCAACAAAGAAAAAGAAATCTATCACAAATTCAACTAAAAGCAAACCAAAAACAACAAGCGAGCCAACGGCAAAAATTCCCAGCACCAAAGGAATATTTTTCAATAAAAAGTCCCAGTTTGTAAGAATTGAACTCCTCAGGCTTTCCTCATCCACAACAATTGTCTGCGGAAGGAAAAGAAAAGACAATGAAACTATAATAAGCAAAATATTGACAAGTTCCACAGGAACGCCAAAATCCAATAGGAATGAAGCAATTATGGTTCCGCCTACTGTAAACACTGAAAGGAAAATAAAATATTTGATGGCAAATTTGTGAATCTTTTCCCTTAGATAATAATTTGTTTTTACTTTCCCAAGATCCTTTCGCACAGCAAAAATCAACAAACACACTAAAACAGAATAAATGAACAAAAAACCCAAAACAAGAAGAAGCAAAAGCAAGGAATCAAGAATCGGTGCTTTTATGAAACCATAATCAAGGAAAATTGTTCCTGAAGAAACAAACGAATTCTGAAGCCAGACAAAAGGAAGCACAAAAACAAACAGCAATGCAAAAGCAAGAACTGTTGAAAAGTTCTTTAAATAACTTGAAAAAATATGCCTGATTTCCATGAATATGCCCCTATACAAAAAGATTCAAAAGAGCTTAAAAAGATTGAGCCTAGCTGAAATTCCCCTTAACTCTTAAAGGAACTGATTTTTCCACAACAATTTCACCAATAAGATAGTAAGGAAAAACATCAGTTATGCGGACATTATAAAAAGATCCGAAAATAGCATCAGCCAAAACAACAGGCTTATAGTTCAAGGTTCTGCCAACAAAACCCCCTTTAGGGCTTCTTTCAGAAACAAAAACCCGCTCAATTCGCCCCAACATACATTTATTCTGTCTATAAGATACAGCCCTGCAAACACCAGTGATTTTTCTGCTGCGCTCCTTTTTGACACGCCCATGAAGCTGACCATCCATTGAGGCGGCAACAGTATTAGGCCTTGCACCAAACCGCGAAATATTTACAACAGGCGCCAAAGTATCCTTTACAAGAGAAAGAGTCTCAAAAAACTCGGAATCCGTTTCTGTTGGAAACCCGACAATAATATCAGTTGCAACAGTAATGCCAGGAACATCATTATTCAGTCTATTTATAAGATCACGGTATTGGTTGACAGTGTAACCACGGCGCATGAGCTTAAGAATCCTGTCAGAACCAGCCTGTACAGGAACATGCAAAAACCTGTAAAGACGCTCATCAGAAAACAAAGGGATAAGCCTATCGTAAATACGCCTTAAGTGATGCGGATTCATCATGCCAACCCGAATTCTGAAATCACCTTTCACTGAAAGAAGAGCCTCAAGCAAATCAGGCAAAGAAGTTTTAATGTCAAGACCATATGCACCAGTATCCTGACTAGTTAACCAGAATTCTTTTGAGTTAAGGAGCGAAGATTCAAAACGCTTTTTTATTGATTCAATGCTATGGCTTTTCACATTGCCTCTTGCTAATTTGGTTCCACAAAAAGTACAAAAATTTGTACAACCGCTATTAATAGGCAGAATTATTACTGCGGAATTAAAACGAACAGGAGAAATTGCAGGCGAAAAAGATTCCCCCTTGATTCCGAGCACGTGCGAAAGCTTCTCAAGATCAGGACCTATGTGCACAATATTTTTTGAGATGCCCTCAATTACAGCAGGATTTATTTTCGGAAGACACCCAAAAACAATTAACTGAGAATTATTTTTTTCAGCAACAAAATTCAATTCCTTTATTCTGCGAATCATGTTTGTGTCTGTTTGCTCTTTCACAGCACAGGTATTAATCACAAGAAAATCGGCATCTGATTCGGATGAAAGCTCAAAACCATTACTGACTGCATGACCCTTAATCATTTCCGTTTCGGAAATATTCATCGAACAACCATAACCCTCTACATGAATTTTCATGAAAACACCCCGAAACTAAAAAAAGGATAAAAAAAATTAATTCGATTTGGAAGAGCCATGAGATTCTGAATTGCCCGAAGTTTCATCAAAATTTTCTATAAGAATCCTGGCACCCCAACCGCCCACTCCTGCAAGCATAAAGTAAATGAAAGAACTTCCCAGGAAAAGCGATATATAATCAAGATTAAATGCTGAAATGTCAACACCTGCAAGCGAAGCCTGATTGCCGTAAAAGTAAAATACTGCAACCGCAAAAGCAATAAATGAAAAAATAATCAAAAGTATAGGAAAAGCCATTATGAACATTCGTCCAAAACCTAGCTCCTGCCTCATCCAAGGGATAAGGGAATAAATGAAGAAAAAACCGGGAATCGGCAATAAAAACAGGGTATAATCAAGTTTGCCGAAATCAAAGGTAAAGTTCCAAGTCTGTAAGGGTTCTAAAAAACTAAGTGCAAAAAGCGCACCATAAACAAGAACAAAAATAAAAGCCACTTTCACAATATCTGAATTCATTATAACCTACAAAAAACTGCCACAATTCATTTATAACTATTATGATTTCATTAATTTTCATGGCAACAACAGCAGAACTGCCCTGGGTTGAAAAATACAGGCCGCATAAGCTAAGAGACGTAATAGGGCAAAAGGACATAACATCAAGATTGGAAAATTATGTTAAAAATAATACAATGCCAAACCTCATGTTTTCGGGGCAGGCAGGCATAGGAAAAACATCCGCTTCAGTTGCACTTGCAAAAGAATTTTTTGGGACAAGCTTCAACCAAAATTTCCTTGAACTTAATGCATCAGATGAAAGAGGAATAGATGTTGTCAGGGAAACAATAAAAAATTTTGCAAGAACACTTGCATTTGATTCAGGATTTAAAATAATTTTTTTGGATGAATCTGATGCGCTTACAATGGACGCACAGCAGGCACTTAGAAGAACAATGGAAAAGTACGCACGAACATGCAGGTTTATTTTAAGCTGTAATTTTTCAAGCAAAATAATCGAGCCAATACAATCAAGATGCGTTGTGTTCAGATTCAAACCACTCAGCGCAAAAGACATTGAAGATAACATCAAAAAAATTGCGAAAGAGGAAAATATTGAAATTGACCAAAAGGCACTTGAAGCAATAGTTTATGTAAGCGAAGGCGACATGAGAAAAGCAGTTAATGTTCTACAGGCATCAGCTTCTGTTGGACAAAAACTCGATGAAAAAACAATACATGAGGTAAGCGCAAGAGCAAGACCTGATGAAGTAAAGGAAATGATAAAAACCGCGATGAAAGGAAATTTCCTTGAAGCAAGAAAAATGCTTGACACTTTAATGTACGAATACGGAATGTCCGGAGAGGATGTTATCCTGCAAATGCACAGGGAACTCATAAACATGCCTGAGGAAGAAATTTCGGGAAAAATAAAAATAGAATTAGTTGACACAATAGGCGAATACAATTTCAGAATGGTTGAAGGCGCAAATGAAAGAGTTCAGTTAGAAGCGCTGCTTGCACAATTCACAAAATTTTCCAAATAAAAAAAATCGTATCCATTTAGTTTTCTGTTTGTTTTCCTAAAAGCGTAGTGCCTAATACTCGTTTTTTATGATTAAATCATGCCGTTTGTCCCAGACAACGAATGGAAAAAAGTTTTAGAATAATTAATCTTCTTGCGCAAAAAAGTTCTAAACTTGGAACGTCGTTTAGCAAGATACGAAAATCCACATACACCATCAAGTCAAAAAAAGTTTTTTGAACCAAACAACCAAAAAAGAATTCATCGAACCAAAAAAAAGCGGCAGAGAAAAATGTCACGAAGGTTCAGGCAGAGAATCCCCCGAAAAAGTTGACCAGAAAATTGAATTAAAACGATTAAAGTTTTGTCCTTGTTGCAACAACTTTTTGAGAAAAAAAGGGAAAAGAAAAAGAACCATAACAAAAATCGTTCTAAACGTTTCAAACACTTTGAAGAATAGTCACTATGTTAATTTTTTCAAGCCGTTGCTTGAAGAATTAAAACTAAAAGTTTTGCAAATTAATGCTGACAAATGTTACGATGACGAAAAGCTTTACCGTTACTGTTTTGACAAAAATATTCTTCCAATGATTTCAATGAAAGAATACAAGAACGCTGCAACAGGTTATGGTTTAGAACCCGTAATTGGTAAGGGTTGGTTTAGAAAAAAAGCCTCAAGTTTTTTTGATGAAAAACTTTAGCATCAAAGAAGTTTGATTGAGAGCGTTAATCACGCGATTAAAGCGACGCTCGGTGGCTTTATCCAATCAAAATTGTCCGAAAATCAGGAAAAGGAAGCGGCCTTGAAAACGATCGTTTATAATTTGGAACGAATTAACGGAATGCTAAAAATTGAAATTTGAATCAATTGAGAGGAACGCAACAGAGCCGGTAATTATTGGTTTGTCACATAATCCGGGTATATGACTTTTATTTATAAACGACTCAAGTTAGTCCCATAGTCCTAAAAGCCCTACTTTTGATTTCTGCTTGCCAATATCGATAGTTATTGTTAATTATACTTAACGATGGGCTTGTTTTTATCCTTCTAAAAAGCCCTAAAATGAAACGATTTCATTTTGGTATCACTTAATGACTAAAGTGATACTACTTTTGTATCACTTTAGAAAGGTTTATATTGGGTTAGTTTCAAATAGGGTGTATGGATCGCAACTTGTTGTATGCTGTGCTCTCAAGCCAGCAGGAAAAATTCTTTAGTCCTCAAACCCTTTTCCATCGGGAAATGCTTCCAAAGGTTATTTCGCTCTTAAATCTTAAATTGCCGCTTATTATTACGGGTGTCCGTCGCTGTGGAAAATCATCTCTAATGGTACTAATCAGAGATGAGCTTAAATTGTCGAAAAAGGACTGTCTTTTTGTTGATTTTAGTGATGAGCGGTTTATTGGTTTTGATCATCAAGATTTTCAGAAAATAAACGATTACTTGGTTGAGAATAATTATTCAGATCATGCTTTTTTGTTCATTGATGAGGCGCAAGAAGTTAGTCACTGGGAAAAGTGGGTCAATCGGTTAAAAGAAGCTCATTCCACCCTGGTTACGGGATCTAATTCCAAGATGTTAAGTAAAGAAATTTCTACCACCTTGACCGGTCGAAGTGTGAACTTGCACTTGGAGCCCTTTAGTTTCAGAGAGTTTTTGTTGACCAAAAAAATTGATTTTAAAGAAAAATCTTTTGATTTTAAACAACAAGCTTTGATTCGAAAAGCCTTTTTGGAATATCATCAAATGGGCGGATTTCCTAAGCTGATTTTGTCAGGCGATGAAACGATTCTGAAAGAGTTATACGAAAACATTCTTTATCGCGATGTGGTGGCAAGACTAGGAAAAGATCTTGAAAAGCCTGTTAAGGAACTTTCTGCTTATTTTTTGTCTAACATTTCAGAAAAAGTTAGTTCGAGAAAAGCGGGAGGACTTGCTGGAATAAAGAATCTTTTAGGAGTCAAAAAAGTGTTAAATGCGTTTGAAAACTCTTTTTTGTTTATTATGATTCCAAAGTTTGATTATTCTATTCGAAAGCAGATTCAGAATCCAAAGAAAGTGTACTGTGTAGATAATGGTTTTGTTACTGTCGCTGGCTTTCGTTTTAGTGATAATGAAGGAAAATTGCTTGAAAATTTAGTATTGGTTGAACTTAAACGACGATCAAAAGAGGTTTACTATTCAAGTGATAAAAAAGAGTGCGATTTTGTTATTAAAGAAAAAACGCGAATCGTTCAAGCGGTTCAGGTGACTTGGAAATTAACCGTTGAAGACCGTGAAAGAGAACTAAGTGGTCTTTTGGAAGCCATGGAAAAATTTGATCTAAAAGAAGGATTGATTCTAACCAATGATCAGGAAGAAGAAATAAAACGAGACCAGAAAAAAGTCCTGGTTAAGCCAACTTGGAAATGGTTGCTTGAAACGGATTAATTTTGGTAATGCGTTCTATCCCTTTGTAGCACCAAAAACTAATATACAACCTTGTTCATACTATATTAGAATAAATAAGACCTTGAATTAGACGCAAGAGACCGCATCAAATAGGGCGAGGCTCCTACTCCGCGAAGTTCAAATCAGGAAAAGCGATTCGAACTAATTTTTTGTCATTTGCAAAAATTGTTTCGAAAAAGTAGTTGCAGAATTTTCAACGAGCTTGCTTTCGCTTTACGAGTTTTCAAAAATTGGTGGAAAAAGTAAACAGAAACGGTTAACAATCGAGCGTGATCTTGGTGAACTTTTGGATCGCGAATATTTTGAGGTTAATTGTTTGCGTTTAGTCAAGCGTTTAAAGCGTCATCGTTTTGAGTTGTTTACTTTTTGCGAGCGAAAGGATTTATCTTCTAACAATAATTTTGCTGAACGAATGATTCGTCCAGGTGTTGTTATTCGAAAAAATGTTTTTGGAAATCAGTCTGAAGTTGGAGCTCAAACTTTTGCGACGTTTATAAGTTTTTTTCAAACTAACCAGCTTCGGCAAGAAAACTATTTTTTTTTTGAAAATCAGTATCCGCTAGTGGTACAATCAGCAGAGCAGGTGATTGTTGTTTCGCCGGCACTTGAATCGCAGGTTCCGTTACCACACAAACTGCACGAATCAGTAGCAGAAACATAAACCCAGGTCGGACCATTGCAAATATACTGGCATTTTGGAGCCGAACCGGCAGGAGAACTGCATGAAGGAACAAGAGTCTTAGCTGTATCTCCAGTTAAATCAGTTGAATCACCGGGGCAAAGCGTTGCATTTGCATAGTCAAATTGCCCTGTACAGCTACCTGACGGAGCGCCACTGCAGGAAGAAGTATTGTAAGTGCAATCACCATTACATGAAAGCGAACCTCCGGTAAAACCTAAAGTTGTGCAAGTTGTTGAACCTAAATCAGAACCATCACATTCTTCACCGGATTCTTTAACGCCATTATTATTACAGCTAGCTACAGATCCGCCACCGCCAATTGCGTCATTTCGCTCATCTCTAATTTTATCAAACAGAGAGTTAGTGGCTTCTTTTGTTTCACCGCCGCTTGAACCGCTCAAACCCAACAGCAAAGAAATGACAATAACTGCAATCAAAACAGCTCCGCCAATAAGCAACAAATACTCAAGAGCACCCTGACCTTTCGGCATGCAAAAATAACGGCAAGGAATATAATAAACTTTCCGCATAAGCAAAAAAAACAAAATGCCAGCCAAGGTAAAAACAAAAAAAAAGCGAAAAAATATTTATATGCAAGTTAAGCATTTTCTTTTTCATGGGAATACTTGATAGCCTGAATAAAACGCTTTCAACGGTGGAAAAGACCACCAACACAATAGACAGGAGCGGAAGGGCAATCGGCAAGGCGAAAGGTTATGCTGACAAGGCAGAAAAAATTCTTGAAAAAAAATGCAAAGAATGCGGAAAACCACTCAAATCAGACCTTGAGAAAAAAAAAGAAATGTGTGCTGATTGTGCCCTCAAAAAAATGAGTTAAATTCCTGAAAAAAATAAGCTGATTCTGAATTCAGAAAAATGAAAAAATTCTTTTCTGATGCAACAAATCATCCAAAAGCACTGATTTCTTTTTGTAAAAATTAAACGGAACAGATAATTTCTTTTCAATGTACGCAAAAGCAAGACCTGACTCGGAAAATTTCACAGGTTGTTTTTTCATTGCATCTCTTACAGTTTCACGTACTTTCCAGACGCCAAGAGAAGGAGTTCCTGAATCCCCGATTTCACGGAAAACTATTGCAGTGCATTGCTTCTTTTTCTGTAAAAGATATTCCGCAACAGCCACCCTTGAGGCATAATAACCGCCGGCAGTATTCTCAGCATAGCTTTTTCTCCCTTCATAAAATTCAAAATCTGTTGTGAAAGCAGGCTCTTTTGAATCAATGTTCCATGAAGCACCTGGCTTCCACACCTCAAGAAGCTCAAAACTCCACTGCTGTGGAACAAGAAGCACGAAAAAATCATTCTCGAGATAAGAAGAATGGAAAAGCATGAACTCCTGAATCTGCGGAAAATACTTTATTTTCTCATCAATAAAGTGCTCCGAAAGATTTGAATCAACTGCTGTTATTGACCATCTTGTAGGAACAAGTTTTCTGTTTTTTCCAATGCCTAACATTCCTGCACTTAAAATTTTGTGTAATTGATTAACACCAACATCTCCCTTGTACAACTCAATCATAGCATCAAGGGATTTTGCATCTGTATCAGAAACAAGCTTGTCAATTTTTGGATTTATAGAAGGGTTTTCAACCATGGAAAATTTTTCAAGGTCTGCCTGTGGACCCATAGGCGCGTGAAAATCCGAGAAAGAGAGACCGCGCATCCTAGGATTTCCCTTTAATTTCATTTCAACATCAACCGGTTTTTTCGCCATAAGCGATTCCTGAATATCAAGCAATTCATAACTTGGGTCGGCGGCATCCTTTATGCTGAAAGCCATGTTTCCACGCACAAGACTTTCCCTGTAAGAAATTATTTTGTCAGATGAAAGACCAAACCATTTATCAGAATCATCAGTTATCCATGCACCTTCATCAGGATTTATTGCAGGTGCCATAGGAGAAAGGTTCACTTTTGGATAACCATACCATGAAACAAAAACTCCAGGGGGACTCTGAGCATGAAGATCATTGCCCTTAATAGTGTGCACAGCCTGCTCCTTTTTTCTGAACCTTTCAAGGATAAAACATTTAGGCCCGCACCATAAACGACCCTTGCATTTGACGCAAACCTCCGGAGACGGATTCAGATAGGTTTTTTCTTGAACCATAAAAAAATAAACTACAAAGCATAAATATTCCTTAACAACAGATATCTGCTACATAATAGGTTGTTTTTTAATAGTTAAAAAGCAATAATTTATTATGACGCAAAGAAGGTGTTGTTCGTGAGAGGTTTGAGGGAATAGCTGTGTGTTCTTCTGCAGGCGTTTATTGTGAGAAATAATTAAAAAGATATGTTTTTAAATAGATTTATTTAAGGTTTTGATTATGAGAAGAACAAAAGAGCAAAAGGAGCAACTTATAAAAAAAATTCATCACGCAATGAAAGAGCAAAGGTCTTATCTTGTGGTGGGATGAAACTCATGACATTTTATGTTTTGATGAAAGAAGAAGCATATTTTTTCCTTGAGAGATTGGACAAATCAATAAGAGAGCAAATACAGAAGGAGATTGTAAGTCTCAAGTTCAACCCAATACGGAAAGGAAAGTTTTTCTTTTCTTTTGGAGGTGTCGTTTATTTTGAGAAAAGAATTTTTTCAGGTGATGGATATAGAATCTATTATACAATCAATGACGACTCTGTTGTCATCGCTAGCATCGAATATGAAGGAACTGTTAATATTCCTAGAATTGGTAACAAAAAGACACAAAAGAAAGATGCAAAAGTATTAAGAGGACTAGCAAAAGCAAGTAAAGCAACGAGAAAGAGAATTGCCAAGCTGGGTGGCAAAGCCAAAAAACATAAAAGATAAGATTTTTAAATAGTAAAAGCAATAATTTATTATGACGCAAAGAAGGTGTTGTCAAACACTCAGGAAAATCTCTTTCCTCTAATTGTTTCAGCAAAAAATCCAATCCGTACTTTTTTATTAATTCCCTAATACTAAATCTTGGAGGCATTGTATGTCAGAAATAACGCTTGAATTTCCGGACGGAAGCAAAAAAAATTACAAAAAAGGAATTACCGCACATGAAATAGCCCACGGAATAAGTCAGGGGCTTGCCAGGGAAGCACTTTCTGCAAAACTCAACGACAAAATAATTGAACTTGAATTACCCCTAGAAGAAAGCGGAAAATTCAGATTGCTTACCTGGGATGACCTTGAAGGGAAAAAAAGTTTGTGGCACACAGGCTCACATGTAATGGCTGAAGCAGTAACAAAACTTTTCCCAAATGCGAAACCCACAATAGGGCCACCTATTGATGAAGGATTTTATTATGATTTTTATACCGAGAAACCATTCAGCACAGAGGACCTTGCAAAAATTGAAAAGCAAATGATGGAAATAGTAAAGGAGAAAAGAAAAATTGAAAGGGAAATTGTCAGCAAGGAAAAGGCCATTGAGAAATTTTCAGGAAACAAATTCAAGCAAGAATTGATAAACGAATTTACAGGCGAAGGAAAAACGCTCAGCATTTATTATCAGGAAAAATTTTATGATTTGTGCAAAGGCGGACATGTGTCAAACACCGAAAAAATCAAGGCAGTTAAATTGCTCAAGGTTTCCGCGGCTTACTGGAGAGGCGATTCAAAAAGAGAATCATTACAAAGGATTTACGGAATTGCTTTTCCGAAAGCAAGCATGCTTGAAGAATATGTAAAGCAGAAAGAAGAAGCAGAAAAAAGAAATCATTTAAAATTAGGAAAAGAACTTGATTTATTTTCAATGCAAGGTGAAGCACCTGGAACAATTTTTTTCCATTCAAAAGGAACAATAATTTGGAATGAGCTTGAAGCATTTGCAAGGGAAGAGCAGAGGAAAAGAAATTACAAAGAAGTAAAAACACCAATAATTCTGAAAAAAGAACTCTGGCTAAAATCAGGGCACTGGGATCATTACAAGGAAAACATGTACTTCACAACCATTGATGATGAAGAATATGCGGTAAAACCAATGAACTGCCCAGGACACATATTGGTTTATGCTAATACAAGACATTCATACAGGGATTTGCCAATAAGAATGTCTGAATTTGGAATGGTGCACAGACATGAGTTATCAGGCGTACTGAACGGAATGTTCAGAGTAAGAAAATTCACACAAGATGATACACATATTTTCTGTACTCCTGAACAAATAGAGCACGAAATAAAAGAACTGCTTGAAATGATACAACAGTATTATTCTACATTCGGTTTTGATTACAAAATTGAGTTAAGCACAAGACCTGAAAAAGCAATGGGTGCAAAGGAAATATGGGATAAAGCTGAATACGCACTTAAAACAGCGCTTAATCACTCGGGAAAAAAATACCGCATTAATGAGGGCGACGGAGCATTCTACGGGCCGAAAATAGATTTCCACATAAAAGACTCCTTGGGAAGAACATGGCAGCTTGGAACAATACAACTTGACTTCCAGATGCCTGAAAAATTCGAAATAAGTTACATTGATAAAAACGACAAGGAATCAAGACCAGTAATGATTCATAGAGCAATATTTGGTTCGCTTGAAAGGTTCATAGGAATATTAATCGAACATTATGCCGGTGCATTCCCACTTTGGCTTGCACCAGTACAAGTAAAAGTTATTTCAGTGAGCGAAAAATACAACAAATATGCAGATAAAATAAATAAGGAACTTATGCTTGCGGGAATAAGAAGTGAAGCAGATGAAAGACCTGAAACAGTTTCTTTCAAAATAAGGGAAGCACAATTGGAAAAAATTCCGTACATAATAAATCTTGGGGAAAAAGAAGAAACTGCGGAAACTATTGCAGTAAGGAACAGACAAGGCAAAGTCGAATTCGGAATCAAAACGGCAGATTTCCTGGAAAAAATAAGGAAAGAAATTGCAGAAAGAAAATAAATCTGCAAATAAATGAAATTTTTGATAAAAAAAACTTTTTCTGCAAAACATAAAGGCTTCAATTGCCTCAAAACAACAGAAAAACACAGGTCCAATATATAAAGAGAATATTTATATAAACAAAAAAACTCCTTTTAATACAAGATTTTTTATGGCAGACTATATGGGAGAGCTCTTCAAAAAAATGAAGAAGGGCGACAGCGGGAACGCTGAAAAGGAAAAAAACGAACCTGCGGAAGAGGCTAAGCCAGAGACAAAAATTCCGAAAGCGCCAGCACCAACAAAAAAGGAAATACAGAAAAAAAATACAGGCAATGACTACCTGAAGAATGAAATTGAAAAACTTGAAAAAGAAAAAAAATCCGAACCCGAACCAAAGAAGGAACTGAAAAAAGAATCCAATTATGTAAAAGAGTTCGGGTTGACAAGAGAAGTGCACAAAGGATATGAAAAAGAAATTGTTGTTGAATCAAGACCAAAACCCGCTGTTCAGGCACAAGTTATAGAACCATCCGTTCCGCAGGAAAAAAAAGAGAAGGAAGAGATAAAGCAAAAAATTATGGAAATTGAAAAGGAACTGCCACCGCAGGAAAAGGTCGGACCCGATAATCCTGAAAGCGTTCCTGAAGAACAAAAAAGCCAGGCGGAAAAGGAACTCATTACCAATGAAAAGGAACTCATTGACTCTTATGGAGAAACAAAAATTTACAGGATAAAGGGGCAATCGCTTCCAATTTACTGGACTCCAGTGGCAAGACCTGTGGGCGCGGAAAAAACAATAATAAACACAATCAAAGAAGCCGCAACAAGAATAATCAGTATAACCCCCTACAAAATCAGGGATCAGGAGCAAAGGAGAAATGTTTACTACCAAAAGATAATGGAAATACTAAGAGACTCGCCGGAGCTAAGGGTTCCGAAAACAAAAATGCGGTTCTATGCCGAAACCGTTGTAAAAGAAATGGTTGGCTATGGAATGATTGATTCGCTTATCAAGGACGATAAACTGGAGGAAATAATGATTATTGGCCCAAAGGAACCGGTTTATGTTTTCCACAGATATTATGAAATGATGAAAACAAACATCGAATTTTATTCGGATAATGAAATACAGGATCTTATAAACAGAATTGCAAGGCTAATAGGGAGAAGGGTTGACTTAAGTTCGCCATTGCTTGATGCAAGGCTCCCTGATGGTTCAAGGGTAAATGCGACAATACCTCCTGCATCAGTACAGGGTTCTACACTTACAATAAGAAAATTCAGGGAAGACCCGTACACAATAATCGACCTTATAAAAAACGGAAGCCTGAGTGCGGAAGTTGCGGCTTTCCTCTGGCTTGCAACTGAAGGAATGGCAACAAAGCCGGCAAACATACTTATAGCAGGAGGAACAGGTTCAGGAAAAACAACAACACTCAATGTACTTGCAAGTTTCATACCAAAAAGCGAGAGGGTAATATCAATAGAGGATATTGCTGAATTAAATTTGCCGTTGAGCCACTGGATAAGAATGGAAACAAAGCCGCCAGGACTTGAAGGCACAGGAGAGCTCACAATGGATATTCTCACAAAAAATTCATTGAGAATGAGACCTGACAGAATAATTGTTGGTGAAATAAGACATGACGAGGCATTCGCACTTTTCACCGCATTCAACACAGGACACGACGGTTGTTTAACTGGAGACACAAAAATAGCACTTACTAATGGAATTGTGGAAATAGGTGAATTCACCGAAGAGCAAATGAGCAAAAACGAAACATGGAAAGATGGGCTATGGGAAGTTTGCAATATTAAAAACGAACACATAAACTCAATAAACGATGAAGGCAAAATGCAGAAAACCGAAATTGTTCAGGCAAAGAAAAAACCTTATACAGGAAAAATTTACAGTATAAAAACAGCTTCAGGGACAGAATTGAAATGCACCGGAAATCACCCCCTTTTTACATTAAACGGCGATTTGGTTCAGGTTAAAGCAGAAGAAATTTTAGAGGGAACCCTTATTGCGACTCCAAGAAAATTAATAAGGGGAGAAAATGCAAAAGAACCTGAAATCGAGTACTGGAGCGGACTCCTTCATGGAGACGGAAATATACTTGACAAAAAAAGAATAAGGGAAAAGAACGGCAAACAATACACTTGCAATGAAGGAAGAGTGACACTTTTTACTGAAGAGAAAGAAATAATCCCAAAATTCGTCAGGTTCATGAAGGAAAAACTGGATGATACGTACATCAAAATTGTTGAACCTGATACAAAAAACGACTGCTTCGATGTTCATGTTGCAGGAATACATAAATCCCGGACAATACAGCAGATGCTTGACATTCCACCAGGAAACAGGATGAAAGCCACTATGTCAAACTCACACTACATTTCCGGCATAAGGGAATTCACGGCAGGATTCTTTGACGCCGAAGGCCACGTGGACGCAGAAAATAACGCACTTGTATTTACGTGCGGGAACGAAAATTATATTGATTTCTTCAAATACGCGTTATTGACTGAAGGAATTCAATCAAGAAAATACAGGTCAAAGTCACACAACAGCATTTGGTACAGGTTATATATTTATGGCATAGAACAAATCCGAAAATTCTACGAAACCTTCCCGATTAAATACACCCAAAAAATGAAGAAAATTGAAAAGTTAATCAAAAGCAAAAAAACAGGCAATACAAATGTTGATGTAATCAAATGCAACGAACTGATAATCAGGCTTCTTCAGGAGGCAAAATCAAAAGGATACAGCAACTCAGAGATAGCGAAAAGGACTGGAATTTCACAGGGACTCATTAGTTTTTACAAAAGAAAAGAAAGGTTGCCAAGCATTCAGGTAACACAAAAGTTGTGCAAAACATTCAAGGAAATCGGGATTAACGCAGCTAAACTTGAAAAAATTGCCAACATGGATATTTTCTGGGACAGGATCGTTTCCGTGTACTCATACCCATACAATGGGTTTGTTTATGACCTAACTACAAGCGAAAAAACCAACAGTTTCAAAAAACCACACAACTTTGTAGCCGAAGGAATATTGGTTGCCAACTCAATGGGAACAGTGCACGCAAATTCACCGGAAGAAACCCTTGTAAGAGTAACAAGCCCTCCGATGAGCGTGCCATCAGTAATGCTTTCAGCACTTGACCTTGTGCTTGTGCAACACAGACTTCATGACCGAAAAAAAGGAACAATAAGAAGAATAACTGAAATAGCACAGGTTGTTGACGCATTAAAAGGAAAACCGAAAGTTGAGGTGCTTTTCAAAAGGGATGCAATAAAAGATGCGCTTGTTAAAACAAAAACACAACCCAATTTTATGACGCTTTTGGAAGACCTTACAGGATCAACAAAGAAAGATATTGATGCAGAGCTTGCAAAAAGAACAGAATTCATGAAAAGAATGGCAAAAGAAGATAAACGAGAAATGCATGTTATATCACAGGAAATGGAAAATTACCTGTCAAAAAAGTGATGAATGATGTCGACATTAAAAAATCTCAGGGAAAAAATAGAGGAAAAAAAACAGAAAAAAGAAACGTCCTCATCAAAAGAGCGTGAAACTGTAGACATGGATCAAGTTGAAAACATAGTCAACAGGATGAAAAAAAAATATGTTGAACAGGGAATTGAACTTGAACAAGCAGGCGGAAAATTAGGCGAACTAAGAGGAATCATCGCAGAAGGAGAAACTGCAAAAATAGATGTGCAAAAAGTGGAGGATTTGCAAGAATTCCAAAATCCGACAGTAAAACAAATTGGAAATATTTACTTGTTACTAAGAGTTGTGTTTGACCCAGTATCAAATTTGATAAAAAAATTCCCAATAGCAAGCGACATCAGATTTTACCTTTACTCGGCAAACATGAGATACTCTCTAAGTCAGTGGATTGCAGTATCAATTGTAAGCTCTTTTCTGGGCGCAGTTTTTATCTTCGTGCTTTTCTTTGCGCTCACATTCATAGTGGCATTCAATCCTCTAATAGCTGCAGGAATGGCTCTTGTTTTCGGATGGTTAATTCTCTTTGTATTGCTCTTTTTACCTAAAAGCAAGGCAACTGCAAGAGGAGAACAAGTAAGTGCTGAACTGCCGTTTGCACTAAGACACATGGCAACAGAACTCAAAGCAGGAATCGGATTATACAAAACAATCCAGACAATTGCAAGCTCAGATTACGGTGTTTTGAGCGAAGAATTCTCAAGAGCAATATCTGAAATAGAAGAAGGAACCGACACAAAAGATGCACTAAGACACTTTGCACTTAGAACACAATCCAAAGCACTCAGAAGTGCACTGTTCCACATTATAAGAGCAATGAAAACCGGGGGAAATCTTTCAGAAATAATGAATACCATTGCAGAAGATGTGAGCTTTGATGCAAGAAACAAGATACGGGATTTTGCTGAAAAAATGAACTTCTTTGGAGTAATATACATTTTCATTGCAATAGTTGCACCTGTATTCATAACCATATTCGGCGCAGTAACAAACGCACCGATATCTGTCGCAACCTTCGCAATTGCCCCGCTTGCAATAGCAGGCATTTTAATACCGGGAATGGCAATGGTACTCGGATTCCTTATATTTTATTTAAAATCAATACAACCGAGAGTGTGATAAAAAAATGGCATTAAGACTAATGGAAAAATTACCCTTATTAAAAAATTCAGCGGCAATGCAAAAATATGCAACTTACTTAAGAAGCGCGGAATTTAAAGTTGACGCACTCCTCTGGATTGTACTCTCATTTGTAATGTCAGCACTTACAGGAATTATTGCATGGTTTATTCTTGGATACACTTTAAATGTAGCTGAAAACCTACAATTCGGTGCACTCATATTTATTGTAATGGTGGATCTCCTTATCGGATACCCTTACCTTAAAGCACAGCAAAGAATCGAACAAATAGAAGAAGCATTACCTGATGCATTAAGGCAAATGGCTGATACACTCAAAGCAGGCGGAACATACGAATATGCATTAAGAGAAATTGCAATGTCAGAATATGGCCCGCTTAAAAAAGAAATGAATGAAGTTTTAAGAAAACTGGAAGAAGGGGAAAACTTTGAAAATGCACTCAGAACACTTACAGAAAATGTTGACTCAGTACTTGTAAAAAGAACAATAACAATAATCATTGATTCAATAAAAGCAGGAGCAGGACTTGCAAACGTTCTTGAAAAAATCAGTGAAGATGTGAGGGAACAACACAGAATTGACAAGGAAAGAAAAACAAGAACAGTAATGCAGGCAATATTCATGTTTGTTTCAGGTGCAATGGTCGCACCAATGATATTCGGATTTGTTTCAACAATTTCAAATTTGCTTATTACTGCATCACAGGGAATTGCAGATGCCACGGTTCAACTGGAAGCGGAAGAAGCATCAGAAATAATACAACTTTCAATACAGGGATTTATTCTTGTTGAAAGTCTTGCCACAAGTGTAATGATAAGTTTAATGAGAGAAGGTAAATTAACCAAAAGCATTATATACTTCCCAGTTCTTTTATTCATGGCCTATTTGGTCTATATAGCCGCTAAAATAGTATCTACGGCAATTGTGAGTTGATTTTATGAACATACTAAAAGAGGAAAAAGCGCAGGTGGATGCATCAATGCTACTGCTCATTGGCGGGGCTGTACTTGCAACACTTGTTGTTGCCATTATACTTAAGGACATTGTTACACAAGCGGGAGGCGAAGTGGAAGCAAGAACTTAAGAACATCCATTATTTTTAATTAAATAAAGGAAAAAAGGAGGGAAAAAATGGATAGGAAAGGACAAGGCGCACTTGAATACTTGCTTCTTATTGGCGGAGCAGTGCTCATTGCAGTAATAGTAATTTCATTGCTGTTGAATATTTCAAGCACATCAACCGATGAAACAGGGATCACATCCGCAGCAGCACTGTGTAAACAAAGAGCTGAAAGAACAACTGCACTAAACCCTAGCACAGTTGGCAAACTTTGTAGTACACTCGTTCCTCCAACAGTAACAGTTGGATCTGATGTATACGACTGTTCAGGAAATATACCTAACTGCACAGCAGTGGTGCACGTGGCGACGGAGACACAATAAATAAATTTAAGTGATATAAAAATGGACGAAAGGGCACAGGTTTCAATTGAATACCTATTGACGGTGATGTTTGCAGTAACACTTGTTATTGCAGTCACAGTCATTGCCCTTAATGTCACAAGGCTCGCGGACGAGGCACAGGCTGAAGTCCTGAAAAACAGGGACACGGTAATGGCTACCCTGCTGGGGTAGTTGCCAATGTTCGCGGCAACTTATTTTTTTCTTTCAATAATAGGATTAGGCTATGCAACCTACACCGACCTAAAAGAAAGGATTGTGCCAAACAAATTAACCTTCGCACTTATAGGCACAGGAATTGTACTCAAATTATTTGAAAGCTTTTCTTTGAATTCATACGAACCAATAATGTACTCACTTATTGCAGGAGCAATAGGGTTTGCATTCGGTTATCTTCTATGGAGATTAGGAGTTTGGGCAGGCGGGGATGTGAAACTTGTTACTGCAATAGCAATACTCAATCCTTTCAATACAGCAATGCTTTCACAATTTTTACCAATACAACATTCATTGCTCAACGCAATAACTTTTCCTGTGTTTCCAATAACGCTTACAATATATTCTGCACTAATGGTTTTTCCGCTGGGAATTGCAATGAGCCTCGGAGCCGCACTAAAACACAAGGAAGTTCTGAAAACAGCGTGGAAAAATACAATGGAAAAGGCAATCAGCTTAATCAGCCTTGGAATACTTGTAACAGGAATAACAACCCTGCTTGAAAACTTTTTGATTGATAGAGTTTTGTTATTTCCAATACTTATTGTGTTTGCGATTTTCCCAAAAAAAGCAAGGTTACCTGTAATAGTGCTTGCGGGAATTTATTCAGCATACTTTGGATTGATTGAATTTGTTCAGAGCACGCTTACAATTTCACTGCCACTTATTATAGCATATGGTTTTTGGAATCTTTATTCATCAAGCAAAAAATACGCGTTCAGTGAAAATGTGAAAATAAATGAGTTAAATGAAGGCATGATTGTTGATTCGTATATAATTAAACGCGGAAAAAGCCTCACAATCGAGGAAGGGCCTTCAATAAAAAAAGTTATTAAGCAGTTAATTGATAATAAATTGGAAAAAGCACTGCAGGATGTGAAAATAGAGGGTGAAATAATTGCAAGCCCAAAACACGCCGGCGGACTTGAACAGGAAACCGTGGATATGCTGAAACAAGAGGCAAAGAAAGGAAATTTTCCAAAAGAAATAAGAGTGAAAAAAAGCATGGCGTTTGTGCCAGCAATTTTCCTTGCCTATATTGTTCTGCAAATAAGCGGAGATATAATATGGAATTTGATACTATGAAAAAAGGACAAGTTACAATTGAATTTTTACTGCTAATGGTACTGGTGCTTGTTTACATCGGAGTAATAATACAACCGAGCGCAGCAGATGCTACAAATGCAACAAAGGACACAGTGAATATTGCAAAACTAAAACTCTCAGCAGAAAAACTTGCAAACGCAATTGATTATGCAGGTATCTCAGGAAACGGAACAAGACAAACACTGCAAATAGTCGTACCCCAAAACGGAACAATGAGCTGCGTTACAAAAGGAATACAATTTACTTATGAGGTTCTAGGAACAGGCATTGATCAGTGTGTTGATGCTGCTGCCGACAGAGAAGGAAAAAACTGCAATGTCACAATACCGACAAACAGCAACTTTACATGTTTACATGACACCATAAGCGGAATAAATAAGGGAATCGTTCAAAAAGCAACTGTGCAAAAAAATGATTTCGGTGCAATTACCGTAGCAATTACAACACCGTGATACAAATGAAAGGCCAATCCAGCATTGAAATAATTTTTGTAATGTCAATTGTAGTACTGTTGGCAATGCTTATTCTTGGAAAACTTATTGAAACACAGGACTCTGTTTTCGGAACAGGGTTTGCAAAGCAGGCAATAATAACAGAAATAAGCAAAAGCAATAAAGATTATTTTATTGAAAGTGTTACAGTAATAGAAAATGATTCCTCTGTTGAAATTGATGCCAAATTAAGTCCGGTGCCGCCAATTACATTCTGTGCCAATATTGAAGAAGCACTCAAAGAAAAAACCAATAAGCAAATTATATTCACATCAACAACATGCACACAATACGACAATTGACGTAAATATTAAGTTCTTTTTGTTTCTAATAAAATAATGGAATTACAGCTTTACAACCTAAAATATGTCTCATTAGGAATAGCAATTGCAGGAATTATTCTCCTCAGCATTATAACCCCTGAATCAAAATACATCCAGATAAACCAAATAACAAAAGCTAATATAGGCGAAAAAATCACAACAATAGGCACAATAAAAAATCTTTCAATTTCAAAAAACATGGCTTTTTTCAAACTTGAAAACAACGGCACAATAAAAACAGCAATGCTAAACCCTGAATTAGACCAATTGCTTTTGCTGGAAAATGGCAAAAAAATAAGGGTTCACGGAAAAATTTCACTTTACAAAGGCGAACTAGAGATTCTTGCGAATGATGTGACTTTACTTGAGCAATGAACTTTTTTTCATAATAACAGGAATACTTGCAGGAACATTCACGGGATTAATTCCTGGAATACACGCAAACACAATCGCGGCAATTGCAATAATATCAGAAACGGGAAACCCGGCAGGGTTTGCAGTTTTTATTGTAAGCATGAGCATAACACATTCCTTTGTGGATGCAATACCAAACATCATGCTCGGTGCACCATCAGAAGAAAGTTTTCTTACCCTGCTTCCGGGGCATAAATTATTATTGGCGGGAAAAGGCTTTGAGGCAGTACAGCTCACAAATTTTGGCGGAGTAATAGCAGGAAGCACAATAATTATTGCGAGTCCAATATTGCTTTTAACAATACCAAAAATAAGTTCAATATTACCAACATTAATTCCCGCTATTCTTGTTGCAATTGTAATAGGCATGCTTCTTGAAGAAAAAAAGCACGGAGAAACAATTCTTGTAATCGGATTTTCAGGCGCATTAGGGTTAATTGCACTTAACTCCGGAATAAGCAACCCTGTTTTTGTATTAATGATTGGATTTTTTGCTATCCCGTCACTTGTTCATTCAATAACAACCAAAACCATAATACCTGAGCAAGAAAAAAATATTGAATCAAAACTGCAAATAAAAACAGGAGCAATCGGAGCAATAGTATCCGCATTCATAGCAATGCTTCCAGGGATAGGGCCAAGCCAGGCAGCATTCATCGCAAAAAAAACATTAAAAAAAATCAATGAAAAAGAATACCTTATCCTGATAGGCGGGGTTAATACAGCAAACCTTGTAATGAGCCTGCTTGTGTTTTTTATAACAGGAAAAACAAGAACAGGAATGGCACTTGCGCTTAAGCAAATTCAAATCAGCCCTGATTTTCTGTTACTGCTTCTGGCAACAGCAATAATAGCAATAGGGACTGCATCAATTATAACCGAACAGATTGCAAAAAAATCTGCGGAAATCATCTGGAAAATAAACTACAAAAAAATAAGCACAATTATGCTTATAGCATTAGTAAGTTTGACTGCTTACATTGGAGGCATTTTAGGGCTGCTTGCAGCCATAACCGCTGCAGGTATAACCCAGTTTGCTGTTTATTCAAAAATAAAAAGAAGCCACTGTATGTCATTTCTCATAATACCGACAATTGCAATTTATCTGGGAATTTCTTTTTAAACAAAACAAACCCTAGGAGTATAATGTACCTCATTACAAAAGGCGCTGCAGAATCAATAATGCTTGCCGCACAAAACACTTACCCAAATGAATTCTTTTCAATGCTCGGCGGCAAAAATAAAACAATTAAAGAACTTGTAATCGTGCCTGCAACATACGGAAAAAATTACTCAACATTCAGAATTGATCTTGTACCATTTGATCCTGAAATAATTGGCACTGTTCATTCACATCCAAGCAAATACAATAGCCCATCAAAAGCGGACCTTAATTCATTCTCAAAAATAGGGGAAATACACCTCATAATAAGCTACCCATATACATTCGAAAACATTGCAGCCTACAATAAATACGGCGAAAAAACAGAATTAAAATTAATAGAGAATGCGGAATAGTAACCTTAAATAATAAGTAATTCACTAATGAATAGATGGCAAAATCAAAACAAAAAGGACAAATGAGCTTCGATCTGCTGTTCACACTGATTGCTGCAATAGCATTCCTCACACTCCTATCCTCATTTGCAAACAGCTTCCTTACGCAGGGAACAGATATTACTCTTAATACTGAACTAAAAACAATTCTGCTTGAAACTCACTCAGCAATAGGCAACGCAAAAGCATTTGGATTAATACACGAATTCACATCAGAAACAATCAACTCAGAAAAACCAGTGGAATGCACAATAAAAGTCACTACAACCGGCATTTCCGTGGAGAGCAAAACCCAAGGAAAATCTGTTTCATATAATTCTCTGGATTTAACTGGAATTAAAATTGAAAATGAATCAGACGGAGGAATATTTCCAATCGGAACAAATGAATTCAGGTGCGGAGAAAAAGTAACAATAAAGGGATTATGAATGAAAATAAATGAAAAAGGTCAATATTTTTCAATTGATTTACTTATAGCCGCTGGCCTCGCGGTTCTTGCAATGGGTTTGCTTCTGCAGTTTTACGAGCTTGGTTCGCACCAACAAAAAGAAATTACCTCACAAAGCGAACTTACATTAATCGGAATTACGGCAAGCAATATTTTACTTGAACAAAGCCCGTGCGAACTTTTGGCAAACTTTACAAATCAAAAAGGTTACAAAGTAATGGGTTGTGCGGATAAAACAAAATTTGATACAATAACAAAAAGCGAATTGATGATTCCCGATGGATATGGCTGCAGCATTGTATGGGGATTACCAACAACTTCTGATATCCACGGCGAATGCAATGGAACAGTATCTGATGAAATATCAAATGTTGTTTCCATTGAAAGGACTTACTTTACACCGCAAGGGGAAATAACTAAAGAAAATTATGAAAACTGCATTGACGCCGTAATATGCACAGGTTACAACCTAAATGAAAAACTTGAGGTGAAAATATGGAAAGAGGTGTAATGTTCACATATGATGCAATCCTTGCAGTAGGCATAACACTCCTTTTATTCTCGGCACTAACTCTTCTAAATGATGCTGATTACTCGCAAGGTTCAAGGCAACTGCAAAACCACACAAAAGCAGCAGATAACGCACTCATAAATTTTCACAAAAATGTTCCAATAACAAGCGCAAGCACAAGTCTGATTGACAAAAACTGCGAACAAATTTATGAATATGATGATAAAAGCATTTCAGAAAAATCTACAGGGTGCAGCTCATGAAAAATAAAGGAACTATTTCAGGATTTGTAGGAATAGCGGCAATCGCATTGCTTCTTTTCATGGCAAGCAGCTCGGTGAGTTTACAGGAAACAAATTCAACAATGTTAAAAGCGCAGGGCGCAAGAGAACTGGCAATCAAAACAGAGAATGTGATAAGGCTTCTTGACAAGGCAACAAGCCACGGAATATATGCGCAGCTCAGTCCACCAATCTGTAATTCAGATTCAACAAACGGAAGCATAATAATAGACAATTATTACAACCCGACACTTGCCGAATTAAAAAACCAGACAGGAATAGAATGCGTATTTGTTGGTGCGGATGGATCATCACGGGACCCAACATTTATTCCGGTCCTAGCAGAAATGGGCGGTTTTATAGAATGCTCACTAACAATAAAAAATGAAAAAATCAGCAAAAGGCAGGAATTTCAGTTTGATAAGAGTGCAAGCTCTGACGGAGCAGTACCACCAACATGCATTGTAATTGATGATGTTTCAGGTTTAACCGAACAACCCTAATTCCCCTTAAGCAATTTTGAAACTATTTTCTGGACACCTGAACCATACTGCATTGCCTTTTTCGGACGATTTGCAATTTCAATAGGAATGCCATAAGCCAAAGCAAGCTTTCTAATAGGGTGTTTCCGCAATGAATCTTTTTCAGAAATGATTTTTTCGGACGCGGGAATTGCCATTGATTCTTTGACAAAATTAATTGAAACAAAAGGAAGCCTCAATTCAAGTGCATTTGAAGCAAGCATAATATCATCCCGATAAAAGTTTCTTGACCACATCCTTGAAAGAGAAAACCATATTTCCTCATTAACCGCATCAAAACCGTTTGTGATTGCTTTTGAATAGCTATGATAACCTGCAAAAATTTCATCACTGCCCTGACCTGAAAAAACAACCCTGTAACCTGCCTTTGCAATTGCATCGGAACATGCAAGCACTGGAACAGCGAGACCAAGCTGCATTTCATCAAAAAAAGAAAGCCTTTTGGCAGACCTCAAAAGAAGAGATTCGACATCAGATTTAGTAAGAATAACTGATTCAAGTTTAAGACTCAAAAGTTTTGCTGCTCTTTTCGCAAAAACAACATCTTCACTTCCTTTAACCCCTGCAACAAAAAGCCTTGTATCCTTCACTTTCTCAGAAACTGCTTTTGCAACAAGAGAAGAATCAACTCCGCCACTAAAAAGCACCGCTGCTTTTTTCAGGCCATTTGTCTGCAACTCAATGGTTTTCTCGAACTCTTTTTTAAAAGAATTAAAATCGGTTTTTTTTGGCACAACTTTTTTTAGTTGCGGAATTGAAAAAATATTTTTTTCCTTAAAGCCCTTGGAAGTTATTTCAAGCAGATGCCCTGGCTTCAAAGGCAGCGGAAAAGGAATATCGGCTTTCATAAGCGCTGATGGCTCCGATGCAAAAGCAGTAAAAGAATCATTTGAGCCAAACCATAAAGGTTTCTGCCCAATAGGATCACGAAAAGCAAAAAGCTTGTTTTTGAATGAAATTCCAATTGCGTATTCACCAACAGCTTTTTCCATGAATTTTTTAACTGCCACCTGCATGCTTTCTGATTTAAGTGCACCTGAAAAATAATCCAAAATTGCTTCAGAATCACTTACAAGACCTTTTCTTTTTGAAAAATCAAGGTAATTATAAATTTGACCATTATGAACAACTGAAATGCCATTACTTGTAAGAGGCTGAACACCATAACCTGTTGTTGAAAGAAGACAATGAGCTAAGCCAAAATTACCAATAGGCAACGGAGCAAGTAATCCAAGTTCTTTTGCTTTTTTTTCCGAACCGCAAACATTAATTCCAAAAGCATCATGGCCTCTATGAACAAGAGCTGACTGCACCTCAAAAAGAACCCTGCTAATATCCCCTCCATTTCTGGAATAAATGCCTATTACGGAACACATAAAGAAATTGGGAATTGAAATGTTTAAGAAAGCACCATTTTAATATAAAGGGAAAAAACTAATGAAAAAGAAAGGGATTTAATAACAAAAAACACAGGAATTGTAGAGGTAATAATTTTTAGAGGTAATGAAATATGGAAAACAAACAATTGATTTTAGGAGCAACAATTATAGGATTGGTACTGCTTATAGGCGTGCTTGGAATACAGGCATTCCTACAACCAGAAGAGGCTTTTGTTAAAACACGGCCAAACATAAACATAAACGAAGTAGCATACAAAGTAGCAGTTGGAAAACCAGAAACAATTCTATTTGAAGGCGCCACAAATAACGCGGGAGAAAAAAGCTCCAGCGAAGTAACAGTATATAACCAAGATTTGGCGCTTGTAAAAGATGTCAGAAAAATATTCATGGAAAAAGGACTCAACATTGTACAGTTCAAGGACATTGCGGCAAAGATTGATGCCACATCAGTATTTTTCAGGGATATAAGTAATGCAAGCACATTCGTTGTTGAACAAAACTATGAATATGACCTTGTAAGCAAACAAAAAATACTTGAAAAATATCTTGACAGAGAAATAACAGTTGAGACAACCGAAGGGCAGGAATCAAAAACATACAAAGGAACACTCCTAAGCTATGCTGACGGAATCCTCCTTGAAACAAGCGAAGGCATAGTAACATTGCCATTTGATGCAAAAGTAACTTTCCCTGAGCTGCCTGGCGGATTACTGACAAAACCTACATTGGTTTGGAAAATATTTTCCGAAACAATCGGCGAAAGGCTCACAGAAACAATCTACCTAACAGCAGGAATGAACTGGAGAGCAGATTACATCGCAGTTGTAAATAAAGAAGACAAAAATATAGATTTCAAAGGATGGACAACAATAACCAACAATTCAGGAACATCATACCCCGATACAAAACTCAAACTTGTTGCAGGAGATGTACACAGAGTTGTTCAAAGTCCAAAATATAGAGAGTTATATGATTATGCTGTAAGCGAAGGCGCGGCAGCACCACAACAATATGGACAGGAAGAACTCTTTGAGTACTACCTCTACACATTGGACAGAAAAACGAACATTGGAAACAACGAAACAAAACAAATCTCGTTGTTGGCATCAGATAATATTCCAGTAAACAAAGAATTTGTTTACGATGGACAAGCAAACGGAACAAAGGTTCAAGTGAAACTGAATTTCAAAAACTCAGAATCGCAGGGGCTTGGAATACCATTGCCAAAAGGAATTGTAAGAGTATACAAACAGGATAGCGATGGACAACTGCAATTCATTGGTGAAGACCAGATTGATCACACAAAAAAAGAGGATGACCTGGAGCTTTTCCTCGGAAACGCATTTGATGTAACCGGAGAAAGGACACAGGTTACATACGAAAATATCTCTAAAGGATTCTACAGAGGAGAATACAAAATAATCCTTGAGAACCAAAAGAGCGAAGCAATAAAAGTAAAAGTAAAAGAAAACCTTGGCGGAAACTGGACAATAACAAAGAATTCACACGCATACGACAAGAAAAATTCAAGCGAAGTGGAATTCAATGTTGATGTTCCTGCAAAGGGAGAAACAACAATAACATACACAGTAGAATACAGGTATTACTACTGAATACAGGATAGTACTACTGCATCGAGTAGTAGTACTCCCCTTTCTTTTTCTGCTGCTGATCCAACTGCGAACCAGCCTTATTTGCTCTTGGTCTTCCAGTCTGTGGATCGCGCCTGAATGTAATTCCCATATCCCCAAGAAAAGCATTCATACCATCATGCATTGAAACAGCCGCATTCGCAATCCCCTTTACAGCAGGTTCTCCATCAAAAATTATTAAACGATCAGAAACATAATCCTGGAAAAGAATATCATGGTCAACGCACATGCAAATTTTGTTCTTTATATCAATTACTGAGCGGATTGCATCAGCCATGTTCAGGCGATCTTCAATATCAACAAATGCAGTAGGCTCATCAAGAAGAACCAGATCGGATTCGCGTGCAAGGGCAAGACCAACGGCAACCTTTTGTAATTCACCGCCGGAAAGTTCATCAAGGCGATGATTCTCAAGTTCGGTTATTGCAAGACGCCTGTCAATCTCGTTTTTAAAAATTGAAACATCATAATCCTGCGAAGCAAGGAAATCGGAAACAAGAACACCTTTCTCAGGATCAAGGTATTGAGGTTTATAGGAAACATTAAATGAAAAATCTATTTCGCCGGAATCCGGTTTTTCAGCACCAGCAAGCAACCTTACAAAAGTCGTTTTTCCGATACCATTTGGACCCATTATACCAAGCACTTCTGCTGCCCTCAAATCCCCTCCCTTAACCTCAAGGGAAAAAGAGCCGAGCTTTTTCTTCAAATCAGGATAAGTGCCAAGGACACGCTTTTTCTTATAATCGGATGAAGGCTTCACTTCAAACTTAAGCTCCTTTTTCCTGAACCTAACATTTTCATCTTTCACATAACCATCCAAAAATTCATTAATGCCATTACGCACACTTTTTGGATTTGAAGTGATACCATAAACTGATTTTTTACCATAAAGAAGATGCACATAATCACTCAAATAATCAAGCACTGCAAGATCATGCTCAATTACAACAACACCCTTTCCAGATTCAGCAAGTTCTCTCATTAACCTTGCCATTTTCAGGCGCTCGCGAATATCAAGGTAAGAAGTGGGTTCATCAAAAGTATAGATGTCCGCTTCCTTTAACGCAGCAGCCGCAATTGCAACCCGCTGTAACTCACCACCACTAAGCGTTGATATTTCCCTGCTAAGAATTTTTCCAAGGCTTAGTTCAGACGCAATTTTCTCAATATTATTTCCTGAACCAACCTTCAAAAGTAAATCTTTCACTTTCCCTTTGAACGCTTTCGGAATATCTGTGATATTCTGAGGTTTATAAGAAACTTTTAACACAGAATCTCGGAGAGCTGTAAAAAAATTCTGCTGCTCTTTTCCTTTAAAAAATTTAATAACGGTATCATAACTTGCCTCTCCCTTATAATCACCCAGATTTGGAATTATGTGTCCTGAAATAATTTTTACAATACTACTTTTTCCGATTCCGTTTCTGCCAATAAGACCAACTATTTCGCCTTTTTTTACCACAGGAATTCTATAAAAACGAAATTCATTTTCACCATATCTATGTACAGGATTTTCCGAAAGCTCCTGAACAAGATTTTCAATGTAAACACAATCTACAGGACATTTTATCACGCACAAATTACAGCCAATACAAAGATCTTCACTAACCACAGGCCTCTGTTTTTCATCAAGCGAAATGCACTCCTTGCCTGTTCGGTTAACTGGACAAACCTTGCCGCAAATGAAATCACAGCCAATTTCGTTTATACAACGATCCTTTTCAACAACAGCTATCCTAACCATTCAAACACTCCCGAGAAATTCGGTAGGCCCCTCTGAAAGAGGGTCCCTCGTACCCAACAGCCGAAACTGTTGAACAACAGCTATCCTAACCATTCAAACACCTTTGATAAAAAATAGCACTTCCAAGGATTTAAAACCCTTATTAAAAGTTCTATCGAGTACAAACGAAGATAGAACGCGCACCCAATCGGAGATGCCCTACTGGGTACCGCCGCAACGGTTGATTTAAAACCCTTATTAAAAGTTCTATCCACAAAAATAGTAGTATGAAAATCCTCAAAATTGACAGGAAAGAGAACTTCTTTGAGGTAATGCCTGATTCATTCGATGACCTCTGGCACCTTGAAAAGCTCATAGAGCCAGGGGATTTTGTTAGCGGTAGCTCTGAAAGGAAAATCAAGCCCAAAAATGAGGGAGAAAAGGCATTCAAACAGAAAATCTACCTGACAATTGAATCGGAAAAAAGCCTCTTCCACGAAGCCACAAACCAACTAAGAGTACAAGGTCTTGTCTTGGAATCAAAACCTGAAGATGCAGCAGAATTAAGGTCACATCATACAATAGAAATAGAAACCGGAACCACAATTAAAGTAAGAAAAAAAGCACTCAAAAATTATCATGTTGAAAGACTTGAAAAAGCAAAGGCATCTGCAGGAAGAAAAAAACTCCTTCTTGTTGTAATGGATGATGAAGAAGCAGAACTTGCTTTCCTTAAAGATGCTGGTTTTGAAAGAAAAGCAAGAATAATTGCCACAAAAGAAGGCAAGAGATTTGTTAAAAATGAAAAAGAAAAAACTTATTTCACAGAACTTCTTGGAAAAATAAAAGAACTGAACCCTGAAAAAATGGTTATTGCAGGACCAGGATTTGAAAAACAGAATTTTGAAAAATTCATTAATGAAAAAAGGGAAAAATTACCCGTAATTTTTGAATCAACAAATTCTGTAGGATTGACAGGACTTAATGAACTTGTAAAAAGCGGAAAAATAGACAAACTTGTTGAAGGATTTCAGGCTGCGGAAGAAGCAAAAATTGTTGAAAAATTATTCATGAAAATAACTGAAGGAGCAGCAGCATTTGGAATCAAAGAAGTGGAAGAAGCAGTTGATGCAGGAGCTGTTGAAGACCTTATAGTTGAAGAAAAATTCATGGTGGAAAACAGAAATGAAGTTGAACCATTACTTGATAGAGTAGAACAACTCAACGGAAAAAATCATTTTATTGAAGACAAAAACGAAGCAGGAAAAAAAATCACAGGCATAGGCGGAATAGCCGCAACCCTGAGATACAAAATGAAATACTAATTCTAAAAAATACTTTAGTTAGTAGCAGCGAAGCCGTTCTTTTTCTTTTTAGTGCAGGTTTTTCTTTTTCTTCCCATGAAAAAGAAAAAAGTGCCTAGTAGTACTTGGTTCCTTCACCAGTAAGAATTACAATTTTAAAATCAACTTTCTTTTCCTTAAGTGCGGCAAGAATAGCCATGTGCTCTTTTCCAGAACCACTTATGAGAGTAACAACAATTTCGTTATCAGGAAGATTCTTTTTGATTTCATCCTTAATAAGTTCAAAACCAGAACGGTTGTTTATGATAATCCAATCTGCTTCTTTTGAAGGAGCAAAATTTTCCTTTCCCCATTCATTTGAAATAAGAAGAACCTGTTCCCAAGTCTCCTCAGATATGAGCCTTGCCACATGACCCCAAGTGCCTTTACCGACACCCAAAACAGCCAAAAGAGTCCTAGCCATCAAAAACCCCCAATTAATGAATATATATAATATATTTATTATAATTTAAAAAAGGGATGTGCAAAGCAATAAAAAGAAGCAATTATTCAAAGGATGCTTCAGTTTTGAGCAATTTTTGGATAAATTCCCGAGCAAGATCAGTAGAAACATAAATTTCGCTTTGTGACGAAATCTTCTTTTTAACAAGGTTTGCGGCAATAAGAGCTGAAAGAATAAGATTTACATCCTGTTCACTAACCTGCCAGATTTTGCCTGAAACCTCAGAAAAACTCTTTGGCGAACTAAGAAGGTAATTCAGTACAAAAAGAAAAAGCTTGGATTTCGATATTGAGTAACATGCAGGGTATTGCTCTAAAAACCTTGCAAAATCCTCCTCAGGCGTTAGTTTCATGAATAGAGAACGCTGAAATTTAATATAAACCTTTTTACATGGAAAAATAACTATGCATACCAAGCTTAAAAAATACTGTGAAAGCATTGTTTCCGCAATCGAAGAAGGAAAAATATGCACAAGAGAAGAACTTAATAAATTCAAACTAACCCAAGGAAAAAAACTTGGAATTGAAGCAATACCTTCAAATCCGGATATTTTAGGAAATTCTAGGATTATTTCAGCAAAGGCAAGAAAACTGCTTTCAATAAAACCACGTAGAACACTTTCAGGTGTTGCACCAGTAGCAATAATGACAAAACCCATAAACTGCCCGCACGGAACCTGCATTTATTGCCCAGGCGGACCCAATAGCTTTTTTGGGGATGTTCCACAATCATATACAGGAAATGAGCCTGCAACAATGAGGGCAATAAATAATAATTATAATTCATACTTGCAAACAATGAATCGCCTTGCACAATATTACGCAACAGCCCACAACCCTGAAAAACTTGAAGTAATAATAATGGGTGGAACTTTTCCAAGCTTTCCGCAAGGCTATCAGGAAGAATTTATTTCAGAATGTTTTCAAGCAGTAAATGATTTTTCGGAAACGTATTTTTCTGAAAAAAAATTCTTAGAAAAAAAATTCAATGAAAACTTTTTCCTTGGAAACAAAAATTTCAGCGAAGAAGCAAGAAAAAAATTAAGTGAAAAAATTCTTGAAGCAAATGTTGAAAGAGAACATAAGCGAAATGAAAAAGCAGTAATCAGAATAGTGACAATGTGCATTGAAACAAAACCAGATTGGTGCAAAGAAAAAGAAATTAATGAAATGTTAAGGTTAGGCACAACAAGAGTAGAACTTGGCGCACAAACCATTTATGATGAAATACTAAAATACACCAACAGAGGACACACAATAAAAGACACGATTGAAGCAGCAAGACTATTGAAAGATTCTGGACTTAAGGTTACATACCACATGATGCCAGGGCAACCATTAAGCACAAAAGAAAAAGACATTGAAATGTTCAAAGAAATATTTGAAAACCCTGATTACAGACCGGATGGATTGAAAATATACCCATGCATGGTAATGCCAGGAACTGCACTTGAAAAGCTCTACAAAAATGGAAAATACAAACCACTTGGAAATGATGAGGCAGCAGAGATAATTGCAGAAGCAACAAAATATATCCCATATTACTGCCGAACCCATAGAATACAAAGAGACATTCCAGCAAAACTCGCGGTAACACAGGAAGATGGAATTACTGTAAATAATTTGCGGCAGATTGTTGAACAAAAAACAAACAATAAAAAAATTATTTCAAAAGATATAAGGGAAAGGGAATCAGGGATAAGCCAAGGAAAAGGTGCAGAAATAAATTACGATAAAATAAAACTCATTGCAAGGGACTATAAAGCAAGCAAAGGAGAAGAAATTTTTATTTCATATGAGGACACAGAAAATGACATTCTTCTCGGATTCTGCAGATTAAGAAAACCATTTGAACCGTTTAGAAAAGAATTCACAGAAAACAGCACATGCATTAGGGAACTTCACGTATTCGGATCAGAGGTAGGTATTGGAAAGAAAAACACTGAAAGCCAACAGCACCGCGGATTCGGACAAAAACTTGTTGAAGAAGCGGAAAGGCTAAGCATTGAAAAATTCGATGCAAAAAAAATGCTTATAATAAGTGGTGTAGGGGCAAGGGAATACTATTCAAAAAAATTAGGGTACGGAAAAGACGGCCCTTATATGTCAAAAAAACCTGCTTAAGCAGGAAGCACAAGCGAAAGGTAGGAATTAACTAGCCCAAAAGGTATGAGTGCAAAAGAAAAGAAAGGCATTCCTGACAAAGGCGCAGCAAATTTTCCTTTAAGTGTAGGCCTTACTTTCAAATCAGAATTAAATGTTGAAACAACCAAATTTTTCTCAACTGACGCAACAGTAAAAACAAACGCCCTTTGCCCATAAATTTTTGGATTAACTTTTAGAGTGATTTCCTCAACACTATTCGGCTTTACAAGAATCTCTTTATCAGAAAACCAATTTGAAGGCAAGGTTGATGAAACAACAACAGAATGATTGCCAATAGATGAATTTGAAAGAGTTAATGTGTACTCAATATCCTGCCCGACAACAGAAACATCCTCGCTTTTTCTTGCAAAAGTTACGGCAAGCAAACCTTCCTTTACAACAACCCTTGCATTGATTGATTCAACAATCGAAGGCTCAGATGAACTTGAAAGAGAAACATTTATGTTATAAACATTAAGCTGTGCAGCCCTTGGAACCTTTATTCTAGCAACAAGACTTGAAGCAGTACGCTCAATCCCCAATATGGACCAGGAAGAAGGAAAAGAGGATTTATCAATTTCAAGAGTATCCCATTCAAAGGAATTGCCACTATTATCCGAAAAAATGAGCTCAAACTCCTGCCCAGGGAAAACCGAGCCAACCTGAACAGTTGCACCTGAAGCCAAAGAAGCATCAACAGGATACAGCATATTCACCTGAGCCGAGGCAAAACCGGCAAAAATAAGCAAAAGCAACAGCATAAAAGTGTTTTTCATCATTTTCCCCTACAGAACAATGCAACAGAAAAATATTAAAATAATCACATACAAGAAAAGTGAAAAAAAATGGCAGGGAAAACCCGATTTGAAATGATAAAAGAGAGACACAGCAAAACCTACTTGCAGGCATTAAAACAAGGAAAAGTTGACCCACAAATAGAAAGCTTGTGCTCATTCATAGAAAAAACAGAAAATTATTACACTTCAAGCAGCTGCAGCGGCAGAATAATGTTCCTTGAAAAAACAGGAGAAAAGAAAAAAGAAAATAATTTTCATAGAAGATGGCACAGAACAATAACAAAAGAAGAACTGATTGAAGGAATAAATGAAAAAGCAAAAGGAACACTATGGTTCAAACTTGAACCTTTCATTCTTCACATTGGATGTGCAAACCTGGAAAATGCAAACACAATTTTAGAATGTATGAAAAAAGCAGGAGTAAAAAGAGGCGGAATAATAGTCGCTGAAAAAGAAAAATTTATAATAGAATTACAAGGAACGGGAAGAATGGAATTTATCGCAAAAGAAAAAAATAAACAATTACCCACAAACGAATATCTTGAAAAGGCACTTGAAACCGCAAACCCGCTGCTTGAAAAAAATTATGAACGACTTGAAAAACTCGAAAAAGAATTCAGAAAAAAACTCAATTAAAAAAAACAAAAAAAAGTTATTGTAATTGCAGAAGATTTTTATTGGGGCTTATTTTCAAAAACTTCATTAAGCAAAGATTCAGGATCAAAATAATATCTTTGAATAATTGTTTCAACATCTGTAGGTGAAGTGACGCCTTCCTTTAACATCCATTCAATAATTCGTTTTCTGACAAGAATTTCCCTCTCAATTTCTTTTTTTGTTTTCAATGTTTTTTCAGCAACACGCTCAACAAGACGCATAGGAACATCGGTACGTTTAATCGAATCTGTTGATCGATCCCACTCATAAATATTGCTTAACAAAGGCCTGCCATCAAGAGAACTTACTTCAGTAACATGCAACACACGCCTTTCAACTCCTTTTCCTTTAATGTAAACCCTGTACTGAACAACAATAATATCAAGCAAAGAAAGCAAAGCATCAGGAACATTCATCGGCTCAGCTTTAAGTCTTACAAGCATCTCCTTTGCGGAATTGCTGTGCAGCGTACCCAAACAGCCTTTATGCCCCGTATCCATTGCAACAAAAAGAGTTTCAGCTTCTTTGCCTCTAACTTCACCAACAATCAAACGATCAGGGCGCATTCTCATCGCATTTTTCAACAAATCATCCATTGAAACACCAGCCTGCCCTTTAAGCGAAGCTCTTGATTCCATTTGCACCCAGTTCTGCCTGCCACCAGGACTTAACTCTAAAGTATCCTCAATAGAAATCACCCTGTCAGTAAAACGAATAAAACTTGTAAGCGCATTAAGCGTGGTTGTTTTCCCCGTACCTGAACCACCAGTAACAATAAGACTCATAGGCTCAATATTCAAACCTTCAACCATCACCCACAAAAACGCGGCAAGATCACTTGAAATAGTATTTTTTCCGACAAGATCAACAATACTCAAAGGAGTTGCAGCAAATTTTCTAATAGTAAGACTTGGACCGTAAGGCGTTACAAAAGAATACGTTGCATTTGCCCTGTTACCGTCAGGCAACCTTGCATCAAGCAAAGGATATTCAGGATCGAATTTTCTTCCAACAGTTGCGGCAATTTTTTCAAGAAGCAAATCAAGGTTTCGTCTCTCAGAAAAAATGACATTCGTTTTGCATGTGCCATAACGCCTGTGAAAAACAAAAACTTCCCTGTCATAACCATTCACCATTACTTCTTCCAAAGAATCATCAGAAAGGAGAACATCTAAAATCCCATAACCGATTGAACGCGCAAGAACATTATCAACAATTAAAGGATAATTTTTAAGATTTGGAAAATGTTCTTTAAGAAGAGAAATAAAAAGCAATTTCAAAGCATTTAGATCATCAACAGGCATGAGTTTCTCAATTGCCTGATTGTAAGTAAGAACATTAATTATTTTTTCCCTGAACTGAGTCATGAAAGGCTTGGGAAAAAAACCCTTAAGCTGAGTCTGAACCTCATCAAAACTCCATTTTCCATTTACCAAGTTTGTAAGAGATTCCGCAACAATGCGCTCATCATCAGAAAATTTCGGCGGAGAAACATGATAGAAAAAAAACGGAAATCCTTCATAAATGGAAACCTGACCATATGAATCAATCCTATCTCCGCGGACTTCCTGTATTTTAGCCATAAACAACCCCTAAAACTAATGTATTTATAGTTAATAATTATACTATATAAAGCTGGGGCAGATAAAAGTGGACAAGATAACCGAAAAAATATTGAAGCAAATAACACCTAATGCAAAGGATGCCGAGCAGGAAAAACAATTCATAAAAAAACTACTTGAAAAAGCAAAAACAACAAAAACCAAAGCACAGGAATTTGAAATAGTCGGAAGCGTTTCAAGAAACACCCACATAAAAGGCAACCGCGACATAGACCTATTTGCACTATTTCCGAAAACAATGCCAAGAGAAGAATTTGAAAAAGAAGGATTAGCAATAGGAAAAGCCATTTTCAGAGGTCACAAATGGGAAAAAGCCTATTCTGAACACCCTTACATCCGCGGAGAAATAAATGGATTTAGAGTAGAAGTTGTACCAGCATACAAAATACTTGACGCATCATTATTGCAAAGCGCAGTGGACCGAAGCGTATTCCACAACCAGTATCTGCTTGAAACACTTGGAAAAAAAGAACAAGGAGAAGCAAGATTAATGAAACAATTCATGAAAGGCATTGGATGTTACGGCGCGGACTTAAGCTCAAACGGTTTCCCAGGATATGTAGCGGAATTACTTATACTCAAATATGGTTCATTCAAAAAAAGTGTGCAGGAAGCAGCACAGTGGAAAAATCAGGAAGTAGTTGACATTGAAAATTATTATACATTAGGAGAAGCAAAGAAAAAATTTAATACCCATCTTATAGTAGTTGACCCTGTTGACAAAAACAGGAATGTTGCCGGCGCCCTTTCATATAATCAGTACGCACGCTTTGTCGGAGCATGTCAATCATTTTTGAAAAAACCTTCAGAAAATTTCTTCTTCCCGAAAAAACACAAAGCATGGCCAACAACTACATTGAAAAAATTCCTCAAAAAAACGGAATTAGTTGCAATTGAAACTGGTTACCCAAAAGGAATTGTTGAAGACATAATGTGGGGGCAGTTAAGGCGATTCACCAAAAAAATTTCAACGCTTTGCAAAGAGCAGGATTTTACTATAAAGAGAACAGGCGAGTGGCTTGAAAAGGAAAAAAATCTTGTAATACTTTTGGAGCTTGAATCCACTGGGCTACAAAAAGCAAAAATTGAAACCGGGCCAGAAGTGTTTGATGAAAAAAATTCACTTGCATTTTTGAAAAGCAAGAAAAAAATTCTTTCCGGGCCGCGCATAGAAGAAGGCAGATGGATTGTTGAAACAGAAAGAAAATACACTCAGATAAAACCATTCCTTGAAGAGCTTTTAAAAAAATTAAAAAAACATGAAAAAGAAGGTATACGCAAAGCACTTTCAAAAAAAGCAAAAACCATGAACGAAAATGAAATTGCGGCAATGTACTCAAAAAACAAAGAATTCCAACAATTTTTAACAGCATATCTGAAAGGGAAAGAAGAATTTTTAGATTACTGAAGCATATGAAATGACAAGTCATGAAACTGATTTATTTAACGCGATTGAACAACTTGAAGCTGAATTTGAATACGATGCACACCTCAGAACCCCCCTATTAGGCAGAAACATAAGAGAAATAGAAGAAAGCGGAAAACTTTCTGTTCTTGGAAGATGCCCTGACGAGGCCCTTATAGCAGGATATCGCTTAAATCAACATGGAATCCCTTCAACAATAGTATTACAAAATAAAAAAGGAACAGTAAAATTTCGCTTCCTCCTTGAAGCCAAAACAGTAACACAAACATACACACTCAATTTTGCAGGCGGAAAAATCAGAGTAAAAAAAAGGACGCACAGCAAAAAACGCGGTTAAAAGAGTTCCATTTGATATTGAAATGCATCAAAGTTTAGCAAAACATTTCCATGACCCTAGAGTAATAATACAAAGAGTTTTTAGAGGACTAAATCCCAGAATGTGGCCAACAGGAAGAAATCGCAGAAAAAATGAAAAAAAAAGCAAGGCAATTCAACAATGCAAAAAAAAAGCCTAACCGCCACAAACTTACGGTAAGCGAGCCCGAAGGGATTCGAACCCTCAACCTTTCGCTCCGAAGGCGACTGCTCTATCCGTTAAGCTACGGGCCCACTAGAGAATAATTGGGCAAAGTTCATTATTTAATATTTGGTTTCAACAAGCAAAATAGGCAAAAAGAACCCAAAATCAACCTTTTTAAAGCTAACTCAATAGAGAATGTTAGGTAATAATCATGAAAACATGCATATCAACAAACAATGTTGTAACAGATGATTTTGTAGAATTCAAGTGTCCAAAATGCGGTACAAGAATAGTCAGAAGCATGCTAGCAAGGAAAAAATCCATGCCATACACATGCAAAGACTGTGGATTTATGGGACCATGAGTGATTTGAAATGCCTTCAAAAACACTCCTAATTATCAAAATAAATCCAAAAGACATGGAAAAAGTTGACGAAACCTTCGAAGCAGTCAAAAAACTCAAAGAAGGAGAAGTCAAAGATGTTCAAAAAGTATCAATCGGATTCAGCGCAGAAATAGTAAAAGCAGGAATACTTATCAACGAAAAAGAAGAAGGCCAAATGGATAGAGTTCTTGAAGAAATCAATGCGCTT
>Ga0210019_1000311_pt1 | contig 63023 bp, 55 predicted proteins | sample CryGeyCG2114_020_2_FD_183969 | JGI IMG/M metagenome (GOLD analysis project Ga0210019, IMG submission 183969) | Groundwater microbial communities from aquifer - Crystal Geyser CG11_big_fil_rev_8/21/14_0.20 (SPAdes) (version 2) | ecosystem: Environmental > Aquatic > Deep subsurface > Groundwater ...
ACGAGCCATCACCACCCCTCCTTGGCTGAAATTAATTCATTACAAATCAATTCCACCAAATGAGCGGGTGGGGCTCAAACCCTCAATTTAACGCATTACATCCCAACTAATTCGGAAAAGATCCCGGGACAGCCCCAAAAAGGACTTAAAAGGCTTAAAATGGAAGCGAAGACTAATATGAAACCGATGGTTGGCAGTGAAGAACGTCTAACGAAAATTGAGCGTGGTCTTGAGCAATTGCGCACGCTTTATGACCAATACTTTGCCGGCGTCAATAAGGTCCTGCCACAAAACGAACATATAGACATTCAAAAGCAATTGCAGATTTTTCCGATATCAGAGCTTAGATCAACTTCACAAAAATTTCGCTACACAAATCTCAAAGCTCGGTACGCTCAACTTAATACGCTTTGGAGCAAGGTTATCAAACAAATTGAAGAGGGTACCTACGCAAGGGAACAAAACCTCAACCGACTTAGGTCGAAACAAGAGGACCCCTCTACGCTTGAGAAGACGTCAGGGAATTTAAACTCGGCGGTTAATAAACAGGCTAAAGCTCTTGAAAGCCTGTATGAAAAAATTACGGCAACAAAATCTAAAGCACCTAATAAAGAAAAATTTATGGCAATGCTAGAAAAGCAGATTGAAGTTTATAAAGAAAAAAACCCGGGGAAGAAATTCCAATTTAGATTGGCCAAAGATGACAAGGGTCATCTTCAAATCAAAATTGAAAGCAAGAAATAACGCCTAAGACTCTGTATCCGAAACTTTCGGGCATAGAATTGCAACCTTAGAACCTTCGACTTTCAGTAAGCCCTCATTCACCCATACTTTCTTTTGAAGTTGTCCGGCGTTCTTAATTAAAATTGGCCCCTTTTCGACAAAAGTAATCAAGTCGGCATGCCGGTCCAGAATATTTAGTTCCCCCCTGAAAGCACGGACGACTAGGTCGTCACAATCTCCCTCAAAAACTATCTTTTCCGGTGTCGCAATCTGCAGTTTCACTAAGCGGCTCCCGCCATCTTTCGAGCCTTTTCAACGGCTTCCTCAATCGTACCCACTAGGTAAAAAGCCTGCTCAGGTAAATCATCGTGCTTACCCTCAAGAATTTCGGTGAATCCGCGAATGGTATCTTTAAGTTCGACATACTTACCGTCAAGACCTGTGAACTGTGCCGCGACGAAAAACGGTTGGCTTAAGAATCTCTGGATTTTTCTAGCCCGAGAAACGGTAACTTTATCCTGCTCAGATAATTCCTCCATTCCTAAAATCGCAATAATGTCTTGAAGATCCTTGTAACGTTGCAAGGTCGATTGAATACGTCGAGCAATTTGATAATGCTCCTCTCCAATAACCTGTGGATCCAAAATTCGAGAGGTTGAATCCAAAGGATCTACCGCAGGATAAATCCCAAGCTCCGCAATGGCACGACTCAATACCGTCGTCGCATCCAAATGCGAAAACGCAGTAGCTGGCGCGGGATCTGTTAAGTCATCCGCCGGAACGTATATTGCTTGAACCGACGTTATCGAACCTTTTTTAGTGGTCGTGATCCGTTCTTGCAATTCCCCCATTTCCGTAGCCAAAGTAGGCTGATAACCAACTGCCGAAGGAATTCGGCCCAGAAGAGCCGAAACCTCAGAACCCGCCTGAGTAAATCGGAAAATATTGTCCACGAACAAAAGTACGTCCTGATTCTCTTGATCTCTAAAGTATTCCGCCACCGTCAAACCTGAAAGAGCTACTCGCGACCTCGCTCCAGGAGGTTCGTTCATCTGACCATAAACAAGCGAAGTTTTATCTAAAACTCCGGACTCCTTCATTTCCATCCACAAATCATTACCTTCCCGAGAGCGTTCCCCAACCCCAGCAAACACGGAATAGCCCCCATGCTTCATCGCAACGTTATTGATCAACTCCATAATCAAAACAGTTTTACCCACTCCGGCTCCGCCAAAGAGACCAATTTTTCCGCCCTTGGAATACGGTGCTAATAGGTCGATAACCTTAATTCCCGTTTCGAACATCTCGGTTTCAGTTACTTGATCTTCAAAGGAAGGCGCGGGTCGGTGAATCTCCCACCGAACATCTGTTTTTACAGGACCCATTTCATCAACTGGCTCGCCCACCACATTCAAAATTCGACCCAAGGCCGCTTTCCCAACCGGTACGGTAATTTGCTGACCACGGTATTTGGCTTTCATGCCACGAGCCAAACCTGCCGTCTCATCCATCGCAATACAACGAACGGTTCGCTCTCCAAGATGCTGAGCAACCTCCAAAACAAGATTGTCCTCTTGGTCGCCAATAAATTTATTCGACAGCGTTACCGCTCCATAAATTGGCGGCAAGTTCCCCTTATCGAATCGAATATCCACAACAGGTCCCGTCACCTGCTCAACGATTCCTTCGTTCGATTCTAATTTAGTAGTTGGTTTTGACATTGTGTCGTCCTTTCTTCCTAATGCAAAGATCCAGCCTTAGGCTGAGACCGCCTCTGCACCACCGATAATTTCCATTAACTCTTTCGTAATAGCAGCTTGCCGCGCGCGATTCATATCCAAGGTTAAGCGACCGATCATATCTCGCGCATTTCTCGTAGCCGAATCCATAGCCGCCATTCGAGCGGCATGCTCCGATGCCAAAGATTCAATCACCATTCGATACAATTTAAACCGAACGAGAAGCGGTAAAAGTCTGTCCAACATTTCCCCCCCCGTAGGCTCCATAATAAAATTCGACAATTCCGCATCCGTCTCGCCAAGCATGCTCTCAATGGGAAGTGGTAACAGACATTCCTGTTTAGCGTTTTGAACCAGCGCGGACTGAAATTCGCTATAGAATACTTCAACTCTATCAAAGATCTTTGACTCAAAAGATGTTTTCAAAGTCTCTGCGATCGATTCGATGTACTCGTAACTGCCAATTTTCATTAGATCCAGATGAGTGGAGTGAACTTTAACTCCCCTCTTCGAAAAGAAATCTCGAGCTTTTTTACCAAGCGCAATGAGTTCGATGTTTTCATGCGAATGCACCTTAAGATACTGAGAAACCTTCTTAAATAAATTTGCATTTAAGCTTCCACAAAGCCCGCGATCCGTTGACACAACAACCAGTCCAATCCGCGGTCCATCGCGCTTTTCCGTTAAGTCTGATTGATAGTCAAAATCTCGCAAAATACCCGCTACAATACCAGAAAGTTGCTTCTCATAAGGACGTGAACTTTGTGCTCGTTCCTGAGCGCGACGTAATTTCGCTGCCGAGACCATTTTCATGGCCTTGGTAATTTTTTGCGTATTCTTAACGCTCGAAATTCGTTTTCGAATGAACTTCAACGAAGGCATTCTTATTCACCACTTTTCTTGAACTGATTGGTTTTGAAATCTTGAATGGCGGCGTTCAGTGTTGATTTCAGGCTATCGTCTAAGACTTTCTTTGTTCGGATGTCATCTAAAAGCCCTTGGTGACGATTTTCCAAATACGAAAAGAATTCTGACTCGAATCGCTGAACATCCTGAACATCAATGTCATCCAAATGTCCGTTAATTCCCGCAAATATGCTAACAACTTGCTTTTCCACAGCCGTCGGCGAATATTGCCCCTGCTTCAAAAGCTCCACTAAGCGAGCGCCTCGTCTTAGCTGTTGCTGAGTAGCCTGATCCAGGTCGCTGCCGAACTGAGCAAAAGATTCCAACTCACGATACTGCGCCAAATTTAAACGCAGGCTACCCGCAACAGATTTCATAGCTTTTATTTGCGCATTGCCGCCGACTCGAGATACCGAGAGGCCAACATTAATCGCTGGGCGGATACCGGAGTAAAATAAATCCGTTTCCAAAAAGATCTGTCCATCGGTTATCGAAATTACATTGGTTGGAATATAGGCTGAAACATCTCCCGCTTGAGTTTCAATAATCGGAAGCGCTGTGAGTGATCCACCGCCTCGTTCTTTATTAAGCTTGCAGGCGCGCTCCAATAATCGAGAGTGAAGATAAAAGACATCTCCAGGGTAGGCTTCCCGTCCAGGTGGTCGTCGCAACAAGAGTGACAACTGGCGATAAGCGACAGCCTGTTTAGAAAGATCGTCGTAAATAATCAGGGCATGTCGTCCGGAATCTCTAAAGTATTCCGCCATGGCACATCCGGAATAAGGTGCCAAAAATTGAAGTGGAGCTGATGCTGCAGCTGGGGCTGATATGACAGTCGTATAAGCCATAGCGCCATAGCGTTCTAACTTTCCAACGACCTGAGCTACTGTGGATTGCTTTTGGCCAATCGCCACATAGAAACAGTAAACATCCTGGCCTTTTTGGTTGATGATAGTATCAATGGCAATCGCGGTCTTTCCAGTCTGACGATCTCCAATAATTAGCTCACGCTGTCCACGTCCGATGGGAATCATTCCATCGATCGCCTTAATACCGGTCTGAAGCGGCTCATTAACACTTTGTCGTGGAACAATTCCGGGAGCCTTGTTTTCGATGGGTCGGCGTTTGTCTGTTTTCAACGGACCCTTTCCATCGATTGCATTACCAAGGGCGTCTACAACTCGCCCCAATAAAGCCTCACCCACAGGAACTGAGGCAATTTCACCAGTACGCTTGATACTGTCGCCCTCAGCAATAGTTTCGTAATCGCCAAGAATAGCGATACCAACATTCGTACTATCGAGGTTAAGAACCAGGCCTTTCACACCATTTGAAAATTCAACCAACTCTCCTGCTACGGCTGAATCCAATCCATATACTCGAGCAATACCATCACTGGCCGAGATGACCGTTCCCGTGTCTTTTGATTCCAGCACACGCTCGAACTTTCGGATTTTTGATTTTAAGATTTCACTGATTTCTTCTGCTCGAATTGCCATTTTCAACCTTTCAGTTTCTATTAAATTCCTACGCTAAGATTTGTTTTTCCAAAGCTCGAAGTTGCGATCGGACGCTAGCATCGAAAGTCCGACCGGGGGCCTTTGCGATGAATCCCCCCAAGATTGCTGGATTGCTTTTGATTTGAATGTTTGCCTTACGCTTCCACTGTGCTTCCAAAAGAATTTTGATATCCTCCAGAACCTTTTCACTAGGCTCTTTCGCACACTCCAAAATAATGCTCATCTCCCCAGAAGCCTCTTCAACAGCCTTACTGTACTCCTCGATAATCTCGGCCAGGCATCCCATTCGATCGGCCTCCACAAGAAGCTTTAAAAACCGAAATGTTGAGGGAAGTTTTGACTCCAAAGCCTTTAGAACTTCCATTTTCTCTTCCTTACGAAGACTGGGATTCACAAAAAAACTGCTCAACTCTTTATCGGACTTCAAGGCTGATTCAAAAATTTTCAATTCCAGAACTACTTGCTGAGCTTTAATAGGAGTTTCTCCCTCAGTTTCATGACTCAACTGAAACAAGCTCTGAGCATAGCGTCTAGCCACTTGCTGATTAAGACGCATAATTCTTCGTCCCTTCAACTGTCTCCGCTTGAAGCACCTGGGCAATCCATTGGTCACCCTTTTTGTCCATTCGGTCTTCAATCTTCATTTTGGCTTTTGCCATGGCAATCTCCAAGAGCTCGCTCTCGATGTCCCGTTTGGCCTGATTATAAGATTGATTTACTTTAAGCTCTGAATCTCGACGTAGTTTTTCAATAAATATCTCTGTCTCGCGCTTAATTTTTTTTGCTTCGCGATCAAGATCACGGCCAGCATCTTCTCGTAGTGTGCCAATATGGGAATTGAGTTGATTCACCTTTTCCCTAATACTGTCGTATTCATCTTTTACTTTAGCGAGATCCGCTTCGGCTGACTTCATATTGGACTCAATTTTCTCGCGTTGAGTCTGAAAATAGGTGTGCAACTTCTTTCGGCTCAAAAAGTAAATGACGGCCATGAGTACAAAAAGATTAATTCCTTTTAGCAAAAGCTCCATACTCTCCTCTATAGCCGAACCATTCGCGTATTGATGATGGCCTCAATAATGTCATCCCCAAGTTTTGAACCCAAATCCGGCAGGGTCCTTCTTAGGGTTTCCAGCTGCTCATTCAACGCCTCTTGATGTTGTGAAAACTTCTCCTTGTTTTCTCTTTTCACATCATGAGTAGCTTTCGCAGCCTCGTCTTGCAGTTGCTTCATCGCCCTTTGGCGCTGAACATCCAACTCCGACTTGATCGATTCCATCTCATGAGCATATCGAGATTTTAATTGAGCAATTTCTTGAAGCATCTCCACGGATGACTGCTGCCGTCCCAAAGTCAGAGCCTCGCGTCTCCTCAAAAGTTTCAGCACAGGATCGAAGTATAGTTTCTTCAATACGACAATGAGACCTAAGTAGATCGCGAGATGGATCAGAATCAAAATTGGGCTAAAATTCATAAACGGATGGCTTCCGGAGCCAACTTTTCTTAACGAATCCGGCCTTATGAGTCAAAGAAATCGATGCTTAGAATAATTTCATGAAATTGACATAATCCCCGTATATCTCAAGAGCTAAGAAGATTTTCCGAGTTGCGCTTTATCATCCGTAAAATTAACGATATGCGTCTTGGGCGCCTCCAGACTTGAGTCTCTAAGTGAGCTCATATCAAGCTGGCCATCAATCAGCGCGCCGCTAGTAACAACCAGATCCTTGGTCTGAACTTCCCCATGTATTTTGCCGGTGGAATGTACAACCAACTGATCGCGGGCCAGAATTTTACCCTTAAAATCCCCACCCACTTCTAGAATTCCAACTTGAATGGTGGCATCTACACGAGCGCCCTCACCAATTATCAAATGATCGTGGGAGAAAATTTCACCTTGAAAGACGCCGTCGATCCGAACGACTCCTTCAAAAGATAGCTTACCCTGAAACTCGCATCCCTTATCGAGAAGCGTGATAGTCTCCGGATGATCGTTAGTTTTTCGTATTGCGGCCATGTCTTATTGTATCAACAATTCGGTTGAAGTCGTCAGGCGTCAAGAAATGAATTGCGATTTGTCCTCGTCCAGAACTATGTGCCTTAACTTCTACTTTAAGATCTAAAAGCTTACAAAGCTCGCCCGCAGCGTCTTTAAATGCCTGATCCTGTCCCTGAGCATCCCCTAGGTTGGCTCTATTAGGACCTTCGCTCAGCATCGAACCATCTTCTTTTACCTTTTTAACGAGGGCCTCGACTTGGCGAACCGAAAGGGCCTTTTCCAAAATTTCATCCATGATGCGGTTTTGTACTGCTTTATCATCTATCGCTATTAAGCAGCGCGCATGTCCAACACTCAATTCTCCCGTGGAAATCTTGTCCCTAACCTCCTTTGTGAGCTTTAGGAGCCGAAGTGCATTGGCAATCGTCGAACGATCCTTACCCACTCGCTTCGAAACTTCCTCCTGAGTCAAACCAAGGTCAATAATCAACCTCTGATAAGCTTCGGCTTCTTCAATCGGAGTTAAATCGTGTCGCTGGATATTTTCAATAAGCGCAACTTCAAGAATCTCATGATCGGACATGTCCTTGAGAACAACGGGAACTTCTTTTTTGCCAGCTATTTGAGAAGCTCTCCATCGCCTCTCGCCAGCGATGATCACATAGCCTTTGTCCGTTTTCTTCGCGAGAATAGGTTGGAGCACACCCTTCTCTCGAATGCTCTGTGCTAATTCTTCTAATTTTACAGCATCAAAATATTTTCGAGGCTGAGCATGATTCGGATACAACTCTCCTATGGGGCAAAGAAAATACCCCCTCTTATTTGCTTCGGGCAGTAGGCTTCCAATCCCTCTTCCTAAAACACTTCTATTTTGAGTATTTTGTGTTGTTTCCATTATTCCCTCTCCATCAAACATTTAAATTCTGTGGTTGTTCGTGTTGCACGGAATCTGTCACTACTGCGGTCTCCGCAACTTCTTCCACTTTGGTCGGCTCGTCGATTAAAACTTCAGGAGTCTGCACGGGCTCCATTTCCTCATCTGAAAAACTAAGTTCCTCCGATAAAACCGCGTCTTCTGATTTGACCTCGTCAATTCTGACTTCCTCTATTTCCACAGAAACTTCCGGGACCACTTCCGATGACATCACAAAAATTTCTTCAGCACTCACTTGAACCGTCGGGGCCGCTGCCTCACTAACATTTTCTTCTTGTGCCGGTTTAGCCTGCTCTCTTTGTGCCTCTCTTTGAGTGCTAATAAATTCTTTCCAATCAGGTTTGGGGTAATGATTGCGAACAAGAATTTCTGACGCAAGATCGAGGTACGCATGACAACCCTTTGAATCAATATCATAGAGAACAACTGGGCGGCCAAAGCTTGGCGCTTCTGAGAGTTTAATATTTCGAGGAACCTTTGTTTCCAAAACATCTTTTGGAAAATGCTGGTGCATCTCTTTCTCGACTTCATGCGTTAATTTATTACGAGCGTCATACATGGTTAGTAAGATACCTTCGATCTGAAGATCCTCATTTAAATCTTCTTTCACAATTTGATAGGTATTCAACAACTGACCCAAACCTTCCAGAGCATAATATTCGCATTGCAAAGGAATTAGCAGGCTGTCACTTGCTGTGAAGGCATTAATCGTTAAAAGTCCAAGGCTCGGCGGGCAGTCAAATATCACAAAGCGATAATCATCGGTCAGTTTTTTAAGTGCCGTCTTAAGTTTTTTTTCTCTCGAAATTGCGTTGATTAACTCGACCTCCGCTCCAATAAGATTTTGATTTGCAGGAATAACCTTTAGATTGGGTAGATACGAGTCCTGAATGGCTTCGTCCAATTCAACTTTTCCAATTAAAACATCATATATAGTGTTCGAAACATAGCGATCGATACCCAAGCCACTTGTTGCATTGCCCTGCGGATCAAGATCAACCAACAAAGTTTTGTAATTGGCCGCGGCTAAACATGCTGCCAAATTCACAGAACTAGTGGTTTTGCCAACACCACCCTTTTGATTCGCGACAGAAATTTTTTTCAGACGCGGAGCTTCACTTTCAGACATTATTTCCGCCCTTTCGAAATTGGAACCATCCCCCAATGAGATAACTTAATTTAATCAAAGCTCTACTCATTGACGCAAGCACCTTTATCAGAAGCTTTCGAAAGATGGATAGCAAGAACAGAGATACTGGCTGGGGTGATCCCCGATATTCGCCCAGCCTGCCCGAGCGTTGCTGGTCGAATTTGCGTCAATTTTTCTCGAGCTTCGATTGGTAAAGCTTTTAAAGCAGAAAAATTAAATCCAAGCGGGATTTTTAGTCGCTCAAGCCTCTCCATCTGTTTGAGCTGAGATTCACACTGCCGAATATAACCCTCGTACTTGACATCACTCATGACGCGCTTCCAATCTTGTTGAGCGTGCTCAGCAAATAAAAGTGGAACAAGCATTTCAATTTCTGGAAGTTCAAAACCAGGACGCTTCAAAAGTTCATGGACAGAGATCCCAGATTTTAATTCATTTTGACCTACTGCGGCTAAGCGCGAGTTGATCACTTGGGAGGGCAAGACTCTTGTAAGTTTAATTTTAGAGTGAAGCTTTTCTCGCTCATCTAGTACTGCTTCAATCTTCTGTTCATCCGATAGGCTCAAGAGTTTATTTCGCTTTGCGTAAGAATAGAGTCTTTGCTCGGCATTATCCTCTCTAAGCAGTAATCGCCATTCGGCCCGAGAACTAAGCATTCGATAAGGTTCGTTTGTAGTTTTGCTAACAAGATCATCAATGAGAACACCAATATATGCCTCACTTCTTTTTAGAATAAGCGGCTCCTTTTCAAAATTCTTTAAGCCTGAATTTATTCCAGCCATCAAGCCCTGGGCCCCGGCCTCTTCATATCCAGAAGTTCCATTAACCTGACCTGCAAAGTACAATCCGGGGACCTCTTTCATCTCCAGGCTCGGAAGCAATTGTGTAGCATCGATATAATCGTATTCAATGGCATACCCGGGTCGAATAATCTCCACGCTTTCAAGGCCTTCTATGGTTCTTAAAAACTCCAACTGACAGTCATAGGGTAAACTTGTCGAAACTCCCCCAACATAGACTTCATTGGTCCATCGCCCTTCTCGCTCCAAAAAAAGTTGGTGCCGATCTTTATCCGCAAACCGAACAATCTTATCCTCTACTGACGGGCAATATCTCGGCCCACGGCTCTCAATAATTCCAGAGTAAAGTGGGGACTGGTCTAAGGAGGCACGAATTGTTTCGTGAGTTTTGGGATTTGTATAGGCCAAGTAGGCGGCTCTTAGATCGGGTCTCAGTTTTTCAGAGAAGATCGAAAGCGGCGCACAGGATGTTTGGCTTTCCTGTCTCTCCATTCTTGAGAAATCAACACTCCTGGCATCCACACGAGGAACCGTTCCCGTCTTAAAACGAGAAATTTTAATCCCAAGAGTCTTCAAAAAATCAGATAAGCCAAGGGAGGGTGGCTCCCCGGCCCGACCCGACGCAAAACTCTGTCTTCCTATGTGAGCCTTTCCGTTCATAAAGGTTCCGGTAGTGATAATGATCTGACGAGCAAAGAATTTTTGCCCAATTGAAGTCTCAATACCTTTAATTTTTGAGCCCTCAAAAAGAAGACGTGCTACCTGCGCCTGTTTCAGGAGCAATCCAGACTGATTCTCCACTCGAAATTTCATAATCTGTCGATATTCGTGACGATCAACTTGAACTCTTGTCGCTTGAACGGCCGGCCCCTTCCTTTCGTTCAATACTCGATACTGATAGGCGGATTCATCCGCCACACGCGCCATCCATCCACCAAGGATATCGATCTCTTTAGCAATCTGGCTTTTGGAAAGCCCCCCAATAGCTGGATTGCACGACATCGCCGCAATTTGATCTGCATTCATGGTCAAAAGCAGGACCTGGCAGCCCATTTGGCTTGCTGCTCGAGCGGCCTCAACTCCGGCGTGCCCGGCTCCCACAACTATCACATCAAAGTTCATTCAAATTCTCCGCTTTCGGGCGATGTTTCATGTGAAACAATGCTGCAATCTAAGTGTTTCACATGAAACATTTTATTTTCCGATACAAAAACGACTTAAAATGCTCCGAATAATATCATCATTCGGAATTTCACCTAGAATTAGTTCCAGTTCCTTTTTAGCCAGTCCCAGAGATTCAGCGGCGATCTCCAAATAAACGTCCGATTCAATATCGGCAGCTGCTTTCTCAAGATGGGCGATAGCAGCTTCCAGGTGAACTCTTTGCCTCTCCGAGCAAATTCCAAGCTCATCAGACTTTTCTGCCTGGTCTAGTGGTTTAAGGAGCTTCCTTAGATCATCCAGGCCCTCCCCAGTGTGAGCAGAGACACCTAGAGAACCCTCCAGAAATGGGGCCCCAGAGTCTTGTTTTGAGCTTATAACTAACCAGTTCTTATCTGCATGGAGCTCCATAAGCTTGCCTGGCGGCGCAACACCCGTATCCGTAAGCCAACATATAACATTGGCTTCCTTAAGGCTCGCCAAAGTCTTCTCGATTCCGAGGGCCTCAATTGCCTCATTAGCCTCTCTAATTCCAGCTGTATCGACCAAAACCAAATCCATTGCCTCAAAACTCAAATAATCTTCAACCAAATCTCGAGTCGTCCCAGCTTGATTGAAGACAATTGATCTTTGATAGCCCAGTAATCGATTAAACAAGGAGGACTTCCCCGAATTAGGAGGCCCGATAATCACTACTTTCCAAGAATTAAAAGTTCGGAGAGCTCTCGTGTACGAACCGAGACTCGCTTCGAGCTTTGTTTTAAAACTCCTAAGGCCTGATATCAGCTTTGTTTTATCAAATCTCCCGACTTCATACTCTGGAAAGTCTAATTGAGACTGAATATCTCCTAAAACCTCCATCAACCCGGCTTCAATTTCCTTAAGTGGGGCACCTAAACCCTCCAACTTAGCCCTCAGACCCCTTCGGAAGCCCGCAGGACTTCTGGAATTCAAAATCCAATCCAGGGATTCAAGTTGTTGAAGGCCTAGTTTTCCATTAACAAAAGCCCTTTGGCTAAACTCGCCAGGCTCCGCCAGCCTTGTTTCACGTGAAACAATTTCGTTTAGTATTCCTTCCACGATTATAGGGTTTCCATGGCAAGATATTTCGACCATATCCTCTCCGGTAAAGCTGTTTGGAGCTGGATAGTAGGTAACTACGGCTTCATCAAGGACGCTGTCGTCTCGATCTCGTAATACTTCGTAAGTTGCTCGCCTGGGATGAAACTCTTTACGACCAGTCATTTTTTGCAATACAAACAAGGAGCCTGGGCCGCTTAATCGAATTACCGCCAAAGCAGATCGGCCCAATGCTGTTGAAAGGGCACAGATTGTATCTACGGCTTCTACTTTTTCTGGTTTAGTGGCCATTCACTTGACTCAATGCCGGTTTTTTGACCTCCGGAAAGAGCTTTTGCAAGTGCTTATTAAGGTAGAATTGTTGAACGACCGAAATTAGAGCATTTACAAGTATATACAGGGCTAAACCAGCTGGCAGAAACAACATAATTCCCCCAAAGATAATCGGCATCCATTTATACATGGCTTTCTGAACTTTAATGGCTTCAGTCTCTTCGCCCATCCCGCCCGGCATGGGCGTAATTTTTTGCTGTAAAAACATCACTCCCGTCATCACTATCGGAGTCACAAAATATGGGTCGAAGGCTGATAGATCCTGAATCCAACCGAAAAACGCTGCGTGCCTCATTTCAAAGGAAGCAAAGAACACTCGATAGAGAGCAAAAAACACTGGCATCTGAAGTAGTAGGGGAAGACAGCCTCCGACGGGGTTTACCTTTTCAGTTTTGTATAAATTCATCATTTCCGCCTGCATCCTTTGCGGGTTCGATTTGTACTTATCGCGGATCTCTTTCATTTTTGGCTGAACAATCTGAAGCTTCTTCATCGAAACAGCCCCCTTATAGGCCAACGGAAAAAGAAAACTCTTCACTACGATGGTCAACATAATGATTGCGATCCCATAATTCGGAATCAGGCTGTAAAAAAACAAAAGAATAGAAAGTAAAAATCTAGATATCGGACCCAACCAATTTCCGTACTGAATGACATGATCAAGATCGGGAGCCAGCTTCTTCAGCTCTTCAATTTTCTTTGGCCCAAGATACAAACTCGTTTCGTACTCATCACTGCCATTTGGTTCAATCTGCTTTTCCATGAGTTCCCAGGATTCAGACGCCTTCTGATTTTGCATGGAATAAACGAGTTTGTCGAAACTTGCGCTCTTGGGAATTATACCCAGGAAAAAATACTTGCTACTATAGCCGCCCCAGCTAATAGCCTGATCTACTGCAGTAGGCTCGGTAAGTTTCTGGGTGAGCTGAGTATTAAGAGAACCATCTTGAAACCAAACAAACTCTAAGATGTCGGCCTGCGGCTGAAACATTCTTTTGAAAAAGCCTACTTCTTTATCTGGATCCACGTGCTTAAAAAGACGCACTTCTTGAGAAATTTTAGCAGAACGTTTTCCAGTATTATGAACACTATCTCGTATATTCAGACTGTAGGAACTATCAGAAAGACTGATTTCTCTGTTCAGAATCAAAGCCTCAATTCTGGCCTCAAGCTTGATCGAATTTGAATCGCTTGACACAAGCTTCCAGCGCACTGGGCCAAGGCTCGTATTCAGTTTCACCTCATTGAAATAATCAACTTCCTCAAAGTTCCAGCGCACCGGCTCCGGCTGGCCAACTTTTTCACTATAATGAGGAAGTTCCGCATAGATAACCTGACCCAGGGCATTAATTCTTAGTCGGAGTCGCTCGGACTCTAGTTCAAATATTTTATTCTCAAGCTCAGGACTGATCGCTTCAGGAGAAGCCTCTAGTTTAGAAGAAGCCTCTTTCCCTGGTTTCGTCTCATCGCTGACTGTCGAACTCGCGACTTGCTGCGGCATCTGTTGCGGCTGTGGCGCAAAGAAATAAAAATAGACCAGAATAAACAGGCCAATCGCAATAATTGTTCGTGTATCCACTTACACTACCTCTGTGATTTATGACGCAAAAAGAAAAAAACAAAGCTATTCCAAGGACCACAGGAAAGCAACCTTCCAGCAATGCTCTTGCAAGAGCCAAATAAATTCTTCGAATTACGCAATTCATCGATCGCAAAATCCGAGCAACTTATCGGAAATTTGCATTGAGTCCGAAGTCCTATCACTTCCGCCAATCCAAACAAAATTGGATTGATGGCCTTATAAAGATAAATAAAAAATATTAAAATTATTCGCATCAGCTAACTGATCTCTGAATTAATAGGCTCAGTGGCTTAGTTAAGTCGTCATACTCATAGGAATTAGGATCTGTCGTCCATCGAACGATAATATCCCCACGAAGCTCGGCCAAATGTTGTCTAAAGAAGTCTCTCAAACAGCGTTTGAGTCGATTGCGACGTGCCGCCAATCGAACAGCTTTCTTAGAAATACTTAGACCAAGGCGGGGCGATTGCTCCGAAAACCTTTGATAGACTAAATAATTTCTTTGCCGAATCAGTCGACCGAGCTGCGGGCTTGTCACCGACTTGAAAACAGCATCGAAATCCGATCGCTTCAACAAACGGCAATTTCGTGAATAGCGCACGAAAGACTAACCTTACTTCTTTTTGACAGACACTGTAAGCCGTTTACGACCCTTCTTTCTCCTTGCCCGAATGACATTCTTTCCGCCAGGAGTAGCCATTCGCGCACGAAATCCATGCTTTCTCCGACGTTTTACTTTACTAGGTTGGTACGTTCTCTTCATAAACTAAACCTCTAAGTCTTCATTACATGCCTATATTTCTATCAACAGCGCCCCACTAAAAAAGCTTTGACGAGAGCATCACAAAAACCGTTACATTTTCTTTCGGTCCTGCCAAGAAGCCGCCGAGTTTTCGAATTATTATGATAGCCTTCAACGAGAATCAAGAACCCAGTCCTGTCATTCCTGAGGACATCAAGAGTGCCTGGCATAACGCCCTTCGGGCGGTCGAAAAACTCGTTCGGCCACAATACTTTCAGTCCTTTATCCTAACTATTCGACTTTTGGAATTGAAGGATACAAGCCTTATACTTGGCTTCCCAGATAGATTTTATAGAGATTGGGTCCATGATCACTATTCCGCATTAATTCAGGAGAAATTTGCCGAAAACTGTCCTCGAAAGGTCCAGTTGGAGTTTTCTGTAGAAACGAAGCGACACTCTCCAAACCCGGCAAAGGCCCCACGGAGTGCTCAGGAACCTCTAAGTCTTCAGACTTTGAGGAAGCAACATGCCAACTCCTTGAAGAATCACTCGCGCCACTCATCACTGTCGGACGAAACAAGTCTTAATCCAAAGTACGGATTTGAAACCTTTGTCGTTGGAACGAGTAACCAATTTGCCCACGCAGCGGCTTTTACGGTCGGGGAGGCGCCAGGAAAGCACTACAATCCTCTGTTTATTTACGGGGATGTTGGGCTAGGCAAAACGCATCTCCTCAATGCGATCGGATTGAAGATTTTAGAAAAATTTCCGCAAACCCGTGTTCATTACACAACTTTCGAAAAGTTTACGAACCATATGATTGAAAGCATTCGCATTGAAAAGATGGATGAGTTTAGAGATCGCTATCGAAAAAACTGCGATGTTTTGATTATCGATGATATCCAGTTTATCTCCGGAAAAGAAAGGACTCAGGAAGAATTCTTTCATACATTCAACGCTCTCTATGAATGTCAGAAACAAATTGTTTTAAGCTCCGATCGAGCCCCAAAAGACATTCAGGGCTTGGAAGACCGCTTGCGAAGCCGTTTTGAGATGGGATTGATCGTAGATATTCAACCGCCCGAGATGGAAACTCGCGTCGCAATTATTTTTAAGAAATCTGAATCTGACGGAATTAATATCCCGGAAGAAGTCGCATTCTATCTTGCCAAACTTTACAGATTGAATATTCGTGAGCTTGAAGGAGCACTTCTAAAGCTGAGTGCCTTTGCCTCATTGTCTGGATCTGAGATTAGTATTGAATTGGCAAAGAAAGTGTTACGCCAAGATAGTTCTCAAAGTGCCAATGTTTATAAAGATCCCGAGCATATAATGAAGATCGTTGCGCAGCAGTACAAAATTAGCTTGGCTGATTTGAAATCAGACAAGAAGTATAGAGAGCTCTCTATGCCTCGTCAGTTGGCTATGTTTTTAACTCGAAAATATTCGAACTTATCTCTTCCTGATATTGGGCATATGTTCGGTGGAAAGAATCACACGACGGTCCTTCATGCTGTTCGCCGGATCAGCAAGCTTCAGGATGCCGATCCGCTTCTAAAGGAAAGTCTTGTTAAGCTTGAAGGACAAATTCAAGAACTCAATCCGCTTTGATTGCTATAAATCCACTAAATCTCAATATTCTACGTTTTTTGCGGAACCTGTTGATAACTATTAACACGCTGCGCAAATATGAAAGTTATCCACAGATTTATCCACAGGTTTATGCACAGACCTGTTGATTGTAAATATATGATAATATTCAATAAATTTAATTTATCGGTAGTTATGCACAATATTTGAAACCAAATGCTGTGGATAATATAGTTATGCACATTATCCACAGGTTTATGCACAGGCTGTTATGCACAGCTGTGGATAATTCAAAATTTCATCCACATGGCTTGTTCAAAAAGCTGTGAATTTTGTGCAAGAAACCAATCACTTGTGTATAAAATTTTTGAACCGGGGTGTTTCCGTTTCATGCTTATGCACACAATTCACAGGCCAATTCTGAAAAATATATTTAAAATCAGATACTTATAAATCTATCAACAATTGCACAGCTACTACTACTAAGAGGAATAATTTTTTTTGAAAAATAGAACCCTCAAAGCAGGTGTGTATGTTGATGAATTAAAAACGCGCTAGGAATTTCTATTAAGAAACATTAGAAATCATTGAGAAATGGGCCTGTAGCTCAGTTGGGAGAGCGCCACAATGGCATTGTGGAGGTCGTCGGTTCGACCCCGATCAGGTCCACCATTTAACTGTTAATTTAGCTTGAGAAATGCTTTATTTGGGCGAGAGGAAGCATGTCTAAACAGGTTGCAGGGTTTGAAATGGATCGGGAGAGCTTTTTAAAAGCTCTTCAACGCGTTCAAAGCGTTGTTGATCGTAAGAACACGATTCCAATTCTTAGCCACTTATTGATTGAAGCCGCTGATGATCGGGTTACTTTTTCAGCAACGGACCTTGAAGTAGGTATTCGTCTTCAACTGCCGGCCCATGTTATCAAAAGCGCTAAAGTAGCGGTTCCTGCCAAAAGCCTTTATGAAATTGTTAGAGAACTTCCATCCGAGAGTCTGGTTCGGTTTCAAATTTTTGATAACTTTTGGATCGAGCTTTTAGCTGGAAAAAGTGTTTTTAAGTTGGTCGGCCAAGATGCTGATGAATTTCCCCAACTTCCTAGAGTCGATACGAAGAAGTCGTTTAAGCTAACGAGTAGTAGATTTGCCGAAATGATCGATCATACTATTTTTGCCGTATCTAACGATCAGACTCGATATGATTTGAGCGGAGTCTATCTCGAGCAAATTAAGGCTAAAGCTAAAGTCTTTTTAAGAATGGTGGCGACGGACGGTCATCGACTTTCAATGATGGATCAGGAGCTTGAAGAGACAAAAGACCTACATCTTGATCAAGGCGTAATTTTACCTCGTAAAGGATTAACTGAATTACGGAGAATGCTCGGCGAAGAAGATAGTTTTTACTGTGCTTTAATGGAAAATAACGCTGTCTTTTGGACCTCATCAGAGCAAGTTCAATTATTTATGCGTTTATTGGACGGTGAGTTTCCTGATTACACGCCAGTAATTCCTCAAAATAACGATAAAAGGGTCGTCGTTCGGCGAGAATCTCTTTTGAATTCATTAAAGCGAATTAGTGTTTTATCGCTAGAGCATTCACGATCAGTGAAGTTTCTCTTTGAGGGCGGTAAACTTCAACTATCTTCAAGTAATCCAAAATTAGGTGAAGCTAAGGAAGATGTCGATATTGATTACGGTGGTGATAAAATCGAAATTGGCTTTAATGCTGGTTATTTTATCGACATTCTTAATGCTATGGACGATCAAGATAATATCGTAGTCGAAATGACCGATGTCTTATCGCCGAGTGTTGTTAAAGGTACCAAATTCGATGGTTCTTTAAATATCGTAATGCCCATGCAACTGGGCAGCGATGCTCAAGTTTAGTAGCCGATTCAGCCGATCGTATTGAGAGGATTTTCGTATTCTTGTATCAGCTGTCAAATTGATTAACTTCCGGCGATTTTCTCGACTCGAAGTGAATGAATTTCATCCACAGCTGAATGTGATTGTGGGTAAGAATGCACAGGGAAAAACCAGTATATTGGAGTCGCTATCTTTAGTGACTCAATTGGAAAGCTTTCGAAGTTCTGATGTATCTGAGTTGATTAAATATGGCGAAATTCAAGCTTCTTGTACGGTGGATTTGAATGCTCCGACAAAGAGCCGAGTTCTTATTGGATTAGAAAACAAGAAGAAGAGTATTCGAATTGACGAAACAAAAATTTCATCCAAGTCAAAATATAGTCTTTTAGGTACGAGCGTTACTTTTGTGCCTGATGATCTTTATCTTATTAAAGGCGGTCCAGAAGCGCGTCGTAAATTTTTTGTTCAGCTAGCGATCAATTTGGATCCTTCATCTGTGCAAATTTATCAACAGTATGAAAAGAATTTGAAACAGCGGAATAGAATTTTGAAAGGAATGAAGGAGGGAGATCATCTTGGCGATCAATTGGAAATATGGACGGATCAATTTATAGGCGCAGCTGTGCAAGTTTATGAACAGAGGTTTAAAATTCTTGAAAGACTGAGAGAGGTCTTACCGAGTATTTATCAAAAATTATTCGATGTTTCGGAATCGATCGAGATTCTTCATGATCATGGTTTTGATGAAAACTTGCCAGATCGAGATTCCATTGCGAGACGAATGAGTCGATTAAGAGGGGCTGAAACTGCGATTGGGTATTCTTTGGTGGGGCCTCATCGTGATGATTTTAAATTTAATCTGAATTCTTTAAATGCGCGACAATTTGCAAGTCAGGGACAGACGCGCAGTTTGGTGATTGCACTAAAAATTAGTCAATTGGAGCTAACAAGAGAGGACGCCTATTCAAGTCCTCTGTTATTGTTGGATGATATTGTTTCCGAATTGGATGAGACGAGAACCTTGGCGCTTGTAAGTTATTTAGCTGATTATGATGGCCAGTTGTTTGTTACGACGGCAGAGTCTTCAAAATTGAAGACTCTGCACTCACAGTTCGCCAGTTTCAAACTGATCGACTTAACCGAAGATTCAAAGATTGTTCGTCGCTTAGACGTTCGGGAGCTTTCAGTCTGATCGAGTTCTATCGAAGGATCTATTACCGCAAAGCTTAACCCCCTCGCTATGGGCTAAGCCTAAGCCGCCATCATACTTAGGTGTTAATACAGCCAATCGAAAGCATTCGATGGTGAGCTCCGAATCGAGGCTTCCGGCGCATAGCTCCGTGGCCATGGATTGACCAATTTGTAGGCCACCATCCCATTTATCGGCCGTCGCCATTTTGTGACACTGGATTGGTTCCAAGTTTATGGGCTTTGCAAATGCCGTCTCAGCTCCCAGAACAAGCGTGGCCAAAGCACATAAAACTACCGTGATTACTTCAGTATTCTTCATCTCAATTCTCCCTGAACATTAGTTTCCCCATTGGGATCGGAATGGTCCAGAAATTCATTCTTAAAAGTAGGCATGAAGGCCATTGAAATGGCTCATAAAGCTGTTCTCTAAGGACTATACTGGCTTGCCGCGCTACAGGGTTACGGCTAGTGTTTGAAGGTTCATATGGAGAGATCAGCGGTTAATAAAGAAGAGTACGGTGCGGGTTCAATCAAGGTTTTAGAAGGTCTCGAGGCAGTTCGAAAACGCCCAGGGATGTATATTGGCTCTACTGGGCCAAATGGGCTCCATCACCTTGTTTATGAGGTTGTCGACAATTCGATCGATGAAGCCATGGCAGGTCATTGCGATACCGTCACTGTTACACTTCATAAAGATAATTCGGTAACGATTGAAGATAATGGCCGAGGTATACCTGTCGGACCGCACCCTACGATGAAGGGCAAGGATGCGGCTGAAGTTGTTATGACGGTATTACATGCCGGTGGAAAATTTCAGGAAGGGGCCTATAAAGTTTCTGGCGGTCTTCATGGAGTTGGTATTTCTGTCGTCAATGCTTTGTCTAGTAAGTTGATCTTAAGAATCCATCGCGATGGCAAATCTTACGAGCAGACCTATTCAAGAGGAAAAGCCTTAACGTCAGTAACGGAAGTGGGAAGTTCGAATCGAAAGGGAACTATCATTACTTTTTGGCCAGACGATGAAATTTTTGAAACTTTGGATTTTAGTTATGACACTTTGGCCACTCGTTTTCGAGAACTCGCATTCTTGAATGTGGGTGTAAGAATTATTTTTAATGATGAGCGAAGTGGCAAGAAGACCGAATTCTTTTATGAAGGAGGACTAAAATCCTTTGTTGAATATCTAAATAAGAACAAAAATCCCTTTCACGATATCATCGTGTTTTCGGGAGAGAAAGATAAAGTCATTGTAGATATTGCCCTGCAGTACAATACGACTTACGCAGAAACCTGTTTCACCTATTGTAATAATATTAATACACATGAGGGCGGAACACATCTCCTTGGGTTTCGAACAGCCCTGACAAGAGCGCTTGTTTCTTATGCGACTTCGAATGACTTACTAAAAGGTTCTAAATTTCAACTTTCCGGTGACGATTGTAGAGAAGGTTTGTGCGCGGTAATTTCGGTTAAGGTTATTGACCCCCAATTTGAAGGCCAAACTAAGACTAAACTTGGTAACTCGGATGTTAAAGGTATTGTTCAGTCATTTACGCATGAACATTTGAAATATTTCTTGGATGAAAATCCTGGAGTCGCAAGAAAAATTCTTCAAAAAATCATCGATGCCGCGCGGGCTCGTGAAGCTGCCAAAAAGGCGCATGAACTTGCGAGACGTAAATCTGCATTGGATTTTCAAGGCTTACCCGGGAAACTTGCGGATTGTCAGGAACGAGATGCAAGTCTTTGTGAAATTTTCATTGTAGAGGGAGACTCGGCTGGTGGGTCGGCTAAATTAGGCCGTGACCGCAAGGTTCAAGCGATTCTTCCATTAAAGGGAAAAATCTTAAACGTCGAAAGGGCACGACTCGATAAAATTTTGAATCATGACGATATCAAAACCATTATTACCGCGCTGGGAACTGGTTTTGGAGAAGATGAGTTTAGTCTTGAAAAGCTGCGTTATCATAAAATTGTTCTCATGACGGATGCGGATTACGATGGTTCGCATATTCGTACGTTACTTTTAACTTTTTTCTATCGCAAAATGCAGGCCCTAGTTGACGCAGGTCATTTATTCATTGCCCAGCCGCCACTCTATAAAGTTCGAAAGGCAAAGAGAGATACGTATTTTAAAGATGAAGAATCAATGTCTAATTTTTTGCTTGATGAAGGAATTCAAGACATAGAATACAGTGCGGGCAAAAAATCCGTTAAGGGAAATGAATTGATTCAGTTGGCTAAGAAGTGTCTGCATTATGGCCAATCGGTTTTTAAAATTGCAGCAGATTATGATTCAGATTTTTTAAATTATTCACTTTTGGAGTTGAGCAAGAGTCCGAAAAGTATTTCAGACCAAAAATTTTGGGACGGAATTAAGGAAAAGCTAGAAGAAGAGTTTCCGAATAAGCGTTACACGATCAAGGCTAGTATGGAGGCGGCCGATGTACTTAGCTTCGAAGCTGGTTATGAACTTAGTTTTTCAATTAAATCCGCAGAATTAAAAGAGGGTGCCCTCTCCCGATCTTATCTTTTAGCTCAAGAGATCGTTGGCATGGCGGAGTTTCCTGGGAAAATTGTTGGTAAGGACTTTGAGCAAAGAATATTTTTGGCGCCCAATCTTTATAAGCAAATTCGTACTCGCGGCGAAAAAGGAATTTATATTCAACGCTATAAAGGTCTGGGTGAAATGAATCCCGAACAACTTTGGGAAACAACTATGGATCCCGAGAAGCGCACTTTGTTAAAGGTTGAAATCGATGATGCAGTTAAAGCGAATGAGCTGTTCACGATCTTGATGGGCGAAGAAGTAGAAGATCGCCGGGAATTTATTGAAGAGAACGCATTAAAAGTAAGAAATCTGGATGTTTAGATATGGCTGACAAGCAAGAAAAAGGCATAGTTCCTATCACAATAGAACAAGAGATGCGCGGCTCCTATTTGGACTACGCGATGAGCGTTATTATTGGCCGAGCTATTCCCGATATTCGCGATGGCTTGAAGCCGGTTCATAGACGAATTTTATATGCAATGTTTCGAGAAGGTCTGCTTTCTTCGAAACGATTTTCAAAGTCAGCCGGTGTCGTCGGGGAAGTGCTCAAAAAATATCACCCACATGGTGATATGGCCGTTTATGACTCCATGGTGAGAATGGCCCAGGATTGGAACCTGCGATATCCGCTGGTGGAGGGCCAGGGTAACTTTGGATCTATGGATGGCGATAGTGCCGCAGCTTATCGATATACCGAAGCACGACTTTCTAAATTGGCAGAAGAATTTCTTAGCGAAATCGATCAAGACACAGTTGATTTTCAACCAAACTATGATGGTTCAACAGAAGAGCCGATCATTTTGCCAGCTACTTTTCCTGGTTTACTTGTTAATGGTACCACAGGAATCGCTGTCGGAATGGCGACTAATATGCCTCCGCACAATCTAACGGAAGTAATGGATGCCGTTGTTGCGATGATTGATACGCCCTCCATACAACTGGCAGAGATCATGAAAATTATTCCGGGGCCCGATCTTCCCACAGGCGGAAGTATTTGTGGAACTGAAGGAATCGTTCGTGCTTATGAAACCGGACGTGGCAGTATTACGATGCGAGGCGAGGCTGTTATCGAGGAAATGGGGAATCGTGAGCGTATCATTATTACCGAAATACCATACCAGGTTAATAAGTCTAATATGCTGGAACAAATCGCCGATCTTGTGCGCCAGAAGAGAGTGGAAGGGATTTCGGATCTTAGAGATGAAAGTAATCGTGATGGAATGCGTGTTGTCGTTGAACTTAAAAAGGACGCACCCGCCGAGATTATTTTAAATCAGCTTTATAGTCATACGCAGCTTCAAGATAATTTTGGAATTATCAATTTGGCGATTACAAAAAAGCGACCCAAGGTGTTTTCCCTTAAGGAAATACTTCAGTCGTTTATTGACCATCGTAAAGAAGTGGTCGTTCGACGATCGGTATTTGAACTTCGAAAAGCTCAGATGCGCGCGCATATTCTTGAGGGATATGAAAAAGCATTAGATAAAATCGATGCGGTCATTGAATTGATTCGAAAGTCTCAGACCGGCGACGAAGCTAGGGCGGGTTTAGTTAAGAAGTTTGATTTTACGATTGAACAAGCTACGGCCATCTTGGATATGAGACTCCAAAGACTCACAGGTTTAGAGCGTGAGAAAATTCGAGAGGAATTGGAATCTCTTCGAGTTCGAATTGGCGAATTGAAGGAACTTTTGGGTTCCAGAGAAAAATTAATGGCATTGATTCGAGCGGAATGTGTCGAGATCAAAAATAAATTTGGAGATAAGAGGCGGACAAAAATTATTCCTGCCGTAGGTAAGTTTGTTGCGGAAGATCTTATTCCAGAAGAAGAGGTAGTGGTTAGTCTCTCGCATACGGGTTATATCAAACGAAATCCGACCGACACTTACAGAGCACAGAAACGTGGTGGCACAGGTAAGATTGGTATGGGCACGAAGGAAGATGATTTTGTCTCGCATCTTTTTGTAGCCTCGACTCATGATTTTCTTTTGCTGTTTACGGATAAAGGTCGATTGCTTTGGCTTAAAGTTCACGAAATTCCTGTTGCCAGTCGAACAGCCAAGGGGCGTCCTCTCGTAAATCTAGTTAAGTTTCATCATGACGAGAAGTTGTGCGCAATTTTACCCGTGAAGAAGTTTGAAGAAGGTCAATTTGTCTTTATGGCAACTAAAGAGGGTATCGTAAAAAAGACGGAGCTGAAGCATTTTTCGAATCCAAGACCTTCGGGAATTATTGCCATTAGCTTTGATGATGGAGATCAACTTGTTGGGGCGAAACTAACTAATGGAAAAGACGAAATTTTAATTTGCACGAAAGATGGAATGTCTATTCGGTTTTCTGAAGAGGAAGTGCGTGGCATGGGTCGAACGGCTCGTGGCGTGCGTGGAATCGATTTGTCAGACGGCGATCATGTAGTGGGCGTAGATACAATTGATTCTAAAGCTCAGCTTCTTAGCGTATGTGAGTTTGGATATGGCAAACGAACCAATGAGGATGAGTACCGAACTCAGAGTCGGGGCGGAAAAGGTATCATTACGATAAAAACAACAGATCGAAATGGTTCGGTGGTCTCGGCGCTGCAAGCTTGTGAATCGGACGAAGTCATGATTATGACAAGCGGTGGAAAATTGATTCGTATGAAAGTAGCAGAGATTTCGATTATTGGTCGCAACACTCAAGGGATGCGTTTGATTTCTTTGGACGAGGGCGAGAAGGTTTCTTCCGTGGCTCGAATCGTGGCTGAAGAAGTCGAAGACTAATGAATCGACAATTTTCGAATTGGACGGATCTTGGTGAGAAAAGCTCTATTCACAATTATTAGCCTTGGCTTGCTGTCGAGTTGTACTTCAGAGCATGAAAGTCTGGTGCAGAAAGCTGATCGCGAAGCGTCCCGTCAGAATGCTCAGCTGGCAAAATATCTATACTTGCAGGTGATCGAGCAGAGAAAGGAGCGAGATCACATCCGCTACTCAGCTTTGAAAGGGCTGGCAAAGGTTTGTCTTGATCAACTCTTTGACTATCCAATCGCTGCGAAATCCTTTGAAACGATATTTGAGGAATACTCTGGAGTGGCACGCTATCAGACGGAAATTGCGAAGCTTCGCTTGGAGGCCTCAAAGATGTACCGAATTAACCTTGAGCGCCCACAAAAAGCGCTAAATGTCCTCAGCCCTTTTATTGAGGGCCGTGGTTTTAGTATCGAGATAGGGAAGGAGTTGGGCTGGGTTTTCGTTGCCTTAAGTGATTACAACCAAGCTCGACATTGGTTTGTTCAATCCTGGGAGAGGGCGAAGGCTCGCAATAGCTGTAGTGATATGCGTGAGTTGCAGCTGAATATTATCCAGGTTTTCTCGCTCCAAGATTTATGTGATGAAGCATTACGTTGGACCGGCGAAGCTCTTCCAAAAGGTTGTGAGCCAGATGCTTTTGCGATTCTTATTGAAAAAGCACACTGCTTTGAGATTTCCGGGGAAGTTAATAAGGCCATGAGTTTGTTTGAAGAGGTTATTGCGAAGGATGCGAAGAATGAAAGGGCTCATTTTTTTTTAGAGGGTCTCAAAAGAAGACAAAAAGAAAAGGCCAGTAAGTAAATATGAAATTGAAGATGCAAAAAAGCGAACAACTTATGAATTTGTCGCGCAGTTTGATGCCAGGAGGTGTGAGCTCTCCGGTACGTTCATTCCAGGCGGTTGGCGGACAGGCTTTTGTCGCCCGACAAGGCAAAGGCCCTTATTTGTATGATGTGGACGGAAATAAGTTTATTGATTTGGTTTGTTCATGGGGACCGCTGATTCATGGCCATAATCACCCTCGAATTGTTGAGTCAATTGTCGATGCATTGAAGGATGGGGTTAGTTTCGGAGTAACTTCGGAACCTGAGATCAAGCTATGCCAGAGAGTGATCGAGATGATTCCTGGTTTGGAAATGTTGAGGCTCGTCAACTCGGGAACTGAAGCTTGCATGAGCGCGATTCGGTTGGCGCGAGCATACACTAATCGAAATTTGATTTTGAAATTCGAGGGGAATTATCATGGCCATGCCGATTCGTTCTTAATCTCGGCGGGAAGTGGTTTGGCGACCTTAGGTGTGGCAGGCTCTGCCGGGATTTCTAAAGATATCGTTCATTCCACTTTAGTCTCGGGGTTTAACGATATTGAGAGTTTAGAAAAGTTATTTTCTGAACATGGGGAGAGGATTGCCGGAGTTATCGTGGAGCCTGTGGCCGGCAATATGGGGGTCGTTCGACCTAGCATGGAGTTTCTATCCAGCTTAAGAAATCTTACGGAAAAGTATGAAGCCCTCTTAATCTTTGACGAAGTGATGACAGGCTTTCGACTTTCGAGCTCTGGTGCCCAAGGAATATACAATATTGAGCCTGATCTAAGTTGCTTCGGAAAAGTAATTGGAGGGGGATTGCCAGTTGGAGCTTATGGCGGAAAGACTAAGTTGATGAGTCTTGTAGCGCCTTTGGGTCCCATGTATCAGGCGGGAACACTTTCGGGGAATCCCTTGGCCGCTGCCGCTGGCTTAGCAAGTTTGGAACTTATTCTGGACGATAAGAGAAATTTTTACCAATTATTGGATGCAAGCGGGGCTCATTGGAAGAGCTATCTTGAAGCTCATATTAAACATAAATCCTATCCTGTTTGCGTAGAACAAATAGGAAGTATGCTGACGATATTTTTTTGTGAAAAGCCGCCCAGGAATTACGACGAAGCCAAAGTTTGTAATCTTGACCGATTTAAAAGTTTCTTTTGGGCCCTACTTGAGCGAGGGGTTTATTATCCTCCAAGTCAGTTTGAATCATGCTTTCTTTCGAGCGCTCATACGGAAGAAATTATGGAGCGAGTGGCTGAGGCTAGTGTTGGAGCTCTCGATGCTGCATTTGAGGTCGCGAAGTGAGTAATAACAAAAGTCTTTGGCTTACGGCTCTTGGAATTTCTCAAGCCGGCTTCATGATCATCATGAGTTTGGTTCTGGGGGCTTGGTTGGATCGCAAGCTGGATACTCGGCCCTGGCTTTCAGCGCTTGGATTGATTGTAGGCTTTATTGGTTCCGGAAGTTTTCTGTACAGGTTAGTGAGGTTAAGTCAAAAAAGGAACGATTCTGATGATCAAAACAAGCCTTAAAATCGCATTGGGCCTCATGGCGATAGGAATCGGGAGCTTTGGAATCGCGAGTTCCTGGGAAGATGCTTTATGGTTTGCTCTGGGGTCAATGTTAGCTTTGGCAAATTTTGGCTTGGCCGGGCTTGTCGTCAGGAGGGCTCTGGGTGGTGTACGAAAGAAGTTTCTATTTTTAAACCTTCTTTTGATCAAATCTTTTGTATTCGTATCTAGCGTGGTTTTGGTCCTTATGTTCGTTAAACCCTCCTTTTTTCCCTTTACCTTGGGAATAGGCCTCGTTATTTTCTCTTTGGTTCTCTGGGCGGCTTGGGAAAGCCGAGGTTATTTAAAGAGCAGCCCTAATAGTTAGAATTATGTCAGCAGGACAACACAGCGTTTACGACCTTATTCATTTGGATCATAGCTATCACTATGCGGCTGCTGCGGGCTTGTCGGCTGCCGTTCTTACTTTGGCTGGTTTAGCCATTCGATCAAAGGCCAACTTAAAACTGGAGGCTGACGAAGTTCTTCCAGATGGAAGGTGGACTTTTTTCAATACGATGGTGGAGTTTTTGGCTTATTTCCGAAAGCTTCTGCAGGATATGATTGGGCAGGATGGAGAAAAGTATCTACCGATTGTTTTTGGAACTTTTCTCTTAATTTTAACCAACAATCTTTCGGGTTTTATCCCGGGTCTTATCAGCCCCTCGGAAAACCTCATTAATAATCTCTCAATGGCCCTGTTTGTTTTTTTGGCGTATCAATTTTTTGGATTGAAAGAGCATGGTCTTCATTATTTCAAGCAATTTACTGGTGGCTTACCGCCGAAGGGTTATGGTTTGGGCGTTAGCATTGTTTTAAGTGTCGTAGCTGTGATGGTGTTTTTCATTGAAGTAATTGGGCATATTGTAAGACCGTTTTCTCTCAGCTTAAGGCTTTGGGGAACCGTCACTGGGGACCACGCCTTGTTAAGCGTGGCAACAGGAGTAATGCCTTTAGTTTTACCAATGTTGGCAATGATTTTAGGGCTTTTGGTTAGCGTTGTTCAGGCGCTTGTGTTTTCGTTGTTGTCCACCGTCTACATTAAGTTGGCAGTATCACACGATCATTAACCCTCATGCGTAAGGAGATAGAAGTCTGTATGAAAAAATTAAGTGTTAAAAAAGCGATCAAATTTGGAAGCCTGTTTGGTCTGTTCGTATTGGCAGGAGTAAGCTTCCTGTTTGCACAGGAAGCCGCTGCGGCTGGAGCTGCCACCAGCAATCTAGAAATTATCAAATGGTTGGGAATGGCCTCAGGTTTTAGTATTGGTCTAGCTGCCTTGGGTTCCGGTCTTGGACAAGGAAAGATGGTTGCCTCAGCGATGGATGGCATTGCTAGAAACCCCCAAGCTGCTAAGGACATGTTTGTTCCCTTGATCCTAGGTCTTGCGTTTACCGAAGCTTTGACGATCTATGCTCTAGTGTTTGGATTCGTTTTCAAACTTTTGGTTTTGTAAAGATGAGGGGTCAGGGCGGTTAAGTGCCAGGTAAACTAGGCTCTTAATTCAAGCTTACGGCCAACTTCATCATGTCATCACTGGGCCGGCACAACCGATCTTAGCATTTCAGAAAGTAATTCTGCGTGCCTTAACTGGGGCCCCACGCTCATTGCGTCTCGATTGCAGGACTTGCTTCCCCAGAAACCCACTGACGGCATGATGAAGTTGGCTGTGTGCTTGCTTAGATTCTGCTATTTACCTGGCACTTAACCGCCCTGACCCCCGATTGGGCCGAAAATTTTCCGGCTTTCGATCGCTTAGTTGAGCGTAGGCGACGAACGATAGAGGCTCTTCTTGGGTCTACTCCTTGCATTGAATTAATGGAAATAATTCAAAGGAGACCTTATGAGCCTAGATCGAGAAGAGTTAATTTATTGGTTTGAGAGAAAGACACTCTTGGGGTGGCCAAGAATTCTAAGTGCTAAGTCACATGAAGAAAGGCGAGTCCGCAGAGTGGCTATCTGGAGTTTCGTTAATTTTCTTAATCATAATCCAAACGATATTGGTAAAATCTTTGGGTTTGCCGCGAGGCAATCGATATTTCGAATTCTACGTTCTAAGAATTTATCCGATGATGAATATAATTTGAGACGGGAATTGCAAGCTTGCCTTCGATCTAGAAAAAATCAGGCAGCCTAGCGCAGATAGGCAAGAGCTTCTAGAATAGCGTTTTTGTAACTCAAGAATGAGGCTTTATTTTGACCCGCAATATCAAAAGCTGTTCCATGATCAACGGAGCTCCTAAAAAATCCGAGACCCAAACTAATATTGATCGCACTTTCAAAGTCTAGGAGCTTGAGAGGAATGAGAGCCTGATCATGATACATGGCAATGATGAGATCGTATTCCTTATACCTAATAAATAAGGTATCGGCCGGAAGTGGACCGATGATTTCGTGAACATATTTTTTTCGAAGCTTTTCACACGTTGGAAAGATGATGTCGGCTTCTTCAGATCCAAAAAGTCCTTTATCAGAGGCATGCGGATTAAGAGCACACACCGCTATTCTAATTTTGTGATTTGGCCGAATTTTTTGGAGATACGCGATCGATTCATCAATTGTTGCTACGATGGATTCTTCGCTTACAGCCTGCGATACTTGGTTAATCGCCAAATGTGTGGTCACTAAACTTACACGGATTTTAGGACCGGCGAGCATCATGATGGCCCGGTTATTGGGTGAGAGCTGTCTGAGAAATCCTGTCTGTCCGGTAAAATGCTTTTGGTGTTGCGCGACGTAATATTTATCCACAGGGCCCGTGACTAAGGCGCGGATTTCGGGATGCTCCCTTACAAATTTTGCTGCAGCTTCAAGATCTTTAAGAGCCGAATGACCGCTCTCTATACTTGGCTTTGCCAATGCAAAATTTTCAGCATTTAAATGCCAAGTAATGTTGGGATGAATTTGTAGAGATTCAAACAAACGAGAATCTGATGATCGAAGGCTAGAGGTCGATCCATAGACCTTAAATTTAATATTTTTATCAGTTAACTCACTTACTACGGAGGAAAGAGCTTTCAATAAGACTTCTGGACCAATACTGCAGGGGTCACCGGCTGTAAGAGCCAAGGTTTTGGAGTCTAACCCCAGCATTTAAGAGGCGATCTTAATATAAGTCTTGGCTCGAAGATCGGTGATGAGACGCTGTCGAGCTTTGTTCATTCTTTGGGTAAGAATGTTGTTCCTAATATCATCTTTAACTTTGTCAAATGATCGAGGTCCCAAGTCACGCTTAGAAATGATCTTGAGAAGCTGTATGGCGCCAGGCATTTCTATAAGTACAATTTGCTGAGGCTTCTTTGATTCTAGTGCCAAAGAAACTTCGTCCCGGAGTACGGCGCCCTCAACCTTTCCAAGCATGCCCTTGTTGGTGGCAGAAGGGCCTCGGCTAAAATCTGAAACACACTTTCCAAAGGTGGTGGGTTTATTCTGAAAGTCTTTTGCAATTTTTGTAACTTTCTCACGACTTTCGCCATAGGGAATTAGACATTCCTGAAGTTCATATTCCCAGTTGGAAGAGAACTGCGACGCATGATCCTTATAAAACGACTGAAGCTCTTTCTCATCGACGGTCTGCAAAGTATCGCGCTGAAGAATTTGAGTAAATTGGGCCAATCGCATTTGTTCCTTAACTTGCTTTCGAAAATCACTAAAAGATAATCCCTGCGACTCTAACATTTGTCGAAACTCCTCAATGGATTGAATGCCTTGGGCCGTTCGAATGGAATCAATTTTCCTTTCCACATCTTGACTTGAAACATCCATTTGAAAATTGCTCAAATACTCTCTAACGAGGGCCTGTTCGATCAGTTTATCCATAGCCGCCTTCCGCAAGGTCTGGCTTGATTTCTGTTCCAAAGCGGCTTTTTGTAAAGCCTCAACTTCCAAGAGAAGATCCGTCGACGTTATGATTTGCGCACCAATGCGCGCCTCGATTTTTTCCGTAAAGCCAGAGGGGTTGGGAGCAAGGATTAGAGCAAACAAAATCGAAAGCGCCATAAGGGCTCTATATATATCAGAAAGTGTGAGGATTGTGGACTATCTTAAGTACCCAAAATAACTCATATTTTTTAGAGGGAACGGATGAGTTCTCGATTATATTCGATTTTTGCAGAACGAATGAGGTTTTCTTCAAATTTATCCATCCAGTCTCGCCGACGCTGTTCATAGAGAATTTCGTAAATTCGACTCTTCACTTGTGCAAAATCAAGGTTCATTTCAGCGCTTCGGTCTAAAACGCAGAAGATGTGAAATCCATATTCTGATTCTAGTATAGAAGAGACTCTTTTAAATGGGATTTTCAAAAGCTCATCTTCAATCTGTTGAGGCATTGTGCCTAGTTCGAATTCAATAATGGCGTCGGTTTGTCCTTCAGGACCAATGCTGTATTTTCGGGCGAGTTCTATAAAACTTTCTTTTTTTTGACTGAGCGATGTATAAATTTCGGTTGCGAGCTTTTTATCACTGACGACAATATGTTGGGCTCGAATTTCGCCCGCTCGACGGAAGTTGCGAGGATTTTGTTCAAAATAGGCCATAGCCTCTTCCTCGGTAGGAGCTTCAATTTTTTGACTCGATTTTTCGAACAATTTTTCTACTAAGAGACTTTGTCTGACCTGCTCTTTCCACTCACTTTCATCGACCATTCCTTCCAGTAAACTTTCTTTAAAACTCTGATCCGTGTAGCCAGCGCGAAATCGGTCCAAGCCTTTTTCTAATTCGTCTGGGGAAATGATGATCTTTTCCTTCTCAGCTGTTGTTAGAACCACAGCTCTTCTAACGAGAGTCTGAAGGGCAAGATTTTTCATTTGAATTTTGTCTTGTCCAGACAAGCTACTTTCTTTTGGCTTCAAATTTTCGTAAACCCTCAAATAATCCTTTAGCAAAATAGATTGACCATTGACGCGTGCCACGGGGTCATCTGCCGAGGGCATTCGCTGGCACGCAAGAAGTAGCCATAGTGCAAGTCCAAAAATTACGCTTTTAAAACTCATGGACTTGTCTCAGTTTTATCCTTGCCGGGATTGGGAATCATATGATCTTTTGGAAGAACGGCGTCTGGATCCTGGGAAATGATGTCGGGCAAAGGGGAAAGCTTTTTCAAATTATCTTCGTAGATCTCAATGTTTTGCTCGGAGCGAAGTTTGGCGACCAGTTTTCGTAGAGAAACCTGTCGCTGAGAGCGAACTAAATCCTTTTTGATTTGGTCTTTGTGGAATTCAAGCCCCCTTTTGTCACCCGTAAGTTGAATAATATGGTAGCCAAATTTAGTTTGAATAACCGGAGAGATTTCCGAAATCTTTTTGAGCTTGAAGGCAGCTTCGGAGAATTCTGGAACCATTTGAACGTACGGAAAGTAGCCCAGGTCGCCCCCATTACGCGCACTGCCATCTTGAGAGTATTTCGAGGCATATTCCGAAAAATTATCAGGCGCTTTAAGAAGGTCGGCCTGCCATCTGGAGATCTCTTCATACTTTGATCTTTTGATATCAGCGGAGTCGGAACTTTCAAATTTTGTAATGATATGTCGCGCTGAAATTTGATCATAATCCTTTTTATGAGACTGGTAATATCTAGCAATTCGATCATCAGTAATTTTGGCATCCGAGTCCCTAACTAAGCGCTCAACCAGGATGTCCGCCATTCTAGCTTTGAATTCAAAACTATTTTGAATCCCCCCCTTCTTTGCTTCCTCGTAAAGGAGGTCTAAATTGATGAGCTCGTTCAACAAATCCTTCTTTTGGGGATGCGTACTTAGAACCTGTGGAGTTTTGGATTCTATGACTTGAATATGATCGAGTAATTCTTTGTCGCTTATCTTGCGATCACCAACACTTGCTATGATCATTCCCGGTCCCAGCATTTTTGGTGGGATGGGCTTGTTATTGCAAGCTGTGAACAACATAGGCACACAGAAATAACAGAGGTGTTTCATCATTCAGAAGAATTATGGCAAAACTTTTGCGGTTTTACCAAGGGAATCACTACCCATGAGGGACATCAACTCCTTTAGGCCAAGTGAAATCTGATGGAAATCGTATTGCTCTGGGCGATCAAATTTAGTTGATTTTAAGAGCTCACTGTCATCCATGGCTGATTTAAAGCTAAAAATAAGTCGCCCCTTAGGATCAAAACTAAAGCGTTTACCAAATGTCTTAAGAATTTCATTGGGATCGAGACTGGTATCGGAGCGCATTTCAAGACTGAGACGTCCTGGAAAAATATCAATGGCCTTCGCCCGAAGTAAGGCCGCCTGGACGCGGAGTCGAATAAGTTGGCAAAGATTGTCGACCGGTTCTGGGTAGAGTCCAAATCGATCCAAGAGCTCATCTTCCATATTTAAAAGCTCGGATTCACTCGAAATACGGTTCAACTTTCTATAGGTAGCAATTCGAACACCAGGATCGGGAATATAAACTTCAGGAATATATGAACTGTAACCCGAGTTAAGTTCTGGAAGCGGCGTTGAAGCTGGCTCATCGCGGAGTGTCGAAAGGGCTTCATATAACATTTGATTATATAACTCGAGACCAACCTCGGCAATAGCGCCAGACTGTTCTTCTCCCAAAAGATTGCCCGAGCCACGGATTTCCATGTCATGCGCCGCCACTTTAAATCCACTTCCTAATTCGGTGCAGTTCTGAATAACTTGCAGTCGCTTGGACGCATCAGCCGTGATATTCTGATTTTCATGGATCAGGAAATAACAATAGGCTTTTCGATTGGATCGGCCCACGCGACCCCGCAACTGATATAGATCGCTCAGTCCAAACTGCTCCGCATGATCGACAAACATTGTATTAGCATTTGGTATGTCAATCCCATTTTCGACAATACTTGTTGCAAGCAGCAACTCATATTTTTGATGGATGAAATCATTCATTTTATCTTCGAGCTCAGTCTCCCGCATTTGTCCGTGGGCGACAGCTATCCGAAGATTGGGCAATAGATTTTTTAATCTCGCCTCCAATTTGTAGATACTCTTAATTCGATTGTGGACAAATAGAATTTGCCCACCGCGATCGATTTCCCGTTGGCAGGCGTTCCTGATAAGAGATTCGTCAAAACCCCCGACTCGAGTTTCTACTGCTTCACGTGTTTCTGGAGGTGTGACAATCAGGCTCAAATCTCGGATGCCCGCGATCGCCATCTGAAGAGTTCTGGGAATAGGTGTAGCCGACAAAGTAAGAATATCCACCAGACTTTTTAATTTTTTGATTCGTTCTTTATGTTTAACACCGAATCGCTGCTCTTCGTCGACAATGAGGAGTCCAAGACTCTTAAATACAATATCCTTTTGTAACAGCCTGTGTGTTCCGATGATCAGATCAATTCTACCTTCGGCCAATTCCTGAACAATCTTCTTTTGATCGATGTCTTTAACAAATCGAGAGAGACGCTTGATCCGAACGGGAAAATCAAAAAATCTCTTTTTAAATTTATTAAAATGTTGCTCAACAAGAAGGGTGGTTGGCGCCAAGAGCGCCACCTGCCGATTTTGTAAAATGCGAAACATGCTCGCTCGAAGGGCAACCTCAGTTTTGCCAAACCCGACATCCCCGCAAACTAGCCGATCCATAGGGTTGGGCTGGGACAAGTCCGTTTCGACCTGCTTAATGGCCTTTTCTTGATCAGGTGTTGGATCATATTCGAAGGTGTTACTAAATTTTTGATAACTATCTTCGTCCACCCGGGATCGCTCAATTTTGAGCGAATGCCTTTTTGCAGCAACATCTATCAGCTCATGAGCGATTTTTAGAATGTCTTCCTTCGCTTTGGCTCTTTTTTTGGAAAATAAATTTGAACCGAGTCGATCAAGTTTGGGGGAGGCAAATCCATCGCCGCTTAGGTAGCGAGAGATTTGATCAATTCGGTAAATGGGGAGATAGAGTTTGTCCTGATCTGCATATTCGATTTGGACAAACTCACTTGTTCGATCCCCTATCTCGAGAGTCTGAAGACCTCGATAGATGCCCACGCCGTGTTGATCATGAACAATATAGTCTCCCTCTTTAAGATCAGAGAATTCTTTAAAAAAATCTTCCGCGTTCGATTGGTCGAAAATGCTTTTTGCCTTCTGTCGGATGCCAAATATATCTTTCTCCGTAATGAAAGCTCGTTGAAAACTCGTAGAATAAAAGCCAGAAAAGCTATTAGCCTCGTCCCATTCAACTCTATTGGAAATTTCCTCAAGGCTTTGACGAAGTGAATGCATTTTCTTTGGACTCTGAAAGACAATCGATGTTTTGATACTCTTTTCCGTCAGGTCCTCAATTATTCGTTTGAGCGGCTCGAAACTTTTGGATTTAGAAAGGCTTTGTCGGAGGTTTTCGAACTCAAGGCTGTTATAACTAATTCCTCGCGAGGAAAGTTCGGATTCGATTTTGCATGTCGCCTTTGACAACCAGGGCACCAGATCGGCGCGTAAATCTTTAGGAGAATAAGCTAATCGATCCAAGCTTTCATATTGATTGGTCTCTAGTTTCAGACAGGAAAAATATTCTTCTTCACAAGCTTGTGGATTGATTATGATGATAGGGAATTCCTCTGGAAGATAGTCAAAAAACTGGCCCAAGGGGTCGTGAAAAGCAGGAAGTAGCCAGCGGGCGAGCAAGCTGTCGCGTTGATTTTCTAGCTGCCAGATAACATGTTCTCGATCTTCTCTTGATATTTGTCGGCTATCTCCGAGTTCTTTGAGTTTTTTCTTTCCGATTTCGAGAGCGGCGTCTGAGAGATAGAGTTCGTGGCAGGCTCGGATAGAAATCTCATCTAGTTCTCTTAGGGAGCGCTGATTTTCAGGATCAAATTCGCGAAGACTGACTATTTCGTCCCCAAAAAATTCAATTCTAAATCCACTCTTCAAATACGGAGAGAGAACATCCAAAAGATGTCCGCGAACACTAAAGAATCCCTTATCCTGAACGATATCGTCTTGAAGGTATCCCAATGACTTTAATTTCCGAATTACCTCATCTCGATCAATGAGCTCCGTTTTCTTTAGATCCAACTCGGCCTTTTGAAGATCTTTTGGCGCTAGGGTCTTTTGGCTTAGCGCAAGTGTGTTAGAGATAACAAAATAATTTTTGCGAAGCCGAGAGCATTGATAGAGGCAATTCAGTCGATCGTAAACACATTGAGAGTCTTCACGCATAAGGTCGTAGCCCGGAGAGTATTCAGGGAAGCTTAAGACCTGAGGATTCTTGGAAAAGAATTTTAGGGCCCTACTAGCATCATTTAGTTGGAGGCGGCTCGGCTGAATGATCAAAGCCTGCTGAAAATGCTGAGAAACATAGTAAAGCGCGCTCGATCCGCTTAGGCCATTAATGATGTTAATTTTTGAAGTCTTCACAATTTAGGGCTCAGTTATAAAGCAAGAATGCTTCTCTAAGCCTCTTAAACTCTTTTTCGTCCTCTTTCCACTTTTGAAAGAGTTTTTTTAGTGATGATTGCGAATCGATGCATTCCCGAAAATCCGTACCCCCAGCCAAGATATCGATGGGTAGCTTTTCAAATTCATATTCATAGGGCGGCGAACTCCAATTCCATTTATTTCCGTAAAGCGCTCTTAATATCCACAACAAGCAGGCCGCATGCCGAACGGGTAAGAATTTCTTTGGTTCTCGTGGAATCTGAATCGCTCCTAGGCAGGTTTGATCTTTAAACTTGTGGAAACTAGGTATAAAGGCCTGCCGATGAAAAATCACTGGGCTAAGTTCGAGGGATTTGGCTAGTTTTTTGTATTCGCGCTCGATCACATCCCAATCAAAAAAAGGCGCCCCAATTAGCTCAAATGGTCTAGTGGTGCCGCGACCCTCGCTTATACTCGTGGCTTCCAAGAACACCATGCCAGGAAAAATTTGAGCGGTTTGGAAACTCGGCATATTGGGAGAAGGAAGGGCCCAGTAAAGATCTGTCTCGGTAAATCGCAGCTTTCTTTTCCATCCCTTGCATTTCAAAATTGATATATTTGCCTGTAGATCCAAACGGCTATTAAAAAAAAGAGCCAGCTCCCCAATACTCATTCCATGAACCATAGGAATGGGATGCAATCCCACGAAGGATTTGTAATTTAAATCGAGAATACTGCCTTCAACTCGCTCACCACCGAGGGGATTGGGGCGATCCAAAACTAGAACCTTCACCCCAGCCTTGGCGCAGGCCTCTATCATATAGCTCATCGTATATACGTATGTATAAAGCCTTGCGCCAACATCAAATAGATCGATAATCAGCAGATCAACATCTCGAAGCGACTCTTGCGTTGGGATTCGAGTTTTGCCATAGAGGGAATAAACGGGCCGGCCTTTTTGATCAGTAAAGCTTTGCCACTCGATCATATTGTCTTGAGTCTGGCAGTTGATTCCATGCTGGGGTCCAAATAGAGAAACAAGCTTAGCATTTTCCTCAGCAATATTAATGAGATGTCTGAAGTCCTTAGAGACGGACGAGGGATGACACAATACAGCAACCCGACTCTTTTTGAGCCCGTATTTAGCGAGGTGAAGCCTTAAACTATCAATTCCACATTGCACAGTCTTCATAATGATTGACGCAGAGCCGCTACAGCTCGTTTAATAATACTAAGGGGATTTCTTTCGTTTTGAAAGAAAGAGAGGGGAAATCATGAGCTTTCTTCGTGCGGCGCGTCGCGCCGCAATCTTGGGGATAATTGTCGGACTTTTTTCGATTGTTTCAGTGTCGGCCTATCAATGGCAGGTTGAAGATTATTTGCAGAGCATTCGTGTTCCAAGAGCCTCTAAAGTAAACAGTCCGTTCATGTTTCTTGGTTTGCGGGCGGCCAAGGGTATCGAATTTTCGGACTCTGGGACGAATCAATATCAATCATTTATGGGGCGACTAGTATTGAGCGATTCGCTTCAAGATGGGGGAAATCGTCTTCGTCCTTATGAGGCGATAAGTAGTATTGATTTGGGAATCTTGGCACATGAAAGTTGGCACTCCTACCTTGATAACTACATTATGCGAAAGAGCTCCTATGCTCGATTTAAAAAATGGATCACGAGTAGAGCGCGAAATTTGTTTTGGGATCTGCCTGAATCCAAACAATTGGCTGCGCTGGACGAAGCCTATGCTATTTACATTGGATCGATGGTCACAGCCTACCGAGGAATTCAAAGAGATATGGATCGACAATTGAAACAAGATTCTTGGGATTGTGGGAAAATCGAGTCATTGGCGGATAGATTTTGGAGTCTGGCATGGAATGAGCCCGTTTATGGATACTATTATCGCGATACGATTTCTGAATACTGGGAGGACAAATTTACTGCTGTTATCAACTGGATTTCTGGCGAGAAAAGCGATCAAAATAGCGAAGGAATTTATTACGTCAAGCAAAGCATTACGGATATTGATAGAGATTGGATTGCGGAGAATGTTCTCAAAACCAAATTTTCTAGAGACTATCTAGAAACTTTCGGCAGCGAGCTTCGTCAACTGTCCTGTAGAGATTGACTCGGTGCTTTTATTGGATTTTATGACCTAGGTCAGATCTCGGGTTATTTAAATTCCACAAGACTGGAGTCTCAATGTCTGCTCTTTATATTACGATCATTGCAGCTCTTATTCTACTCATCATATTTTTAGGCTTGTTGGCCTGGGCGATTGTTTCGGGTCAGTGGGATGATCTTGAAACACCCGCTCATCGTATTCTATTGGAGGAATTGAATGAAAATCGAAAATAGCTCGGCGGCACTCGAAACTGTCAAATTCGATGATTGGATTGCTCGCGCTTTTTTATGGGCGACGATGATTTGGGGGCTGGTCGGAATGCTTGTCGGGTTGTTAATTGCGACGCAACTTATCGATTGGCGATTAAATTTTGACCTACCTTGGCTGACCTTTGGACGGCTCCGACCACTTCACACGAACGCCGTAATTTTTGCTTTTGCCGCCAACTCGTTTTTTGCAGCTTGCTATTATTCGACCCAGCGATTGTTGAAAACACGAATGTATTCGGATCTAATGAGTCGGATTCATTTTTGGGGTTGGCAACTAATTATTGTCGCTGCGGCGATTAGTTTTCCGATCGGTTGGACGCAGGGGCGGGAGTACGCGGAATTAATTTGGCCCATTGATATGGCTGTAACGATCATATGGGTTATTTTTACAGTAAATTTTCTTCTTACTCTTTGGATAAGGCGCGAGAAGCATATCTATGTAGCTATTTGGTTTTATATAGCATCGATCTTGGCCATAGCGATGTTGCATGTCGTAAATAATATTCAGCTGCCGGTGTCATGGACGCTCTCGTATTCCGTTTATGCTGGTGCTCAAGATGCGCTTGTTCAGTGGTGGTATGGCCATAATGCCGTGGGATTTCTCCTCACGACACCTTTTTTGGGAATGATGTATTACTTTTTACCGAAAGCTGCGGACCGCCCAATTTTCTCCTATAGACTTTCCATTATTCATTTCTGGGCTCTTGTCTTTATATATATCTGGGCTGGACCCCATCACCTGTATTACAGCGCTTTACCGGAGTGGCTACAATCCTTGGGAATGGTTTTTAGTATTATGCTTTGGGCTCCGTCTTGGGGTGGCATGCTCAATGGACTTTATACCTTGCGGGGAGCTTGGCATAAAGTTCGTGAGGAACCCATTCTTAAATTTTTTGTAGCAGCCGTTACGGCTTACGGAATGTCGACTTTTGAAGGTCCTCTTTTGTCCATTAAAGCTGTTAATAAGATTTCGCATTTTACAGACTGGACCATCGCGCACGTTCATGTGGGCGCCCTCGGTTGGGTTGGTTTCATGACCTTTGGGATGATCTATTATCTTATACCAAAACTATGGAAGAGGCCGATTTATAGTCGTTCGCTCGCAAATGCTCACTTTTGGATCGGCTTGATAGGCATTTTACTTTACGCGGTACCGCTGTGGATCGCGGGTGTTACTCAGGCCCTGATGTGGTTGGCAATGGATGATCAAGGCGCGCTAGTTTACCCGGATTTTATGGAAACGGTGAAAAGCATTATGCCGATGTATTATCTACGGGCAATCGGCGGAAGTTTGTTTATCATCGGTGTGCTGATCATGCTTTATAACTTTCTTCGAAGCATCGCGGGCGTAAAGTGCTCGGAACTCGTCGATACTGAAATTAAGGCGGCACATTTTTCTACTGTTAAACCCGAAGATCAGATTTCTGAACTTTTCGATAAAGAGGGTAAGCCGAAGGCGTCATTTTGGAAACAAGTCCACCGCCTGATTGAGGGGTGGCCTCTTGTGTTTTCGGCGATAGCCTTAATGGCGTTAATGGTCGGTGGTCTTGTTCAAATCGTACCGATGATTCTTGTTCAAGCTTCAGCTCCCAAGGATATTATCGTTCGGCCCTATACTGGCTTGGAACTCTTGGGCCGTGACATTTATATTCGAGAAGGCTGCTACAACTGCCACTCGCAACAGGTGCGGCCGATTCTAGAAGAAGCTAAACGTTATGGTCCGGCCTCGAAGGCTTACGAGTATATGTATGATCATCCCTTTCAGTGGGGTTCGAAACGTACGGGCCCTGATTTGCATCGAGTGGGTGGAAAGTACCCGGACCTTTGGCATTATCGACATTTGGAGGATCCTCGATCGGTATCAGCTAATTCGTTGATGCCCCCGTATCCTTGGCTTTTGACTGCAAATTTAGATATTTCGAATCTTGAAACCCGATTGAAGGTTCTAAAAAAGTTAGGAGTTCCTTATCGCGATCAAGACATTGAGTTTGCAAAGGAGGATTTGGAGAAGCAGGCCTTGGAATTTTCAGGGCGATTGAACAAAGATGGCGGCGTTAAGAATTCCGAGAAGAAAGAAATTGTTGCGTTGATAGTGTATCTTCAGCGGCTTGGAAAAGACGCGCAATCTGATTCCGTATTAAAATTGGGAGAAAGCCAATGAGAGATCTTTTAGGGTCAATTGCGCACCCGGCTTTTGCTGGATTTTCCCTTATTTTGCTACTCGTTGTTTTCTTAGGAATCCTAGGTTGGGTGTTTTGGGGGCTCAATCGGGAAGACATATCAAAGCGATCTAACATTCCCTTTGAAGGGGATCGAAGGAGTCGGGCATGAATGAATCAGATGATGATAAGTTGATGAGGGATCACGAGTACGACGGTATTCAAGAGTATGATAACAATCTTCCACGCTGGTGGGTGTATAAGTTTTTAATCACGATCGCATTTGCCGTTGTCTATATGTATTGGATGCAATTTAGTGGAAGCGGTAAAAATATCTGGGATGAATATATGACGGATCGGACGGCTTACGAGAGAGATGAAATGTTGCGGGCGGCCAAAAATATGAGACCGTCGGAAGAAGAGTTTTTAGCCTTGGCCGCGGATCCATTGGTGCTTTCAAGTGGTGAGCTTGTGTTCAAGGAGCGCTGTGCAAGTTGTCATGGATTAAAAGGAGAGGGCATTGTGGGCCCAAATTTAACGGATCATTACTGGATACATGGTGGAAGCTTGATGGAGATTGCGAATGTGGTGGAGAAGGGGGTGCCGGAAAAAGGAATGGTACCTTGGAAAGGCATTCTCAAACCGGACGAAATTTATGCCGTTATTGCTTACGTTCATGAACTAAATAAAAAAGGTGAAGTCGAAGGGAAGGCTGCCGAGGGCGAATTTGTATCCGGAGGAAAATAAGTGATGGCAAGAACGGTCGACTTATCGACTGTCGAAGCTTCTGGAAAGCGAAAATGGATCTATCCAATAGTTTCAAGGGGCCTTTGGTATCGTAGGCGGAAATGGGCCGCCTACGCACTAATCATTTGGCTAGTTGGCGTACCGTGGACTCAATGGGACGGTCGGCAAACTCTTCTCTTCGATTTTTATCATCGTAAATTTCAAGTTTTTGGGTGGACGTTTTTTGCCAATGAAAGCTCGGTGTTTCTTGGTTTTGTATTATTTTTTATAGCGTCGATTTTGATATTAACAGCCTTGTTTGGAAGAGTGTTTTGCGGATGGGCGTGTCCGCAAACTGTTTTTATGGAATTTATTTTTAGGCCCATAGAGCAGTGGCTTGAGGGAACGGGCTTGTCTCAAAAGAGATGGAATCAACAAGAGTATTCCAAAAAACTGCCTCGAAAATTGGTCAAGTATTTTCTATTTTTTTCAATATCAATGGTTCTTTCAAACACTTTTATAGCCTATCTTTTTGGCTCACATCACCTAATAAAAATGATTCAAGAGGGACCACTGAGTAACGCCAGCATATTTTTTGGAATGCTATTTGTCGCTGTTCTTATTAATTTTCAATTTGGGTGGTTTCGAGAGCAAGTTTGCGCCTTTGTGTGTCCCTATGGACGTCTCCAATCCATTCTGTTGGATCGGCACTCCGTGATTGTCGCTTATGATGCAAAGCGCGGGGAACCCCGAGGAAAACTTGGACAGACTTCGGGAGATTGTATCGATTGCCATAAGTGCGTACAAGTTTGTCCAACGGGAATTGATATACGTGCGGGGCTTCAATTGGAATGTATTCATTGCACTCAGTGTATCGATGTCTGTGACGAGGTGATGACCAAAATCGGTAAGCCCATCGGATTGATTGCTTATAATACGCAAGCGGCCATGGCTGAAAAACCAAAAGTTATTTTCCGACCACGCCTGCTTATTTATGGGCTAGTTTTTTTAATTGGAGGCTTCTTAATGGGGGCTTTTGGACTTGGGCGGAAATCTATCGACGCCAGCCTTCATCGTGAGGCGGGAAGAAATCTTTTTGAGAAAGTGGGACAGACTGAGTTTGTTAACAATTTCAAAATAAATATTCAAAATCGTTTGGACGAGTCTCAGAAACTGTCGTGGCAATTGATTGAACCTCCTTCGGCCGAGCTTATTTTGCCGGAGGGTGAAATTGAATTGAAACCCGAGGAAAAGAGAAGCATACAACTGCTCATAAAGATGAAATCAGAGGACTTTCATTCGGAGGTCGGTTCGATTCCTTTAAAGATTAAAATCAGTGTGGATGCCGATAATCAAGTAGATTTGAACTCGAAAATCTTTGGCTATGAATCTGATGATTGAGCCGGCCTTTTTGCAAATCCTGAGCCTTGGATTAATTTGGGTAAGTTTTCACTGCGGTCCAATGTGTGGACCTATCGTGCAGGGACTTCGCTTGGATGATGGGGGAAGGTGGGGGTGCTTAAGAGGATTGCTTTTCTATCAACTCGGACGCGCACTGCCTTATGCCATCTTTGGAGCTGTGGCTGGAGCCTTGGGTTCAAGTGAGAAGTTTGGCTTCTCTCAACTCGGGTTCATAATACTCTTTGTCCTTTGTTTCATGCTGATTTTTAAACTTGGATGGATCAAGAGGAAGCCAAAAAGCTCCAAATGGTCTGTGATGATGTCGAGACTTCTTGGCCTCTTTCAGAGATATGAATTGGGAAATCGCCGCTCATTTATGTTAGGGATCTTATTTTCCCTGTTGCCCTGCATGTTAGTAGGTTGGGCTTTGAGTGTGGCCGCAACGACGCAATCTATCTGGAAAGGCGCGATCTGCATGTTATTACTTTTGCTCATGACGAGCTTGCCGCTAGGATTGATTGTTTGGGGATCCAAGAAGCTTTGGAGGGTGTTAGGACGAAAATCGGAAATCTTATCCCTTGCTATATCTATCGTGTGGACGACTTTGATGTTAGCTGCGGCTCGAGGCTGGATAGAACATTTGCACTATCACTTTGAAATCTTAGACAAACCTCTGACATTGATGTTTTGGTAGTTATGGCTGTAATTCCGGCTCATCATTCCTGCAAGCATTGTGGTCTAGACTCCGAAGAAAGCGATTTTTGTTGCTTTGGCTGTCGGACGGCCTATGAAATCATTCAAGCCAGCAGGCTCGGGGATTTTTACAAGAAGAATGAGCCTTCCAAAAAGCCAGTCGATAGCATCGCAAGCGAAAGTCTCGAGGCCTTGGATCAGGATGACTTCCTTCAATCGCAGTGTCGCAGGGTGAATGGGGAATGGGTGGGGCGATTTGCAATCGAAGGCTTGCATTGTTCAGCTTGTATTTGGCTATTGGAAAATCTTCCGGCGATGGAGGCCAATTGTCTGAATGCTAGGGTTAATTTCGGAGCCGGCGAAATTGAATTGCGTTTTAAAGATCATCTTTCTCTGATCGCACATAAGATTAATCAACTGGGCTATTGTTTGCGTCCAACTGACCATGAAGATCTGAGATCGAGCTTGAAAACTAGAGAGTTGTTAAGACTCGGTGTAGCGGGAGCCCTTGCAGCGGCTCTCATGCATATTGGGTTACTATTCTTGGCGGCCTGGAACAATCCGATGTCGCATGGAGATGCCAAAGCTTTGGGGTTTATTTCGGCGGCATTGATGATTCCAATTTTTTTCTACGCCGCACAGCCTTTTTTTATATCGAGTCTTAGGTTTTTGAAAATTGGTCGATTGCATCGAGATATTCTTGTGGTTGCAGCTATTGCGTTCGGGTTCTCGTTTAGTTTGGCACAAACTATTCGTGGGGGCATCGACGTTTACTACGACTCGATTGCCATGTTGGTCTTTCTCCTTCTAGCGGGCCGATATCTGATTGGATTTCAACATAAAAAACTTCGGCAATCATTAGATCAGAAAGTCCAACGCTACAATTTCTCGAAGCAAGCTTTTGAATGGGTAATGGGTCGAAGCCTTAAGGTCGGGGATCGGTTGTTGATTAGGAAAAATGAAACGCTGGCGTGTGATGCGAAACTCTTGAGCGCCGAAAGCTGGTTGGAGACAAGCGTTGTAACTGGAGAGTCAGTTCCACGAAGATATCTAAAGGATGCTGAGCTCCCTGTGTTGGCGGAGAATTTGGGAGGAGACATCGAAGCTGTCTGTACCAAAACCTGGAGCGAATCTTGGATTATGAAATCGGCTGGTGAGTTTCAAACGAAGGAGGTGGAGACCCCCAGTCGTTGGATGGATCTTTTTGTCGTGCTTGTCGTGCTGATAGCCATCTCAGCGTGGTTTTGGGGAGGCCAAGATTGGATTTCAAAATCGATGGCCATTTTGATTGCCGCCTGTCCTTGTGCTTTAGGTCTTTCAAGACCCCTTGTGTTGGCGAGTTTTTGGCGCCAGGCTCTTAATCATCATTATTTAATTAAGAACTTGGATCGATGTTTGAACTGGCGGAATCTTCGTGGAATTGCGTTCGATAAAACAGGGACTCTTAGCGAAGCGAATCTTCAGCTCGGGGAATCTAAATTTGAGGGAGAGGCTAAGCTTACTGATTATGCCAATATTATTTATGGCATGGCTTCAACCAGCGCGCACCCGGTTTCCAGGGCGATAGCTTTTCATATTTATGATAACTGCAAATTTGATCCGCTTGATCTTCATGTCGTAGATCAAGCAGGTAATGGTTTAACTTGCGAGTACCTTGGTGATTCCTATTTTTTAGGCAGAAATGGAAACCGAGGATTGAAAAATTTAGATTTGATGTCCTGCCAGTTCTTCAAAAATGACCGATGTCTTGGAAGCTTTTATTTTGAAGACCGAGCTGAGTGTACGGCGCTCCAGGCTTTAGAACAATTGCGGGCCCAGGGACAGGCATTGTCCTTACTTTCGGGGGATCATTTTGAGTCGGTAAAATCTTTTGAGAAAGAGCTTGGGTTTGAATTTGATCACGTACTTGCTGATCAAAAACCAGGGGACAAAATAAACTATATCTTGAGCCAACCAAATTGCGCTTTTGTTGGTGATGGCCTTAACGATGTCGGGGCACTTAAAGTGGCCTATGCGAGTATGGGGTTTCAGACGAGTCGGGAGGCCAATTTTGAATCCGCAGATATTTATCTGATTCGTAAGGATCTTAGAATGGTCCCCAATTTTATCGAAGGCGCTCGCCGAGCCTATAGTCGAATTAAGATAAATTATGGAATTTCTCTACTCTACAATGTGGCAAGTATTGTCTTGATAGCTTCCGGCCTGGCTGGACCCGTAATCTGCGCGATCTTTATGCCACTCAGTAGTTTGAGTGTTGGATTAATGTCTCGTTATTGGAAGGCTTTTGCGGGAACTACGAAGCCTGCTGCATAGTGAACCTCGAATTATATGTATTTCAGGCTTTTGAAGGCCCTGCTGGCTGCACGGGTCTTGCATCAGATTACTCTGGCTTTGGAGGTGCGAATGCAGAGCGCGATTCACTTTTCATTTGGTGTTCTTCGTCTTACTCGTCGAATAGATTTAATTTTAGGCTCGTTTATTATTCTCGGATCGTTCTTGATTTCCGCCTGTGGGAATAGTCCTGATAAAAATGGAGACGGAAGCTTTGATCCGAATCTTTTTGGGAATGGTTACTACTTCCCTGGCGGGATAAATGGCAATGATTTCAAAAATAAAGTTAACGAATTGGACGGAAAGATCGCGTCAGGCCAACTTGGCGGAACGGGAAACTATACCTACGATCCAGAAACACAGAACACCACAGGGGGCTTGGGCAATTCACCCATAGATGGCAAAACTCCGGCTGCAACGAGTGTCGGAGATCATGATTTCATTCAGAACTTCACCGACTTTCAGAGCATTTTTGGGAACCTCAATAATGCAGCTGGCGTTGTAAAAATGGTTACGACTTATGAATCGAGTAGCGGATCACAAATTGAGCGTATCAACACGATAATTATGGATAAGGAATTTGGACACGGCGAGCTTGATGCCACACTAAACCTTGGTGGCCCAAGAGAAGGCTTTAGTTATCCACCAGGCGCCAGCCCAGAGTTTTTTTGTTCCTTGGTACATATCGATGCGGAGAATCGAAAGATCCTGAAAACCAATGAACTACCTTTAAGCTTTGACCCAGCGACCATGGAAGTCGGAGATCCCGTCTGTCCGATAGAAAGGAAGCTATTTAATTTGGCCGAAGGTGAGCATGGTAAGATACGTTTAGAGATTGAAACCGAACCCCTTCCGAAATTTGAGAGCACCCGAAGTACGATTAAGAGTCTGGGGCGTTATGGTGATTTTACTCCCGGACCTTCCAACATCATTTTTTATGAGAGCAAAGTAGAGAGTCGAAACGCGGCCAATGAAATCTCATATGTTATTAACAGCTACTTCTTCATTTTGGACGTCCTTCAAATGGAAGTGCCGGGCCAACTCTCTCCCTATCAATATAAAGGAAAGTTTGGAGATTCAGAATACTATATGATTTTGCCAAGCACTCCCTTCAAGCAGATCAAGACCCAGGCAGCTCTGCTTGGTGTCGCCGTAGGCGCTAATGAGGCCTACGGAGTTGCCATTACAAGTCAGGAAGAACTAGAATTTATAAAAGGAATCATTCCCGGAAATCGAGTGTGGATGGGGCTCGATGATATTGCCTCGGAGGGAAGCTTCAAGCTGCATAGTGAGGAAGTCTTTAGCTTTTCGAATTGGGCCAGCGGTGAACCAAACAACGATGGAAATGAGGACTGCGCCCATTTAAATTATAGTCGGGGAGGGGACTGGAACGATACGGAATGTTACCATGCCTATCCTGTTCTGATCGAAGTTAAAGTAGATTCCGGAAGCCTTCAACTTCCCTAATTAGTCAGTGGCGAATTCTTAACCAGAGTCATCCAGCTTGAAAAAGTTTTGCTTAAAGCATGGTGCTGTTGTGGGCGGGCTTCAAAAGTGCTTTCAGGTTCATAGCTCGCAGCAATTTCGTGGAGATCATACAGACCGCTTGCGTAACCCGCCAAGAGAGCGACTCCGATAGCTGTCGCTTCGAGATTCTTGGGGCGATAAATCTTGCAGTTAAGAACATCTGCCTGAATTTCAAGTAATAGATTATTTTTGACAGCTCCCCCATCAACTTTCCATCTGGTTTTTTTCAGGGACGCATCTCGTTTCATCGCGTCGATAAGGGCTCTGTTTTGGAAACACAAAGCTTCCAAGGAGGCACGAGCTATATGAGCTTTTGAGCTTCCTCTCGTTAAACCTTGAATACTTGCTCGGAGTTCACTTCTCCAAAAAGGTGCGCCAAGTCCGGTTAGCGCGGGGACAATCATGACACCCCCGCTGTCGGTGACTTCCCTCGCTAAACTTTCGATCTCTTCAGAAGATCGGATCAATCCAAGCTGATCGCGCAACCACTGTACCCAAGCCCCGCAGATAAAGGCACTTCCCTCCAAAGCGTAGGTTTTTTTCCCATTTGAAAATTCCCAGGCAAGAGTACTCACGAGAGAATTTTTAGAATGTACTGGCCTGTCGCCGGTATTGAGTAAGACAAAAGCTCCCGTTCCATAGGTAATTTTTCCCTCCCCTTTTTTCCAAGCTAATTGTCCAAATAATGCAGCCTGCTGATCGCCAAGACAGGCCTGGATAGGAATGCCGTCTGGAAGAAAATCTAGTCCTTTTGTTTTTAAATTCATTCCCTCCGAGGCAATGATTTCAGGGCAAAAAGTGTGAGGGATATCAAATATATCAAGCAAAACCGAATCCCAACGGGCCGATTTTAAATTAACGAGTTGAGTTCGATGAGCATTTGTTGCTTCGGTGACATTGGCTCCTGTCATTCGATTTAAAACAAAACTATCAATCGTACGAAACTTGATATCCTTTGAGCGCTTCGAAATCTTGAGGTGCTTGATTAGCCAGGCGATCTTAGTAGATGAAAAATAGGGGTCAACTGGCGTGCCGGAGCGAGATCGAATTATCTTCCCTTTGGATTTAAGTTTTTTGCAGGCGTCCGACGTCCGACGATCCTGCCAAACGATAAAAGGATGTAGCGCATTGCTTCCTTGAAATAAGCTTAGAGTTTCGCGCTGATTTGTAAGGCCAATACTGGTAATTTCCCTTGTTGATATCTTTGCTTTATTCAAGGTTGTAGAAACCGCAGTGGTCAAACTTTGCCATATTTCTTCGGGTCGATGTTCTACCCATCCCGGTCGAGGAAAGTGCTGCGGTACGGGGGATGTCGATGTGGCGATAACCTTAGCCTGTTCATTTAAGAGGCAGGCGGTGGATCCGGTCGTTCCCTGATCAATGCCGAGTATAAATGACATGCAGTCATTCAACGACAATTCATATAGAATAGGAATAGAATATTTGAGATCCCCTTGAGCTATGATTAAGAATTATTTTGCTGATTTAGAGTTGGATCCTGAAGCTAGCCTTGATGACATCAAGCATTCATTTAAGAGGCTGGCTAAAAAATTTCACCCCGATTTGCATCCTGGGGATATTTTTGCCGAAGAGTCATTCAAAAAAATCTCTGAAGCCTACGAAAACTTATGCTCCGATGAGTTACTTGTTAAACAGCGCAAGCTTTTGATGGATCTTGAGATTGATGAGACGACGATCACGCGCTGGAAAAAAAGAGGAGCCTTTACAAAGGAAGATCTTAGAAAGGCCAAAGACCAAGCTGAGAATCTTGATATTGATCTTGAATTGAGCATGCCCGCCGCCAAAGACGTGAAACGCTTGGATGTTAGGGTGTCCGTGGAGGAAGTTTGTCTTAAGTGTCAGGGAGAGGGCGGGAGAAAAGGTGCCGCCTTAATGACTTGCAAAACCTGCGCGGGGCTTGGCTACGGATTGGTTCATCGTGGTGCCTATCGATGGAAGAAGAGTTGTGATGATTGTAGAGGAAGGGGTTATGTGAGCCTGGAGCCCTGCTCATCTTGTAAAGAATATGGTAAACTGCCGGTGACGAAAGAATATAGGCTGGATGTTCCCGATTCTGCGGGGCTCCAAATTTATCCAGATTTGGGCCATGCCAGCTACGGTGGGAAGAATCGAGGTCGGCTTCGCATCAAATGGAAAGCTTCACGTTAGAAAGAAATTCCTATCTTTGTCTATGATGCGGCGCCTCGGCCCGCTTTCGTCTTATATAATAAAGTAAGGCCTAGTCTATGATTGCGTTTGATTGGTTATTAGAAAGATCTTTTATTTATGGCGGCATGATCGCGATTGGATTTTTTTCCTTTCAGCTGATCAAGATGCTTTTTCCGGATCAGGAGCTTATGGCGGCTCAGGCACGATTGGGTGTAGCAAGTGCGACGCGACAATATCGTCATTGGTCTCTCAAGCTTCTTTCCCCATTTTATCGCGCGATGTTACCTCGAATTCAACAATTAAAAATGCCTCTGTATCGGCAAAAGAAAAAGAGAAGTTTTGTGGTGGCTGGAGTGGACGATCAATTTGATGCCGATGAATTTGTAGGTCTTAAGATTATATCAAGCGCCCTAACACCATTTTTTATTTGGTTATTGCTCTCTCAATTTGGAAAATCTCTGAACGGCTTTCAGTTTTTGCTTATTATAATTGGAGGATTTTTTCTTCCAGATTATGTGCTTTGGGATCTGAAGAAAAAGCGACAGAAAGCCGTCCTTCGAGAGCTTCCAGCCATGATGGATCTGCTGACGCTCTCGGTTGAAGCAGGAATGGATTTTATGGCGGCCATCTCAAGAGTTATTGAATTCATGAAAAAGGGCCCCCTCCTAGATGAATTAAGTCAGGTTCTCAAGGAGATCCAATTGGGAACGACACGCGCCGATGCCCTTCGCAATATGGCGGATCGCGTTCAATTGCCTGAACTTTCTTCGTTCTCATCGATCCTTATTCAAGCCGACGAAATGGGAAGTAGCATTGGGCCAGTCTTGAGAGCACAGAGTGATCTGCTACGCAACGCACGCTTTCAGCGCGCTGAGCGTGAAGGAGCAAAGGCCATGCAGAAACTTTTGATTCCCATGATTGTTTGTATTTTGCCCGCCGTTTTTATTGTGATCCTTGGGCCAGTTATCTGCGATATCGTTTATAACCAAAGTTGGTTTAAGGAATTATTTGGGGGCTAATGTTGCGCAATCTTCGCAGTCAAAAAACACTCGCTCGAAATATTGAGTGGATGAAAAATTCCGTGGAGCGTTCACGTGGTCTTTTGAAGTATAAAGAAGCGCCACAAGATTATGTGGCGATATTTAAACTACCGTTGAACGGATTTTTTCCTCTCATTCATTGTGTGGGAATGAAATTTCCTATCGATATTGTATTTTGTAACTCAAACAAGATTGTTCGATCGGTTTTTAAGTCGGTAAGGCCGGGGCGATTCATTCTTCCCTGGGCGTATTTACTTGGCGGATGTAAATATCTTTTGGAGTTTTCGGGAGCGGATACGTCAGATATTCTTTTGGGAGATCAGCTCGAATGGGGAGATCGTCCATCATGAAGCTTAAGTGCCTACGCGGACCTCTCGAGGGCCGGGAATTTGCTCTCGACCCCGGGCGAACGTATGTCTTGGGGAGAGAGCCGCGAGTCGAAGAGGCAGAAGCCATTGAGCTACCGTCGCTTACAGTCTCGATAGAACATGCAGATATTCATTTTGAGAATGGATCATGGTTGATTCAAGATAGGAATAGCCGAAATGGCATTCGTCTCAATCGAAAGAAAATCCATCAAGGTGATTTACGATCTGGAGATGAACTAGACATTGGCGAGTTCAGATTTTTTCTGGAAGACGATTCCGCCATCGAATCTTTAAACGAATGGGATGTTCAAGATTATCCTGAATCGGAACTTACCCCAACACAGAGACCACCCCAAACGCCGCTTGTATCCAAACGAAATGAAGAGGAAAGCAAGGGCGTCTCTTCTAAACTTCGGAGCCTATACGATAAGTTAGAATTTCAAATAAAACTTTTTATTGGGATGTTATTGGTGGCGAGTGCAGTCCATTGGCTGATCGTTAGCCCATTTATTGAAGAGGCCGGACGACGATTGTTTAATGAGTCGGTCGATTTGGCACGGCAAGTTACGGAGAACCTGGGCCAGCAGTATGCCAAGCCAATGGCTGAGCGTTCCTACCATTTGATTGATTGCGAGCGGTTTCGAAAGGATCGTCTTTCCGACGGATTAAGCATTCCCAATATTTATCTTTTCGATGCTGACGCCAATATACTTTGTCCGCTCGGATCTAGGATGGTGGGAGCAAATTTTTTGGATAAAGTTAAAACTGAGAATCGCCTGCTTCATAATTGTTTTGATTCTTTGATTAATGATCCGTCTGCTTCTTGCAGATTAGTGAATCCAGTTTATTATCAACTCGACAATGAGAACTCTTCAAAACTTGTAGGCTTTGCCGTTGTCGATTTTGTTCCCGATCACGTTCATCGAGCTATGCAAAAATTTCAGAGCCTCAGATGGCAAACCTGGCTCTTGAGCCTACTTTGTCTGCTTGGTTTTGCATTTTTGGTCCGATCATGGGTTCAATCTGCCTTAAAAGGCCTTACCGACCAGGTTTACTTGCTATTTACCGGTACCGCACAAAAAGTTGATTCTTTGCCAAGTTTTGCGGCTTTTGACCCACTTGTAGAAGAGATCAATCGATTAATTGCTAAGATAAATCAAGGAGTTAGTTCCGAAACTAGGCTTCAGGATCAAGAGGCAAGCTTTTTGCAATCTATTCTCCAACAAGTGCTTGTATTGGAGGAACGCGCCATTATGGCTATTGATCGAGACAACAACATTATCGGAATGAGTGCTTACGTTCCTGATATTATTCCCGTTCAGGATGATCATTTGAATTTGCATTTATCCGAAGCGATTGCTGATCCGCATTTGCAGGGAGAGTTGCTTAGCTTTACGAATGAGCTTAGCAGTTCCGGCGATGTGATTGACAAACCGCTCTCTCTTTCTGATCGTGTTGTTCATGCTCGAGGCATGCCAATTTATCTTGATGACGTGTATGTGGCGTCACTGATTTTGTTCTAAGGCGTTAAATCTTTCCAATACGCGTAGCTTGAGGAGTTAGTGAACCATGGAAATTGGTTTTAAACAAAAATCTATCGCCGACGCTTTGTTTGATACGGATTATCAAACAAAAATTGCCGCCGAAAATTGGCTCAATATTGCCGGTCGAGATTTTCGTTTAATCGGCAAGACGATTCGGATTGGTCGTGCCTTAGATAATGATATCGTTGTCGAAGATCGAAGCTGCTCTCGCTACCATGTTATGATCACCATTGATGGTGGCCAAATCATCATCGAGGATCTCAAGAGCCGAAATGGCATACGTGTTAATGGAAAAAAGCTAGATCGAGCGACTCTCAAGGACAATGATATTATCGAAGTTGGCGATCTTCGCGGCGTCTTTTTTCAGCGGCTAAAAGATCCAACTCAAAAGCACAAAAAAATTCCTGTAAAAGAGAATTCCAAAGTTTCTCGTAATCCTCAAGTTCAAAATGACATATCGAGTTTAAGCCTGATTCAAAAGATGGGCCTCAAGGAGAAATGGGAAGCTTTGCAGCCCAAACATCGTTTGACGATTATTGCGGTGGCTCCAGTTTTTATTCTTTTGGCGATTATGCTTTTAGGAGGCAGTTCCGAGCCCGCTGTCCAACGGCAGGCCGTCACAGCAAAGATTGTGACACTGTCGGAAGATCAAATTGTTGATGTTGTCGTGAATAAGCAAATTTTTGATCGTTGCCAAGAATACGAAGATCTCGGCAATTTTAAGCAGTCCCGAAAGTGCTTTGAAGCCTTACCCCTCAATCGAGAAGTTTTCGGGGCCCTCAATCGAGTTTTGACTCGCCAAGCCCAGCTGACTGAAAAAAGATATCTCGAAGGCGATCAGGCTTTCAAAAACTATTACTACGATTTGGCGATTATTAAATGGCAAGAAGTGCTTTTGATAGGAGACGAAGGATCCGATTTGGTTCAAAAAGCTCAGGATGGGATTAAAGACGCCATGGAGAAAAAACGATTACTATGAGTAAGGATAAGGAAAACGCATCGTTTTTAAAAATGATTGGCTTAGAGTCTGAGTCCGATAGTGGTCCTATGGCTGAAATTTCTGCTGAGGATACTGAAAATTCTGAAGAAACCGTAAAGGAAATGGAAGTCGATCTAGAGTCGACCATTTTGGAAAACATTGCTGATGCTGAGCCCGAAGCGGGCTGGAATCAAGCCGAAATAACTCCGGCCGATATTTTTGAAAATCACGCTTCCCAAATCGATCTTAACAATCGAACGGCGCTTTATAGCGAAAGAGAATATGAAGAAATCGTTCAAAAGGAAGTTGCGAGTCAATATGAAGAGGCCGACAGATTTTTAGAAGGTTTAGAGGAGGCGGACGAATCCCGCGCGACAGATTTGTTTGCAAAAAGCTTTAGAAGTGATTCTCGTGAGACCAATTTGTTGGATGCCGAGGACACAGAGAAAGATAATTTTGAGGACTTTGATGAGAACAGCGACTGGACACGGGAACTCGATGATCCCCAAATTGCAGAGGACATTTTACCCGGCGAAATGTTTGCGAGGACGAGCCTAAGACAAAACCCCAGTGAATCATCGGCTGGAAGTAATGCTGAAGAAGCTAGTGTCGTTGAAACGTTTTCTAGCCCCGTAGCGGAGAATGATTTGTATTCAACTCAGGCTTTGAGCGGTGAAGGGTCGGAGGACTATGATCCCGATCGTCAAACTGCGGCTTTTAATTATGCCAGTCATACTGAGTCCAAAGAGCAGCCAAAGTTTGTACACTTATCTGGAGATGTTTTAAGCAGTCGTGATTTGAACCTAGACAGGCTCCCTTACAGGCTGGGTCGAGATCCGACGAACGATATCGTTATCGATGAAAATGGGGTCTCTCGCTTTCATGCGGAAATTCGTCAAGATCGAGGCGAACTGGAGATCATCGATCTTGATAGTACGAATGGAATGAAAATAAATGGAGAGCGACTTACGCATCGTGACCTTCGTGCCCATGATGTGGTTCAAGTTGGCGAGGCCTTTTTTGAATTTGTTCCAGCAGGCCTTGAAGCCAGGGGTTTGCAAAATATGCATTCGGCACGCGAAACCGAAGTGCAGATGAGCAGCAGTGCCAAATCTAATCGACTTAAATTTTTAGGTAAGACAAAGCGCCAGAGGATCTTGAGACTTGTGGCTTCCATTATGATTGTGGGCGCAGGTTATTTGTATCTCAATAAAGATCAAATTGCTGAGACTGCCACACAAACAGGTCAGGAAATGTTATTCGAACAGGCGCAAAAAGATTCTGAGCAACTTCGATCGGAACTAGAACTCAGATATGATCGACCGATTCAAGAGATAGATGATGAAAGTGTGCGCAATGAATTCCTAAAGAGAATCGATGCGTATGGATTGGTTCCTGGTAGTGTTCGATCTCAGCTGGCCGCCGTACATCCCAAGGTTATTAGAATCTTTGTTGAAGAGCCCCAGGTGTTTTCGGCCTTTGCCAAAACAGGTGGCGATGTCTCAATTATTATGAGCGTTATTCGTAATCGAATGCAGGCAGCGATAAATAAAAGTGACTTTCATGAAGCCCTTGAGTATGTTGATATTTTATTATCAGCCTCGCCCAACGATTCAGCACTATTAAAAGCAAAAGAAGATCTCAAGGCTAAGACAAACTATGTGAAATTAGATACAAATCTCGAGGACGAAATCACCGATCAGGATCGAGACAAATTCGAAACCTATATGACCAACTATCAGACGCAGGTTCAAGGTTATATGGAAAAAGGTGATCTGGAGGCGGCGAAGAACTTTGCCGAAATCGTAAAACAAAAGATCATTACCCTAGTTCAAAAGCAGCCAGCATTTGCTTCGCTTACTGAAGGCGCTTTAGCCGAATGGTCATCGAAGATAAAATTTATTGAATCCAAGATTGAAGAGAGGAAGCAAAATCAAAATCTTTCTCAAGCTAAGGAAGCTGATGGCGATAAACTTATTTTGGATATTCGGGCCTTTATGAATAGTGGTCGAGTTTATGAATCATCTCTGGCGATCGAGAAATTTTTGGCCAATTACCCCAAACATCCTGATGTGGAGATGGTTAAAGGCTACCGACAAGAAATCGACAATGCGGTGAATCTTGCTTTTGAATCCATTAAATCCAAAATTGATACCTTCCGAAAGACCGAGAATTTTAAATTAGCCTGGGATAGTTTGTATCAATTTCAGGACATCGTCCCCGACTACCCTCCCGCCACCGAACTTCAGGCGACGCTTGAGAAGGAAACTCAGAGTCGTGCGGCGCAGTTTTATAATCAAGCTCGTGTTTTTGAATATGAGGCGGATGATCTGATCGCCGCCGAACAGTACTACAAAAAGACCCTTGATACGGTAAATCCCAAGAGTGATCTGGCCAAAAAAGCCGAGCGTCGCTACGCCGAAGTCAAACGCAAGGGCGTTCAATAGCTAACTCCAAATTGCATTGTAAAATGGAGTTTTCGCTTCCATTTTGCACAAGCCATAATGGCCCCATAGGCGGCCAGATTCTCTCCTCCGCCATCAAGCTTTCCGAGCCGAAATTTTAACTCATCATCAATGTTGTGCCCGGGCACAAAGTTCTTAACAATTCACAAAGGAAACGTCGCAATTACAGATCGTGATCCACCTTCCAATAAATTAAAAGACTTCTTTAAAGAAGTCTTGCCAGTGCAGACAATAGACCTTACCGATTTTCGACGCGACTGGATCGCGACTGAGATAATAAATCGCCTGGGGACTAAGTGCCGATGCGCTTCTTTCCAAAAGCTGAACTTCCGCTCTATCAATACGTTCTGTTGATTTAACTTCGACGGCGATCGTTTGCCTTGCCTTTTGAAGTACAAGATCAACCTCGCCTCCAGCACTCGTTTGGTAATGAAAGATACTATAGTGTTTTCGACAGTAACTGTTTAAACGAATGGCCTCGAGAACAATGAAATGCTCAAAAGCCTCACCATAGGCCGAAGTTTTCTGAGAAATCTTATTCCCAAGACTTGCATCCATAGCTCGCTTCACACCCAAATCAAATAGATAGAACTTGGGTTGTTTCATTACAGATTTTCGAGCGGACTTGGTATAGGCGGGTAACATCTTTCCGATCAAAGTATCCTCGAGAGCTTGAAAATAGCTTTGGACCGTTTTCGTATCGACACCAAGCCCCCTAGCCATCTTTGCAAAATTTAAAAGCTTCCCATTCATCTGTGCTGCAACTTCTAGAAACATTCGGAAAGGACCAGCTTGTCGCACGACCTGCTCCTGAAGAATCTCTTCTTTTAGATAAGTTTTGGTATACGCATATAGATACTCAAGTCTGTCCGCGTTTTTTAGAGAGAGAAGATTGGGCAGCGATCCCCATTCTAGGACATTCTGCAAATCAAAGTCCTTATCGAGCTCTCGGTGAGTTAGGGGAAACATCTCATAGTGAAAGGCTCGACCGGCAAGAAGATTGGCAGCGCCTCGTTTTAGTTTTCTTGCGCTTGAGCCCGTCAAAACAAACTTAAAGTCTGTAGTCTCGATTAACTGATGGACGGTATCGAGCAGTTTAGGGATTTTTTGAATTTCATCAATAACAATCCAGCGAGGTTTATGTTTTAGACTTTTAAGGTCGTCGATCAATTGATCGGGATTTCTAAAATAGCGACTCTCCCAGCTGTCGAGCAGCAGGTTTATATAATGGTGCCCATGCCCCCATTGGTGAGAGAGGAAGGTGGTTTTGCCCGTGGCTCTCGCACCAAATAGAAAGAAGCTCCTGGAGGTTGAGGGCTCAAGGATTCTGTGGATCATACTCCATAATTTAGACCATATTATGGAGTATGGTCAATTACCCCCAGAGACCGTCCATTATAAGGTTCAAAAATCAGCGTCTATTTTCCACCCCCAAGCTCCGCAAGCTATGCGGCTCAGCGCACCCAGGACTATGAAACGCATTGCGTAGCCGGGATGCGACGGAGCCTGTGTGTAATTAATGCACTGCTAATGCCTTGAAAAGTCAGGTTTTTTTCATTGACTGTGCATAGGCATGAACAATCCACAGTGACAATTTCCGGCACTTAGCTTGCATGCTTAATGCGTCAAAGGCAGGTACGGAGCCAATGGCAGAGAGCGTGGTGCATCAATGTTAAAGCAATCAATGTTGAATCGAAAGTTGAATCAAAAAAGCTTATATCGTCTCGTCAGTCTTACTTTGGTTGGATCGCTAGCCCTGACAGGGTGCGATCAAAAGAACAACACCATGGCAGACGGTCGAAATGTATTCACCGCCGAATCCGTCGCCGATCCAGCCGCCGAACAAGCTCGCGCGATTGAACAAAAAAATGTTGATACAAATAATAAAATTGCAGAGAAAAAAACTCCCGATGCTACGGAGCTGGCTAAACTGGAGACTGATTTAGAGAGGGCAAAAATTCAAGCAGACGTTGACAAACATGGGTCTGACAACAAGGCCAAAGTTGGTCTTGAAGAAGCCGCCAATGCCGCAACAGCCAATTTGCGTGGCCAACAAGAAGCCGCCGGACAAGCCAAAGCCGAACAAACTCGCGCCAACGCTGAGATGATGAAAGCTTATGGAAGCATCGCTACTGGACTTGGTGGGCTTGGAGTCAGGATGAGCGAAGCAATGAATGAATCTGCCGCATTAGAAGAAGAAAAAGCTCAGAATGACGAGGTTAACAGGAGAGAACGCGCAAAGGCAGCTGCTGAGGCGGAGTACTATAGAACGAGGGGAAAAAATGAAGGGATGGTTTCGGAAGCTCGGGCTAAAGCTGAAGCCGATAGAGCGGCGGCAGAGCTATTAGACGCACGGCGAAAGTCAGATGAAGAACTGTCGCCTGGGCAACGTGACAGTAAGAATTCCGCAATCGCTAGGCTCAGTTCAGCACAGAGGGGTTATGATACGTTAGCGACTAAAGAGGAAGCTCGCTTACAAGCTCTATCGGGGATTGCCGATTCGAATACTGATTGGAATCAGAAAAGCCAGAATGTGCAGAGGGCTAAAGATCAAATTCTAGCGGCGACTTCGACAATTACCCGAGACGAGGCAAGAACTTTGGCCATTAATGAGACTGCTAATGCTAGGGCGAAAATGTTGAGGGCTAAGGCGACCAGCTTAGCACAAATAGTGGCCGATGCTCAGAACGCACGAGCCGCGGATATTCCGGACATAGTAAGTTTGGCAAAAAGAGTTCATGACAACGCGGTACTAGATGGCGTGCGGGAGGTAGGAGGGGGGGGTGATTTATTTCCCTCGGTGAACTCGACTGATCCTGGTCAAACGGACGAAGCGGAAACGTCAGGAGCTCTGGCAGGAGGAGATGCTCGTCAACCAGATAGTGATCCAAATCAAAAAGCGAGGGATAAACTAAACGGTACGCTGAAAGATCGGACAGAAAATACTGACTCTGTTGAAGGCGTTAATCTGAGAGCGGTGGTTGGTAGTGATAAGGGTGCTACGACATTTAAAAATGATAAATTGGTCGCGTACGCAACGGCAGTTTATGAAGTCAAAGACGGAGATTTAATTCCACAAAATGGTTATGGGAATCTTACTCAGGATCAAAAGGCGGCTTTAAACGATATTGGAGTGCGTACAGATGTTACGAGTGGGGATCTTATTGCGCCAATTACAGCCCCAAATTCCAATGTAGTTAAAACTGCGGTAGTTGATTCCGATGCGGCGGTTAAGGCAGCAACAGGGAGTGGTTTTGAGTATAACTCGACAGCAACCTGTGCTCAAAATGCGTTAAATTGTGGTCTGGCCTTAGCGAATGATCCCGAATATACAAACATAAGGTATGCAACCGTTGTCGTTGGTAATGATGGAGTGGCTGTGGGACATGCTGTGATCTTGGCAGATGTCAATGATCTGGAAACGGGTAAAACCAAAACTATAGTAGTTGATCCAAAGGGAACTATTTTTGAAATTGGCAAAAACGTTGAGATTAATGCTGCTGAACAAGCCATTCCAGTCGAGAAAGGGGGCTTGGCGGCTACTATTAAACTTGCTGACACTGCATTGACAGTAGAAACTCCAATAACAGAAACGGAGAGCAAGGATGTTCGAGATGCGAGTGCAGAGAGTGATTCGGGTTCAACTCCAGATGCCACTGCAGCGGTGAGTTCATCGGCCGACGCGGCGACAGCGGCAGCGGATACATCCACGGGTGTAGGCAAACCCGCTGACGATATCGTAACGGAGGTTATGGGATCTGGCGAAAAGACTGCGGGTGGTCAAATCGTAAGTTCAGAGGGCGATGCGCCTGGAGTTGCAAGTGATCCGGCGGCGCCACAAGCTCAAGCGAGACAAACCGCAAGCTTAGAGGGCTCTGTTGTAGACAAAACCTTTGTAAGCCCTGTGTTGCCCGAAGAGTCTGCGCAATCGACGCCTCTTGATAAGCCAGACGACAAACCTGCCGCGCCACTAGGTTCGCCGACTCCTGGGCCTGAAGTGCCATCCCATGGGGGAACCAATAATTTTGAAAAGCAGGATGCCGCGGCGAATGATCAGAATTTTGTAACCAATCCAAAAGCATTTAATCCTTTAGACAATTTAGGAGGATCTTCGACGAGCGAGACGCCAAGTACTGATAACAAGTCGCTGCCAAAAATTGATATGAACAGTTTAGCGGCATTTAATCCCAACAATCCAACTCCGCCACCTCTACCCAGGCTGACTGTGTTTGCCTGTGAAGGAATCTCTGCAGCATGTTCTGTGGAAGAAATCCGTGATGGAAGCTTGAATAAAGCCCTTGTTCAGTCCGGTGAGATGCTCGAACAGCTCGCAACTCTTGTCGCTGATCAAAATACAGCAAAGGATCGAGGGGAAATCGAAAAAGTAATTCGTTTGGAATCTGAAATTCAAACCAAACAAGAGGAGATCGCCAATCTTCGTGACCAAATCTCTTCAACTTGGAGTCAAGTTTCAGGTCTAGTGGATAACTCTTATCAAGGCATGACCTATGCGAACTCGGCAAATCTAATTAATGGCGCGCTCAATAAGATTACTGATACTCACAACGCTATTATTGCTGGCGAGAGCTTTGATTCGGAAACGATAGCCAATCTAAAATCGAGTGATAACTATTCGAGTTTTGCCGCAAACTATTCAAGCTTCATGACTGAAGCACCCCTGAGTCCTGGTGCGGGCTCGATTCTTGCTGATGTGAGTGGAGACTATTTTCAAAATCCCGTTCGCATTGCACAGAACGGTTCAAACAGCTCGTTCTCAAGTTCTCGCAGTTCTCGCAATGATGATCCGACAGCTAATCTTAGAGACCCCTAAAGCACTCAAAGCTAAGTATTATTAGCAGCTTAGAAGAGGTTTTAAATAGTGTCGATAAAGGTCGACACTATTTTTTAGGAGCCCAAAATCTCGCCTTGATGAAGTCGAGACAAAAAATCTTCAACAGAGAGGATTTGAGCCAGCGATTGTTTAAGGCGATTCTCTCCCCTATATACGCCAAAATATTTGGAAGCCTTGAGGTTTTTTGATTCATGAAGCGATTGGAATCCTTTATTGAATTCTGATTTCCAGTTCTTCGATGATTTGACCTCAATGGCCACGCGCTCACGGCCACGCTGCCAGATAAAATCTATTTCGGTCCCGCTGGTCGTTCTCCAATACGATAGCTCCCCTCCAATACCTTGATAAGCCATTACGGAACGAAGCTCATGAAGAATATAGGTTTCGAGTAAAATTCCACTTTCGTCCGCACTTGGTCGATCATGCAACCGCCCTTGGATAGCACGTAAGACTCCTGTATCAAAAAAATAAAACTTAGGGTGAGCAACCTCCTTTACTTTGGCTTTAGGCGTCCAGGCTCTCAGCCAAAAGCCAATTAAGGTGTCCTCTAATATTTGGAAATAGTTTGTAATGCTCGATCTTGAAACTCCCGAGTCTCTAGCCAGATTCGATAGATTGGTGATCTGTGCATTAGCCATAGAAGCAATTTTTAAAAATCGGCTGAAACTGTCAAGATTACGAAGTAGAGCCTCCTCTTTTACTTCCTCCCGCAAATAGGTGCCGATATAGGCTTCAAGTGTTGCGATGCGATTTTCGGGATCGACAATAATTTCAGGAAGGCTGCCGAATCGAAGCGCATCATCCAATGAGTAGTGGTCATGCCACTCTGGATAGACCATCGGAAACATCGAAAGCATCAGGGCACGACCGGCTAGTAGGTTAGCTTGGCCACGTTTTAATTTGCGAGCACTTGATCCCGATAGGGCAAATTTACGTCTCTCCGATTCGATCAAATAGTGCACTTCTTGAGTTAAGGCCGGAAGCCTTTGAATCTCGTCGAGTATAATCCATCGGTTTTTGGGCTCGGCCCCCACAATTTCTCTTAGCTTTTCTGGTGAATGAAGAAGGAGGAAGTAGGTCTCGCTTTTGAGAAGATTAAGGAACAAAGCGGATTCAAACTTCTGTCGAAGCCAAGTGCTTTTCCCTGTTGCGCGGGGGCCTAATAGAAAAAAGGACTTGGAGGGCGGCCTAAGGCTTCTAACAATCATAATGTGAATTATACGGCAAATATTACATTAGTAAAGTCAGCTCATCCGTATGGCTGACTTAGGATACCCCAGGAATGAACTTTCTTCTCACTCTGAAATCTTTACGAGGGCCTCCGAAAGGGGCCCTTTTTTGGCACTTATAGGGCAAAAATGTCGGTACTGTTTTTGCAATACAAGAGACTGAGAATGATGCTGATTCGAAAGCGAAATATCAAAGCCCAGACCGCCTTGGAATACTTTATGGTCCTTGCGGTGATTGTGTTGCCTTTGGCGCTAACGATTCGGTCGAGTCTCGAAAGTTCGGATAAGCGAGAAGATCAACACATCGTCAAGTCCATTACCAAACAATCCTTAGGTGATGGAAAGAAGATGGGTGTGATCGGACGACCTTATCCCTGATGAAGTTACTAACGAACGAACAAATATTAAGGAGAAAGAACCATGGCCAAGAAGAATGTGCGTAAATTATTGAAAGCCAAAGGCACCCGAGCTCAAACGGCTCTGGAGTATGCCTTGGTTGTTGGTGCAATCAGCCTCGTAATTATGGCAGCTTGGAATACCGTCGGTGTTCAAGTGCAACAATCCATTCGAGGTAAGCTACTAACGGATATCAATAAAAATTTAACGGATGGTAACGCAACCGTACCCCAATAATTTTTTAGTAGTGATCCATTAATCGTGTTGAAGTGTGTGCAGAAATTAAGTGAAAACTTTGGCGAAAACTCAGCGCTATCACTTAGGGCTTTTGGCCTTGTCGGAAAGTCTTCACAAAAATAAACCTAGAATGTTCTTCGTTACAAAGCGGAA
>Ga0210019_1000318_pt1 | contig 62402 bp, 57 predicted proteins | sample CryGeyCG2114_020_2_FD_183969 | JGI IMG/M metagenome (GOLD analysis project Ga0210019, IMG submission 183969) | Groundwater microbial communities from aquifer - Crystal Geyser CG11_big_fil_rev_8/21/14_0.20 (SPAdes) (version 2) | ecosystem: Environmental > Aquatic > Deep subsurface > Groundwater ...
ACTCGAGTAAGTCTTACAGAGATGTGTAAAGTGACACTTCAAATGTTTTACTATGGCATGAAAGAGTCACTTGGTTTGATTGTATTTAAAGGAGGCTTTCTAGACGGTACTTATGGTTTGTATATGTGTATGGAAAAGGGCTTCTATTATTTTTTGGTTCATGCCCAGGTTTTTTCATATCTATACAAGCGCAGGCACGCGGCTGAGATAACATCAATTTTGGAGGAACATGGCGTGCCACCAGAATTATATTTGAATAAAATAGAGCAGCCTGAAGAAGATTAATTCTTTCTAACGCGCTTGAGAAGAGGTGATAGTAGCTTGTTGGCAATGTCCATAACGTCTGATTTGGTGATAATTAAAACTACCAAAATTGTAACGCACGTTGCGATGATAAAGTAGTCAGTATAGAAACTTAAAATCTGAAGAGCGAGAATTATTGAAAGTAGTCCGTGACGGAGAAATATATTCCAACCGGTTTTTTTGTGATAAAGACAGGCCATCCAGACTGCGGCGCCTGTATAAGCTAAACCGTAACTTAAGGCTAGGCCCGAGGCTCCCCAATTTTTTCCAAGCAGGTAAGTTCCTAGAATAATAAGCAAGCCAACGACAACATCGATAATCATGCGTAGTACAGTTCTGTTTTCTGAGATAAGCACTTGGTTTAGGGTGGCAGCAAACGGAGCAATAATCCCATAAGCTAAGGCAATTAGCATAACTGCAGTCATGGCCTCGTCGTACTGCCGTCCGTAGATAATGGGAATTAGATAGATTGTAGAAGTGACTAGTACTACCATAATGGCCGCAGTAGTCGATGACTTTGAAAAAGCTTCTTTAACAAACTTAAAAATTGATGCGCTCTCGCTGTCACCTGCGGTAGAAAGCTTGGCGGTGGCGGGTAGGGCAATGGTAGCGATGGCGATTGGAATTACTGTCATCGCCTGAATAATATTATTCGCTATCTGGAAGTTACCAACCTCATCAAAGCCACCTTGCCACTGTAATACTGTACGAGCAATCAGGAGTGCCACAAATAAGACAACAGAAGATCCAAATAGAGGCAAGGCTATTTTGCTTAAATCTCCCAGGTCGATCAGCGATATTTTTTTGAGAATGTGCTCGGTGGTAAGAGAGCTGGCAGTTCTTTTCATGCCAATTGCGACTATGATCAAGCTAACCGCTCCGCCAATAATGGTGGCTCCAAGCGCGCCGCTAAGGCCGTAAACAACAGCTAGGGGCATGGCCAGTAGTCCCGCTAAGCTACCGAGCGTAATCGCCACTGCCGGCACCTGCATTTGTTTTAAGCCGTGTAAACCACCTCGAGCGATCTGAAATTGACTAGTAAGAATTGCTCCAATTAGAACCAGAATTAAGTACTGAGTAATTCGAGGAGTACCATAAATAGACTCAGCGAATAGAAGATTAATTACCACAAAGGCGCTGCCAAAAATTACAGTGGTAATGGCTGCAAGTTGCAAAGATGTGGTCATGAGATGGGCTACCTTCTCAGCCGCTTTTTGTTCTTTGGCAATAATAGAGGTAAGGGCTAGGGGAATGGCAAGCGGTAGGGCTAGAACTAGGATGTTCTGAATTTGAATAACAATTGAGTAAACTCCTAGATCAGCTTTGCTGAGAACACGAGCCAAAACTATCGCGGTTAAGAACATCAAGCCCTGTGTGGCTAGGCTTGAGGCTAGCACAAAAATAGTGCCGCTAAGTTTCCAGCCAGAATTATTGTGATTATCTTGGGTTGATGGCATAGACTTGGCTGTTGTCATCGAATCCTGTGTAAACGATGCTTCCTGTGTAATTATTTCGTAAATAGCGCGTGACCCCACCGTTTGAAATTTTGTGCTGCTTACCTGAAAAATCAACGGCAGTGATAATCCAAACCGTAGTATCGGCTTGATTGATTATTTGTGCAAGCTCGGTGCTAGTGTGAATCAGGATTGATCCATGTTCTCGTAGTCGCCAGTTATTAGTGTCTCGATAAAGTCCGTAGTATGGATAAGTTTGCAGGAAGCGGGTAGGTGATTCTGGTAGTACAAAATAGTTACTTTGAGCACCTATTTGAAGTTCCAAATATACATTGTGAATAAAGTAGTCTGTGATAATTATATCACCGGGCTGCATATGAGTGATAACGTATTCAACTGGCGTCTTGTCATCAGGATAGTAAGATTCAGCTTCCGATGACATGAGAAGGGGGCGGTCAGTTTGGATATCGCCATAATCCCTACCCAAAACCGTGATCACTCCAGGAATGTTTGCTGCCAAAATAATTAGCGTTAGGCCGACGGCAACTATTTTTTTATCGCGAAAAAGATGGAAAATAATGGTACCAATTGGTATCAGGATCAGGGTTAAAATCCACCACAGGTATTTTAGTGAATAATTAATGTTGTAAAAAGCTAGCGCTAGAAATATCCCAACAATAAATATATAGAAAAAAGAATTGATCGAAGGGTCTATTTTTTTCCAACCACCATTTCGTAATTGAGCAATTCGGGCTAGCGTCCCGCCAATTAACAGGGAAAATAACGGTGCTTGGTAAATGAACAATTCCTTGAAGTAAGTAAACTGAGGAAATTGCAGGTTGCTCAAAAACCAAAATTGATCACTTTGGAGTCGTTGTGGAACAATGCTATAAATGGATTGAAAGCCTGTTTCATAGGTTAGGCCGGGGACTTGAGTCAGAACATATACCGCTGCTAGTATAATTCCACCGCTGAGAAAACCGTCTTTGATGGTAAATGGTCTTTTAGTTACAATAAGGTGTAGTGATATAAAGCCCAGCAACAATCCAAATTGGTGTGTAACCATAGCCAATCCTGAGCTAATAACCAACAGGAAGCCTATCCACCATTGCTGTTTTTTTAGGTAATGTGAAAAGAGAGCGATGGAAATAAGGATGAATAGCAAAAGTAGATTGTACATTCGAGCGTAGCGACTCAGCATCATATTCCAGTCGGTAAAGGCCACAAGTGAAACTACAATAAGCGCTGATGAGTGATTGCTCAGACGCTTGGTGATAAAATACATCAGTGGAATAATAGTTGCTGTGATAGCTAAGCCCGGCAGTCTCACCCAAAATTCTGTGCTACCAAAAATGCCTGTAAAAAATGACACTAGGTATAGATAAGGGAAGCCACGTAAGTAGCACTCGCCGTCTATGCAGGGTAGCCCACTGATTGAAATGGCGTGACTAAATAAAGCCGTTGACCCTTCGTCGGTACTAAGGCCCAGGTAGCCTAAATGGTAGAGTCTCAGTAATAGGCCGGCTGCTAGTATTAAAACAAGCGCTACTCCCGGTAACCAGTGGTGGAGTGGATATTTTTTACTAGTGTCTTGGCCGCTAATCTGGTTTTCGGTAAGTTTAAGTGTAACCCAGGCTATCGTTATTATGAACAGTCCAAGCTTCAGCGGTGGCCAGACGGTTAAGTTAAAAAAAGAGTGAAAAACTTGGTTAAGCGACAAAGCCAATAGTGCTGTGATGCCAATGATACTAGGACCGTGCTGTTTCAACCGAGTAAAGAGAAGCATCACGTTTTCTTACCGTAGAGAAAATGACAGTCCACGTAGTTCTATCAACCAATCAATAACGTAGTTGCTGATAATAAAATTGGTTCCAGGATTAAAATATTCGTGGGCAAAAGGCTCAGGAGAAAACGGGTAAAAATCAGCATTACGGAGAGTCAGTGAATCGTTGTCTAGTCGAAAATTCACCGGAGAATTTTGCATTATTTTGTCTAACGCTCTCTTTCCGGTGGTGTTGGTGATAGGAGAGTTGTTAAGAAAAACCGTTGCATCTTTGTCTGATTCAATGGCCTTATTGATTACAAATTCTGCCTGTTCGATTCCTCCAGCATTAGCAACCGCCCCGGAAACTGAGCTATTAACAAATCTAATTGTGTCATTCAGGATAACGCGATCGGTGTTGATCGACAGGTCGTCGATGATGAAATCATTACTGGAGCTACCATAGGGTAATTCACTTATTTTAAACTGGTATAGTCCGGAGAGTTCTGCCAATTTAACCTCTTGATGTCGTGGGGCCGTTTGGATTCCAGAGTTCGTATCTACGGTATCCCCTGGAAAAATTTGTGAAAAAACAGTTTCCTGACGGATGTCTATAATTTCTAGAACTATATCATCTGATCCAGAGTGTCTATTTATATCTGATACGTTAAAATCAAACTCTAGATCTCCTTGAGCAACAAAGTATCCACTAACAGCCCCTTTAATACTGGCGCTTAGAGTGTTTTTTTCTTGTGATGTCGAAATATTTTCTGTACTGACAAGATAAGGTCTTATTCTAGATTCAGAATAATTAAAGCCCTCTTCCTCAGGTGCTAATAGATTAGCTAGTTTCATGGCCACTACAGATTCATCAATTGTCTGTGGGTCACAGGCGTTCTCTGTTTCTGTCGTTGGTAGTAGGTCAAGTGCGTTGCTGCTATACAGGTAAGCGCCACATAGGTCGGCATATAACTTGTAACGCTCACTGATCAGCTTGGCCTCTGGTAAGGCTCTGAGGGTTGGCTCAAGAACTGAGTCTAGTGTTACTGTGGTGGCGTTTTTATCATTTGTTGCTGGTGTACAATTTATTGGTAGCTCAAGAGAAACATTATCTGTTTGGTCTGTGGAAATTTTTAAGTCGCTCAAAAGTATATCTGCTTGAAAGGCGTCCTGGGTTACTTCAAAGACAAACGGAGTAAAGAAGCTGGTGCTACTCTCTGAAAAAGATCCAAAATATATGACGCTTTTATTGTCGAAGGTTATTTCATACTTACCTGGCATGATGTCTATAAAAAATGACTCACCATGTTGCTTGGGTGCCAATTGATGATTTGTAATTTCACCAGTCTCTAAGTTCATTAGGCTAACTTGCGTTCGGTCGACAACAGATAACTGGATTGAACGCATTGCTTCTGTTTCAGTGTAGAGAGTCGTTGGTTGCGAAACGCTAAGTTTGCTAATAACCGCGTGGCTGGTGTTTAGTTTAAGGTTCTTTATTCGCACGTTATCAGGATTGCCTGTACTAAACGAAATTTCGTAAAGACCTGTCTCTGGAATAGGAATACTTAGAGAGATTGATTGACTGGTTCTTTTTCCTCGACCGTTAGTAACTCCATCGTCTGGGACGGTACGTTTTGCAATTTGTTTGCCAGTCGCATCATTTATTATAACCGCCATTTCGTCAGAATCTTGAAGGCCGTTGATATTAAACTTTTCGAATTCGATAAGTAAATCACCACTTGCTTGAGTCATGATCTGTAAGGGCGGCTCGAAGGTTGTAGAGTATTCTATCGTTTTGTTACTGGCTGGTAACATTGGCGTTAGCAGGTCAGATAAATCAGCCCGACTAGCAAACACTGGATCGATGTAAATTAGTCTATTACTGAGTAGAGCAGACGAAGCAATTTCTGGTAAGGATGTTTTACTAGCTGTCAGGTTAGACTTTGAGTAAAGTGAACCACCGCCTGATAAGGCAATTTGTGACCAGTCTTCAAGATTCCCAAGATAAAGAGGGGTTGAGAATATTTTTGTATACTCTCCATCATCTGCCTGTTCTTGGCAACTGGCGGTTAGAAGTAATGAATTGTTGGATTTTTCAATTGTGGCGTTGGCGGTAAATGAATCAATATCCGCTGATACTGGAAAGGTTATTTCTAAGGGCTTACCAGCAAGGCTACGTGAAGCGCCGCGGTCGTCGCTCCAATTAACCGGTGATAAAGTTCCGTTGAGAATAGAGGATTCTATGTCGATAACAAAGGTATCGTTGGGCCTGGCTTCGGTGGGCTGCTCAATGGGAACAACGGCCTCACTGTAAGTTAGTTTGTTATTTTGGTTTAACCACAAAAGACCAACGCTTATTACAAAAAGTAAAACTACACTGCCAGCGATTATAGTCCAGCTATTTATTTTAATTTTTGGCTTTTTATTAGGCATTCCGTCTATACTTGGCGGGGATTATAACATAAATCATCGGTGGATTACAACTAATATTAGAATGAACGTGACGGCTTGCATGTGAACTTTTGAGTTGCTGTAAGATTGGCTTGATTTGACTTGAGCCAGTTGGGTAAATGTGGTAGCTTTAGGGCGCAATATATGAAAAAAGGTGACCTGACACACAAGTTTTTTTTAGCGGCTCTGCGTTTGGGCCAGCCTAGAGTATACAAATACTATAGGTTTTATGATAAGACACAGTGGTATGATCAGGCGGCTTTAAGAGATTTGGAGTTAAAGAGACTGCAAGAGATAGTTACGTTTGCCTATGAGCATACGGTTTTTTACAAAAATAAATTTACTAAAGCGGGAGTTAAGCCTAGTGATCTTAAATCTTTAGAAGACATTCAAAAGTTTCCATTGACTACTAAAGAGGAGCTAAAGGATGCTCTGAAAGCGGGTGAGGTTGGAAGTTCAGAGGAAAAAATTGTCATGCTTAAGACCACTGGTTCATCGGGAGTGCCGTTTATATTTCCGATTAACGAAGATGGCAAGGCTGAGCGCATGGGAGGATTTTTACGGACGATTGAGTGGTATGGGCACTTTCTTGGCGCGCGTAATGCTCGTTTTTGGCGGACTGGTACTAAGGATGCTAAAAGCACCTTATTGCAAAATGTGTTTGGGAGGCGTTTGGAGTTATCAATTTATAACGTGGAAGATCCAGAAAATAGCGTGTTATCGCCAGAGAGGGTCGATCAATTCCTGCTTCAGCTGAATAAATTTAAGCCAGCTGTAATTGACGGCTATGTTAGTTCATTTGTTTACATGGCTCAATATATTATTGACCATAAAATTGAAGCATACAGCCCAGAGTCGATTGTGACAGGAGCTGAGTATTTATCGAACGAGTCTCGAGAGTTGATTGAAAAGGCCTTTCAGTGTCCGGTTTACAACCGTTACGGTGGAACCGAGATAGGTCTTATGGCGCACGAGTGTGCGAAGAAGGGGATGCATATTATGTCCGACAAGGCGTATGGTGAAGTAGTTATGCCTGATGGAACAACTGCGCCATCGGGAGTGTTGGGAGATATTGTTTATACTGATTTCACTGATCGGGCCCTGCCATTTATTAGGTATAAGGTAGGTGATCGGGGAATTGCTGAGGACCCCACTGCGCAGTGTGAGTGTGGCAGGAGCTTGCCTATGTTTCGTTCTATAGAAGGCAGGATAAACGATCTTATGCCATTGCAGGATGGTACGGTTTTGGTAACTCATCTTTGGTTTAAGTTATTTCGTGAGTTTGAAGATAAGATTAGACAGTTTCAGGTAATTCAAGAAGATCTTGATTTGTTTAGAGTAAATGTGGTTCTTGAATATCCAGAGGCTGATTTGAGCGAATTGCATGATCAAGTAAAACAATTTGTGCGAGGAGGAACTGTTCACTGGGAGGTTGTGCAGAGTATTGTGCCTGGAAAAGGTGGTAAGCTTCGACATACAATTTCTGAGGTGCCTTATGAGTTAAATGCAAATAGGGATACTGTCTTGCGGGAGTCGCCGATTGAGATCCTAGACGTAGCTTCACTAAAGGCTCATGAGGAAGTTGATGAAGATTACGTTGTACAGTTAGCTGAAGAGGTTTCTGCTGATAATTTAGTTAAGAAGCCATTACTTGTCGACGCCAAGACGCACACCATCCTGGACGGCCATCATCGTTACCGAGTGGCCCAAAGGTTAGGGCTAAAAAGATTGCCGGCTGTTACAGTTGATTATATGAGCACACTGATTCATTTAGAGCCATTTCGGGACGATAATTTAACTAAACAAATGGTTCTTGATTACGCAGGTCGTGGGCAGTTATTTCCATATAAGACAACTAAACATGTTTTTGGAGAACACCATCTACCCGTGATACAGTGTTTGCCAGAGGCTAATGTTCCATTAGATAAATTGACGTAATTTGTTTATGAGCGAAACTTCACCACATTTTATTGAAAATAAGTTATTAGAGATGAAAAAGGGAGCTGGAACCCACTCTCCTAGCATCGCCTCAATTCGTTCCAAGATACCAGAACTGGAAATTTCAGTGGACGCCTGTTTTTTATCAAATCCATATGCGACGGATTTGTTTATGCAATCCATGCAAGAAGATTTGATTGACACCGGAAAATTGCGCGACGTTTTGGAATTTTATCCAACTCATAATAGTGGGCTAGCTGAGGTGATTGGTCCCCAACTTGGAGTTGATTCTAAAAATATATTTGTAGCCAACGGTGCCATTGAAATTATTCAAGCTGTTCTACATAGGTTTGTTCGTGGATCGGTGGTATTGAGTATTCCAACTTTTTCTTCGTACTATGAATTTGCACCGGAAGGAGTTAAGCCGGTGTTTTACGAACTTAGTAAGGAAAATGATTTTGCGTTAGACGTCTCAGACTATGTAAAGTTTGTTAGGGAGAACGGGGCTGGGGCCGCTATTTTAATAAATCCAAACAATCCGACTGGTACTTACTTAACGCAGGTTCAGGTGGGAGAGTTGCTAGAGGAATTACAGGATCTAAGTGTAGTGATAATTGATGAGAGTTTTATCCACTTTGCGTCCGAAGGTGATGATACCATTCCATCTGTGGGAAAGTTAATATCCAAGTATCCTAACCTGGTTGTGATAAAGAGTATGTCGAAAGACTTTGGCATTGCCGGTGTTCGAGCTGGTTATGGAATCTTGTCCAGCGACCGCGTGGCTGAGTTGCTGGAGAATGGATACTTGTGGAATTCATCGGGTCTGGCTGAATACTTTTTCAGACTGTATGCGCAGGAAGATTTTCAAAATAAATATGGTCAAGTCCGACAACGGTATATTAATGAAATGAAAAAGTTCGGTGAAGAGCTCGGAGCTATTAATGGAATTAGGGTGTATCCTAGTCAGGCAAATTTCTACCTATGTGAGATTGAAAATGGCATGTCTGCTGATGATTTTTTTATCGCTATGCTCTCGAGATTCGGTGTGTATGTTAGAACTTGTACTGACAAAATTGGTCTAGAAAAAGGCGCGTTTGTGCGAATAGCTTGTCGAACTGAAGTTGAAAACGCCAAGATAATTGAGGCGGTAAAAGCGGTTGTCGGATCTTCCAATTAGAATAGGCGGAGGACTTGGTAACCGTCTGGCACTTCCGTTTTATTTTGACGCTCTGAAATAACTAAGTGCTTGTGGTTGACTAGGTCAAAAAGTGGCTTGTCACTTAAATCATCTGAGTAGACATGTGAGTCTGCTTTGTTTATTTCTGATAATTCAAGTAGATTTTTTAGTTTTATAATTTTATTTTTACCGTAACAGTTTAAACCGTCAAAGCGACCAGAATAGAGTCCTCGTTTTATCTTAAGGTCGGTAGCGGCTATGTGTGTTATCCCAAGACGTCTGGCGAATTCTTTAATATATGGTGAGTAGCCAGCTGATGCGATAATTACTTGATCGCCTTTATCTAGGTGAGCTTGAAGTTTAGCGATAATTCCTGGGTGTTGAGCTGGGATAAGAATTTCTTCGACATATTTATTAACAATGGCAGGCATATCTTTTTCAGGCAGTCCTCTCAATTTTAGAGCTATCATTCTCTTGCCAATCCAGTTTGGCATGAGGTGTCTCTTTTTTAGTGGTCTCCAGATTAGGTCAATGGTGCCAGCTAGTCGAGTTGGTCGCGTGGCTGAGACAAATTCAATAAAGCGATCAGCTGATTGCAGTCCGACAATGGTGTCGCAGAAATCAAAAATGGCTACAGTTTTCATTGGTCTATCTTACAATAAGTCTGTGATAACGCCTTTAACTACTTGAGCCGTTTTTTTCCAGTTGTAGTTTTTAACATTGTCATATCCGCGTTGCACTAGCTCATCTTTGTAGGTGGAGTTTGTGGTAATTTTTAAAATACCATCAGCGATTTCGGAAACGGACAGAGGGTCAACAATGTGCGCTCCAGTACCAGCAATTTCTGGACAGCTAGTGGCGTTAGAGGTTAGCACTGGGCAGCCACAGGCATTGGCCTCAAGTATTGGTAGGCCAAAGCCTTCGTAGAGAGATGGAAAGAGATAGACGTCTGCTGCTGAATATAGCGCAGGCATATCAGCCTCATCGGCAAAGCCAATGTGTTTAAAGCGATCACCGAGTAGAGTGCTAGCCAGCTCTAAGTCTGCTTCACTGCCGAGAGTTTTTGGTCCAGCAAAGTATAGATTATGATCAGGAATCTGATCTTTAATTTGATTAAAAGCTTCAATCACCCGGCGAAGATTTTTACGCTCACTGAGGTTTCCGCAATAGAACAAAAAAGGTGAAGATATTTTATATTTATCTTTAACTGCTGAAATCTTATTTGAGTCGTCATTGTGCTGGTACCAGTCTTCCGCCGCTAGTAGCATGACTGTTATTTTTTTGGGATCAGCTTTAAGTTTGGCGATAAGGTCATCTTTAGTGTAGCTAGAGATAGGCAGAATAGCGTGGGCTTGTCTGACCGAAAATGGAAAATGCATTTTCATATATAACGTATCCATAAAAGGATAGGCTTGTATGGTTTTTTCGTAATACCCTAGGTCATATACAAAAATAACCTTCTTGGCTGGTAGTCGGAAATGACTAAAAGGCACGATGTTCTTGGTGTAAAATACAATGTCGACGTTGTATTTTTTAGCTGCTTTTAATGAGGCGAAATAATCCCACAGTAGTTTGTGTTTGGATTTAACAACCACTACAGTCATTCCTGGAAAGGTTTCAACTAATGATTCGTCGTCGGTAAATAGAATGTATTCTATGTTGGTGTCACTTTGGAGATTGTGAAATAGGTTTACCAAAAAACGAGTAACTCCACCTTGAGTCAGGGCTCTGGCAAAAAAAGCTACTCGTTTAGGACGACTCTGGTCCATTAGGACTTTTTAACTTTTTTTAAAAACTCAATGTCAGACTCAACCATCATGGTGACCAGTTTTTCAAAAGATACCTCAGGTTCCCAGTTAAGAATTTTCTTAGCTTTGCTGGCATCGCCTAAGAGTTGATCTACTTCAGCTGGACGCATAAATCGCTCGTCGACAGTTACAAAGTCTTCGTAGTTTTTTCCTATGTGATTGAAAGCAATTTTACAGAACTCTCGAACTGAGTGAGTTTCTCCAGTTCCAATAACAAAATCTTCTGGATTTTCTTGTTGGAGCATGAGCCACATGGCTTTAACGTAATCACCAGCAAAACCCCAGTCTCTTTCTGCGTCTAAATTTCCTAAAGGAAGAGTTTTAGCTAGGCCGAGTGAAATTTTAGCTACATTGTAGGCGATTTTTCTGGTGACAAATTCAAGTCCACGTCGTGGAGACTCGTGATTAAATAGAATGCCACTGACAGCAAACATGTCATAACTTTCACGGTAATTGACTGTAATCCAGTGACCATAAAGTTTTGAAACTCCATAAGGCGAACGTGGGTAGAAGGGAGTTTTTTCTGTCTGTGGAACCTCTTGAACCATGCCAAACATTTCTGAGCTTGAGGCTTGGTAGAATTTAATATCCTTATTGACATGGCGAATAGCTTCCAGAATGCGGGTAACGCCAAGAGCGGTGAATTCCCCAGTTAAGACTGGTTGTTGCCAGGAAGTTGGCACGAATGATTGTGCGGCCAGGTTGTACACCTCGGTTGGTTTGTATTCCTGGATAAGTTCTTGCATGGATGATTGATCTAGCAGGTCTCCTTGCACTAGCTCAATATTTTCTTGAATATGTTCAAGTCGTTCATAACGTTCAACGGAAGAGCGTCTAACCATGCCAATAACACGATAGCCTTTTTCTAGTAGAAGCTCGGCTAAATAGGAACCGTCTTGTCCGGTAATTCCGGTAATTAGTGCAGTTTTCATGACTGTGGATGAGATATGAAGTAATCAAATGTTTTCTTAAGGCCCTCGTTGATTGGTGTGTTTGCTGTCCAACCAGTGGCCTGCTGAATTTTAGCTGGATTGGTAATGATGTGCTTAGGTCCAGTGCCAGATTTATTTAAGCAAGTCAGCTCGACTCCACTTAGTTTGGCTAAATTTTCAGCTATTTCACCTGTTGAGGTACCGCGTCCTGATCCAATTTGATATAGGCCGCAGGTTACAGCATTCAATGTTTTGACAAATAAGTCAACAATATCTTCTACATACACCCAGTCGCGAACAGTGTCAGTGTTCCAAATCTCTATTTTTTCATCGTTTAGAGCTTGCTCAATGACCTGAGGCACAAAAGTTGCATAGGCTCCTCCTGGCTGGCCAGGTCCGTAAATATTTGGAAAACGCAAAATAGTAGCTGGAAAATCATGCTCGGCAATGGCGGTTTGGATGATCTTCTCTGCCTCGTATTTTGTCTTGGTGTAAACATTTTTATCTGGGTCGATCTCAGAATCCTCGTCTATAATTTCTTGTCCATCTTTTACAAGAGTTACCGAAGAAGGATAGATAAAAGTTTTTAGCTGTGAGTCAGCTTGAAGAGTTTCGACAAGTTGACGCAAGGCAGTGACGTTGATTTGTTGCGCCAGGTCAGGCATCTCGTCGCACATTCGCGGATTGCTGATGGCCGCTAAATGAATAACGGCGTCGAAGTGACGGCCCTGAAAAAAAGATAGATCTGGATTGCCTAGGTCTAGCGTAATGTGATCAGTTCCCTGTAGTGATGTTTTTTCTCTGCTAGTTGTCACGATGTTGTATTTCTCTGACAACAACCGAGCTACTAGATGCTGTCCTAGAAAACTTTCCTCACCGATGACTAAAATTGATTGTATCTTCATAAATCAGCGTTTACGCACGACAATAATATTTGTGACTGGCATAAGACTTGTGGTGCCAGTTAGCTTGTCCAGCAGGATATCGAGCTTAGAGAGTATTATATTAGTGTAGAAAGCAAATTGAAACAGGCCAGGTATGTAAACGGCCAGTCCTAAGTAGATGGTAGACCTGATATATCCAAGGTAGACAAATAAACCACCTAAGCCAGCCTCGCTGATAAGCTCAGTTGATTCAGTAACCAACATTTGTTGGAGGCCGTGCTTAGTGAATCGGTAATAATCCCAAGGTTCATCGTGGTAGTAACCAAGAAAAGGTACCGTGACAATGGCATAACCACCTGGTTTTAGCAGGCGAATTATTTCTTTGGCAGCCAGTTGTGGCTCAGGTAGATGTTCAAGGACTTCAGTACAAAGAACTGTGTCGATGGATTCGTCATCGAGTGGAATATTTTGCGCGTCACCGATGATATCGAGAGCTCGGTTTTTTTCATAGTTTTCCTCGGTGTCCGCGAAATCTAGAGAACGATAGGTGACTGTTTCAGGCAGAAAGCTGCGATAGACTTGGCGCCCAGCTCCGATGTCGAGCAAGACCCCTTTGGCGTAGGTCTTAAGAGCGGCTGAGACGGCTTGACGTTGCAACATGCCAGCAGGCGATTGTAGGAAATATTTATTTGAAGAGCCAAATCTATTTCCAACTCTCCGCCAACCATTTTTTATTAGCTTCATCATGCCGCGAGGACTTAATTACTTCTTTGGAGTGATTGCCATGTAGAGTTCGGCACACCTGTCAGGCAGCTCCTTGCCGACCTCAAAGAATCCTTTGATGAGGTTTTCGTTATCCTTACAAAGTTCTTGCATTTGTCCGTTTGATAACACTTTAAGCATGACTCCGCGCCAGTCAACAACTTCAAAGTCAAACGATTTTACAGTTTCAAGCAGGGTATAAAGGTCAAAGACGCGTTCGTGGCCAACACTTTTGTCTCGATCGTTCAATTCATGAACTTCTTTTAATAACCCCATATTTACGCCAATCTTGCGATGAAGTGAGTTAGCGTTTGGCACGACGATATGACATCGTCCACCCGGCTTGAGTGCCTTAAAGATGTTTTTCATGACAGGAGCTGGGTCTTTAAGATGCTCCAAACCTCTAAAAAATAGCACGTCAGAATAACTGTTTTCTTCGAATGAAAAATCTTCCCAGTAGGCCTCTTGAAAATTCACCGTAACAGCCGGCATGTTCTGAGCTTCAACTTTCTTTTTTGTAATATCAATGTTGACAGGTGATCCTTCAACAACGTCTATTTGCTTGGCAAAGTGCATTGAGGCTAGAGTAGACTCTCCTGTGGCGCAACCAAGTTCAAGAAATTTTTCTCCCACAAAATAATCCTGTGCAACAATAAAATTGTGTTGCATGTAGACCATGTCAAAGTCGTCCTCAATTTTATAATAGTGTGCGATCTCGTCTAGTTTGTTCATAGCTATAGAGTTAGTAAGAAAGTGTATGCCATCTTTTATGATTTTCCTTTAGCCAAATATACTCTCGTCGAATGCCGTCTTTAAGGGCCACTGTGTCGCTCCAGTCCGTAAAAGCTTTAGCTTCGCTGTTGTCCAAGTGCATGACCCCAAGCTCTCGAGGTAAGCGCAAACGTCCTTCGACATATTTTGATTCTTTGCCTTCAGCTAGCTCCTCGTGTATTACTTCTAACTCTTTTCCATCGATTTCTTTCACCACTTCTTTTACCAATTCAGCTAGTTGATTGACGGTGGTGGCCACTCCCGTACTAACGTTAAGACGTTTATTTCCCGTCCAATTTTTCTCAGTGAGAAGTTTCACGTTTAAGGCAGCAACATCTTCAACGTGCACAAAATCTCGTTCAGCAGATCCCTCGCCAAAGATAATGAGAGGCTTGTTTTCTAGTGCCCGTTTTAAGAAAATAGTTAGCACTCGTCCGTACCATTCGTTTTCTCCATAGACAATAGCGTAGCGCAGGTTGGCTATCATCATATTGTCGTAGTCTGCAAAAATATCGCAATATTTTTCTACGGCTAGTTTACTGACTCCGTATTCCCAATTTGGTCTAGCGGTATCGGTTTCTTTGACGGGAGGATTTTTTACTTGCCCATAGATGCAGCCGGAGCTAGCAATAACCATTTTTTTAATACCGTTGGCCTGGGCTGCACGAATGGTATTTAAACTGCCAATAATATTTTGAGTAACATCTATCGAGGGATCTTCGATGGCGGTGGTAATTTCTAGCTGAGCTGCTTGGTGACTGACCACGTCGTGTCCGGCCATGCTCTGTTTGAGAAGTTCAAAATCCAGAATGTCACCTTCAATTATAGTTACAGTATCACCATAACCTGAAATATTATCACGCAGACCTGATGAAAAATTATCGTAGACGGTGACGGTGTGTCCATCTGCTACCAGTTTTTTGACGATCCAGCCGCCAACAAAACCAGCTCCGCCAGTTAGAAATATCCTCATTTATACTAAAAGTTACTCATTTTTTCCTGAGAAAATCTACCATTTATTGATATTTAAGTCTACTCCTGGAAAGGGATGATATCGACAAAGGCAATCTCAGCCTCAGTGGCAGCTTGTTGGTCCTTCCAGGAATCCCCAATTAGGACATATTTGGCTTTATCAAGCTCATTTAGGTTAGACATAACCTTTATAAGTCCAGTGGCGGTGGGTTTCCAGTTGGTAACTTGGTCTTTGGTGACGACTGATGCGAATAAGTTAAGAATGTTTAATTCTGACAAGACTCGCTCGGCGGTGGCTTGGAGATTGTCCGTAAAAATCGCGAAAGTGTGGTTATTTGCTGTGTCTCTAATAGTCTCGACTATGGATTGATGAATTTGATAACTAACTCCTGCCTCGTACTTGGCTTGCAGAGCAAAGGCTTGTTGGCTATCAAGCTGAGCGGCTTTTGAGAAGAGTTCGTGATAAGGTAAATCAACAGCTGCCTGGCAGAAAGCTGCTAACTCTACCTTAAGGCCCGCCCAATCGACATCTAGTGAAGCGATGGTGTGGTCGAGGTCCCAAACGACTATCGGGTAAGGTTTTATTACTTCAGCAAGGGTGGCCATGTGGAAGTGGTTTCTCCATCAATAAACAGTTCATCCCAAAATCTAATCATTTTTAGATTTGGATTTATGGTGATTTGAGATCTAACCAATTCTGGTGATAGTCCATGCTTCATTTGGAGCAAGCGGTGAATTGAATTTAAACCAGCTTGGATTGAGAAGACGTGAGTTCCAGCAGAGCGTGGATTGATTTCCGAGATATAGACATTGTTGTTTTCATCAATAAAACCCTGAATGTTACAAATACCGGGAATTTTCAAGGTTTCAACAATGGTTTTGATGTAGCCGGAGATAATTTCGGTAAGGGCTGGCTCTACCATGCGAGATTTTACTGAGACACCAGCCTTTGTCTCGGTGCGTTCTCGAACTACTGCGCCAACTAACTCGGTTCCATCAAGTGAGCTTAAGCAGTCAACTGTAAATTCGCGACCAACAATGAGCTGCTGCATAACATAATTATCATTTCCCTTAGTGTGAAAGCGCAACTCTTCTTCGTTGTTTATAACATAAACATCAAGTGAGGCCCGTCCGTCAGTTCTGGGTTTAATAAACACCGGGTACTGCACGGAGGAGAAGTCACCGTTGGAGACCGCTTCCCAAGTTTCAGCGGTAGGGATATTATTTTCTTTGAAAAACAGATAGGTGTTGTATTTATCAGCGCAGACATCCATAGCCGCGTCATCGGCTATCATTAAGTACACTCCGGCTTCGGCAAAACGAGTTTTGGCGGCGGCTAATTTTCTGAAGCCGTAATCAATAATTGGAATATACAAGTCGACTTTTTCTTTGGCACAAATATCTAGCACGGTATCAACGTAGGCGTCATCTTTTGAGCCGACTGTGGCGTAAAAAGCATCCGCCATGTAGCGTCCGGCGTTTGAATCGTCCATATCGATAACAACGGTACGGACGGAAAATTCATCTTGGACGGCTAGCCCTTTAAGTAGTGAAATACAAGTGGCTGTGCCGGCTCCTTCAATTAGGACTGTAAATTGTGGTTTATTCATAGAGAGTGTTAATGTGACGAATTCTAACAGATGAAGTTAAGGGGAGCAATGTGCTAACATGTTGTTATGGTAAAGATCGAGCGCTGTATAATTAAAGCAGAGGTGCCTATAGTTGGCGTATTGGCAGTGCCGGACGCGGCTGATTCGGTGATTGTTTTGGCGCATGGATTTAGGTCTAGTAAAGATGGTTATACTAGTCGAGGGTTAGAGGCAGCCTTAACGGAGGTTGGTTTTGCGACTTTTCGGTTTGATTTTTTTGGTCACGGTGAGAGTGGAGGAAATTTTTCTGAGATAACTTTGTCACGTGCCATGGATAACCTTGAAGCTGTTATCATGTATTTGAAAGAGCGTGAATTTTCACAGATGGGGCTATTTGGTTCAAGTTTTGGTGGCATGGTAACAACTTTGGTGGCAGCTAGTCATCCAGAGGTTTTTGCTATCGTATTAAAATCACCGGTATCTGATTATGTAAAAAAGGAACAAGACAGATTAGGTAAGACTGGTTTACAGCTATGGCAAAAGACGGGCTCAGTTAACAGGGCTGATGCTGGTGAGCCACCGCAGTTACTAAATTACGGGTTTTACGAGGACAGTTTGAAACACGATGGCTATTTGGCAGCGGCTAAGGTGCAGTCTCCGGTCAGAATAATTCACGGTGACACTGACGATGTAGTGCCGATTGAGCAGAGCCGGCAAGCTGCGATTGTTTTTCCAGAGGCCGAGTTGATAGAGCTGCCTAACGTGACGCACGATTACCGAGGCCCTGGTCAATTCGACAAGATGGTGGAACTAACCGTAGATTGGTTTAGTCGTCAGCGTGGTGGCGAGACAACTAGCTCGTAGAGGTTTATGTATGAGTCAGCCATAGCTGACCAGGCGTACTGTTCAGACTTTTTTCGGCTAGAAGTACGTAAGCTTTGGCGTAGTGTAGTGTCGACCATAATTTCTTTTATAGCTTCTACAAGGGCAATTTGATCGTCAATCGGTACTGTTTTGCCATTTCCTTGGGTTAGCTCAGCGGCTCCTCCGGTATCGGTTAAAATAAGCGGTAGACCTGAAGCTAGTGCTTCTAGAGCTGTGTTTGACATACCCTCGTTGCGAGAAGGTAATACAAATAAGTGGCTTTGTTGGTAAAGGTTTGGCAAGGTTGCATGATCAATTGCTCCTAGAAATTTAACTCGATCAGATACGTTTAACTGCTTAGCTTGATGCTCAAGCTGGTTTTTAATATTTCCATCTCCAGCCAATGACAGTTGAACCTGGGGGTGGGTTTTCGAAATGGTTGCAACAGCTTCAATCAATCTATCAATACCTTTGCGGCCCACTAAACGGGAGACACAGAGAATGTTAAATGTGTCGGTGCTGGGCTCTTCGGCGGCCGGTGTAAATTCAGTAATGTCGACCCCGTTTCTAATGACAGGGATTTTTAGATTGGGCGATGTACGACCGGCTAGATCAGCTAGTTGTTGACTATTGGCCACTACGTAATTGGCGTGTTTCCAGACATAACGACTAAGATGTTTAAAGAATAGACGATCAGCTAGTCGGAAACGTGGATTGTAATAGGGGACATCCGAACCTCTTAAGCTGACGATGTAGGGAATATGTAGTTGCTTGGCAATGACTCCAGATGGTATGCCAAAAAAGGCGTGAACTAGATCAAAAGGTTTTTGAGTATGTAATTGACGAGACTTGAGTAGAGCTAGCTGGCGATATCGTAACAGTTGTCGATTTGTGTAGTAATGGAGCGACCCCTCCTTTTTTATATCAAGAAAGTGCAGAGTGATGTTGTCGCTGAGTTGTTCTGTGCGCTCACCATCAACTGAAGCAGTGACTAGGTCAACGCTAATATTTTTATGTTTTGATAACTCGCGCAGTAAATAAGCAGTGGCATTAGCAGCTCCGCCGCCCAAGGGTGGATATTCTGGATTTAGAACGAGAACACGCATGAGCGAGTTAGTCGGTTTTGGTTTTTATGATAACCTCTCGAACCGCGTAAGGTTTTCGACCGCCACTGTAGTAGTTTCGGATAACAATGTCTCCCAGAAGTCCGGAGACAAAGAACTGCACACCAAGCACGAACAGCAGGACCATTAAGAGGGGTAAATTTGATTCGCTAAGGGGCACGTCAAAGATAAATTTTCTAACGGCCAAAGCGACTCCAAGTAAACCACCGCCACCAATTAGCAGTAAGCCAGCTGCTCCAAACAAATGAAGTGGTCGGCTAGCATACTTGCGCCAAAAGAAGACTGAAATCATATCAATCAACCCTTTGATTATACGTTTCCAACCATATTTTGAAACTCCATGGCGGCGTGGTTGGTGTTCAACTTCAGCCTCGCCAACTGTGTAGCCTGACCAGCTTAAGACAGCGGGAATAAATCGGTGCATCTCACCAAATAGATCAACATTATCAAAGCATTCTCTACGGTATACTTTCAGAGAACAGCCAGAATCGTGGATATTATCTTTAACAAATACTTTTCTCAGGAGATTAGCACCACGCGAAACAGCTTTCTTCATGAAGGTGTCATGGCGGTGACGGCGCCATCCAGAAACAACATCGTAGTTTCCAGTCTCCATAACTTTAAGTAGCTTTGGAATTTCAGAAGGGGGATTTTGTCCGTCTCCATCTAAAGTGATAATAAACTCACCTTTGGCTTGTTTGATACCAGCGTCCATCGCGGCGGTTTGCCCAAAGTTTTTTCGTAGGCGAATAATGGTTACCGGAGAAAGCCCTTGAAGATTTTCAACTGTTCGATCAGACGAACCGTCATCAACAAAGATAATTTCATAAGGATCACCTATTTTATCCATAGCTTCAGTCACCGCTGGGTGTAGCTCTAAAACATTTTCTTCTTCATTGAAAACAGGAATGACGACGGAGTATTTCATGTTATAAGGGTTTACCTGATCGGTTCTCTTTGAACCAAGTTAAAAATTTAGTAAGGCCGGTTTCTAAATCCGTGGTTGGTTCCCAGTTCAAAAGGGCTTTTGCTTGAGAAACATCGGCGTAGGTTTTAAAGACATCGCCTGGTTGTAACGGTTGCTCATCAATAATAGCTGACTTACCAAGAATTTTTTCAAATGTAGCAATATAATCGCGAAGTGTTACGGAGTTTGAATTACCGAGGTTGATAATAGCGTAACCAAGATCTTTTCCAAGGCAGGCCACCACGCCGCTGGCAATATCATCTATGTATGTGAAGTCCCGCTCCATGGAGCCGTCACCATATCGTCTTAGTGGCTTATCATTGATAATCGCATCTGCAAAAATATAAGGTGACATGTCCGGCCGTCCTCGCTCACCATAGACTGTGAAGAACCGCAGGCCAACGCAGTTCATTTTATAGAGATGATGATAAGTGTAGGCGATTAGCTCACAAGCTTTTTTGGTGGCAGCGTAAGGTGATATAGGTAGGTCAACTGGGTCAGATTCTGAGAAAGGGGTTTTTTCCTGGTTGCCGTACACCGAAGAAGATGACGCAAAGACGAAATCTTTAACACCGAATTCGTGAGCCAGTTCCAGTAAGATGTAGGTTGCAGTTATGTTATTGGTGGCTGCTCGCAGAGGTTCTTGAATAGAAATTCTAACTCCAGCTTGGGCGGCTAGGTGGATAATGGCATCAGGTTTATGCTCAGAAAAAACAGCCCGCATTGAGGCTTCGTTAGTGATGTCTGCTCTAACCAACTGATACGCCTCGTGGCCAATTAAGTGAGAGACGTTATCTTCTTTAAAGTCAGGATTGTAGTAATCGTTAAAGTTGTCTACGGCAATAACCGAATGACCCTGTTTGATGAGCAGGTCGGCTACGTGCGATCCAATAAAACCAGCAGCGCCAGTTAAGAGTACTTTCATAGGTAGATAACAGGAAATGAGCTGCTACTATAGCATATATTGCTAGTGGGTCAACCGATATTTCCTTGTCGAATTGGTAGTTTTTTGATATGCTCGCGCCATGAAGCAGTCGTTTTTGCGGCACCTCCAGCCCGTTTGGATTGTAAAAGCGATCATTTTTTGCGTGCCTCTTGTAATCGTGGCCTGGTTGACGGTTGATTATCTGTCAATTTTTGGAAATCTTTCAATTACCTATAATTTTTCTGGTGAGTCTGCCAGGGTCAAAGAGTTTACTCCGGCCGGTCGAGCGCTAGATCGTGAGCAGAATTTACGAACGGGGGAAACTTATCAAAGAATAGTAGGGGAGCCGGTCTATATGAACGTAACCGTTCCACGGTCTTACGATGATGTCAGTGTGACTTTGGATTATCAAAATGATGGACAACCTTATACTGAGTTTGGCTTAGTGACTAGCGAGGAGCCCTTGTCTGTGCGACTACAATCTTTGGATATTGGGATTATCAATCAGGCGATTAATGAGGGTTGGTCTCAAATAGAAAGTGATGGAGTTACTTTGTTGCAACGTCAGTCTGAATTTGAGTCAGTGGCGGATTTTGTGGACCAAACTCCAGAGGATCAGGGAATTGGTGTCTATAGATATCGACTGTCTTACCGTTACACCGACAGTTCTTACGTGGCATCACCGCAGAAGCAGGTGATTGATCGAGTCTTGCGAGGCGGCCATGAATTCTGGACCTATATTGATAAAGAGACTTTGCACGCTGAGTTTGATTTAACTGATATTAATAGAGATTTTAATGAGGATCCAATATCGATTCAGGTTTATCGTGTTAATACGATTATTCACGAAGAGTTATTGCCTGACGACGGCGATGCTTTAGCTTCAGCCGTGGCTACAGACAGAGGAACTTTAACCGTAGATCTGGCCGGTTTAGAGGCAGGTTTGTATAGAATAGTTGTAAACGTTGACGACGACATCTTGATTTCTCAAATTAGAACTGATCAAGAGCGATTTGTGGCTAGAGATAAGGTATTTTTAGTCAATAATAGTGAATACGCTGAAGCTGTGGCTGGTTTAGACACAGGGCCAACAACTTTATATTTACAAGGGACTGAGTTGATGATGCAAACAGATCACACCTCAGGCTTACAGGTTCCAACCATCGCTGGCGAACCGCTACACATCGATAAGCTACACGTACCATACTGGTGGGAAAGCCAGGATGAAGTAGAGCCTTTATTTAGAGAGTTGATTACACCTAAGAATGATTTGTTGGTAAGAACCTCTGGATTAATTGCCTTCTCGGAAGACGCCTTCTTTGATGCTGATTATCAGATTGAACAGATTAGTGGGTCAACTGCACTTGAGGACCTTGATTATATTATTTTCAAAGAGTACACAGCTCCAGTGGCTGATAGAGGGGGTTATTTACAGACCATTCCGTTGTCACTTGATGGTGTGGTAGGTGATCGCAAGGAATTGAAATTTATTTTGTCAGCACCTGGAATCGAGCGTAATGGTCATGAGATTAAAGTCCGTGAAGTGAAATTTGATTTTCATCGGGCGGATTTGTGGACAAAGCTTAAGAGTCGTTTTGGCGGATCATCATGAGTAGTCAATATTTAACAAGGAAAGTAATTGGAGAATTGTTGGCTTTTACTACGCGAACCCTGGTTTTTTGGTACATCCTCGCTGTTTTTATAGAAATGGTTTTACCAGGATTTGTTAGCAGCCACCTTAATCTTGATATGTTTCTGTGGTCTGCTATAATTGCCGCGTTATTTTCTCTACTTATTGATCCAAGCTCACTTTTTCCAAAACAGTCGGCATGAAAGCACTAATCACAGCAGGAGGTCACGGAACACGGCTTAGACCGATTACCTACTCGATGAATAAGCATCTGATACCCATCGGCAACAAACCGATGATTTTTCATGCCATTGAGAAAATTGCCGAAGCCGGTATTACTGAAATTGGAATTAATGTAAACGAAGGAGATCACACTATTGAGGAATCGGTGGGCGATGGCTCGGCCTGGGGTGTTAAGGTTACTTATTTAGAACAGGCCGGAGGCGCGCTTGGTCTGGCTCATATTATCAAGAACGCTCGAGATTTTTTGGGCGAAGATTCATTCGTCTTTTACTTGGGTGACAATATTATCTTAGGGTCAATCAAGCCATTCGTAGAGGCTTTTCTCAGCAGCGGGGCGAGTGGTTATTTGGCTCTTTCGAAAGTGCCAGACCCCCAACGTTTTGGAGTCCCAGAGCTTGGCAAAAATGGTGAAATCTTAAGAGTTGTGGAAAAACCTGAGAATCCACCAAGTGAGTTCGCGGTGACAGGTATTTATTGCTATGACGCCAGCGTTCACGATGCGGTAGATGGAATTGAATATAGCGAGCGGGGTGAGTTAGAAATTTCTGATGTTCACACTTGGTTAATTGAAAACGGTCATACGGTAAAATACGAAATAGTTGAAGGATGGTGGAAAGATACGGGAAAGCCAGGAGATTTACTAGAAGGCAACGCTCTAGTGTTGGACGCTTTGGAAGGTGCTAACCAGGCCACGACCGTTGAAGAAGGAGTGGAGCTGAAAGGTGAAGTTGAACTATTAGAAGGTTGTCAGGTGCTTGGAAAAAGCGTGATCCATGGACCTGTTAGTATCGGTCGTAATGCCGTTATTCGTGATGCCTGGATCGGGCCCCACACTACCATTGGTCATTCAACTGAGATAGAAGGAGCTAGGGTCGAGCGTTCAATTGTAATGGACGAAGCAGATATTAGAACTGACAAGCACATTGTAGACAGTATCATAGGTCATAATGCCACAATTTCGCTGCCGCATAGTGAAACTGAGAGCGGTTATCGAATGATTATTGGAGAAAACGCTCAGTTAGAGCTCTAGAACTATGAATGTTGTCTTGACTGGATCACTAGCTATTGATCGCATTATGGATTTCCCCGGTTTGTTTGCGGAACATATTTTGCCAAATAAAATTCATCAGCTCAGTGTGTCTTTTAATATAGAAAGGCTGGAGGAAAAACGAGGTGGTACAGCTGGAAATATTGCCTACTCCTTAGCCTTGCTAGGTAGGCAGCCAGTGATAGTGGCATCGGCGGGAAATGATTTTACCAACTATCTAGACTACATAAAAAATCTAGGTTTATCAGTAGCTGGTATTGAAATTCAAGACAAGACAACAACAGCATCTGCCTATATTACTACTGATACCACCAATAATCAGATCACAGCTTTTTACATGGGAGCGATGGCCGCAGAGACCACCGCAACGGTAGCTGATTTTTCAGACGACACTATTTTTGTACTATCGGCGGGTAATAAGTTTGATATGTTACGCTATGCGACTGAGTCTAAAGCCCTAGGTAGGCGTTATATTTTTGATCCAGGTCAAACGCTGCCATTTTTGGAGTCAGATGAAATTAAGACACTCATAGACGGTGCTTATATTTTGATAGTGAATGATTACGAATTGGAGATGATTTTGACTCGCACTAAACTTACTGAGGCTGAAGTTGCTGAGATGGTTGAAATTATGATCACTACTCTTGGGGCAAATGGTTCAAAGATTGTACAGTCAGGTAAGGTAGTTGAGATTCCGGTTTGTCCAGTGCTCGATCAAAAAGATCCGACTGGTGCCGGGGATGCCTATCGAGCCGGATTGATTGCTGGTTTAATGGCAGGATTAGATTTGACTCAATGTGGGAGGTTGGGTTCAACGGCCGCGGCTTACGCAATTGAGCAATACGGAACGCAGGAACATACCTATACCAGCCAGGAGTTTGCTAGTCGTTACGAGCAGGCCTTTGCCGAGCCTTGTCCAGTTGTTAGTTGAGGCAATTATTTTACTTATTTCGTTAACCTATAAAAACCAATGAAGTACGACGTAAAAGACCTTGGGCTAGCCGGAGGTGGTAAGCAAAGAATTGAATGGGCTGAGTCACAAATGGATGTCTTGCGAGACATTCGTACTCGATTTGAGAAAACTAAACCACTCAAGGGAGTGAGAGTGGCGGCCTGTTTGCATGTCACAACAGAGACAGCGGTGCTAGCTAGGACTTTGAAAGCTGGTGGAGCTGATGTGACAGTTGTGGCTTCCAACCCTTTGAGCACTCAGGATGATACGGCAGCAGCTTTAGTTAAGCACTACGGTATCCCGGTTTTTGCCATCAAGGGTGAGGACAGGCAGACCTACTACCGTCATTTGAATGAGGCGCTTGATAGAAAGCCGCAGGTTACTATGGACGATGGTGCTGACTTAGTTTCCTTGCTGCACGGCAAGCGCAAATCTCTTCAGGAACATGTTTGGGGGTCCACAGAAGAAACCACCACTGGAGTTATTCGATTAAAGGCTATGGAGAAAGCCGGTAAGTTATCATTTCCAGCTATCGCTGTTAACGACTCACGAACCAAGCATTTGTTTGATAACCGTTATGGTACAGGTCAATCAACCATTGATGGCATCATGCGTGCAACTAACTATTTGATGGCAGGTCGAGTTTTTGTTGTAGCCGGATACGGTTGGTGTGGCAAGGGTGTGGCCATGCGAGCGAGAGGCATGGGCGCGCGAGTTATCGTTACAGAAGTTGATCCGATGTCAGCCTTGGAGGCAACCATGGATGGCTTCTCAGTTATGCCAATGATGGAGGCGGTTAAAATCGCTGACTTTGTGGCTACCCTAACTGGTAATATGCATGTTGTTGATGTGAAGCATTTTAAAGCTATGAAAGAGGGAGCGATTGTTTGCAACTCAGGTCACTTCGACATTGAGCTTAATTTAAAGGGTCTGAGATCTATCTCAAAATCTCGTAAGGAAGTTCGTCCATATGTTATGGAGTACACCCTTAAAAGTGGAAAAACCATCAACGTCCTGGGTGAGGGGCGTTTGATTAATTTAGCTTCAGCGGAAGGACACCCAGCTTCAGTGATGGATATGAGCTTTGCCAATCAAGCGCTGGCCGCAGAGCATATCGCTAAAAATTATAAGAAGATGGAGAATAAAGTTTACGCTCTACCAAAAAAATTAGACGATAATATCGCCAGATTAAAGTTGAAGAGTATGGGAATTGGTGTGGACCTATTAACGCCAGCTCAGGAGCACTACTTGAATTCTTGGGAGACTGGAACATAATATCAGCATGACTTTAAAGAAGGCGCCGTTTTCACAGCTTAGTCGGAAGACGGCGTTTTCTTGTCACTTTTACAAAATTCAACATGATCGCTATGTCCTACCCAATGGAGAGGAGGGTAATTATTTTATTGTTGATACAGAGGGGTCAGCTATGGTGATACCTCAAACCGCAGACGGAAAGTTCGTTATGGTGAAGCAGTTTCGTTATATTCAGCAAAGTTGGGAGCTGGAGTTTCCTTGCGGTGGACTAAATGCTGGTGAGGAGCCAGGCCAGGCAGCTTTGCGTGAAGGTAAGGAAGAGGCTGGTCTGTTAGGAGGTAAGCTTTCGCTTATCGGGGAATTTTTGCCATTTAATGGTATTTCAAATGAAGTCTGCCATGTCTTTCACATAGACGATGTCGAATTGGGAGAAAATCAATTAGAGGTTGATGAGGACCTGACGGTAGAGTTGTACACTAGAGCAGAAATTGATACATTAATTGCGGCTGGTAGCATTCGTGATGGGATGACGCTGGCTGCTTGGCAATTATTTTCTACAAGACGATGAAAATACTTATAACGGGAGGCTCAGGATTCATGGGGTCAAATATGATCCGCTATTTGTTACGCACGTATCCAGAATATGAGGTGTTGAATTTTGATAAATTGACCTATGCAGCCAATCCAAATAACTTAATTGAGGCAGACGGTAATCCGCGTTATCAATTTATGAAAGGTGATATCGCCGATGAAATAGCAGTTGAAGAGGCATTTGCAAACTTTAATCCTGACGTTGTATTAAATTATGCTGCTGAGACTCATGTCGATAGATCAATTCTTGACCCGAAGGCTTTCTTGATGACTGATGTAGTCGGCACCTATCAGTTGTTGGAGGCGGTGAAGCGGCACGGCACAGGAAAATTAGTGCAGATTTCAACTGACGAGGTTTTTGGGTCAATTGAGACAGGTGCTTTTACAGAGAAGAGTCCATTTGAACCTAATAGTCCATATTCTGCGGCTAAGGCTGGCGGAGATCACCTTTGTCGAGCTTACTGGGTAACCTACCAAACTCCGGTGGTTGTAACTCACAGCTGCAACTTTTATGGGCCATACCAATATCCAGAAAAAGTGATTCCACTTTTTATTACTAATTTACTGGAGGGCAAGAAAGTGCCTTTGTATGGTGATGGTCTTAATGTGAGAGAGTGGATTTATACAGAGGATCATTGTCGGGCAGTTGATAGAATTTTGCACGATGGTAAGGCGGGAGAGATTTATAACATTGGCTCAGGTGAAGAGACGACTAATCTTGATTTGACTAACAAGATTTTAGAGCTGACAGGCAATAATGAATCAATGATAGATTACGTGAAGGATAGAGCTGGCCACGACCGTCGTTATGCTATTGATCACACTAAGCTGTCTAATGAGCTAGGCTGGGAGCCTAAAACCTCTTTTACTGAGGGGCTGGCAGCGACGGTTAAATGGTACCTTGATAACAAAGAGTGGTGGGTCCCATTAAAATCAGGTGAGTATGAAGATTATTATCAAAAACAGTATGTCGACAGATAAATTTCAAGGCAAGGTTTTAATTATTGGGTGTCACGGAATGTTGGGTCAGGATTTAAAGCAGGTTTTTTCAGATTGCAATCCGGTGTGCTGGGATAAGGATGAGCTAGATATCACTGACCGAGAAATGGTTTTTGAAAAGCTGGCAGAAATGAAGCCAGACCTGGTTATTAATTCAGCTGCCTACAACGCCGTTGATGACGCTGAAGAAGATGATAGTTTCGAGCTTGCTAAGAAAATTAACGGAGAAGGTCCATGGAATTTGGCCGATGCTTGTGCAGAAATTGGCGCAACTCTAGTTCATTACAGTTCAGACTATGTGTTTGCTGGTAATGATGCCAATGGGTATGACGAGGAGGCTGTGCCAGATCCTCAGAGTCGATACGCCGAGTCTAAGCGTATGGGAGAATTAAATGTTTTAAATAGCAAAGCTAACGTATTTTTGATCAGAACTTGCCGTCTGTTTGGAGCTCCTGGAGTAAGTACAGGTTCGAAAAATAGTTTTGTTGACACTATGCTGGAGCTAGCAAAAACCCGGGATGAATTGAAGGTTGTAAATGAAGAGGTGGCAGCCCCAACCTATACCCCTGATTTAGCTGCGCAAACTCGCTTGCTGATTGAAGGTGGCTATGACCCAGGCATTTATCACATTACTAATAGCGGAAGTTGTAATTGGTATGAGTTCGCACAAGAAATTTTTTCTCAGGCAAAGGTTTCTATCAAGTTGTTACCGGTTCCAGCTAGTGAATTTCCTAGACCAGCGGCCAGGCCAGATTATTCTGTCTTAATAAATACAAAACTACCTCCGCTTCGTTCATGGCAGGAAGCAGTGGCTGCACATTTGGCAGCTAGGTCAACGAATTAATATTCGAGGGGAAGGCTATAACCCAAGTTATCAGAGGCAAAGGTTAGTGTATTGCCCTTAGCGTTGACATTTAAGTCTGTGGGTGATGGTGTGGTTGATAGGTGCCAGATTTGACGGTGGTCACGATCGTCTAGCTCGATAGCTGAAAGTCCATTGGCATCACTAAAGAAAATATAACCTCCACCAGGATGCCAGGTAGCGTCGAGGATTGGTGTGCTTTGTCTTTGGAGTAACGTGTGTTGTTCAGTGCGATGGTCGTAAATCCAAAGTTCATTGTCGGTTACATATAACAGCACGCGATTATCATTCCATTCTGCATCATGTATCTTTGCCGAGAACCTGCCAGTAATTGAAAAATCCTTGGCGTCTTCGATAATAAAAGCAACTGACTGTTTTGTATCAATAATTAGATCAGCGGGTCCAGCTAATAATTGCAATTCACTAGTGTCGTCCCAGCCGGCCGCTTGGTAGGTCTCTTTGAGGTTTTCCGGCAGAGAAGAAATTAAATTGTGCGTCGACTCTACCTTTGTTTTTTCAATAAGGCTTGGCGTGGTTTCGGGAAATAATACTACCCGAGGAAAGATAAGCGACTTTGTCTCCTTAAATACAAGTTGTTTTTCCCAAGAGTGATATCCTGGCGCTTCTAGAAGCACGCGATAGTTACCGGGTTCCAATTTTCTCACGAATGGAGTTTTTGTAGAAGTTACATCTTCATTTAGAGAAATTGTGACTTCAGCAGGGATGGTTTCAACCATTATAGCTGCCGACGGTACCAAAGAACGAGTATTACCATCAAATCGATACCCAGCCGCTAGGATTACTACAAGCACCGTCAAGGGAATGGCAGAGATAGAAAATACCCAAAACAAAACGGAGTGACGCTGTTGTCTCTGTTTACCTAAGGTTTCCTCTGATTGACCCTTTGTCTTCATTTCAGTATAATCCAACGGTTAATCGAACAGCCTCTATGGAACAATTCGTTATTCAAGGTGGCCAAAAGTTGCACGGTGAGTTATCAGTAAATGGTGCTAAGAACCATGTCTTAAAGTTGATCCCAGCTGCTTTTCTTTTTGACGGTCCAATTACTATTCACAATGTTCCTCAAGTCGAAGATGTCTTTCGATTGTTGGAAATTGTAGAACAGATAGGTGGAACCGTCAATCGAGATAATCGGACAGTAACGATAACTCCACCGGAACATTTTGATGGCAAGTTGTCCACAGAGCTAGTTCCAAAGCTGCGGGCTTCTCTAGTCTTGATAGGGCCGCTACTAGCTCGGTATGGTCGAGTTGAGTTGCCTAGTCCAGGTGGTGATAAAATTGGACGGCGACCACTGAACTTTTTTGTTGATAGCTTTCGAGCGTTGGGTGCTCAAGTTACTGAACGTGATGAAATGTATGATTTTCGTGGCAAGAAAGGTTTAAGAGGTTGTGAAATATTTTTGCCTCGCATCACGGTGACTGGAACTGAGACAATTATGATGGCGGCGGTTCTGGCAGAAGGAGTTACGGTTATTAAGAACGCGGCTTGTGAGCCAGAAGTTGTAGCGCTGGGGGAGTTTTTAATGGCACAAGGCGCTAAGATTTCTGGAATTGGAACTCACACAGTGACTATTGAGGGTGGTAAGTTGTTGACAGGTGGAGAGGTTAAAGTTATTCCTGATCGTATTGAAGCTGGTTCTTTTGCAATGCTAGCGGCGGCGACTGGTAGTGATTTAACTATTACTAACTGCCGACCAGATCATTTGGAGCTGCCGCTTCAAATGATGATGCAAATGGGAGTTAAGCTTGAGACAACACCAGATAGTATTCACGTCTACGGTTCCCGGGGAGATTTAGAGCCAATCGAAGTTGTGACCCATGAGTATCCAGGCTTCCCAACGGACTTGCAATCACCTATGACGATTCTGTTAACACAAGCGTCCGGTACCAGTCATGTTCGGGAAACTATTTTTGAAGGCAGATTGTTCTATACCGACGAGCTGAACCGGATGGGCGCAAAAATATCGTTGCTGGATCCGTATCGTATATTAGTTGACGGTCCGATGGAACTTATTGGTAAGACGCTGACCACACCAGATCTGAGAGCCGGCATTGCTATGTTGATTGCGGGTTTAATTGCAAAGGGAACTACGACAATACAAAATATCTATCACATTGATCGAGGCTATGAACGCATTGAAGAACGACTTGCCGCCATCGGGGCAGACATTACACGAATTCGAGGATAAGAGGCACCAGGGGTCTCGTCGGTTATTTTTAGCGACTATTGGTTTGGCTGTATTTGTGGCTGGTATTGGTCTTGGTTTTTTTGCAGGATCAACCAAGGATTCTTATGCGGGTATCAGTTATGAGGAGGCCCAGCAATTGTTGGATGATGATCTGCTGCAGGATCCAGCTCAGTCTAAAGCTAGCTTTGAGCAGTTTTGGCGAGTCTGGACACTAGTTCAGCGTAAGTACGTTAACCAGCCAGTTTCCGATGACCAACTCTTGTACGGGGCGATTGGAGGCATTGTTGAAGGCTTAGATGATCCCTACTCGGTCTTTTTTCCACCGGAAGATTCAGCCGCGTTTTTGGATGAAATTAACGGGAATTTTCAAGGCATTGGAGCAGAGGTTGGTGTAAAAAATGAACTACTTACTATTATTGCGCCATTGCCGGATTCGCCGGCTGAGAAGGCTGGCTTGCAAGCCGGTGATCACGTGGTGTTGATTGATGGCTTAGACACCTCTGGCATGTCTTTAGATGCTGCTGTGAGTCACATTAGGGGTGAGCAGGGTACAGTGGTAACTCTATTGATAGAGCGGGCTGGAAATGATGATTTAATAGAGGTGTCAGTCACTCGTGATGTTATCCATGTGGAAAGCGTTCAAACGGAGACAGTGACAGTTGACGGTAATGACATCGTTCATTTGAAGCTAACTGCCTTTAATAGTGATACGGCAGCTGCCTTCGACGAAGCGGTAAATGAAATGTTACTGCAGCAACCGGATGGCATTATATTAGATATGCGTAATAATGCTGGTGGCTTCCTGACGGCCGCAATTGATATTGCTTCTCACTTTTTGGCACCTGGAGAAATAGTGGTTTATGAAGAAAGTGGAACCAGCGGTGAAAAAAGCTACGAGGCTTCAAAAACCCAGTCGCTAGCAGGAATTCCAGTAGTGGTACTGATCAATCGCGGGTCGGCTTCAGCTGCTGAGATTTTAGCAGGAGCTCTGCAAGATCATGACCAAGCTGTTGTGATGGGCACTGAGTCTTTTGGCAAGGGTACGGTACAGGACTTACAGACATTTGATGACGGCTCGTCATTAAAATTGACCGTGGCAAGGTGGCTAACACCGGATCGACATCTGATAGACAAAAAGGGGATTCAGCCAGATTACTATATGGACAGAACGGCCGAAGACTATTCGGCAGACGTTGATCCGCAATTGGATTTAGCTGAGGAATATTTTCAAGACCCTACAGGTTTTGTCGAAGTAAAGCAGAAATATCTCGCCCCGACTGACGTAACTGAATAATTGATAATATATATATGAAGGTAATAATCAAAAAAACTGGACAGATTAAAGACGTGGCCGATGGGCATGCGACAAATTACTTATTGCCGAATGGGTTAGCCATTCCGGCTACGGAGACTGCGATAGAAGATTTTAAAAAAAAGCAGCTAGCCGTCTCTGAATTAAGGGCTGAAAATGAATCTGAGTTAAAAGCCTTAGCAGAAAGCCTGTCTGGAAAAACTATCAAGACATCGGCTTCAGCTAATGCGGACGGAACCCTGTTTGGTTCGGTCTCGGAATCTGCTATACTCAAGCTGATGGTTGAGGCGGGCTATCCTGTGCATGAGTCCTGGATTAGCACGAGTCAGCCAATTAAGCACACTGGGAATCATCCCGTAACCATTACGCTTCCGAATGGTAAAAGTGTAGAAGTAATATTAGTGGTTGAAGCAAAATAGTATGGCAAAAGATCCAAAATATATTTTTGTTGTTGGAGGAGTTATGTCCTCAGTCGGTAAGGGGGTGGTATCTGGGTCGCTGGCGATGGTCTTGCAAAGCAAGGGCTACTCGGTGACAGCCATGAAGGCTGATCCTTATATCAATGTGGATGCAGGTACCATGAATCCCACTGAGCACGGTGAGGTTTTTGTGACTGAAGATGGAGATGAGACGGACCAGGACATTGGAAATTACGAAAGATTCTTGGGGAAAAATATATACTCCGTCAATTACATGACGACAGGTCGGGTTTATCTAGAGGTTATCGAGAGGGAGAGAAATCTGATGTATAAAGGTAAATGCGTGGAGGTGGTGCCGCATATTCCAGAAGAGATTATTCGTCGAATTAAATTGGCGCAGAAGCAAAGTCAGGCAGATATAACTATCATTGAAGTAGGTGGTACCGTTGGAGAATACCAGAACATTCTATTTTTAGAGGCAGGCAGAATGATGAAGAGTCAACATCCTAATGATGTGGCTTTCGTGTTGGTTAGCTATTTGCCAGTGCCGGGGAGTATTGGTGAAATGAAAACTAAACCGACGCAACATGCGGTACGTTTAATGAATGAAGCTGGATTGCAGCCAGATGTAGTAGTTGGCCGTTCGTCAAAATCAATTGATGCTGTACGCCGTAAGAAAATAGCGCAGTTCTGTAGTGTTGATGAAAACATGGTCATATCTGCACCTGATTGTGAAAGTATTTATGAGGTGCCGCTCCTGTTTGAAAAGGAAAACTTGGGTGAAAAGCTTTTGAAGAGGTTTGGACTTAAGTCAAAGTCAGTCCCTCCAGCACAAGATCGCTTGAAACAGCTTAGAAAGGTAGTCAAGGTAATTAAAACAGTTGATCAAAAAGTAAGAATTGGCGTAGTTGGAAAATACTTTCAGACGGGTGAATTCGTGTTAGCTGATTCATACATATCCGTGATTGAGGCTTTGAAGCACGCTGCTTGGAGTCAAAAGAGGCAACCGGAGTTAGTTTGGATAGACGCCGAGGATTATGAAAAGAATCCCAAACAGCTCAAAGAGCTATCAAGTTTTGATGCAGTGTTAATTCCGGGAGGATTTGGCTCTCGTGGTGTTGAAGGCAAGATTATGGCTATTCAATATGTGAGAGAGAATAAAATTCCATATTTTGGTTTGTGTTATGGAATGCAATTGGCAGCCGTTGAGGTGGCCAGACATGTGGCCGGCTTGAAAGGGGCGCATACTGTTGAAATAGATGAGAATCCAGAACATCCGATTATTGTAGTCAATCCCAACCAAAAGGAAAATATTGAGCAGAATCGTTACGGTGGAACCTTGCGTTTAGGGGCTTATGATTGCGTCTTATCGCCTGGCACCAAAACCCAGAAGGCTTATGGTGTTAAAAAGATTTCTGAGCGACATCGTCACCGTTATGAGTTTAATAATGCTTATGTCGAACAGTTGGAGAAGGCCGGTTTAATAGTTAGCGGTGTTAATCCACAGCAGAATTTAGTAGAGATCATGGAACTTGAGGACCATCCATGGTTTGTTGGAACTCAGTTTCATCCTGAATTTTTATCGAGCCCATTAAAACCACATCCGCTGTTTGTTGGTTTTGTTAAGGCTGCCATGACTCGGAGTAATGGAGCTAAAAAGACAGTAAAGCCAACCAAGCGAAAAATCACCAAGCGCTAACTTTGGTTTAATAAAAAAGACCGCCAGTTGGCGGTCTTTTTTATTTCGCTTCTACTACTGAAACGATCCTAATTTTGTGTAACTTTCCGGTGAAGCGCTCCTGCTTTTTTGTGGAAAAGAGGACAACGCCAGGTTGGGTTGCATAGATGGTGTCATCTTCACCCTGTCGGGTGCCTGGGCCTGGTCGATATTTTGAACCTCGTTGACGGATAATGATGTTTCCGGCATTTACTGCCTGACCACCGAATTTCTTAACGCCGAGGCGCTTGGCAACGGAATCGCGGCCAAGACTGGTAGAGCCACCTGCCTTTGTATGTGCCATGTTCGTGTATTTAGAACTTCTTGAATGTCGGGATCGATATTATCACAGCCTCTAGGAGTGGTCAAGTAAATTTAGCCAATTATCTTATTATTGTTGACTACCAGTGGATTTTTGGATAATGGCAGTATCAGTAAAGGGGTTAGGAATGTCTTGAATTGACACTGTTTGAGCGGAGGTTTGCCGGGTGAATTCAGAGACGGCGAGTTCCTCATATTGTTTCAGTTTTAGAGTTTGAGGTTGGTAGGTAATTATCTCTGAGGCAATCGGATCGGAAGGGTCAATTGCACCAAAAAATGCATTGTAGAAATAAATCCCTCCCAAGATGCTTATGAAAGCGGCGGTTGCTAAAGCCAATAGAGAGGAGTAACGAAGTGTAATCGCTGTTAGGTAAGCTGGTTGTTGAGTATGTAAATTCATGGGTTTGACCAAAAGGATTTAGCTTGAATTAACAGCTCTTGTTGATCTGTGTCAATGATGGCGTTTGAAATGCTTACTTGGGTGGCATTGATGTACCAGTCATGAAGCTCCAATTCAGCGATGAACTGCAGTAGTTCAGTCCAGGTGCCTCTAGCTTGTATTGTTACAGGAATTATAATCAAGCTTGCTTGAACTTCTCGACTTGAGGTTTGGAGTTGGACCGAATGAGTGACTCCAGCTAGCTTGGCGGCGCTTTCAATGTCCTCGATAAAACTAATTACTTGTTGTTCGTCTAATAAGCTTTGCTCTAAGGTTGAAGAGTCTTCGAGCGCCAGATAGTCCTGTTGGGTAGTTTCGCGATTACTGACGGCTGTTTGTAGTAGATTTATTTGTGCTTCAGTTTCCAAAAGGTTTTGACGACTGCTGTGTAGTTCACGAGCCTGAGGTACCAGCAGCGCCACCAGTAAAACGCAAAAAACTGCACTCATGCCAATAAGGGTAACTAGGTTACTTCGTGCATGGGGTTGGCGTGTTAATTGTGAATTCTGCATAGGTGTTTTAAAGAGGTACTGAGGTATTTTTTATATTGAGGACAATTGTAAAAGGGATGTCAGTGGATTGAGCAAAGGCTCCAAATGGGAATTCTTTAACTGTAAAATCATTATTAGCCTCAATGCCTTTTTGAAACAGCTCTAAGTTATCACGAGTTTTTGCATTTCCAGAAATTGTGACAAGGTTTTCTTCATAGTTAAGCTGAATATTTACCACGACGATACCATCACTTAGTGACTTTGCTAACTCCTGAATATCTAATAGAAGCGGTGGATGCTCCAGCTGAATAGTGCGCAGGGCAAGGATACGGCTATTTAAGGTTTGCACGTCGGCATGTTTTTCGAATTGGGGTTGCTGAACGTTTTGTAGTTGATTTAAGATATTGTCTGATTCGATTTGGGCTTGCGCGATTAAGCGGTTTCCCTGCCAGAAAAGTGCAATCAGTCCAATGATCGCTAAATTAACCAAAACAAAACCTAGATTCAATTGTGCCCGAATCATCCACCACCTGGTAACTTTTTGTTTTTCTATTGGGAGAAGGTTGAAGTGATACATGACTATTTTTCTATTGAGCGAGCAGCTAGACCAATGGCGGTGGCGAAGGAATGGCTGTTGTGTAATAGCGCTCGAGGTAGGTGAATATTTTGTGGTATAGCGGCTCGATAAACCGGCATCCCGACCGATTGTTCTAGTCTTTGTACTAGATCAGGTATTTGGGCACCTCCGCCGGTAACTAGAAGTCTGTATGAAGTTGGCTGGGGGTCGCTGGGGTGTGAGTAGTGAAAATTTATCACACGTTCTAACTCCTGCCCAATTGAAACAACGTGCTCACGAAAAGCTTCCTGAACCTCTGGATGAGTTGGTTGGTCTATTTTAACTCGCTCAGCTGTTGGTCCGTCCAGATTTAATCGTCGCATGATGGAGCTTGTTAGCATATTGCCTGATATCAGTTTAGAGGTGTGCGTGAGGTCAATATGGTCATCCTGAACCACTAAGAAGGTCGAGTGATTCTGTCCGATATCAGCTAAAATAGTTGATTGTCCGGCAATAGCTTGTGGAATATACAACCTAGCCAAGGCTTGCGATTCAACCTCGAGAGCGCGGACGTGTGTACCTAGGCTAGAAAAAACGTTCCAATAGGTTTGAGCAATGTCAGTTTTAACCGCTGCAAAACCAATGACGTTGCGATCGTAGTGGATTGAATCAATCGTCACCTCTTCTTCGGCAAATGGGATGTGGCGTAAAACCTCTTCTTCCAGGGAGTCGCGTTGTTGTTGGGTCGAGCCAACGAAACTGTGTAGCTCAGGCAGGCCGACAACTAGTGCCTTTGAATGAAAGGGGAGTCTGTGACCAAGAAGGGAGTGTACAGCCTTGGCTGCTTCAGCTGGATCTAAAATGGCTCCATCTACAACTATTCCTGGTTGTAGTGGAACTTGGGCAAAACGCTTAATAGCTAAGCCTTTTCTCCAGGGAACCGCATAGACAGCGCGCAGGACGTGGTCACTAACATCAACGCCGATTGTACCTGAGTTTGGTTGCGTAAATAGTGGCATAGTTATTGGTTGATCTCTTGCTCTTCCCAGGAAATAAAGGCGTATTCATCTTGCGTTGGAAATCCCGGCGGAGGAGAATAGCGCAAATTAGGATCGTAGGTGATTTGATTTTCTGAGTATCCGCTCACAACAGGACAAGTGTCACAACTGACCCAACTCCAGGTCCATAGGGTGTTAGTAATAATAGTCCCGTAGGTTTCTATTCTATCACGTAGAGCGTAGGTTTTGTATGGTTCGCTTGACGAGGCTGGATAGTAATAGCGAAAGGCATGACCGCCAATAGCAACGAGCGCTGCGTCAATGCTCAAATTGTCCTCTGATCGTAGTGGAATTAGGATGTCCTGTTGACTAATTAGCCCAAGACTTGGATCGCTAGCAGCGGAGTCGTAAGTTATGCTTTCTTGAATATAGATTGAGGCTGGCCCCTTAGCACTACTTGAGTCCCTACTGGCGTAAAGTAGCAAGCTTGAGGAAACAGACCCACTGACCCAGGTGTCGTCTGCGACGTGAATGATCCCGTTTTCAGGGATTGGAATATTGGTGTAACCACTAAGTGGTGTCCAAGTTTTTTTATCAATAGATTCATAGACCCAAGCTGTCCCGTCGTAACCGTAAACTGGAGAGTAGAGACTGGTTACAGTGTTAACGGTCAAGGTGTCATCTGGAGAAAAAACAATATAGTAGCCAAGAGCTCCTGAATCAGGTAAATCAATTCCACCAACAGATGCTTCGTCTACGACATCAGATAACTGCGCGGAAATACCATCGAAGTCGATATGCTCAGTTGGGTAGCTCCAAAGTTCTGGAATTTGACCAGTGCCCCAGACGCCATCTTTCTCCTCATCGGAACAACCGTGCTCGGAACCGCAAATATAAGTTAACTGTTCTGATGAAATAACGGAGTCACCAGTTCCATCCATGCGAATTCCACCATTAGAATGAATTTCACCACTAATGTTCTCAGTGTCGCCAAACCAAACATTACTATTGGTTAAAAAGGCGTAGTGAGCCAGTGATGGTTTTCCATACAACGAGCTGACAATTGCGTGAATATTTGTATTAGCTTCAGGGGTGGCGTTGGCAGTAATACGTACAATGGTTGAGCCAACAGCTGGTTCCGTGACCGTTAAAGTGTATGGCGCAAAAGTTTGACCGTCAGAATCTAGGAAGGTTCTAGCGCCAGTGTCCTCGGTGAATTCAGTGGGATTATGGGATAGGTGCCAGCGATAATACTGAACGCCACCTTCAGCAGCATGTAGGGCTTGTGCTTTCCAGACCTCGTGCTGGACCGCTTTGTGTTGTGTGACGATAAAGGACAAGACAGCTCCAAACATCATCAGAAACATGGCTGAGAAAAATAAGGTCAGTAAAAAAGCTGAGCCACGCTGATCAGTGTGGTAGACTCGGCTAGTTTTAGAGAGGTGGAGTCTCATAGTTTAAAATTTTCCTTGAGGTTGCGCAGGTGAATTGAGACGCTGAGTTCGTTTGTCTCAGGCAGTCTAATTGGATCAACATTTACCTCTAAGTCTATCTGCACCATTCTGACATCACCGATGTCGATGGGTGAGGATAGTGGGTTTGTAGTTAAGTCAGCCGGGTAATCTTCGTTATAGTAAATGAAAACTGGATTCTCACTATTTCTGACATATGTAGAAAGTACTGAGGTGACTTCGCTGGTTGTGTTATAAGCTAAAGGATCTCCGCTTGGCTCTGTGATGCCGCGAACTAGGTCATAGCCTTCTAGTGAGTACCTAACTCGCTCTGTGGTTTCGTCTTTATCTATATCGCTATAGAAAATTATTTCGAAAGGTTCAACACTGGCTAGTGGGTAAGCCCCGGTATCTGCTGGTGAGGTTTCTCTAAGTTCGTTTACTATAACACCAAGCGCTCGTCTTGATTCTACTATGGCCTGGTTTTGTTCATCAGCATAATCTTCTGTGCGCATGCTTAAAAGTAAAAAGTCAGATGCCATAACGAAGATGGTTGCAGTGATTGCGACTACTATAATCATTTCAATCATTGTAAATCCAGAAGGCTGCTTCATACTAGGAGGCGGTTAGCGGTAAGGTCAGATTCATGTCCCCGGAAACCTCGATTGATGTGGAATAAATTTCGTATCCAGCGGCGGTGACTTCTACAGTGAAGCTCTCTTGAGATAAAGGAGAAAAATATACTTGACCATTGGCATCGGTTGTCTCGGTTAGATTTGTGGAAAAATCTGCGTTTGTGGCGTCTACGGTAGCCCCCACAATGGGTGTACCTGATATATCCGTTATAGAAAGGAGAGCGGTGTCGGATTCAGCATCTGCTAACAGCAGTGTGACTGTTTCTGAAGCACCGGGAGCGATGTTGAGCGGCAATGATTGCGAATAACCAGCCAGATCGAAGGTAGTGGTGTCTTCATCTATGACAATCGTGTAAATATCGCTTTCAAGAGATGAAATTACAATATCTCCTGAAGAATCAGATGTAAGCAATTCGCTGTATTTTGGAATATCCGCACCACTAAGGTCAGTTCCGATTCTTTGGCTTCCCGTAATTTGAACCGGTATGTCTATTAAAGCAGTTCCATCATCACGGCGCTCAAGATGAATATTTAATTCTCCCAAAGAGTCTATGACCATTACTAGCGTAGTGGTATCCAGGGCGATGACAGAGAGGTCATGAGGGTCTGGATTGGGGTTTGAGTCAAGGTCTTCGGGATATGTTTGAGATGAAGAGTAACCACTTTTTGAAAGCTCAACGTGGTAACTTTGAGTTGCGGCTGGAGCGCCTGGTAAAATATAACGGCCATTGATGTCTGTGGTTGAGGTGATGTTAACAGTTGGAACTGTTGTGGTGTTGGTAACTAAAATAGTAGCACCGGCAACTGGTTGCTCGTCTGAATCTACTGCCTCTACCCACAAGGTGCCACCACCGGCTGTGGTTTCAATGCCTTCAGGGGCAAAAATAGTTGATAATACCACTGGCTCGCTAACGTACTGTCCTTGCCATGTGACGCTTACCTCAGCTTGTTTGTAGTCAGTATTTACAGTGTCAATTGGAGCCACACCATCATAAACGTCGTCAATGTATATAATCTCAGTTTCCACGTGATAATCTCGATTATTTCGAACAACGGTTTCTAGTTGAGAAAATGCTCCACTAGGAATTCCGCCACTGGTCCCGACTGATTCATAGGGTGCATTTCTGAGCTCTTCAATTTTAGTTTGCGCAATGGCAATAGCATCAAGGCGAGCTTGATCATCACGAAGCAGATGCAAGGCTAGCCATATCATCATGTAAAGTGAAATAGAGACCATAGTAAAAATGGCTATAGTCATCAGGGCTTCAATTAAGGATGTGCCAGCTTGGTTGGTGGGTAGTTGTTTCATATGACATCGACTAATCGATACATTGGCCACAGGACAGCTACGGCAATAACACCGACGCCAAGACCTAGAATCAGCATTAGTAGCGGTTCAATCAAAACCGACAGTCCGTCTAAGGTACTTTCAGCTTCCTGCTCATAATATTCTGCTAGATCTGCAGTCATTTCATCTAGGGCACCGCTTTGTTCACCGACGCTGATCATTTCGACTACTGTGGAAGGGAAGAGGTGTTTGTTGGTAGATAAAGTTTTGCCAATGGCAATTCCAGTTTCTAGTTGAGGTACAGCAGCGAGTAGGTGTTTACGGTAGGCATAATTTCCAACGGTGCCGGCCATGATTTGAAAGCTCTTCACAATGGGGATGTCGGTACTAATCAACGAGTGGAAGACGCGACTAAAGCGAGCAATGTTTATTTCCTGAAAAATATTTCCAAAAATTGGCAACCTTAAAAGAAGAGCGTCGATGTTGTAGCGTAGTCTGGTTTTGCGATAGGAGTACATAAAAATGGCGATGACAAGAATAGCTCCAATGCCAATGAAGCCGCCGTAGTTAACGAAGGCGTCGCTGAACCAAATAACGGCTTTGGTAATGAAGGGTAATTCCTGGGAAGCGTCACGGTAGAGGTCTGTAATTTTAGGTAAAACGAAGATCATCATGCCCGTTCCAATGAAAACCATGGCCACAAGAATTACTACAGGATAGGCCAGCGCATTTCTGACCTTTAAAAACAGAGCGTGGGATTTTTTTAGCTGTAGAGCGAGGGCGGTAAGAGTAAGTTCAAGCTTTCCGCTGATCTCTCCGGAATCTATCATGTTTATAAAAAGCTCATCAAAGTCTTGCGGGTGTCGCAGTAGGGCGCTGGCAAAGGTTTCTCCAGATTCAACATTTACGATAATGTCTTCAATAACACTGTGAAATCGACGCTGGGTAATTTGCTGACTAACTGTGCGCAGGCCATGTGATAAAGAGAAGCCGGCTCTTAATAAGACAGAAAGATTTTGGACGAAAAAAATCTTATCGACAGTCTTTACTTTTGAAAGCGTCAGTAAATGTTTACGTGGCGCTTTTTTGGCATGTCCTCCTACCATATTTATTATTCTTTAGTAACGCGCAGTATTTCCTCTATAGTTGTATCACCGCGCTTGGCTTTAACGAAGCCGTCTTCGGCCATGGTGATCATGCCCGAGGCTCTAGCTAGCTCCAGGATGCGTTCGGCCGGCTTCTTTTCAAGAATGGCATTGCCAATAATATCGTCAATGACTAGCATTTCATAAATACCCACGCGACCGCGGTAACCGCGATTATTACATTCGGCACAACCCTTGCCATGAAAAAATAGAATTTCATCTAAAGAGGCGTTGGCTTCCAGCTCGCCCATGGCTTGGAGACGGGAGATGACATCGTCGACATCAAACTGCTTTCCGATGTCGGCTAAAGTAGAGGCGTCTAAGTTGTAGGAGGCCCGGCAATTTTGACACAACTTACGCACTAGTCGTTGCCCAATAATTAAATTGGTTGTGCTGGCTACTAAGTAGTTCGGAACACCCATTTCGACTAAGCGGGAAACAGCGCCGACGGCGTCGTTGGTGTGAAGTGTAGACAGCACTAGATGACCTGTCATGGCAGCGTGGGCAGAAATCTGTGCAGTTTCTTCATCTCGTATTTCACCAACCATAATGATATCAGGATCTTGTCTAAGCAGAGAACGTAGTCCGGTGGCGAAAGTAAAGTCTACCTTAGGTGCGATTTGAGATTGGTTAACTCTTTGAATTCGGTATTCAATCGGATCTTCAATTGTTGAGATGTTAACTTCTGGCTTGTTCAGAGTGTGGAGAATTGAATACAGAGTTGTGGTTTTTCCAGAGCCAGTTGGACCAGTGACGAGAATAATGCCGTTTGGCTTGCTGGTGTTTGTGAGTAGAGTTTGAGAATTGTCGGTAGACATACCGAGCTGCTCGAAGGTCAGCACTTTGGCAGATTCATCGAGTAGACGCATAACGACCTTCTCTCCGTCGTAGACAGGCAGAATTGATACACGGAAAGCAATTTTTTTACCGTCTAAATCAATTTTGAAACGTCCGTCCTGCGGTTTGCGGTGTTCGTCAATCTTCAGATTGGACAGGACCTTAATACGCGCCACCATAGCTTCGGTAAAGGCTTTGGGAAGAGACATCACATCAAACAATAGCCCATCGACTCGATATCTAACTTGAACTTCCTTTTCTCCGGGCTCGATGTGGATATCGGAAGCGCCTTGATAAACTGCGTAGTTCAATAGCGTGTCGACGATTTTAACGATGGGGACTTCGTGAGCAATTCGAGATAATTCTGTAATGCCACGAGACGAGTTTGGAGCTAGCGGAGCTTCTGATAGATTGGCAATTTCTTCTTCAATGTTAGCGTGGTATTGCTTGACGATGTGCTTAATGCTAGCTGAATCAGTATAGAATACGTGCAGTTGATATCCAGTTTTCTTTTGAATGAAGTCGAGGGTTTGGATGTCCTGAGGGTCGCGGGTGGCTACGCTTAGTAAACCAGCTGTCTTGTCAATTCCGAAAACTACGATGGCATGAGTTTGGACAATTGATTCCGGTAGGAGTGACAACAGGGCTCGGTCGATAGTGATGCCTTGTAGATCAGCAAAGGTTACGCCATATGATTTAGCTGCTGCCGTATAAACCACCTTAGCTGGAACTGCGCGCAGTTCACTGATGTATTCTTCGATGTCTACGTGTTTTTTAAGAGCTTCGGCTCGAAGATTCATGATATCTTCCTGTTCTGTAATCAGTCCTTCAGTTAGCAGGGTGTCTCGGAGGCGCTGGATGTGTGTTTGCATGGGCGGATTATACCATTTTTTGTTACAATAGTATAGTTGAGGTTTTTTGATTAGGCGGCCGACCAGTTCTGTGATATAAGAATTATGATATGACTGAAAAATCTTCAGGAACTCAGGTGGAAGTAAACGACGAAGAGTCATTGCGGCGTATTTTGTCGTGGAGACTTCACGATTGGATTGTCCTAGGAGTTGCAGTTTTGGTAAACGGTTTGGCGTGGGGTATTATTTTATGGAAACTACCACCGCAAGAGGGGACGGTTTTTTTGCACTACAATGTTTATTATGGAGTTGACCTAACGGGAGCCTGGGTTGAAGTCCTGATGATCCCTGGCAGTGGATTGATTATTTTATTATTCAATACGGCGGTACTGTGGTTTGGAAAGAAGCTTGATGATACCTCTCGGATGCTGTGCCTGACGACTACGGCTTTTATTGAAGTAATAATTCTGCTTGCGTCGGTCTTTGTTGTGTTGTTAAATAGCTGATATGACAATCGTTTCTATCGCTGTGGTTAAGATTTTATTTTTGTTCGCGTTTGCCTTTGTGGTAACTGTCTTGTGGACACCACTACTGACGCATTTTTTGTATCGCTACAAATTAGGTAAGAGTATTCGAAATACCGGAAGTTCCCCGATATTTTCAAAAATGCATGCCCATAAGGCTGGAACTCCAACTATGGGAGGTGTTTTGGTTTGGGGAACGATGATTTTAATGGTTTTGTTCTTCGGTGTCGGATCAAAATTATTTCCCAGCGTGATTCCGCCAGACTTTAGTTTTTTCAATAGTGCTCAAACCTTGTTGCCTTTGGGGGCCTTAGTAGCTTCTGCGATAGTAGGTTTGATTGACGATATCTTTGATGTTAAAAAAATTGGCCCAGCTGGTGGAGGTTTGAGCTTGAAGCATCGGTTGGTGATTTATGCTGGAATCGCTCTGTTTGCTGCCTATTGGTTTTATGTAAAGCTAGGCTGGTCACTTGTGCACATTCCTTTTTACGGGAACTTAGATATCGGCTGGTGGGCCTTCCCCTTATTTATAGTAGTTATTGTAGCGACGTCATTTTCAGTTAATGAAACAGATGGACTGGACGGGCTGGCCGGTGGAGTATTAATGGCTGCTTTTTCTAGTTACGTTGTGATTGCTTTCGTGCTTGGTAGATATGACTTGGCGACATTTTCAGCGGTAATTTGTGGAGCCTTATTAGCCTTTCTTTGGTTTAATATTCATCCTGCTAGATTTATCATGGGCGATACGGGCTCTATGTCGCTTGGGGTAACTTTGGGAGTGATTGCCATATTAACCAACACAATTTGGCTGTTACCGCTCCTTGGATTTATTTTAGTTATTGAATCTGGTTCAGTGATTTTGCAGGTGACCTCAAAAAAATTGCGCAAAGGTAAAAAAATCTTCTTATCCACTCCGATTCATCATCACTTTGAGGCGATTGGTTGGCCAGAGCCAAAAATTGTAATGCGGTTTTGGATCATCGCCAGTGTTATAGCCGTACTTGGGTTAGTGTTCTTCCTGATTGACCGCGCCTTCATTGGGTTGTAACCTATCAGAGTGTAAACTCGAAATTATCAGGCTGACAAAAATGGCAGCGCGGTAAAGAGAACCATTGCACCGATCGAGATGATCGATATGATAATCCAGATTCGTTGTTGCCAGCTTTTCTTTCGTTTCTTTTTAGACATATGGGTATTCAAGGTTATGTTGTAAAACAATTAAGGGCTGATGAAGAAATATTATCGGTTATCCGGACTTCTTTGGCACATTATCGATGGCCGTTAGTGGTTTGGACAGGTGTTTTAGTTTTAGATTTTTTTCTATTTTATCCACTAGTTGCGGTTGGAAAATGGGGGGTTGTAATCTTTTTTGCTGTACTTGTTTTAGTTATTTTGAATTGGCTGAGATTGGCTTTTTTGTGGACTCATAACATTTTTGTTTTGACCAATCAACGTTTGATTGATTTTGATCAGCGTCGTTTTTTTGAGCGACACGTTGCAGAGTGTCCTTTGCAGCACATTCAAGAAATTCGCTATTCCAGTCGGGGTTTATCAGCTGTTCTGTTCCGTGTTGGAACAGTAGTTGTTGACTGCGGTAGTCTCAGTGGCCACATCGAGTTGGTAGACGTGGCCAACCCCGGTGAGACCAAAGAGCTGATCATGAATGCGCACCACAACCATACCAAAAACACCGATGAGCGACAAGGAATCTAGACCAATTAGACGACGAGGAGTCGCGGCTACTCGTGATGCCGGCTGGACCAGGCTGTGGAGCTCTCGTGGATTTGTGTTGATGCTGGCATTAGTGGTATTGTTTCTTGGCATTTCTGTGACTAAAGAGTTAATTAGGCGCATTGAAATGCGTGCCGAGATTGCAAGTCTGGAAACGGACGTTGAACGCTTGACTAAGCGAAATACTGAGATTGACGACCTTATTGCGTTGTTCAGTACCAGCGCGCAGCAAGATAAAGAAGCGCGCGTTAAGCTTGGTCTCCAATCACCTGGAGAAACGGTCATTGTACTTCCGCATAGGCAGACAGAGAAAGAAATTGTCTTGCCAGATTCGGACAGGATTGACTATATTCCAGTGCATTCTCAAAAGACAAATCCTGAAAAGTGGCTACATTTTTTTTGGGATAAGTTAGATACTATTTATTCAACTGAAACATGAACAGTCAAATGAACACAGAAAATACGAAGCCAGAACAAGATAGTGCTAATGTAGACAAGGCTAATGAGACCAAGCAAGAGGTTGAGTCCATGCAGCCGGTCAAGCAGACTAAGGCTATGAAGAAGATGGTTATGACAGCGGTGCTGGTTATACTGGGTGTTTTATTTTTAGGTCTAGGCCTGGGCGGATATTGGCTGGTCTATAAGTATTCTGGAGAGCATCCGGCTCAGCGCTGGATAGCTTCTACCTTGCCCTTGTCGTTAGCCAAGGTGAATGGTCAGGCAGTTACGATTGACGAATATCTCTACAATCTAGATTCAAGTACTAAATTTTTGCAAAGTGATGCCTTTCAGGAACTGGGCTTGGGCGATAGTATTACTCAAGATGATTTAGTTGATTTGGAGTACCAGAGACTCATCAACAAGGCGATCCTTGAACAGTATGCAAAAACCCAAGACGTGTCAGTTTCTAGTGAGGAGATTGACAAGTACTTCGACGAGGAGATTCTGCCACAGGCGGAGGGTGGTTTAGATGAGGTTACACAGGTTTTTGAAGATTCCTATGGTTGGACAGTTGATGAATTTAAGCAGAACATCGCCGGTGAAGTATTACTGCGTCAAAAGTTAAGTGATAAATTGAGCAGTGATGAAGGTATGAGCGCTGAGGCTGAGCAAAAGGCTAAAGAAGTTAGAGCTGAAATTGATGCTAATCCAGAGCGTTCATTTGCTGACTTTGCGACTGAGTATAGTGAAGATCCTGGCAGCGCGTCAGCTGGTGGTTCCTTAGGTTCATTCGCCAAGGGCGTTATGGTAGCTGAGTTTGAGGACGCCGCTTTTGGTCTTGAGGTTGGACAAGTATCTGAACCGATTAAAACCGCTTACGGTTATCACATTATAAAAGTCACTGCCAAAGATGAGGCGGCCGGTACTGTCGAAGCAAGTCATATTCTGATTAGAACAAAAACCCTGGATGATATTTTGGCAGAACAGCGAGAAAGCGCTGTCATTAAAGAAATGAAGCCAGTTTGGCTATTTGGTGCTTAGTTGGGTGAGTAATTAGAAAAAGACCGCTAAAGAGCGGTCTTTTTCTTTTTGTGTGGGGTTTTTATGGTGTTGGTTTTATGTTTTTGGAGCCGACGAGGAGACTCGAACTCCTGACCCACGCATTACGAATGCGTTGCTCTACCAGCTGAGCTACGTCGGCCAATGGGGGCGCGTTTGCATTTAATCGCACGTACGCCTATTGTGTAAAACAGCAGGCCGAAGTATAGGTTATCATAAATAGCCAGTCAATAATATGTTTTTTTCTGAACGTAAGCGAATTAATGTATCTCAACTCACAGATCGTTTAGTGAGTACTTTTGGGCAGGAGGGAGGCGAGGCTAACTCTGTGTCTTCAGCTGTAGCCAAGCATTTGGCAGACTTTGCTCAGTTGCCGAGAACTTCTATTTCTTTTATTCGCAGTGGTGATGTATATGAGGTGGTGGGTTCAGATTTAGATATTGTAAATTCTAAAGATAGCTCCGTTGCTAGATATGTTAAGGAGTGTGCTACCAATGGAGGGCTGTTGTATCCTTTGCCAGATTCTCCAGCAAATTTTACAAAGGAGGTTGCCAGTGAGCAGTTGATTGCTATTTTGCCACTTGTATTTGAAAATCAATTATTGGGCTGGGTGTCATTTCATCACCCGGATGTAGCTTACCGTTTGCCTCGAAGGGTATTGCACGCTTTGAATTTGGTACGCCCCTTATTAGCACTTGGTTTTCGAGCGCTGTGGACAGATAGAGTGTTGGTTGAAAGAATTAATGAGTTGGAAACCTTAAGTCGTATCGGTCGTACAATGAACTCGTCTTTAAATGTTAAAGAAACATTAGAGACTGTGATGGATGCCGTCATCCAATTTAGTGGGGCTGATCGGGCATTGATGTACCTACTTGATGAGTCAGAGAAATTTTTTATTCCAAACTTGGGCAGGGGTATGGATACTGATATTTCGCTTGATTTTCAGGTAGAGGTCGAGAAGTCTATATTTCGCCACATCTTGTTGGAGCGTGAGCCATTGGTTGTTGTTGACGCTTTAAATGACGATCGGGTAAACAAGGACTATGCCAACGCTGTGAAAACCAGGTCTTTTGTGGCAGTGCCTATGATTACAAAAGAGCGAGTTATTGGAATTATTGGTGTGGATAACTACGATACAGATCGGCCGATTGATGAAATTGATGTTGATTTTCTACTCACTCTTGCCAATCAGGCAGCTATTGCGATGTCGAATAGCCAGCTGTATGAGAGGCTGGAAAATTTTAATGAAATTTTACAGAAACGGGTACACGAAGCCACGGAACATTTACATCAGCTGCTAGACATGAAGTCACATTTTTTGAATGTGGCGTCCCATCAATTGAGAACGCCAACTACAATTGTAAAGGGACTACTTTCAATGCTTGAAGAGGATCCTGACATGCCTGTCCCCGAGCAGAGAAAAATGATCGATCAGGCTTTTGCTAGCGCTAATAGACTGGAGCGAATTATTTCAGAATTACTGACTGCCACTGAGTTGGATGACGCTTCCTTAGCTCCATTTGACGAAGAGGTTCACGCGGCTGACTTGGTCTCAGAGATTGTACAGCAACTCGGTCCTTTGGCGGAGAAGCGGGGAGTGGCGCTGACTTTGGAAGAAGTTGACCAGGCAGTCGACTATGTTTTTACAACAGATCGATTTAAGTTGTCAGAAGCTATTGCTAATTTGATTGACAATGCAATTCGTTATACGAATAGTGGAGGAGTTATAGTAACAATTGAAGTTAAGGACAACCAGATTGTGTTTCACGTCAAAGATTCTGGAATCGGATTAACAGAAGAAGATAAGAAAATGATCTTTGAAAAATTTCATCGTGGAAAGCGAGCTTATGAAATAGAACCAAATGGAACTGGACTTGGTCTATTTATTGTTCAACGCATAGTAGAAATATTGGGTGGTAAGATTGAAGTGCAATCCAAGGGCCCTAATCAAGGATCTAAGTTCTCAATTGGAGTACCTCGTTTGCGTGCTATAGACGGTTGACTGGTATGGTTTATTCAGGTATACTCCTGCGTGAATTATGCAAGCAGTTCCCACAATTAGTGGTTTGAGAGAGCAAAAACTGGTTGTTTTGACACTGTTAGCAACAGTGTTTTTTGTGCTTATTTTTCCACAGGTGGTTTTGGCAACAACTGAATGGACAGAACCTACCTCTACCCGTGATGTCATTCGTCAAGCGTTGGATAAGGAAACTCTGCAACGCGGTTTTACCATAGAGACCCCTCAGAAAAAATTCAGAGTTGGGGTGACACCTGGGGCAGTAGGTGAGCGGGATGAGGTGCAAGTGCGTTTAAAGTCACTCTTGCCTACCGAAGTTGATTTGCAAGGTCAGGTGTTGCTGTCTAACATTTATGTTTATGACATTTTTAACAAAGATACAGTTCCCGTATATGAGCCAATTTGGGTGGCTTTGGCACTTGAACGAGAGAGCGAGCAGGGTGGTGTTTTGAAGATGTGGGATAGTAACATGAGCGCGTGGATGCCCGTACCATCATCACAAGCGGGTGATGAATATCGGGCCGCTCTTCATTTACCCTTTGGTATATTGGCTATTTTTGAACAGACTGACCCAGAATTTTCTGGTGCAGCTAGCTGGTATGATTGGTACGGAGCAGCTATGAATGAGTATGAAATTGGCGATGTTGTAGAGGTGACTAATGTTGCAAACGGTGTTACACTTACGACGACGATTGTTTCGCGCGGACCATATACGCATGGTCGCATCATTGATCTTCCTCGCGATGTTTTTGCAGGACTGGCTGATGTAGGAGAGGGGGTAATTCAGGTGTCAGTGCGACGAGTCAATCGTTGATCAACATGATTGAATTTCAGAATGTCACGAAGGAGTATCCGGATGGGACGCTGGCAGCGTCTGATTTAAGTTTTCATATTGAGCCAGGTGAGTTTGTTTCGATTGTGGGACAGTCTGGGGCTGGCAAGACAACCGTGGCTAGATTGATTATTGCCGAAGAACGACCATCAAAGGGTAAAATAGTAATTGGCGGTTGGGATATTTCAAGAATTACCGCCAGGCAGATTCCAGTGCTAAGACGACAGATCGGAGTAGTGTTTCAGGACTTTAAGCTTTTGCAGGGCAAGACAGTTGAGGAAAACGTAGCCTTCGCTCTTGAGGTTTGTGGAGCCAAGCGCAAAAAGATTCAGAAGATTGTAGCTCAGGTTTTAAAGGTTGTGGGCTTAGACAATAAAGCTGATAAGTTTCCAAAACAATTGTCAGGTGGAGAGCAGCAGCGCGTGGTGATTGCTCGAGCTCTCGTGCATCGCCCAAAGATCTTGTTGGCAGATGAGCCAACGGGCAACTTGGACACCATTACTGCCCATGGCATTATTGATCTGCTGTTGAAAATCAATTCACTTGGGACAACAGTAGTGATGGTGACGCATAATCCTGAGATCGTAAATCGCGTACGCAAGCGAGTTATTACGATAGATACTGGGTCAATTTCATCGAATAAGAAGCGTGGCAAATATCAACTCTAATGATTGTTGGAATCTTTCGAACAGTTAAATATGCTCTACAAAACTCATGGAGAAATCTATGGTTGTCTGTGGTAACAATTTTCTTACTTGTTTTGACTACATTTAGTATTACTCTGGTAGTTGGATTGAATGTTATGGTTCAGCAAGTAATTAGGGCAGTGGAAAGCAATGTTGAAATTGACCTGCTGTTTCATACCTACGTTCCGGAAGCAGATATCTTGGAGGCGCAAAAATTTGTAAATAATTTACCAGGGGTTACGCAGGTTATTTACATTTCTCAGGAGCAGGCCCTGGAGACTTATCGCCAAGATCACGCTGGTGATGCCGCGATTATAGCCACCTTAGATGAGTTAGATGAAAATGTCTTGCCGGCCAGCCTAACTGTTAGAGCTGATGAGATTGATAAGTATCAGGACATTGTATCTGCCTTTGAGGGATCAGAGTATGCAGATTTGGTCGATGTAACCAATTCTAGTGACAGCGAGGATATTATTAGAAATATTCGAGGTTATACTGATAGTGTTTACAAGATTGGCTTAGCTGTTAGCTTTATCTTCATTGTTATTTCGGTGATCGTAATTTTTAATACAATTAGGATTGCAATTTATAATCATCGCGAGTCGATTGGTATTATGAAGTTAGTTGGAGCTACCAATTGGTTTATTCGAGGTCCGTTCTTGTTTGAGGGTGTAATTCTGGGAGCTTTGGCGGCTTGTATCACCTTGATTATTTTCTATGGATTGCTCTACCTATCTAATCCACAGATTACCGCTTTTTTTGCCGGTTATGACTTTTCAGCCTGGACCTATTTCGTAACGCGTGGATATCAGGTAATAGTTTTGGAAGTAGTCGGAGGTGTGTTGTTGAGCGTAATTTCAACGATGGTTGCTATCACACGCTACCTGCGCGTTTAGAGGTATATTGACAGGTCAATTTCTCGTTGCTAGAGTATGCGCTAGTGCGTCACATATTGGGGAGTCGCCAAGCGGTAAGGCACATGGTTTTGGTCCATGCATTCGCAGGTTCGATCCCTGCCTCCCCAGCCAACATGGACGGTTCGTGTAAAGCGACCTGTCAACCTAAAACCCTCAAAACCCCTCCAATTTTGCGAGGGGTTTTGAATTATGAGCACAACCCTCAGCTGGACACAAAATCTCACACAATCGATCTGGTTGTGAATGGGGTGATTGTTGGTAAGTCATTCATATTAATAGTGATTTTAGTAGCGACGGTCTCTAAAAACACTTTATAATGATGTTTTTGGAGTAGTGCCCATTTGGGCACTATAAAGGCTAAGTTGTACTTAGTTTTATGCTTCATTTCTCATAAAAGAGTTATATTTTGAGCTTCTTTTATGTGGTATACTTTTTCTATATGGCACATAATGAAGACACACGCGTAAAGATTCCAGCAATTCTCCATCTTGGCAGATTAGGGTATAAATATTTATCGCTTAAAGAGTCAAATTGGGATAGTGAAACAAATATTTTTACAGATGTTTTTTTTGATTCTATAAAAAAAATCAACGGTGATGCTGATGATGATGATGCGATTAAGCGACTCTATGAAAAAATAAACCTGATTCTTGATAATGAGGATTTAGGAAAAGAGTTTTATGAGTTACTATTATCAAATGATATTAAGCTGATTGATTTTGAGAATTTCTATAATAATTCTTTTCATGTAGTAACAGAGCTTACGTGTAAAAATGGTGAAGATGAATTTCGTCCTGATATTACCTTGCTCATCAATGGCATGCCTCTTGCATTTGTTGAGGTGAAAAAACCAAATAATAAGGAAGGTGTTTTAGCGGAAAGAAAACGAATTAATACACGATTTCAAAATAGTAAATTCAGAAAGTTCATTAATTTGACTCAGTTGGTTGTGTTTTCAAACAACATGGAATATGACTCTGAGTCAATTGAGCAAGTAGAGGGAGCCTACTATTCAAGCACCTCATATAAAAATGCAATTTTTAATCCATTTAAGGAAGACGTAAATGTAGAAAAGCTGGATCTTTCAAGTATTCTTAGTCCTGAGGATGGTGAGATAGAAAATATTGTGTTGAAGGATAATAATTTGAATGTCATAAAACATAGTCCAGAATTTCTAACCAACAAAAATCCAAATTCACCAACAAATAGAATCTTGACATCGCTTTTTAGTAAAGAGCGCTTCGCAATGCTTTTAAAATATGGAATTGCATATGTAAAAGAGCAGGACGGAATGCAAAAGCACATTATGCGGTATCCGCAATTTTTTGCCACAAAAGCAATTGCTAAAAAAATTGATTCAGGAGAAAAGAAGGGTATTATTTGGCACACACAGGGCAGTGGTAAAACAGCATTATCCTTTTACAATGTACGATTTCTCACAGATTATTTTCAGAGAAAAAATATTGTCCCAAAGTTTTATTTTATAGTCGATCGTTTAGATTTATTGACTCAGGCTAAAAGAGAGTTTTCTAGCAGAGGCTTAGTGGTGCACACTGTTCAATCTAGAGATGAGTTAGTAAAGGATTTCGAATCCCAAAAGACTGTTCATAATCTGAAAGGCCAGAACGAAATTACAGTTGTAAATATCCAAAAGTTCAAAGAGGATACTGAGGTGCTGAATTCGAATTCATATGATACAAAAATTCAGAGAGTCTATTTCTTAGACGAAGTGCATCGCAGCTACGATCCAAGTGGTAGTTTCTTAGCAAGCTTGATGATCTCAGACAGAAACGCAATCACTATTGGGTTAACTGGTACGCCGCTTATTGGTAAGGCAAAGAAGTCAAGGGATATTTTTGGCGATTATATTCATAAGTATTACTACAATTCATCTATTGCTGATGGTTATACGCTGAAGCTCATCCGGGAAGGTATTGAAACAAATTACAAATTAAAATTGCAAGAGATAGTTAGGGAAATACAAGTACTTAAAGGCGATATTGAAAAAAAGAAGATATTTGCTCATCCGAAATTCGTGGATCCCATGCTGGAATATATTGTGAATGATTTTCAGCAGAGTCGTATTATGTATGGAGATGAGAGCATTGGTGCAATGGTTGTATGCGATAGCTCTGATCAAGCAAAAGAAATGTATAGCGTATTTGAGCAAAAATACTCAGGTAATCTGAGTGCAAGCTTAATCCTACACGACATTGGTACAAAGGATGAGCGCAAAGAAGCAGTAGAAAATTTTAAAGAAGGTAAGATTGATTTTTTATTTGTGTACAACATGCTGCTAACAGGGTTTGATGCAAAAAGGCTCAAGAAACTGTATCTTGGCAGAGTTATTCGAAAGCATAATCTTTTACAGACGCTTACTCGCGTAAATCGACCATATAAGGAATTCAAGTATGGATATGTAGTTGATTTTGCGGACATTAGAAAAGAATTTGATGCTACAAATAAAGCATATTTTCAGGAACTGCAAGATGAGTTAGGGGATGAATTGCAAAGTTATTCAGATATCTTTTTATCTAAAGAAGAAATCGAGTCTGAACTTGAACATATTAAAGATAAGTTATTTCGATTTGATCTACAAAACGCAGAGGTATTTTCGCAACAGATTTCTGCAATCAAGGATAAAAAAGATGTATTGCTTATTAAAAAATCTTTATCAAGTGCCAAAAACTTATACAACATGATTCGTTTAATGGGGCATTTTGATCTTTTGAAAAAGATTGATTTTAAAAAGCTCGCAGTTCTATACAATGAGGCGGATAATCATTTGAATTTAATCAACCTTAAAGATTCATTTGAGCAAAGTAATGAAACTGCTAATTTGCTTAACGTTGCTTTAGAGGACGTAATATTTACATTCCGCAAAGTATCGGAAGAAGAAATGGTTATAGCTGATCAATTAAAAAGTACACTCAAGAAAACAAGAGAATCCATGAGCGATAATTTTGATAAACAAGATCCGGAGTTTGTTGCACTGTACGATGAATTAAAGCGATTGTTCAACATGAATAATCTCGATGAAATTACACAAGAAGAAATGACTGATAACATCGCAGAACTTGAAGAGATTTATCAGTCGATTACGGACCTGAATCGAAGGAATGAGCAACTAAAGGTAAAGTATGAAAATGATGAGAAGTTTGCCAAAATTCATAAACGGTTAATAGAAAGAAAGAGTGTAGATGCGCGCGAAATAGCGATTTACGAATCACTAATGAATGTAAAATCACAGGCCGATGAAAAGGTGCTTGCAAATGCTCGCATAACTCAGAACGAAGATTACTTTCTCAAGTTTATGAGTCCGATTGTGATTAATGCTTTTGATGGACAGGGTGTTAAGCTGGATATTACGGCAGTTAAAGAAATTAACCAGCTCGCTACGAATGAATATTTACATCAATTTAGTAATACAAGAAAATGGTAGAACAAACGTTTACAAAAAAAACGAAGCAACTCATTGATAATCTTAAAGGAATTTGTAGTGATTATGGTTTGGGTAATTCTGGCGATGAATTTAAAATAATCACTCAGGTGTTTCTGTATAAATTCATGAACGATAAGTTCGGCTACGAAGTAAAACAGCTTGATACGAAGTTACAAAGTGCAGACAATTGGGAAGATTCAATTAAGAGCTATTCAGATGATGAATATGAGTTGTTGCTTTCAAAAATGAGCCCCGACAGTGCGCGACTCTTTCCTGATCACTTTATTTCTACTCTTTGGAAGAAGCAAAATAATGAGCAGTTTTCACAACTTTTCAGTGATACGTTGCGTGATGTTGCCAAACAGAATAATGATGTATTTTCTGTAAAAACAGAAGAAGGTCAAAAAATACAATTGTTCGATGGTGTAGATGGTTACTTACGCAATCTATCAGAATCCAAAAAAGATGATTTTGCTAAAGCTATGATTAATCAGCTTGTAGATGTTAACTTTGAGGATATTTTTGAACAAAAGTTTGATTTTTTTGCAACAATTTTTGAATACCTCATTAAAGATTACAATAAAGATGGAGGAGGTGTGTACGCTGAATACTACACACCACACGCCATTGCAAAAATCATGTCTGCAATTTTAGTAGACAAGCCAGTGAGTAATGTAACAGTATATGACCCATCAGCTGGTTCAGGAACGTTGCTCATGAACGTTGCGCACGCTATTGGAGAAGATAAATGTACTATTTACTCTCAAGATCTTTCCGATAAGTCTTCACATTTATTGCGTTTGAATTTAATTTTGAATAATCTAGTGCATTCAATTCATAATATTATTCAAGGTAATACAATAAAAGACCCATACCACAAGCAAGGGAAGGATCTGATGAAATTTGATTACATTGTTTCTAACCCTCCGTTTAAGTTAGATTTTAGCGGTTGGAGTGAAGATATTGACACTAAAGAAAATTCAGAAAGATTTTTTGCAGGAATTCCAAATGTTCCAAAAAAGAAAAAGGAATCAATGGCAATTTATTTACTATTCATTCAACACATTATCTATTCACTTTCTAGCAAAGGAAAGGCAGCAATTGTTGTGCCAACTGGTTTTATAACAGCTCAAAGTGGAATAGAAAAGAAAATTAGGCAGGCACTCATTGAAAATAAAATGTTGAAAGGAGTGGTGAGTATGCCTAGTAATATTTTTGCTACTACAGGAACAAATGTTTCGGTAGTATTTATAGATAGAGAAAGCTCAGATGAAAAAGTGGTACTTATGGATGCCTCTAAACTTGGAACGATAGTAAAAGAAGGAAAGAATCAAAAAACTGTACTTTCACCAGAAGAAGAGCAGAAAATTATTGATGCCTTCAATAAAAAAGAATCAATTGAAGATTTATCTGTTGTAGTGAGTTACGATGAAATCAAGGAAAAGAATTACAGTTTTTCTGCTGGGCAATATTTCGCGATTAAAATTGAGTACACAGATATTACAAAAGAAGAATTTGCCGAAAAGATGAAAGGTTTTGATGAAAATCTATCTACTTATTTCAAGGAGTCAAAAGAGTTGGAAGGTGAGATTTTCCAGAATTTGAATAGATTGAAGTATGAGTAGTCCAACAAAAACTATTCAATTAGGGGAAATAGGAAAAGTTTCTATGTGCAAACGTGTTTTAAAACATGAAACATCATCAACTGGTGATATACCTTTTTACAAAATATCGACTTTTGGTGAAAAAGCAAATGCATATATTCCCAGTGAAATATATGAAAAATACCGTGCAAAATATTCTTATCCAAAAAAAGGAGATATACTAATTTCAGCAGCTGGCACTGTCGGAAAAACTGTAATTTATGACGGATCTCCCGCCTATTATCAAGACTCAAATATTGTTTGGATAGAAAATGATGAAACGGAAGTACTTAATAGCTATTTATATTACTTTTACCAGACTAGGCCATGGGTAACAACTGAAGGAAGTACAATTAAAAGACTATACAATGACGATCTGCGAAATCTTGAGATAAGATATCCTGCAGATATTATTGATCAAAAAAGCATAGCTAACACACTCGCTACTCTTGACGCAAAAATTGAACTCAACAACAAAATCAATGCGGAGCTAGAGCAAATGGCAAAAATGCTATACGATTATTGGTTTGTACAATTTGATTTTCCCGATGAAAATGGAGAACCATATAAAAGTAGTGGCGGGGAGATGGTGTGGAATGATGGATTAAAGAGGGAGATTCCTGCAGGTTGGAAAATTGGAACAGTAGAAAATCTAGGAACAGTAGTCGGTGGGAGTACGCCTTCAACAAAAAAAACAGAGAATTTTTGCGAAAGCGGAATTCCTTGGATCACGCCAAAAGATTTATCAATGCAGACAGGACTAAAATACATTTCTAAAGGAAGTAGAGATATTACAGAAAAGGGTCTAAAGGATGCATCATTAAAAATACATCCAACAGGTACTGTGTTACTTTCTTCACGGGCGCCTGTTGGATATATGGCGATAGCAAGAAACGACGTGACTACAAATCAAGGTTTTAAATCAGTAGTGCCAAATAAAGGCTATTCGAAAGAATTTGTCTACTACGCTATAAAGAACGCTTTACCGGCAATAATTCAATACTCATCAGGTTCCACCTTTAGTGAGATTTCAGGAAGCGTATTAAAAACTGTAAAACTTGCCATTCCACCTCAAGCAATTTCTTCTCAATATACAGAACTTGTTCAGTCACTATTTAAACGACAAGATGTGCTGGAGCAAGAGAATCAAGAACTTGCTGAACTTCGTGATTGGCTTTTGCCAATGTTAATGAATGGGCAAGTAGTAATCGAGTAACCATGAAGTTAAAGAATATTCAGAGTACTAAACATCGTTCAGGTTATGATGTTTCTTGGAATCACTTTAAGTGCGGTAACAGTCACGAAAATTGAGTATAGCTTCTGGGATGAGAAGGATATTGTCCGTAAGGATTATGCTGATTTCGTGCAGTATGGGAAGAGTTATTCAATATCGATGGAATTAATCAAGTACAAGTAGTGTATAAAACAGAATTAACTGATCAATACTGAAAAAAGAATAGTGAAGCTGCAGTAGAAATTTAGTTCAACAAGGATGAATTTCAAAAGTATTAATGGGATAATCTAGGATTTCAGCTCATTTGGCATCAACTGGAGAATGGTGCAGTTAATTACTACATTCATCCAGCCTTCAACAGCGGATTAAGCTGTATTTGGCATTATAGTTAATCTATAAGTAAAAGGGGCCTTATTTAGGCCTCTTTGTGTTACAATAAGAACATGAATATAGGCTATGCTAATTTGTTAAAAAATCGGTTTGTTGTCTTTTTGATTTTTTGTGCATCGTTTGTGATGCTGAACTATTTTTTTTACAAATAGTATTTTACCGAGCACAAATGTTATAGATTTATGGTTTTATTCAGGAGTTTTCATGGTGTTGTTTTCAATATTATTCATTGAGCCATATTATTCCTCACCAAAAAATGTAATTACAAACACCGTGCCGGTTTTATTACTACTACTCTCAGTAAGTAGTAGTTTTAGTAATTACTATGTTTGGTTATTTGCATTCTTATTCATTTTGGGATTATTGATATTATCAGTTTTAGCGATTGTTATTAATGATCAGAATAAAGGTCCATTGGAATTAAGGAATAGAATTTCAGATAAAATAAAGCAGTTTACTGTAATTTTTGGCAGCGGCCAGAGATTATACTCAGGCGTCTTTCTCTTTTTTCTGTTATTTAATTATACAAGCAGTGATCCTAATAAAATATCAACACCTTATTTTGTTGCCATTATTATTATTTGGGCAATAATATTATCTATCAACCCGAGTGATCTTCATTCACTTTTTTCATTCAAAAAGTTGAAATTAGATAAACAAGCCATAGGTGAGATATTCGGTGTCCAGTCTAAAAAGATTTTTTTGGTTAAATTATTTGAGGACAGAAAGCAGATAAAGAAATTTGATCTAGTTAAGTTTAGGTATTCAATGCAGTCCGATGATACCTCATTGATTACGGGCATTGTTTTTGATACCTACTTATTAAACAAAGAGAAATGGGCTAAAGTATTGCAATTGGGAAACGCAAAACGGACAAGTTATGAATCACAAAAAAATATTACATATTTAGTAGCGGAAGATGAAAGACAGCAACTTGCGTCTGCTTTGAAAATAGACAGATTTGTAGGCGTTGTAGTTGAGGGTTCTAAAATTGGGAAAATAAAATTTGAGTATTCGAAGAAAAAAGATGACCTGAAAGAAGGTGATCTGTTGGAGTTGTTTATTGATGAAAAGAGATTATTTTATCAGGTAATAAACGGCACTACTAATTCTGAAAAATTAGAAGATCGAAATGAAATGGGTTTTATCGAAGGCGAGGCGATACAGCTTGGCATGTGGGACACGTCCAACTTTTCATTTATAAAATACGGATGGGTACCTACAATAAATACACCAATGTTTATTTCTGATACGCGGGATATTCCGGAAGTAGAACATGTATATCCTGAATATAGAATAGGTAATGTACCAGGAACAAGTCTACCATCTATTATTAATCTTGATGACTTAGTAAGTCATCATACTGCTTTAGTGGGTGTTACAGGATCTGGAAAGTCATTTTTAGCAAGAGAAATCCTCACTGCTTTAAGTGTTGATACAAAAATAGTGTGTGTTGATTTTACTTCAGAATGGAAAGGATTACTCTCTATAAATGATGTTGTACCAACTATTCTAAATAAGGATAATATTCATACTTATTTAACTGGTGATGACAGGTTTGGTGTGGTAGAGCTTCCGTCACTTAGTAATACGGAAGAAATCATTCAAGCAACTGAGCGTCTTTTCAGTACAATATTTGAATATGCTAAGTCGGCATACACGCAAGGAGAGCCAAAAAAAATCTGTCTTGTATTAGAAGAGGCACATACAATAGTGCCTGAAGGTAGCTTTTTGGGAGTGAATAGCTTTGATAGTAAGGCACTCGTAAATAAAATGGGTCAAATTGCTCTACAAGGAAGAAAGTATGGAGTTGGATTATTGGTAATTGCTCAACGTACAGCAAATGTTTCTAAAACTGTTTTAACTCAGTGTAATACAGTTGTTTGTTTTCAGGCATTTGATGAGACTACATTTAATTTCTTATCAAACTACATAGGCAAAGATCTGGTAGAGGCGCTTCCCAACTTACCACAGTATCATGCCATAATCACTGGAAAAGCCGTCAAATCAAACACTCCAATGATTATCAATTTAGAGCGAGATTAGAATTTTTCTATTTGTAAGGACTAGATTTGTATCCAAACACCGCAGGATATCCTGCTTCTCTTCACGCGTACCTTCCTGCAGCACATACTTGGCGTACATGCGGATATCAATATCCTTGCTGTTAGTATCGCTATCAGTTAGTTGCCCGAGTACGCCTCGCGCGAACTTTCTAAATCGCTCCAACTCTTGCTGAAATTTTCGTTTTGTAGCTATGTTTTTCAGATCAATTGTATCAAATATATTGAGTAACTGCTTCACCAATTCCTCCTCACGGAGATATTTTTCATTACAGTTAAAGTTCTTTTTCTTAGAGCAGCGGTAGTACACGTATCTATTTCTCCCACCGCCCTTGAGTTTTTTGAATTTCTCCTCGGCCGTGATTCCAGAGCCGCACCCTCCACACGTCATCAGTTGTGTAAAGTGCAATCCCTTTGAGCCCCATTTTGCCCTATTCTTGTGAGGGGATTCCAGTTGCTCTTGTGTCGAGTCGAAAAGATCTTTACTGATAATGTCATCGTGCTTTCCATCGTACCAATTGTTGCTTTTTGTTGGGTATTCAAAGCGGCCATAGTAAAAAGGATTTTTTAGCATGGCGTAGATGCCACTTAGGGTCAGCAGGTTTCCACTGCGAGTCGTGAAGGTTGTTTCGTCCTTTAGCCATGTATATGCCATGCGGCCGCTGTATCCGTAGAAGCCCACTTTTTTGAACAGCTCTTGAATTATCTCTGCGCGTTCTGGGTCAATGACAATTTTTTTATCATTGGGACCAATGGCTTTCATGATATTGTACCCCAGTGGAGGCATGCCAGGTCGCCAGCCTGTGGCTGCCTTTGCTCGCAGGCCACGTTTTACATTTACAGCCCTGTGATCATTTTCAAGCTTGGCTTGAGAGCCAAGAATCATCAGCAAGAATTTCTCGTTTGGTGAGTTGGTGAAGGTTTGACCGTGTGTGCGAATTTCTTTCAGATGCCCTTGATCCATAAGGTCAACCACGGTTCCTAGGTCACCAGCGTTGCGGGACAGTCTGTCAGGCGCCCAGGTCAGCACGGCATTGAATTTGTCTTCTGCTATATCCGTCAGTAGGGAATTGAACACAGGTCGCATACTCGATGCTTTGGCTGAGTGTGCTTCCCGACGGATTTCGACAATGTTGAGCCCCTGTGCCTCTGCTATTTGTAACATTTCGTTGATCTGGGAATCGATCGACATGGCTTGACGCTCGTCCTCCTCAGATGATTTACGGGCGTATAAGCAGTAGTTGAGAGGGACAGCTGTGACGCTGACTGACTCTTTTTCTAGCGCGGCAATATTCATAGTACTTGTGATTTCTGATCGCTGTGACCAAGATACCTGGGTACACTCAACAGTAATGCCACACCGACCGATATACCTCCAGCGAGAGCAGTAGGTAACTTGTTGGTAACTTAGAACTGCATATCCCAGACACTTTTGCCCTGAGTGCCAACAATAATGTCAGATGCCCTCCCTCTTGGTTTTTTATTCATGACCTGCATGATGACAAGGGTGAATGCGTCCAATAAATCGTCATGGCGCTCTACCCCAAAACCAACAATTTGTGCGATCAAATCCTCACAACCTTTTTTGGGAAACTGAATAAGCCCTAATTTAATCAGTGGGGCGACAATATTGAGCCGAGCTCTTTTGTCAGAACCATTCACTGTCACTCCCTTGGCGGGCAACCCCTTGCTCTGCATTTGTTCAATTGCACTTTGTTGGTAGGCCACCTTCTCAACAAATAATTCAGTATTGTGCTTGCCGTCGCCGAGGCGTTTGCTGATCTCCTCAGCCTGCTGGATGGTGGTAGCAAAATCCAATCGTTTGTTTATTGGGTGGGGCAGGATGAAATATTTGAGGGCACTACTGCCGAAGCTCATTATTTGTACTGATACCATGGCCGTATAATCGGCATACTCTTTTTGGCTTATTGCCAGATCAATACCAGTGCAGAGTCGCTCAAGGCGAATCTCATGGTCAGCCTCAGAGTCGTGTAGGATTTCATGAGGTGTTGGTATTTCTTCGTAATAGTGAATGTCGCTATACGTAATTATCTGCCCTTCTTCTGGAATAATTTTCAACTCATATTCGCGATTCCAATCGATTGGGTTACCAATCTTGCGACGTTCTTTTGTAATCGCGGCATCGTCGGGAAATTTACCCGGCCAGATTGGCACGCCGTTTTCGATAATGGGATAGCGCCTGACCACGCCGTCAATTTCTTTTTCAGCGATGAGCTCCTCTAGCCGCATGAGTAAGGAATCTTCGTGTAAAAGGTTACCGAGAATAACCACTTGGGTATCTCGGTCACCGGCTGGGATGATTTCACCCATGAGCCATCGGAAGGTCTTGTTACGAGAGTCCATGGTTTTTACAGAGCCTAGATCCTCGATGTCATCACAAATGATTAGATCGGGTCGTACCTCTGCGTGGCGGATGCCACGTACACTTTGCTCCGTGGAGGCCGCCATTATCTTGGCATTAAAGCGGG
>Ga0210019_1000320_pt1 | contig 62324 bp, 65 predicted proteins | sample CryGeyCG2114_020_2_FD_183969 | JGI IMG/M metagenome (GOLD analysis project Ga0210019, IMG submission 183969) | Groundwater microbial communities from aquifer - Crystal Geyser CG11_big_fil_rev_8/21/14_0.20 (SPAdes) (version 2) | ecosystem: Environmental > Aquatic > Deep subsurface > Groundwater ...
TTGGAGTGGTGGAAATCATCATAGGTCTGTGGCTTTTGTGGGGCAAAAATATTCTTATTCCAAGTGCGTCAGCGACCGGACTCTTAATAGGAATTGTACTTTTTAATTTACCGCAGTTTGATGTCGTCTTCCGCGATCTTTCAATCGCCTTGATGTCTGGGGCGCTCACCATGGAGGAATGGCGCAAAAAGAAAGGTGTATCAATTTAAGGCCTTAACCGGTTCAGATTAGTATGTATTTAGTATTTAAATTACCTAAAAGGTGTCAGGAACCTTTTTTCGGCCTTCTTCTCTTTCTGTCAGGTAAAAGGTTCCTGACACCTTTTACCCTGGTGAACGGATATAGCGGTTTGACAAATTTTTAATTGTCGATTATAATAAGAAACATGTAAGGTTCTCGTTGAGAAGTAACTTAATGTTTCTTTCGCTCTGTTAAAAGCTAAGCGAAGTAAACGAGTGAGCGCGAAATGAGATCGGTCCGGCACTTACATGGTTAATATAATGCTGGCACAAATAAAATGGTAACAAAGCTATACGTCGGTGGAATTCCTTATTCCACGACAGAAGCAGTTCTTGGTGACTTGTTCGCTAAGGCTGGTACTGTCTCCTCTACATCAATTATCATTGATCGTATGACCGGCAGAAGCAAAGGTTTTGGATTCGTCGAGATGTCAAATGATGATGAAGCTCAAGCAGCTATCAACATGTACAATGGTCAAGACTTCGAAGGAAGAAAGTTGACTGTCAATGTTGCTCGTCCGCTAGAGCCTCGCGCTCCTCGCGACCGTCGACCGATGTAATAAAACAAAAGAGCCCCAGAGGGGGCTCTTTTGTTTTATTTATATTTCGCCGATAAGAGTTACAATATAAAAATGAAAAACATTTTTTTCCTAATATTGGGATTGATTATTATCCTAGGTTCTCTGTTTCTTTTTATTCAACGCCCGAAAAACATAGATAATTCTTTTAAAACTTTAAAGATAAATGGTCAAGAAATAATGGTGGAAATTGCCCGCACTCCAGATGCCTTGCGAAAAGGCTTGTCAGGCAGGGAAAGCCTAACTGGAGGAATGGGCATGCTTTTTGTTTACGATGATAGTGGTGTATATGGCTTCTGGATGAAAGACATGAACTTCGCGTTGGACATCGTCTGGATCGATGAAGATTTCCGAGTAATTGGCATTGAGAGGGAAGTACAGCCGGAAACTTTTCCGGAAACTTTTTATCCTCCCAAACCCGTCAAATATGTGCTGGAGCTTAATGCTGGAGAGTCGAAAAACATGGGTATTGAGACTGGTCTAGATATGATAGAATTCTAAGAATGAAGAAAATAAAAGTAGCCATAAATGGTGCAGGAAGGATCGGCAGAGCATTTTATAAACTGGCGAGGGAACGAGAAGAGATTGAAGTGATCGCCATCAATGATCTTGGCGATATTGACAACATAGCCTATCTTTTAAAATTCGATACGGTCTATGGCAAAAGTAAATTTAATATTGAAGTCAAAGAAAATAATCTTGTTATCGACGGCAAAAAAATTAAATTTATTTCTGAAAAAGACCCGTCAAATCTGCCATGGAAAGAACTTAATATTGATGTGGTCATTGAGTCTACGGGATTCTTTACAAATTATCACGGGGCCAAAGCCCATATTGATGCCGGAGCAAAGAGGGTGGTGGTAACGGCGCCGATGAAAGACGAACCGACAGATATAGCAGGGGCCACGGTGCTTATGGGAGTGAACGAAGAAAAATTATCTACATGTCTTGTTACTTCCAATGCTTCCTGTACTACAAACGCAGGCAGTCCCTTGATCGCCATACTTGATGAAACTCTCGGCATTGAAAAAGCATTATTGAACACGACGCATGGCTACACCGCATCACAATCACTTGTTGATGGACCATCAAAAAAGAGTTTCAGAGAAGGGCGGGCGGCTGCGCAGAATATCGTACCGTCTTCTACGGGAGCGGCTATCGCGGTAACCAAAGCGTTCACAAAATTAGAGGGACTTTTTGACGGCATATCTATGAGAGTGCCCGTGCCGGCCGGTTCAATCGTCGATGTCACCTTTATTTCTAAAAAAAATACTACCGCCGAAGAAGTGAACGGTATTTTAAAAGAAGCCGCCAAGAATAAGAGATGGGCAGGAATTTTTACCGTCACAGAAGAAGAACTTGTTTCTTCTGACATTCTTGGCAGTACTTACGGTTCGATTGCCGATCTTAGCTTTACTCGCGTGGTAGGAGGCAATTTAGTGAAAGTGCTTGCTTGGTACGATAATGAGGTCGGGTATTGCCACACTCTCTTAAATCATGTTATTAAGTTTGGTGCGCATATTAAATAGTACGATGAAAATATTTGTAGGCGCCGACCATGCCGGATTCAAACTGAAAGAAAGACTCGTACCTTTTTTAAAAAAACTCGGCCATGAAGTTAAAGATATGGGCGCTTTTGAGTACAACGAAAATGATGATTATCCGGATTTCATGTTGCCGATAGCGAATGAAGTCAGTCAAAACCCGAAAGAGGTAAGAGCGATACTCGTCGGCGGTTCTGGGCAGGGAGAAGCTATGGTCGCGAACAGGTTTAAAAATGTACGAGCAACCGTTTGGTACGGAGGCAATGAAGAAATTTTAAAATTATCGCGCGAACATAATGATGCCAACATACTTTCGATCGGGGCCAGATTTGTCGAAGTGGAGAACGCTTTGAAAAATGTGGAAGTGTGGCTCGATATTCCTTTTACCAACCAAGAAAGACACGAGAGGCGCATTAAAAAAATCGATAATCAATGAAGGAAATAATTCCCGCCATACTGCCGGAAACTGTTACGGACCTTGAGAAAAAAATTTCCGTCTTGCCGGAAGAAGTTTCTTTCTTTCACATGGATGTGCTCGAGGAAGATATCTGGGCAGATATTGAATTGGATTTCGAGGCGCATTTAATGGTTCTAAAACCGGGAGAGATCGCACGACGCTGGGCGGATAGGGGAGCCAAAAGGATCATCGTCCACAAACTCGAAGCGGAGATTAAAAATTTGAGGGGTAAAGTGGAAATCGGTTTGGCGGTGGAACTCCAAACGCCGCTTGAGGATGTCTTTCCTCTTGTTCCAGAAGTTGATTTCATCCACCTCATGTCCATTGGAGAGATCGGTGCCCAAGGGCGTCCGCTTGACGAGCAAATCTTTGATAGAATAAAGAAGGTAAGGGAATATTTTCCGCAAATAACAGTAAGCGTGGACGGGGGAATAAAACTTGCCAACTACCATGCACTCGAAAACTCCGGTGCAGACAGATTGATTATTGGTTCAGGGTTTAAAGAATTATGGAACTCACTGACGAAAAAATAAACGAACTAAAGAAAAAAGCGAATGATATTCGCATTTCACTGATAGAATCGCTCATAGCGGCCGGTTCGGGACACACTGCTGGCCCCTTGGACATGGCCGATATATTTACCGTATTGTTTTTTCATACCCTTAACCATAATCCGAAAAAACCAGCATGGCCAGAGCGAGACAGGGTAGTGCTTTCAAACGGACATATCTGTCCAGTTCTCTATTCGACCATGGCGCATGCCGGCTATTTTCCGGTCAAAGAGCTTAAGACCCTGCGAAAATTCGGCTCACGCCTACAAGGGCATCCTCACCGTGATTTCTTGCCGATGCTTGAGACCAGTTCTGGTCCGCTCGGCTCCGGTCTTTCCCAGGCAGTAGGCATGGCGCTCGCTCTCAAGATCGATCACAGTTTTACATCGAACCGCCGCATATACGCGCTTCTGTCTGACGGCGAGCTTGAGGCCGGCCAGACATGGGAAGCGGCCATGCTTGCCGGCAAAGAAAAGCTACAAAATCTTGTAGCGGTGATAGACAGAAATAATATCCAGATAGAAGGTTATACGGAAAATGTCATGCCCTTGGAATCCCTTTCAGATAAGTGGCGAGCATGGAATTGGCATGTCATTGAAATAGATGGTCACAATATCGAAGAGATCGCAGATTCTTTCGAGACAGCCAAAGCCGTATTTGAGAAGCCTACAGTCATTATCGCCCATACTATAGCCGGAAAAGGCATTCCAGAATTTGAGCGCGATTACCGCTGGCACGGCAATCCGCCCGGCAAGGGGCCTACGGATAAAGTGCCAGCCGACAAGCAAGCCAAAGTGGCCCTGGCCGAACTGCGCACCCTCGGAGGTAAAATAGAAAGCGAACACCAATAGTTCGACTACGCTGGTTCGATGAAACTCACCATAAATCACTATAAATAATAAATAATGCTTAATCCCGATTTAAAACTTAATACGAAAATGTTTGATGAAAAAGTTGAACAAGTGCCGATTCGACAGGGATTTGGTGAAGGACTTTTAGCCGCGGGAGAAAAAAATTTACAGGTAGTGGGCGTATGCGCTGACCTAACCGAGTCAACTAAAATGAATCTTTTTAGCGAAAAGTTTCCGAATCGATTCATTCAGGTGGGAGTAGCGGAACAAAACATGGCTTCCGTGGCATCAGGGCTTGCGGCTATGGGTAAAATTCCTTTTATCAGTTCTTACGCCATGTTTTCTCCGGGCAGAAATTGGGAGCAGATCCGCACGACTATTTGTTACAACAATCAGCCGGTCAAAATCGTCGGTTCGCACGCAGGTGTTTCTGTTGGGCCAGACGGCGGGACGCATCAAGCTATAGAAGATATTGCCATTACCAGAGTCATTCCGCGCCTGATGGTCATTTCTCCGTGCGACTCTATAGAAGCTAAAAAAGCGACTATGTTAAGCACAGACACGGGCACGCCGGTTTACTTGCGCCTTGCACGCGATAAAACTCCCATCATGACGACAGAAGATACGCCCTTTGAAATAGGGAAAGTACAAATTTTTTGGCATCCGTCGGAAGGCAGAACGAAACCTGAAGTAGGTATCATTGCTACCGGCGCCCTCCTTCACAAAGCGCTCTTGGCCGCGAAAGATCTGGAAGAGAAGGGGATTGAAGTGGAAGTGATGAATCTTCACACTATCAAGCCCTTGGATGAGAAGGCAATAATAGATTTGGCAAAAAGAACAGGCAAAATAGTTACAGTAGAAGAACATCAGATCAGGGGCGGCATGGGTTCCGCTGTAGCTGAATGTTTGGCCAAAAACTTCCCGGTACCGATGGAGTTTATTGGCGTTGACGACGATTTCGGCCAATCAGGTACGCAGGACGAGCTTATTGAGCACTATGGCATGGGCACCAAAAGCATTATAAAAGCAGTCAATAAAATCTTAAAACGATAGTCAAGGTTCAACCTTGCCATTTTGTTCCGCTAGTTCTATCCAGTCCTGTAAGAATGATCTGAAATCTTTAGGAGTTTGAAAATATTCTGGAAAGGCTGTTTTGTTTAGGATATTTCCTTCAGGATTTCTTAAATTCTCATCAGCATAGTCCAAATAACTGGAGAATTGATAAGATTGTAAATGATTCTCAACTTTTACTTTATTTCTAATTACATGATTCTTCCACCGATTATCAATGATGCCAATTGGATTGAGGTGAATGTAAGAAAATATGTATTTTAAATAGTTGTCCGTATTTAAATATTCGGCCCGAAACCGACCTTGAAATAAAGACCCGTTTCTCTCGTAACGCTTATTAAAATACATAGTATACGCTGTAGAAATCTTTTGCATGAAAATACTGATTCCCCCCTCAATACGTTCACGAAGAAGAATGTGAAAATGATTAGGCATCAGACAATAGGCACCAATATCAACCAGTAATTCCCCGCGTGGAAGAGTCAGTAGATCATTCAATGAGATATTTGAATGATTACTTCTGTGTATAACAGATTGACTATTACACAGATAAAGAAGGGATAGAAAGCGAATGTAATCCGTATCATCAAGAAATATTAACCGCTTTTCAGTGCCACGATTGTAGATGTGATAAAACTCTCCAACTGCAAAGAAATTAATTTGCCGTGCCATTGTTCTAATCTTACTACTTCTATGTCAAGGTTCAACCTTGACATTAAATAACCTTGAAATTACACGATAATCCTCACGAAATCTTTTTGATTTTGAAATCGGCGGGAGCGTCTTTGAGATATTCTTCGATTTTTTCTCGCGAAAGAAGACCTTTCTGTGCGCCGATATATTGAACAACTGACATGGAATTCACCGCGCCCCAAGAAAGAGCGGTTGTCAAATCATTCCCAAGGGCGAGAGAGGCCACTGTAGTGGAAGAGAAGGCGTCACCGGCTCCGGTGCGCTCATAAGGAGGCTTGGGATCGGGATAAGGGGCCTGCAACCAGAAATCTTCTCCGTCAAATGCATAAGCACCTTTTGGACCGTCCGTGATGACAACTGTTTCCGGTCCGAGAGCATGAACACGCTTGAGAAGTTCTTTTATTTCTAATCCATTTGTACCAAGTATTCTGCCGGCCTCGTCGACATTGCAAAAGAAAATCTTTGCAGAAGCGTAAATATCTTTCAATCTTTCAAAGCCAATCTTTATTTGAAAAGTGCCGGGCTGAAAGGCGAGCAAGACTTGAGGATGTTTTTTAACATATTCAACTACAAAATCGTGGTACTCCAAAGTATCGCCGCCGAGAGAAGTGAGATACAGCCATTTTGGTTCGCCTATGTCCGGAAAGGTTCTGTCATATTCATGGTGTTTGACTAAAATGGTGCGGTCGTCTTCATACCAAAGCACAAAATGATAGTTTGTTTCCTTGCCTTGGTGGGTTTTCATAAAGACCGTATCTACCTTGTCTTTTTCCAGAGTTTCCAGGCATTCTTTGCCATTTTGATCGTCCCCCAGATTGGATACGAGAGCGGAAGATAAACCGAGGCGGGAAGCGGCGACAGAGGCATTGGCGCAATTACCGACTGCGCGAACAACCGTGACCAACTCGTAGGGAATCTTGTCACCAAAAGCCATGCTAATAGTGCAATCTTCATGGTCTATTTTACAGTTTACTCTGGCATCATGGAGTTTTATAAAAGCATCGGTGACAATATCTCCCACAGCGACAAAATTATGCATAAAGAAATTGTATCATGATATAATCATAAAAATGAAGAATTTGAGAGAATATCTGTTATGGGCGGAAGAAAACAAGATTGCTCTGGGGCATTTCAATATATCAGATTCCGGAGGATTCAGGGCGATCGTTGAAGCGGCTAAAGAACTCGGAGTACCAGCCATTATCGGAGTTTCGGAAGGAGAGAGAGATTTTTTAGGCCTTAATGAAGCAATCTCTTTGGTCAAAACGGCGAGAAATAGCGGTTTTCCAATTTTTATTAACGCCGATCACACATATTCTTTGGAAAAAGCAAAAATTGCCGTAGATAGGGGCGTAGACGCGGTGATCATAGACTCTGCAGACCAGTCATTCGAAGAAAATATTAAAAGAGCTAAAAATCTTGTCGAATACACCAGAAGAAAAAATCCCGATATATTGGTCGAAGCTGAACTTGGTTTCATCGGCAAATCTTCCAATGTGCTTGAAACTTTACCGGATGGAGTGTCAGTAGAGACCCAGACTGATCCCACAGAGGCCGCCGAGTTTGTTAAACAAACTAATATTGACCTGCTCGCCCCATCAGTCGGCAATATTCATGGTATGGTCAAAACAGGCAATCCCAAGCTCAATATAGAGCGGATAAGATTAGTCAAAAAGGCCACGGGAATACCCTTGGTTCTTCATGGTGGTTCCGGCATATCAGACGATGAGTTTCTTAGAGCAATTGATGCGGGTATAAGTATTATCCATATAAACACGGAGCTTAGGATCGCGTATAAAGCCGGCATAGAAGAAGGACTAAAATCAAATGAGATCGCTCCTTATAAATTTTTAGCCAAGGGCGTTGAGGAAATGAAAAAAGTTGTAAAGAATAGACTAAAATTATTTAACAAACTCTAAGATGTTGCAATTCTCGTCTATTATGAAAGAAGAGATTAAAAAAATTTTCAAAGGAGAGGTTGCCGACGATGATCAAACCCTTAAACAATATTCCAAAGACGCCTCACTTTTTGAGGTCAAACCGGGACTGGTGGTATTCCCCAAAGATTCCGAAGATTTAAAAAATCTCGTCAAATGGACAAGCGACAACCCTGACCACTCGATTACCGTAAGAGCGGCCGGTTCGGACATGACCGGTGGACCTTTAAATGAGTCGACTATAGCCGATGTCACGAGACACATGAACCACATCGGAGAATGTCTAGACGAGACTTGCGTAGTGGAGCCAGGAGCTTTCTATAGAGACTTCGAAAAAAAGAGTTTGGAAAAAGGCTTGATATTACCTTGTTTCCCAGCCTCTAAAAATCTCTGCGCCCTCGGAGGGATGTTTGGCAACAACTGCGGGGGCGAGAAAAGCTTGCGCTACGGCAAAATGGAGAACTTTATATTGGAGACAAAAGTAATCTTTGCTGATGGCAATGAATACAAGGTCAAGCCACTCACCAAACAAGAGCTGGAAAACAAAATAGCGCAAAAAGATTTTGAGGGAAATTTATATAAAAAAATATTTAATTTGATAAAAGAAAACAAAGAAATCATAGAGCAATCGAAACCAAGAGTGTCAAAAAATTCTGCCGGATATTATCTCTGGAATGTCCTAAGCTCGGCTTTGGACATATTTGACTTAAATAAACTCCTAGTCGGCTCGCAAGGAACCTTGGGTATTGTAACGGAAATGAAGCTTAGACTCATACAGGACAAGAAACATCACGATATGGTGGCACTTTTTTTTCAGTCTTGGGACGAGCTTCCAGAAGTAGTCAACGCTATCCTGCCTTACGGACCAGAAAGCCTCGAGACATTTGATGAAGAAACTCTCAAACTGGGCATTCGTTTTATGCCCGAAATAGCCAGACGGACTCATTCCAGCTTGATAGCCTTTGCCGTCAAATTCATACCAGAGGCGTTCATAAGTTTAAGAATGCTTGGTCTGCCCAAATTGGTAGTTCTGGTCGAAATTACGGAAGATACGGAAAAAGAAGTGAAAGAAAAAGTAAAAAAAGTTGCTGAAGCAATAAAACCTTTTAACATTTGGTCACGAGTGGTAGAAAAAGATTCTGATGAAGAGAAATTCTGGGTTATGCGCAGAGAATCTTTTAGTCTGCTACGCAAGAGCATTAAAAACAAAAGAACCGCTCCATTTGTCGAAGACTTCTGCATCCCGACCGAGACCATACCCGAGTTCCTGCCTAAGGCGCTCAAAATACTTAATGACGCCGATATAGCCACGAATATTGCCGGCCACGCGGGCAACGGCAATTTCCACATCATCCCGTTAATGGATTTAAGGCAGGAAAGCGAGCGGGCTAAAATCGCCACAGTCGCCGATAAATTTTACGATCTTGTGGCGGAATATAAAGGTACAACTACTGGAGAACATAATGACGGCATCATCCGTACGCCTTATTTGAATAAAATATATACTTTGGAAATGCTTGAACTTCTTAAGAAGACTAAGGAAATTTTTGACCCTCAAAACATATTCAATCCCGGTAAAAAGGTACCTTCGACATTTCCGGGACAAAATGGGGGAACTATAAAGTATCTTGAATCTCACATCGCAATCGAGTAGACCCCCACGCCTACTTCCAACATGGTTTAGGATGAATTTATCGATAGGACTGGAAAAAAAGTAGGTATGGGGGTAGAATGGGTGGCATGCTTACCCTGAAGGCAGAAATGCGGAGTAAAACCGATAAACTAGAAAAAATTAGAAAAGTTGGGCAAATACCGGCAGTCTTTTATGGTAGAAAAGAAGCATCTACCCCTATTTCCATACCTAAAATTGATTTCTTGAAGGTATGGAAAGAAGCGGGAGAATCAAGCATAGTCACTTTAGAGACACCGGAAGGTGTCAAAGAAAGCCTTATTCAAGATATAGACATAGATCCCATGACAGGCGTGCCTCGGCATGCGGATTTCTATGTCTTTGAAGAGGGCCACAAATTAGAAGTAGATTTAACTATTGAATTCGTCGGAATTTCTCCAGCAGTCAAAGATTTAGGCGGTATGCTAGTAAAAGTCCTTCACGAACTAAAAATCAAGGCCATGCCTAAAGATATGCCTCACAATATCAAGGTAGATATTAGCTCCCTCACAAATTTCGATGATCATATCCTTGCTCAAGATATCAAATTGCCAGTCGGCGTAGAACTTGAAGAAAATCCAGAAGAAGTAGTTGTACTGATATCCGCTCCTCGCGAAGAAAAAGAAGAAGAGACAGCGCCGGTTGATTTCTCAACTATAGAAGTTGAAAAGAAGGGCAAGGAAGAAACTACAGAACCTAATGAAAGCGAAGACAAAAAAGAAACTTCGAGCTCTTAATTCATTTAAAACAATTTCCGCCTTGATATTAGTTCTTGGCATTTTTGGCGTGCTAAATTATGGTTCGGCCTTAGCTCAACAGAACCAAAGCTCTTGCACCGACCAAATGGCCGGTAAAAGCCGGGCACAGCTCGAAGCCGAACTGGAAGCCTGTAACAATGAGATTGCCACATGGACAGCCCAACTTAACAAGACAAGACAAGATAGCGCTTCTTTTTCTCGCGATATCAGTTTGTTGACGGCTAAAATCAAAGCCGCCCAAGCAAATATCAAAGGTAAAAACATCGCTATAACCAATTTGACAAGAGACATTGCTGTCAAGCAATCACAGATTTCCGTGCTTGATGGCCGTATTGAGCGGGGTAAGAAGGCCATCGCCGATATTATTCGAAAAACAAATCATATAAATTCTTATTCGTTGGTAGAAGCGGTACTTTCCGATAAAAGACTCTCTGAATTCTTTGTTGATATTGACACTTATGCTTCCACTGAACGAGCCCTCGGCAATCTGTTTGACGAACTACGCAATGTCAGATCTTTGACTGAATCTGAAAGGATTGCTTTGAATAAAAAACGAGAGGCGGAAGCCGCAGCTAGAGCCGCTCTTGAAAAATCGAAAAAAGAGGTCGAAATTGCAAATAGTGAGAAAAAAATTCTACTCGCTGTCAGTAAAAATACCGAGAAAACATATGAACAAGTGGTCGCTGATAGACAGGCCAAAGCGTCGCAAATCAGAGCGGCCCTTTTCCCGTTGCGAGATGCCGGCGCTATTCCTTTCGGTACCGCTCTCCAGTATGCGGAAGCCGCCAGCGCCAAAACCGGCGTAAGCCCGGCCCTTATTTTGGCCATTCTCCAACAAGAATCAAACCTGGGAGCCAATGTCGGTTCTTGTGTCATCACAGATCTTTCCAGCGGACAGACTAAAGGCGTCAACACAGGCAGAATATTTTCTAACGGTATCCATCCGACACGCGATCTTCCCACCCTTCAAACGATCCTCGGTAAGCTTGGGCATGATCCTCTAAACACTCGCGTATCCTGTCCTATAATCGGGGTGGCAGGCTATGGTGGTGCCATGGGTCCGGCACAATTCATACCGTCCACATGGCAGATCATGGAAAGTAAGGTCGCCGGAGCCTTAGGAAAAGCCACCCCCGACCCCTGGAATCCGCCTGATGCCATCATGGCCATGGCCTTATTTTTGAATAACCTTATAGGAAACAGTGGAAATTTATATACTGACCAGCGTACTGCCGCCTGCCGCTATTATTCAGGTAGAACCTGCTATGGCAGTAACGGTGCCAATGTGGGATTAAGCTATGGCAACAATGTCATGGCCAAAGCGGCCACTATCCAGCGAGACATTGATTTCTTGCGGGGTGTATAATTTTCTGCTAGTATTGGCACTCAAATGAATCCCGTTAGAAGCTTCAGACTTTTAAGGGATGAAATATAAATTAACCATGGTAAATATATTAATTAGCTTATAACGGGATGAAAAAAAAGATACATCCCAAGGATTACAGACCGGTGCTTTTTATTGATAACTCCGACGGAACGGAATTTATCATTCCATCAACAGTGGCAACCGAAGAAACCGGCAAGAGTAAATTGGATAACCTGCCTGCGCAGGCAGGGAAGGAATATCCTATCTTTCGAATGGAAATATCTTCGGCCACGCACCCTTTCTATACGGGAGAAGTAAAAGTGCTTGATACCGCCGGCCGAGTGGAACGCTTCAAACAAAAACAGGCTAAGGCCAAGAAATAGGGGCTAGCTGTTAGGTGCTAGCTTTTGGATTTCCTAGCCACCTAGTCCCTAGAACCTAGAAGCTAGTCATGATTGATGTAGAAAAATATAAAAATAACCCTAAAACCGCCTATTTAGCCGAGGCCTTTTTACGCTTACCGAAAGAAGACCAAGAATCGAGGAGAATGATGCTTGAAGAGATGGAAAAAATTGTTTTAACTGAAAAAACAATTGATACCAGCGAATTTCCAAACGAAATAATTTTAGAAGTGCGCGCCGGCGCCGGTGGAGAAGAGGCAGCGCTTTTTGCCAGAGAAATGGCTCTCATGTACACACTCTATGCTGAAAAACAGAACTGGTCAGTCTCTAAACTTTACTCATCAGAAAGCACTATGGGCGGTTATAAAGAAGCAGCGCTTGAAATAAGGGGTAAAGAGGTGTACAGGAAACTGCGATTTGAGACTGGCGTGCATCGCATTCAGCGGGTACCATCAACCGAAAAAATGGGGCGGGTGCATACTTCCACCGCTTCCGTGGCCATTATGCCCGTCCTTAAGAAGACAACTCTTGATATCAAACCTTCGGATCTGGAAATTGAGTTTTCACGCTCAGGCGGTGCTGGGGGACAGAATGTGAACAAAGTTGAAACTGCGGTTAGAATCATCCATAAACCGACGGGTATCGATGTGCGCTCTACGGCCCAATCAAGCCAATTAAAAAACCGAGAAAAAGCCATGAGCATCCTCACCGCCAAACTTGAAGCCAAAAAAGAAGAGGAGGAAGCCGTCAAATATTCAGCCGATCGCAAAACTCAAATAGGGACGGCCGATCGCTCGGAAAAGATCCGCACCTATAATATTCTCCAGGATAGGGTCACCGATCACCGTATTAAAAAATCATGGCATAACATTGAAAAAATTTTTAAAGGGGAAATTGATCCAATAATCGACACCACAAACGAACTGCTCGCGCCCTCCAGTGCCCAAGCAACATAAGAGTTGTAAGGAGATTCTCTTTCTGTTAGGCCCCCACACCTACTTTAAACGCGATTTCGATTAAACATTGGAAAGACTTGAAAAAAAGTAGGTGTGGGGGTAAACTTATAAAGTTGTGGAAAAATCAGATACTACTATAAAAAAGGAGGGAAACAGCTTGATTGAGGCTCTATTTTCGGTTGGGGCTCATTTTGGTTTTGTAAAATCTCGTAGACACCCTTCGGTTAAACCGTTTATTTTTGGTTCAAAGAACAGTTTCGAAATTTTTAATCTTGAAAAAACGAGCCTAGAGCTTGAAAAGGCCGTGGTCTTTGCGGAAGAGAAGGGGCGGGAAGGAGTCTTGGGTCTCTGGGTTGGAGGCAAAAGTGAAGCAAGGGAAGCGGTCAAAAGAGCCGGTACAGAGCTTGAAATGCCGTATGTAGCTGGTCGCTGGATAGGTGGAACATTAACTAATTTTACAGAAATTAAAAAACGTATAGCGCGCCTAGAAGAACTTCTTGACCAAAGAGAAAAGGGAGAATTCAGTAAATACACAAAAAAAGAGCACCTGCTTTTAGATCGTGAGATTGATAAATTGACCATTTATTTTGGGGGCCTTTATTACCTTAAATCTCTGCCTAAATTTTTAGTGGTGATTGACCCGAAGAAGGAGCATATTGCCGTTGCTGAAGCCCGAAAAATCGGCATTCCTGTTGTGGCTTTGGCCGGTTCAGACTCAAATCTTTATGAAATCGATTACGCCATACCAGGCAATGATGCTTCAAAGCAAAACATAGCGTTTACTCTAGAAAAACTCGTAGCGGCTTATAAAAAGGGCCTTGCCGAAAAAAGAGAGAAAGATATGGCCACTAAAGAAGTTCCAGCAAAAACAGAACTAAAATAATAAAAAGATGATCACTACAGAGGAAATCAAAGCCCTGCGTGGAGAAACTGGACTCTCTATCATGGAGTGCCAAAAAGCCCTTGAAAAAGCGGAGGGAGACAAAAACAAGGCTATTGAAATACTTAGAGAAAAGGGTGTCGAGATTGCCGCTAAAAAGTCCAGTAGCCGTAACCTTGGGGCTGGCGTAGTTGTCTCTTATATCCATACCGGCGAGACAGTCGGTGTTATGCTTGAACTTCTCTGCGAAACAGATTTTGTTGCCAAAAACCCGGAATTTAAGTCTGTGGCTCGTGATATAGGCATGCATATAGCCGCAATGTCTCCTGGGGATGTATCGGAGCTCCTAGAGCAACCTTTTATAAAAGACCCCTCAAAGAAAATTAGTGACCTCATAAACAATACGGTGCAAAAATTCGGCGAACGAACAGAGATAGGGCAGTTCGTGCGTTTCTCTGTGAATTGATAAGTTTACTTTTGTAGTATACTTAATTAGTGTAAATGACATCCATAACTATCTTTACCATCTCTGGCCTAGCCATATTTATATTGGTAGCCATCAAGAGCCTAGAAGAAAAAAGGAAGCAAAACTTTTTCGCCATGGGCTTGATCTCCAAATGGGACAAACAGACAAGGCGCTTTTATCAAAGAATCATTCACCTTTATTCGGACGGCAAAGAAAGAACTGCTCTATTTTTCAAAAGGCAGATTCCAATGCATTCAAGGAATCTTTTTAATAAACTGGTTTATTTTCTGAAGGGACAGCGAGAATTTTATTTTGGCAATATCCGGGATTCAAGATTATTAAAAAAACCAGACGGAATATCTGAATTTTTCAAAAATATGTCTAAGGTCGAGAAAGGAAATGGGGAAATAAACGACACATACAGGGATAGTTTTCAAAACGAGGAAAAAAGGATAAAGTAGGGGAGTAAAGCCACCTTAGCTCAGTTGGTAGAGCGCCACTTTTGTAAAGTGGATGTCGTCAGTTCGAATCTGACAGGTGGCTCCGAACGAGATCCGCGAGAAAAAGCTTGCTTTTGCTCATGGACGAGTGAGAGCCACCTGTATATTTTATACAGGTGGCTCCAGTTTTGTAGAAAAAGATACAGAAGCACCGAGAGCGTGGGACGCGCTCCGCGTGTGCGCCATTGGCTTCATCACGAATTTTTGATAAAGTAAGTTCGAGTGAAGTCGTAAAGACACTCCAGAATCAAACCCAAAGGAATTTCGCCGTCAGAGAATTTTGCGCCGCAGGAGCTCGCACTTTTGCAGTTAAAGATGAGCAACAAAGCTGATATGCCAAATCTCAAATGTCCGAAGTGTACCGCACTTATCGGCACGCCGATGGTCTACGAAGCAGAGAGAAGGCTGGCGTTTCGACTCATTCACGGCTCGTTCGTGAAAAAGAAAAGCGATGGTGTTTATCCGCCAGCACAGCAAAACTAATCCCATGAAAAAGGAGGCGATAATTATGGCTAAGAAAAGATTAACTTTTGGTAATAAGGTCATTGAGTTCTACAAAACTCTTATCCCGCCGCACATTCCCTTGAAAGGAATAGGGGTGATTCTACCGTATGAGGATCAAGAGGTATTGGAATATACGGAAAAGTTTTTCAATAAATTTTTTCGAGATACAAGGAAGCGTGTTTTTGTGCTCGGCATTAACCCTGGGCGATTTGGTTCCGGCACCACGGGCATTCCATTCACTGATCCCGTCTCACTTGAGAATGCGTGCGGTATTGTTAATAAATTAGTGAAGCGCCGAGAAATCTCGTCTGAATTCATGTATCGGTTTATCGAACACTGGGGTGGTGCTCGTGCCTTTTATCGCGACTTTTTTCTGACAGCGATATCACCGATTGGCTTCGTTTATGATGGAAAGAATTGCAATTATTACGATGACCAAACGTTATTCCGATCAGTAAAGCCATTTATTGTCCATACATTGGAAGAGCAATTTGCTTTCGGTGCTCGAAAAAATACAGCTATCGTGCTTGGTAGTGGTAAAAATCAAAAAATATTCAACGCCCTAAATCTAGAGCATGGTTGGTTCAAAAAGGTATATGTTCTGGAACACCCGCGATTCATCATGCAGTATCGTAGAAAGAAGATGCAATATTACCTTAATAAATACCAAGATATTTTTTCCCGCGCTCTCTTATAAAAAGCTTGGTGATACTTAATTTATTATGATACACTTTGTGCCGGTACACTAGTTCATCAACAACAAAAAGGAGAGTGAGATGCAAGAACAGACTATCATCGAAACTCAATTGGAGTTTTACAGAAATGGTGGCGCGGGTTGCTTGTTCGCCGCCCACGCGGCAAGAGATCCTTCTAAATACGGGTGGAGATTCTCAATCAGCAATGTCGATACGGTCCAAATTGAGGAGTTAATACAATCAGCCATTTCTTTAGCTGATGTATCTACACAGAGCATCATCTTCCCGTCAGTTATGATGCAGGAAGATTTAAAAACTTTACTCTTGATCTTGAAAGAAACGCCATCCGTGTCTCTTGAGCAGGAGGAAGAATTTGAGGATGCAGTGTGTCTAGGCTACCGGATCAGTATTGGCGACTTGAAATCGTGGGTGACAGGGTTCGGGGGCTTTGATTTTTTTCCTAAGACGCGTCAAGCGGTCTTTACGGAAATCGTATTTCGCACAAAACCGAGGCCTGATTATGAGTGGGTAATGAAAGAGACACCGCATGGAATTATTCATCTCGCTGATATGGACATGAAAGGGATGCGGGAAAATCAGTTTAAGGCTCTTTGGTACGGCTTTTTCGACAACACCGAGAACATACTTGGACACAAACCAGACTTGAGAAGCGCGGCAAAGACAACCTTCGCTGTTCCACTGGAGTTATGGAGAGGAGTATGACGCGCATTTATCTCCGACTCTTTCGTCAGCAACTCTAACCTCGCAGTTTCATTTCAGAGATTTCTGGATGGACTGCGAGGTTTTCTTTTTTCATAAGCCCCCACCAAAAATCCGTCGCGCATTCCTCCCGATCACGGATATTTTCCTGCTGGAAAATTCCGCGACCCCGCCTCGCGCCGTCGCGCTCCGGCCTTGCGAAGCGGAAAGATATTCGCTTCTCACCCTCCTGCGCGGCGGATACAAAATGCCGAGGCAAGGCAAATCCTTTTCCTCCCGCAAAAATAGTTTCTGCTTTGCCTCGTCCGAATTGCATTTCTCCAAAGGAGAAATCCGACCTCGCTCGCCACCACCATACCAAATCAAAAAAGAGAAAACCCCCGCCAAACAAAAAAGAATGCGTGGTGGCGAGGCGAGGGCGGAGCGACGGAGCGGGAACGGAGCCGAGCACATTCCTTGTGCTCGGTGGAGTGGATGCTACGGCGTGACGGAGTCCGTCGTGGAGCGTACGATTACATTTCAAATTACCACACGCTCGGAGCGTGAGATTAGATTTAATGACAAATTTTTGCTAAAGTGAGTTCTAGCCTTGTTTGAAAGATACTCCAGAAAACGTTACTCTTCGATATTTTCCGCCGAACGGTTGCGGTGGATAAGTTCGTCGTTTCGGACGAGTTCGAAGAATTCGTATTCATTGCGCACACTTCGGCCGTAAAAATTCAGGAAATCAGAAAGTATCGGAGTTTGGCGTAATCGGTCTCCTTCATTATCAAGAAATTTCTGATATTGCTCGTAAGCGTGCGACTCAAAGAGATAATTTAAATCAAGCGCCGAGCGTTTGGAAAAAATAAAGAGAATATAGACAGTCCAAAAGTAGAAGAAAGAAAAAATGAAAGGAATAATAGTATGACGGAAAAATCTTTCACACTTCATGCGTTTAACAATCTGCGAGATGACAACTACATGCATTGTTTCATTGTCCTGCGCCAATCGGCTGAAAGTATTAAATTTTGAAAGTACCATAGCCAATCTTTCATTGGTATAAAAACTAGTCAGAATGGTATAGACACCGAGTTCCCAGGACTGATAAGGGACGCGGGCTATCACTTCGATGGCCTTGAATTTGGCGTAAGACGGCCTATCTCCGTAAATGAGTGTTCCGGATTTGACAAAAAGCCAAGCCAGGAATCGGGCCGACGGCCAGCATTCATGGTTGTCAAAAGGTGCCGCGTATTCTCTGCGCAAATTTTCGTCTTTGAGCGAGAGAGCAAGTTGTTCGTGTCTGTTTGATTCTTCTCTCATTTTTTATTATATAATGTATCTTACAGTATCATCAGTTGGCTCTTTGAACCTAGCTCGGATTATTCTTCGCCAAGACACTCAATCGGTTTGTTCAAGAGGCGTGGAAGTCGCCTCCATAAGCAGTTCCGCGCGAGCCGCCAGTTCACTTAGGACAGGCACCATTTCCTCTAAATCTTCAACAGAATGAAAGCCGTAATAAGCTTGGCCGTTTATGATCAAAACCGGCAGGTTAGACTGAACCTTGTATATAGAAACAAGAGTATCAATCGCCTCGACATCGAAGTGGTAATCGAAAGAATACACTCGCAAGTCCGGATATTTTTCTCTAAGAACAGTAAGAACCAGACCCATTCTTTCGCAATCCTCGCAGGTGTCCTTTGTCGAGTAAAAATAAAGGACAAATGTCGGCTCGATACCACACTTCTCCGTCAGGCGCTTCATTAAGAGATAATCTTTGATCTCCAGCAAAAAATAAGACCTTTTTAAATATTCAACATCGTCATTGTTAAAACCGGTCTGATTTTCCGCATAAGAAAGCTTTTTTCCCAGAGAACCCAATTCTTTGGAAAGAAACCCCAGACCGATGTCCGGGCAGGAAGTTTCTTCAAGAAGAGCAAACTGTGTTTCAGACGAGAGAATATCAAGAGACACTCGATTCTCTATGTCCCTAACATCCTCAAGTTTCTTTTGATTCAAGGCATTCGATACGAAGATAGCCGTACCAAAAATGACGGCGGTAATAAGAAAAGCGACTATGTATTTTTTTAAATCTACCATTATTTATAATGAGTCATATCGAACTATCTCCAGCTAATTTGTTTTCTAAAGACGGTACTCAATACCGCTTTCGCGAGCCAAAATGGCACAATAAAAACATAAAGCACCATATAATACAAAACATCCCGCGAAAGCTTTATTTTGCCATCAGCCATTTTAATCGCCAAGAAAAGAATGACAAGTGTCAGAAAAAGAGCGGTCAAAAAGAGAAATGAAGTGGTGCCGGTATTGATAAAAAACCAATCAAACGATGGCGCTCCAAGCGTCCAGTTAAATCCGACTGTCTGGAATTTGACAAACATATCAATAGATTTAGAAAAATGAACCCAGACCAAGCTTCCGGCCATATAGAGGGTGGAAAAGATAGAAATGGTGGCGATAGGGAGAATAAACATCCCTATATGACCGTATTTTTTATTAAAAAACATTTCGCGATAATCCATGATATTGTTCAAAAAACCGTATGTCCAGCGCACTCTCTGCTTGTAAAGAGCGCGTAACCGTACCGGCGCAATCGTGTAGACATGCGCACTATATGAGTTGACTATTTTAAAGCGATGTTTCTGCATTCGCAGAGCCATTTCCAGATCTTCCGTAAAATGGCCATGGCGATAACCGCCGAGATTTTGAAATACCTTGGCGCGAAAGATGGAAAATGGCCCCGGAGTAACATAAAGTGCGCCAATCGAAGATAGCATGCGGCGCAAAAAGATTCCCCAAGTATATTCGACCTTTTGAACAGACTGCAAGATGCTCTTAGGTTCATGAACCTTTATTGAAGGAGTAACGGCCATGGTGTTCTCATCGTCAAAAAAGGGAACGATCCTCTTCAAGGCATTTTTATTTACAAAAGAATCAGCATCAAGGCACCCCACTAAATCACTCTTAACATTTTCCAAAGCAAGGTTAAGAGCGGTATGCTTGCCACCGTTTGCTTTCGACAAGATAGTGATTTGTGGGTGATCTTTGAATCTTTCCAGTTCGTTCTGTGTGGTGTCGGTGGAACCGTCATTGACCAGGATAATAGAGAGCAAGTCATTTGGATAATCGAGGCCCAGAAGTGATTTGACCGTATTATTAACGGTTCTTTCTTCGTTAAAACAAGGCACAATGATAGTGACGGTTGGAAACTGTTTTATATTTTTACTTAAATGTTTTTCTTCGATTTTCAATTCCTCCCTAACCTCAAGATAGGTAATTAAAAGAAAAACCTCAAAAAACAAAGAGATAAATAGGGAACTATGTATGATAAGGGCTTGAAATTCGGCCATTGGGCGTAAAACAATATAACCATAGCACACAAGACAATTCCTTTAAAGTCCACTTTTCTTTAGGTTTTGATAAAACCTTTGGTATAATAATAAAAATATAGAAATGATTGAAAATATAGTGGTGAAGTCTGAAGAGGAAGAGAGGTTGCGGAAACTTCTTGAATCAAAAAATGACCCAGAATCAGAGCGTTTAAAGCGATTTTTGAATATGCATGATCTTTCCCGAACATCCGGAAATCCGATCAACGAGATGATTGAGAGGGTGATAAATCTACCAGAATTCCAAGGTTTTGATATTATAAAAACACCAGAAATAGTCTCGACTGAAATATGCTTTGATTTGTTTAATTTCCCACAAGATCATCCAGCTCGCTCAAAATCTGATACCTACTATGTAGACAAAAATAATCTTCTCCGCACCCATACCACGGTTATGTGGTATTACTACCTAAACGACAAGAAAGTCAGAGAAAAAATCCAAAAGGGAGAAACTGTCGGTTCATTTTCCTACGGCAAGGTTTATAGAAAGGATGAAATTGACCGAAGACATATGAATATTTTCCACCAAATTGACGGGTGGCTTCTTACTCCTAAAAATGAGAAGAGAATAGGGCCAGATGATCTTCAAAGCGTACTAGCATCGATTGCCGAAGCGATTTTCGGAAAAGATGTCAAATACCGCTTCAATCCAGACAAATTCCCGTACACCGATCCGTCACTGGAAATGGAAATAGAAAAGGACGGAGACTGGCTTGAGGTTCTTGGCTCAGGTGTCGTATCAGAAAGTGTGCTTAATAAGCTCGGCGTTGATTCTTCCCAATATAACGGCTGGGCATTCGGTTTCGGACTTGAGCGACTAGCCATGATTAGTATGGAATTGCCAGACATACGCCTACTTTGGTCGCAAGATGAGAGGGTGAAGAAACAACTTAAGCTTGGAAATAAATTTAAGGAAGTCTCAAAATTTCCACCTGTTGTACGCGATATATCTTTTATAGTATCAAAGAATTTTGTACCTAACGATTATTTTGACGCCATACGTGACATTGGGGGAGATTTGATTGAGCAAGTCGAACTAATTGATAAATATGAAAATGCCGATAAATTCGGTCCAACTAAATTAAGTTATACTTTCCGCATCACTTATAGAAGTCTCGAAAGAACTCTTACCAACGAAGAAGTCAACAAACTCCACGCGCAACTTGAAGAAGAAACTGAAGCGGATTTTTCTGCCGAAATAAGGCGAATATAATCAACAAAATATCTTTCTTTTTAGCTTTATTTATGCTAAAATTAAAAAATTAAATCCATATGCAGAAAGGCAAAAAGGAAAGCAATTACAGCGCGGAATCCATCACGGTTTTAGAGGGTCTTGAACCCGTGCGCAAGCGCCCCGGCATGTATATCGGGACTACCGGTCCTGACGGTCTGCACCATCTTGTGACGGAAATTTTCGATAACTCGCGCGACGAGGCCATGGGAGGTTTCGCTGATGATATCGAGATTGCTCTTTTGCCGGGTAACCGTGTGCGTGTAGCGGACAATGGGCGCGGCATTCCGGTCGATATTCATAAGCAAACAAAAGTTTCGGCGCTGGAAACCATTATGACCACTCTGCATGCCGGCGGTAAATTTGGCGGAGACGGTTACAAGATATCCGGAGGTCTCCATGGCGTCGGCGGATCGGTGGTCAACGCCCTTTCCATATATTGCAGAGCGGAAGTGCATCGAGATGGAGGCATATATGTCCAGGAATACAGCCAGGGCAAGAAGAAAAGTGCGGTTAAAAAAGTGGGCAATTCCAAGCTCCACGGCACCATCATTACTTTCCAGCCGGACCAGGCCATTTTTCCAGATACAAACTTCGTTTTTGAACGCATGGTAAATCACTTGCGCCAGCAAGCCTATCTCGTAAAAAGTCTCCGAATTTCCATATTGGATGCGAGAGATGTTCCCAAGGTGGACGATAGTGGTGTTTTTTATATTAGAGAGCTTGGATTGGATACGCCTTCCATGTCTTTTTATTTCGAAGGCGGCCTCGTATCTTTGGTACGATTCGAAAACGAACATAACAAACCGATACACAAAAATATTTTTTATGTCGAAAAGAATACTAACGGCAATGATTACGAAACGGTGGAAGTGGCTCTTCAGTATGTTGATGATATATCAGCGAGAATACTTCCTTTTGCCAACAACATTTACACCGCAGAGGGAGGCACGCATGTCACAGGCTTTAAAACGGCTTTGACCAGGAGCTTGAATTCATACGCTCGAAAAAATAGTCTTGTGAGCGAAAAAGAAGATAATTTTACTGGGGATGATGTTCTGGAAGGTTTGACTACGGTTATTTCCATTAAATTGCGTGAAATCCAATTCGAAGGACAAACAAAATCCAAACTTGGCAGCGTAGAAGCTCAAAGCATGGTAACAACAGTTTTTGGCGACGCTTTCTCTACTTTCCTGGAAGAAAATCCTGATGATGCCAAGTGCATCATTCAAAAAGTGCTCCTAGCTCTGAAGGCGCGAAAAGCGGCCAAAGCGGCCAAAGATTCCGTTTTGCGCAAGGGCGCGCTTGAGGGCATGACTTTGCCCGGTAAACTGGCGGACTGCCAATCACGCTCCGCGGAAGAATCAGAGTTGTTTATTGTTGAAGGAGATTCCGCCGGCGGCACGGCCAAACAGGGCAGGGATCGTCGTATCCAGGCCATCCTGCCGCTGCGTGGCAAGATCCTTAACATTGAGCGGTCTCGCCTTGATCGCATGCTTGCCTCCGAACAGATCAAAAATCTGGTAATCGCTTTCGGCACAGCGATAGGAGATACTTTTGATATATCAAAACTACGTTACCATAAAATTATTATGGCGACTGATGCCGATGTCGATGGAGCGCACATCCGAACTCTTTTGCTGACGCTTCTTTACAGGTTTTTCCGCCCTCTTATCGATTTAGGACATATCTACATTGCCCAACCGCCACTCTATAAGATCAAAAAAGGTAAAGAAGTTATTTATGTCTATTCGGATGATGAGCGCGACGAGAAAATGATCGTGGGCGCCGACCTTCAGCGATATAAAGGTCTTGGAGAAATGAATGCGGAAGAACTTTGGGAGACGACCATGGACCCCAAGGCAAGAATACTTAAGCAGGTCACTGTAGAAGATGCCAGAGAAGCAGACCGTATTTTCGATGTACTCATGGGCACCGATGTCCCTTCCAGAAAAAACTTCATCCAAAGTAACGCCAAGAAGGCTGTTTTGGATATTTAAACCGATAAAAAATAATAATTTCCACCTTATCCGGCTTTAAAGACCGGATATTTTATTGGGGAAAACATGGGGATAAAAAGTGGATAATTTAAGTAGTATTGTGGGTAACAGTAGGGTAGAATGTCACCTAAGTGGGATGAAGTGGAATATGGTTCGACAAGCTCACCACAAGGAAAAAAAATTATGTTCATCGGCGAGTATACACACACCACGGACGAGAAGAAGCGTATTTCTCTTCCGGCTAAATTCCGCCAGGAGCTTGGTAAGAAAGTTGTGGTAACTCGCGGACTGGATAACTGTTTGTTCCTCTACCCACACAAAACATGGCTCGCTATTTCTAAAGAGACTGCCCAGATGGGGCACATACAACGCGATCCGCGTTATACCAGATTTCTTTTCAGCGGCGCTTCGGAGATCGAGATTGATTCGTCCGGCAGAATCTTGATCCCAGAATTCTTGCGGGAATTCGCCGAGCTGAAAAATCCCGTGGTCTTTACCGGCGTACATGATCGGATTGAGATTTGGAACGATAAGCGTTGGGCCGACTATCGTAAAAAACTGGAATCCGAATCAGAATCTATGGTGGAGAAATTTGGTTCTTTGGGAATCAAATGACCCTGCACATCCCTGTTCTTTTACACGAAAGTATTGAGGCTCTCCTGCCGGCACTAGAAAGCAAGAAAGATATCAGTTCAAAAAAGGTATTTCTTGACGGTACGCTTGGGGGCGGGGGTCATGCCCGAGAAGTGTTGCGGCGCTTCCCGACAGTGAGAATAATCGGTTTAGACAAAGACCCCGAAGCTGTTAAAGGAGCGGCAGAAATAAAGATCGAAGCACAAAATGAAAATTTCTCAAATCTTGATAGGGTTCTCGAGGAATTAAGCATACCGTCTGTTGATGCCATTCTTCTTGATTTAGGTATTTCTTCTGACCAGCTTGAAAGCTCCAGCAAGGGATTTTCTTTTCTTAGAAATGAACCTTTGGATATGCGCATGACCGGAGAGGGAATTAAAGCCACCGACATTTTAAACTTTTGGGATGAGGGCGCCATTGAACTTATCCTCCGCGGTTTCGGTGAAGAAAAATTCTCAAAGAAAATTGCGAAAGAAATTATAGAGACGAGAAAGACAAGACTTTTCCGGACGACATTTGACCTTGTAGACACGATACTCTCCGTAAAACCAAGAAGTTGGCGCGACAAAATACACCCCGCCACAAAAACTTTCCAAGCTCTCCGCATAGCAGTAAACGAGGAACTGACAAATCTGGAAAAGGGACTGGAAAAAGGTTTTCGCTGTCTAAAACCGGGCGGCCGCCTCGCGGTGATATCATTCCACAGCCTCGAAGATCGTATAGTAAAGAATTTTTTCAGAGAAAGAATTAAAGAAAATAGGGCCTTGCAAGTAACTAAAAAGCCCATAACACCACAGGTGAATGAGGTTGGAATGAACCCGCGCTCACGAAGCGCCAAGTTACGAGTTATAGAAAAAAACAATGAATAAAATAAAAATAATTTCATACGACAAGCGAATACTCCTATTTTGGAGTTTAGTAGCTGTTTCAATTTTTTCTCTTTTTATCTATATTTATGCCATAAATGCCACCGCCAGAAACATTGCCGTTAGGCAAGACTTGGAAAAAAAGATCGTGGCTATATCAGCGAACCTTAATTCGCTAGAGTTCTCCTACATCGAACTCAGAAACAATGTCACGATTGAACTCGCCCGTCAGCACGGTTTTACAGAAGCTAAATCTCCGCTCTATGTTTCCCGTACCAACCCTTCTTCTCTATCACTCAATACTAGCCGATAATTGTTATGCTGGGGCACCACAACAGGCTGCGTCTTCTTTCTCTTTTTGTGGTACTTTTTGCCCTGTTTCTCACGAGCAGACTCTATTTCATACAGATAGTATCCGGCGAAAACTTTGAAGCACAGGCCGGAAATCAATATTTATTAACCGGCGACAATTATTTTGACAGGGGCTCTATTTTTTTTACCACTAAGGACAGGGTGCTCGTACCCGCCGCCAATATCAAAACCGGTTTTCTCATTCACATTAATCCCAATATCCTAAATCAACACACCGACCTGGATGAAGTACACAAAAGCATTAATTCGATCGTTACCATCGACAAAAAAGATTTTTTGGCAAAAGCAAAGAAAAAAGACGACCCATATGAAGAACTTGCCAAACACCTGAACAAAGAAGGTGCGGAAAAGATTCAGGCGCTTAAAATACCGGGCGTTTCCATTGCTAAACAAAGATGGCGACTTTATCCAGGGGAAAGCATGGCCGCACATACAGTGGGTCTTATAGGATACAGAGGAAACGATCTTGCTGGCCGTTACGGTCTTGAACGATTTTATGACAATGTGCTCAAAAGAAGCGGAGAAAGCGTTTATGTCAATTTTTTTGCCGAAATATTTTCAAACTTTAAAAAAGCCGTGAGCGAAGATGAAAATTTTGAAGGAGATATTATCACTACCATTGAACCGTCTGTCGAAGCGTTTCTCGAGAGCGAGATAGAGAAGGTCGGAGAGAGATATAGTTCTGATTTTACCGGCGGTATTGTTATCAATCCAAAAACTGGAGCGATTTATGCCATGGCTCTTACTCCTACCTTTGATCCTAATGCTCCGCAAAGAGAAAGTGGTTCTCTTATTTTCACCAATAAATTGGTTGAAGACCGATACGAAATGGGCTCTATCGTAAAAGCCCTGACTTTGGCAGTAGGCCTCGAATCAAATGCCATCACGGCAAAAACCACTTTCAATGATCCGGGCTGTATGACCATTAATACCAGGTCTTTCTGCAATTATGACAAAAAATCTCACGGTTCAAATGTGTCCATGCAGACCGTACTAAATAAGTCTCTCAACATGGGAGCGGCCTTTGTAGCATTACGCATGGGGGGTGCCAATTTCAGCAAGGCACTGCTTGCTTTCGGCCTTGAGAGCAAAACAGGAATTGATCTGCCAAATGAAGGCAAATCGCTTGTTTCAAATCTTAAGACCAACCGTGACTTAGAACCGGCCCAAGCTTCTTTCGGCCAGGGCATCGCCCTTACTCCCATCAGTACGGTCCGCGCACTATCGGCACTAGCCAACGGCGGCACTCTTATCACTCCTCATCTAGTCAAAGAAATCAGATATAAACTTGGAGCCACCAAAAAGATCATCCAGCCCGCGGAGGAAGAAAGGGAACGGGCCATAACGCCCGAAACTTCAGCCGAAATTTCACGCATGCTGACAGAAGTTGTGGATCGTTCACTTCGAGATGGGCAAGTTCGATTGGATAATTATAGTATCGCGGCCAAAACCGGCACAGCTCAAATCGCTAGGTCCGGTGGGGGAGGATATTATGACGACCAATATCTTCATTCATTCTTCGGTTATTTCCCATCATATGAACCGAAGTTTCTAGTTTTTCTCTACACTTACAATCCCAAAAATGTTCAATACGCGTCAGAAACACTGACCGAGAGCTTTATGAATATCACCAAGTTTCTTATAAATTATTATGACATCGCGCCGGATAGGGAAGCGCCTCCGGCATCTCGTTCTGCGATGAATTTATGAGAACTGGGGGAACGCGAGTACACTATCGATTCTTACAGGATTTATGAATAAAATGTATGCTTCGCATACATATCTACGTGAGCCACAATAATTTGCTCGCCGACGCTCGCAAATTTTCCCTTCTTACAGAAGCTGTACACTTTTCGCATTTTGAAAATGCTCAAAGTCTTGCGAAGCGAAAAGATATTCGCTTCTCACCCCGGACTCAGCTGTTTTTCTTGCTAGAAAAATATGCTTCCGTCTTCATAAATCGCCCGCAGACAAAGCAGTTTGTCTGCTTTCTGCGATTTATGACCCTACGGAGAATCGAACTCCGCTTCCAGCCTTGAGAAGGCTGTGTCCTAGCCGATAGACGATAGGGCCGTTAAAGAAGAATAACGGATAATAAGGGTGTAATCAAGAATCTTGAGTTATCCACAGTAGACGAATTATAGACTTGCGCAAAAAATAATGATGATGTAGTATATAAATGTGAGTTGAGGATACAGAGTTAGCGAAGTCTGCATTATCGCAGACTCCCACAAAACACTCCACCTTTACCACATTGTTCTTTCCGTCATTATAGCCCAGCTATAATGACAACAGTTTCTGGGTCAGATAATCTGACCCGCCCCCTCAAAAAGCTCTCCCTCGGGATGAGCTTTTTTATATATAATTATAGAAATGTCATTCAAAGAAAATATTTACGCTGTGGTAAAAAAGATACCAAAAAGCAAAGTTCTGACATATAAAGAATTGGCCACGAGAGTAGAGAAGCCGAAAGCCTTTCGAGCCATCGGTAATATTTAAAATAAAAACAAAGATCCTCAAGTACCATGCCATAGAGTCATTCGTTCAGATGGAAAAATTGGTGGATACAGAGATGGTATGATTTCTAAAATTCAAATTCTTAAAAAAGAAGGGTACATAAAATAAAGAGGGCAGACGCGTGTGCATTTGCCCTCAAAAAACTAATTTTTTTCCTTAAGCTCGGCCTCCTTTCGCTGTTTCTTTAGCTCCTCGAGCCAAGCTTCTTGCCGGTCTTCGGCTTCTGCTCCTGCCGCTCGCGAGCGCGCATCATACACTGGCTTACTGTTCTTAAACAGCTTAGACTTATTTTGATTATATTTCATTACTCGCCCTCCTTTCTATTTCAATTATATTATAAAATGATAATAATGTCAATGTACTTTTGAAAGCAAAAAAATATTTAATCAACTGAATAGAGAGTCTATTATTTCCTTGACCATTGAACCGTCCGCCTGACCATTAAGGTCTTTCATGATTATTCCCATGAATTGGCCTTTTTTAGATTTGTCCATATTGAGCTCCACTTGTTTCTTTTTTATAAAAACGACTACTTCCTCTTGAGACATTTGAGTCGGAAGATAGGTTCCGAGAATAGCAAGTTCAGATTTTTCGACTTCGGCCAATTCAGGGCGTCCGCCTTTTTCAAACTGCTCTATGGAATCTTTTCTTTGTTTGACCGCTCTGGAAATGACCACGAGGGCCTCTTCATCGGAGAGTGCCTCATCAGGCTTGCGCTTTTTGCTGACCGCTTCGTTCGTGAAAGCCGACAAAAGCCCGCGAATAACATTCAGACGCAGGGTATCCTTCGCCTTCAGAGCCTCTATCATCTGTTTTTTAATATCTTGGTGTAGCGACATATATCTATTATAATACCTCTATGAGCAATCTTATTCTAGTGGCCATCATTATTCTCGTTATCGCTAATGCCGTCACTCTTTTTATTTTTGCCAGAAAATTCGGCGACAAGAAAGACGAAAAAGGAGAAGAGGGTATGAGGCTTCTTTTAACCCAGATCAATGAATTCTCCCGCACCGTAGATCAAAAAATGGCCGAGACAAACAAGATGATGAATGAATCGATGCGCACTCAATTCGGCGAATCGGCTAAACTTGTCCGCGAAGTAACAACAAGCTTGACCAAACTGGATGAGACAAACAAGCAAGTAATCTCTTTCGCCGACCAGCTTCAATCCCTGCAAGATATTTTGAAAAATCCCAAGCAACGCGGCATTCTTGGCGAATATTACCTCGAAACATTACTGAAAAATGTACTGCCCCCGGGCTCGTATCAAATGCAATATGCATTTCCGGATGGCAATATTGTCGATGCCGCAGTTTTTGTAAAGGATAAGATTATTCCCATAGACTCAAAATTTTCATTAGAAAATTACAACCGGATCATTGAAGAAAAAAATGATGTGGAAAAAGAAAAGCTTGAAAAAGCGTTTGTAGCCGACCTGAAAAACCGCATTGCCGAAACTGCCAAATATATAAATCCAAGTCATGGTACGATGGATTTTGCTTTTATGTTCATTCCCCATGAAGCCATTTACTACGATCTCATTATTAATAAAATAGGGGCCCTTAAAGAAGATTCCGAGACTCTTATACAGAGGGCGGCCTCCAAATATCATGTTCTGATAGTCTCTCCAACCTCATTTCTCGCTTATCTGCAAACAGTCCTACAGGGTCTGAATGCTCTTCATATCGAGGAAAAAGCGGTAGAAATCATTAAAAGGGTAGACGAACTCGGACGACACCTTAAGACTTATGAAGAATATTACAACAAGCTCGGAAGCGCCCTTTCGACCACGGTCAACCACTACAACACGGGATACAAAGAACTGGGAAAAGTGGACAAGGATGTGCTTCGGATCACCGGCACGGGGGCAGGTTTTGAACCGTTGACTTTGGATAAACCAAGAGTAGAATAGGTAATCTATGGATAAAACTAAAGCCAAATCAGAAAATGTCTACGCCGTATTTGCCACAGGAGGCAAGCAATACAGGGTAACGGCCGGCGACAAGGTCAAGATCGAGAAACTAGGCCCTTCGACAGGCATAGATCAAGCGAACTATAAGGAGGGAGACCAGCTCACTTTCGACAAGGTCCTTTTGGTAGACGATGGAGCAAGTGAGGCCACCATAGGCACACCTTTCATAAAGGGCGCCGAGATAAAAGCCACTTTAAATAAAATCGCGAGACACAAGACTATTGATGTCATTAAATACAAACAGAAGTCGCGTTACTTCAAGAAACACGGGCATCGTCAGCCATACTTCGAAATTAAAATAGATTCTATAAAATAATTTCTGCGAGATTTAGAATGCAGGAATTTTATTTAGTGCGATGTAAAAAGGCATTTTTGAGAGTTTCCGGATCAGCATATTCAAGTTCAGCCCCAGTAGAAAGACCCCGACCGAGTGTTGAGAATGTCAAGGTTGAACCTTGATATTGCTGTTTGATAAATTCGGCGGTATTTTCGCCGTCGATATTGGCATTCATACCCAAAATGATTTCCTTGATATTTTTATTTTTCTTGATTTTTGATTCGAGCTCTTTGAGTCTTATTCTCTTTTCCGGCTCTTTTTCCAGAATTGGTACCACACCGCCTAAAATAAAATAATATCCCTTATATTCGCCACTTCTCTCCACGGCTTCAAAATCAATATCCCTAGGCACGATCATAAGCATTGAGCCATCTCTGGTCTCGTCTGTGCAGACCGAACATAAAGATGCCTTCGGCGCACCTCTATTTTGGTCAGGAAAGAATCTCATACACTCCGCACATTGGATAATTTCTTTCTTTAAACTCTCTATGGCTCTCGTCAACTCGCTCGTATAACCACCATTTCTAGAAAGAAGAAAGTACACGAAGCGCTTGGCTTGCCTCGGGCCAATACCCGGAAAACGTGCAAATATTTCTGAAAGTTTATCTATAGAATTCATCCCGTTAGAAATTTTTAAAATCTTCCTCAGCCTTGCCGTAATTAGAGTAATCTATCTCGACAAATGTATTAAATCTTGTGTGGTAATCAAGCGTAGCGGTGCCAAGAGGGCCGTTTCTGTGCTTGGCAATGATAAGTTCTTTTCTCTGAATCTCTTTCATTTTGCCGCTCTCGTCGCGAATATCATCCTCGCTGGAATGAATGAACATCACTAGATCGGCGTCCTGTTCTATCGAGCCGGAATCTCGAAGATCGGAGAGTTTTGGTTTGCCCCCGCGCGTCTCTACGGCGCGAGAAAGCTGAGAAAGTGCTACAACCGGTATACTCAATTCGCGGGCGAGATGCTTGAGCGAGCGGGAAATTTCCGTCACTTGCTGAACCATGGAATCATTGGTTCGCGCAGTTGAAGGCGCCATAAGCTGGAGATAATCCACAATAAGCAACTTAAGCCCTTTTTCAATTTTTAATTTTCGGGCCGCCGAACGCATTTTCATGATGGTATTGCCCGGCTGATCATCAATATATATTGGTGTACGAGAAAGTTCATCAAGGGCATCACGAACATTTTTAAAAACGTCATCGCGCCAAGAGCCTGTCTGGGTGCGCACACCCTTTCTGATGACCGAGGAATCAGTGCGTGATTGGGCGGCCACAATTCGGTCAACAAGCTGGTCTGCCGACATTTCGAGAGAAAAGATACCTACAGGCGTTTGATGAAGACTTGCAGTGCGCCTGGCAATATCGAGAGCAAGCGCCGTCTTGCCGACTGACGGCCGGGCGGCTAAAATAATAAGATCGGAGTTTTGAAACCCGCCCAAAATATCATCGAGACTTTTAAAACCCGTCGGCACACCGCGTAGCTCGTGATCAGCTGAAGACAATTTTTCGAAACGCTCAAAAGCTTCGGCAAGCAATGGTACCAGATCTTGAAAACGCATGGAGCCGGCGAATCGTTCGGTTATATCGAAAACTTTTTTTTCGGCCTGATCCAATATCTCCTCAAGTTCTCCAGCCTCATTGAAACCCAGATGCGAAAGATATTCTGAAGCACCAATAAGTTCACGCATCATAAACTTCTTCATTACGATTTCCGCATAATGCTTGGCATTAGCGGAAGAGGGTACGGCAGAAGAAAGCTCCGTTAAATATGTAGTGCCGCCCACGCGCTCGAGCAAATCTTTCTCTTTTAGCCTTGAAGAAAGCGAGAGTATGTCTATGGGCTGATGCTTGCCGAACAGATCAAGCATTGTCTCAAAAATCGTTTTATGTTTTTCAAAATAAAAAGAGGCAGGTGTGACGATATCGATCACATCGTATATGGCATCGGGACGAAGCATGATCGACCCAAGCAAGGCCTGTTCAGCTTCCATACTGTGTGGCGGTATGCGCAAGCCGGTTTTGAGGTCTTGAGAAATTACTTGCATAGCATTATGCTACCCTTCGACTCCGCTCAGAGCAAGCCAGACCATGAGTACAAATCAGTGGCTAACTTGTGGAGAAGGTCGGAGGGCCAAACCAAGCACTTTGTCAAAATCCAATATAGTGGCCAATTTATCCTCTAGCGAAACTTCCTTGTCCTTAATAAGTCCCCAAACTACCGAGAGTGCCTGCGGAGTATTGAAATCATTTTCCAATTTTTCTTTAAATTTATTTTTATAAAGAGTGTCAACCACGCCTCCCCTCGGCAGGGAAGCGACAAATTTCTCGAGCTTATGAAAGGCGTTTCCCGCCGCTTCAAGACCTTCCCAAGAAAAATCCATCGGAGTGCGGTACTGCGCGGTAAGAAAATAATACCTTAAGGCGCTCGGAGAAACGCCTTTTTCCACAACTTCTCTGATTGTGAGAAAGTTGCCGAGGCTTTTAGACATTTTTTCCGATTTTATATTAAGAAAACCGGAGTGAAGCCAGTACCTAACAAAAGGCGACTTGCCGGAAACTGACTCCATCTGGGCAATTTCTGCTTCGTGATGGGGAAATATGAGGTCTATAGCCCCACCATGAATGTCATATTGCTGACCTAATAAAGTTTCTGTAATGGCCGTATCCTCGATATGCCATCCTGGTCGGCCGTCGCCAAAATCCGCTGACCAGAATGGCTCTCCCTCTTTCTTAAATTTCCAAAGGCAAAAATCGCCTGGATTCTTTTTCTCCGGATTTTCATCTATGCGGGAGACGGCATCGCCAGCTTTGAGCGTGTCCCGTCCAGAGAGTTTGCCATAATCACTGAAACTCTTCGTATCAAAATAATAACCGTCAGAGATCTTGTAGGCGAAACCTTTTTCAATCAGCCTCTTAACCTGACCCTTGATTTCCGGAATATAATCATGGGCCCGTGCGTATTTATCTGCGCTTGTGTTATTAAGAGACCTCATATCTTCCAAATATGCTTTTTCATATTCTTCGGCCAAGGCACTTGGTTCCATACTGCGTTCATGGGCCCGCTTTATGATCTTGTCATCGATATCGGTGATGTTTATTACATAAGAAACCTCATAATCCGAATAACGCAAAGCGCGAACAATAGTGTCGAACTGGGTATAGGTCTTGCCATGTCCTATATGGGAAAAATCATAGACAGTGGGTCCACAGACGAATACTTTGACTTTGCCTGACTCAATGGGTTCAAATTCTTCGAGTTTACCTGTCAGAGTGTTGTAGAGTTTCGTGGCCACATATGTATTATATGATACAATTGCTAAAATGGAATTTATAAAGAGACATGCAGCACTCTTAATACTTGGGGCTCTTATTGCCGTCGGTTCATTCAACATTGGTTTTAGATCTGGAGAAAATAGCCTTTCTACGGCGGTAGCGGGCTTAGAAAATACGACTGAAGGCAAGCCAGAAAGTATCGATTTCGGACCATTTTGGAAGACATGGAACCTTATCAATGAAAAGTATGTGTCGGCAAGCACCTCTACTGAAGCTGTGAGCGAGCAGGAAAAAGTTTGGGGAGCCATAAAAGGTTTGACCAGTTCGCTCGATGACCCTTACACGGTCTTTTTCCCGCCTGTGGAATCAAAGCTTTTTGAATCAGACATTCGGGGTAATTTCGAGGGAGTAGGCATGGAAGTAGTCGCCCAAGACGGCGCTATCACTATCATTGCGCCCCTCAAGAATTCACCGGCAGAGAGAGCGGGTATCATGGCGGGAGACATTGTTATCGCCATTGACGAAACGAAAACAGTCAATCTTTCTACCGAAGACGCTGTCCAACTTATACGCGGAGAAAAAGGCACCACCGTAACCCTGACCATTTTCAGGAAAAACACCACAGAGCCATTTGATTTAGAGGTCAAGAGAGATGTCATAGATATTCCCACACTTAGCACCAAAGAATTGCCGGACGGTATTTTCCTTATCGAGCTCTACAATTTCTCGGCCCAGTCTCCCAATCTTTTCCGCGCCGCTCTCCGTGAGTTTATCCTTTCCGACAATGACAAGTTGGTCCTTGATCTTCGCGGTAATCCGGGAGGATATCTTGAAGCGGCTATAGATATGGCAAGCTGGTTCCTCCCGTCAAGCCATGTGGTCGTTAGAGAAGATTTTGGTCCGGCGCGAGAAGAAAAAATATACCGCAGCAAGGGTTATGATATTTTCTCCGATAATCTGAAGTTTGTGATCCTAATAAACAAAGGTTCTGCTTCCGCTTCTGAAATATTGGCCGGAGCTTTAGCCGAGCACGGCAAGGCAATTCTCGTCGGAGACAAAACCTTCGGCAAGGGGTCGGTCCAGGAACTGGTGGCTATTACTCCGGAAACTTCTCTGAAGGTTACTATCGCCAGATGGCTAACACCCAATGGGCTCTCAATATCCAAACAGGGTATTGAACCTGACTTTATGGTCGAGTATACAGCGGCCGATAGGGAAAGAGACACCGATCCACAGCTTGAAAAAGCGATCGAAATTCTCACACAATAGTTCGATAAACTCACCATAAATCACTGCAAGTAAAGAAAAATGAAAGTAATTTTATTAAAAGATGTAAAGGGGGTAGGGAAGAAATTTGAAGAAGAGATAGTCTCTGATGGATATGCCATTAATTTTCTAATACCTCGGAAACTAGCCGTATCGGTTAGCGGCCCCCAAGCTTCGGCCATAAAATCCCTCAAAGAACAGGAAGAAAAAAATTTAGAAAATAAAAGAAAATTATTTTCTCAAAATATTTCTAAAATATCCGGAGCAATTTTCACCGTAAAAATGAAAGCAAATGAAAGGGGACACCTTTTCGCCTCTCTGACAGCTGAAAAAATCAGTGAATTATTAAAGAAAGACGGGAAAGAGGTCAGCTCGGAGCATATCAATATATCCGAACCAATAAAAACAACCGGTACTTTTGATATACCGATTGCTATTGGAGACAAAGAAACAAAATTTAAACTGGAAGTCGTCCCTCTCTAGCGAGGCAAGACATGCATGACCTTCTTTTTGATGATCTTGTTATCAAAATGAACCTTTCTCTTATAGCTGATAGAAACCACGCCGTCCTTAACGGCAAAAAGAGTATGGTCTTTCCCCATGGAAACATTCTTACCGGGAAGAGTATCGGAACCGCGCTGACGCACCAATATAGAGCCAACTTTAGCCGAGGCACCCGGAGAAACCTTGATGCCCAAATACTTTGGATTGGAATCCCGATTATTTTTTGACGAGCCTCCTGCTTTTTTATGTGCCATATTGTTATAATAATTTAAGTCCAATGAGTATACGCGAACTTATAGAAAAAATCAATATATTTAAAACACAGGCCCCAGATTCGGACGAAGGCGAAATAATCTCTTATGAAGAGGACGGCAAGATAAGCTCAAGAGCAGGATGGTACAGATCACTTTTCCAAAAGCTTTTTCTTTCGCTCACAATCATATTGGTCTCTTCGCTTTCTTTCGGCATCGGCAGGTTGAGCGTATCGAACGATAGGGAACCTGTGAGAATTGAATATGACCCCAGTCTTACAGCGAGTGATTCAATGAACGACTCGTCCGCCAAAAAACAACAAGCTACAAAACTAAATCAAACCGCAAATGCCCTAAACGCCGTAGGAAGTGACGCGGTTGCGGTATCAAAAAATGGTACCCGTTACCATTACCTTCACTGCGGGGGAGCAAAACAGATCAAAAAAGAGAATAAAATTGTCTTTGCGACGAAAGATGCAGCCGAAGCGGCCGGTTTTACCTTGGCGGCAAATTGTAAACCTCGTTAACTGACATCTTTAAAATTTTGTGTTTTGGTTAATATACCAACAAGGCATTAATAATGGCTTAATAGAGCGGTTATTTAAGTAATTCACAGTCAGTTCACGCAAATATTTTCTTGACTTTATGGGTAGTAAATGATTATATATAAATAAGTCAGCAGGTGCTGGCTTTTCATTTAGGGGAGATCAAGCAGTCACAGCTACCTAAAATTAGAAATTTATCCTACTGTTATTTTACAGCTTACAACGATTAGTCTTCTATTAAGCTTCTCATCAGGAGCTTGGGCAATATTGCCCGCCATACCTTCGCTAGTAATGCCAGCGGTCGAAACAGAAGAGAAAACCGAAGAAGAGGCACCTCGAGAAATTAGAGCAGAAGACTATCAGCCAATTACAGACTCAAAGAACATTGAAAAGTTTGTTAAGGACTATTTTGCCGACATTCCCATTCTTGCCCAAATCGCAAAATGCGAATCTCGCTTTAGACACCTTAACTCAAATGGCTTAGTATTGAATGGAGACATTGACAGACGCGACACCGGAGTGATGCAGATTAACCTTTTTTATCACTCTCAAACTGCGGAGAAAATGGGACTAGATATCCACGATCTCGATGATAATGTCGCTTATGCGCGTTATCTATACGAGAAAGAAGGAGCCAAGCCTTGGATGTCCTCTTCTCGATGCTGGGCAAAGTTCAAACAATCTGAAGTGGCTCTAAACTAATCCGCCAACCGGCGGACACGCAAACCCGCCAAATGTTGGCGGGTTTGTCGTATACCTATACATTGCTGTCAAAGAGAGGCCCAAAATGGCCCTCAGGAAGAATTCAAGACCGAAGATGACTATGGATATACCAATATAAGAGATTTTTTAGTTATTTTAATTTAAATGAATTAAAAAAATATTTTGATGATTTGAAACTCAATATAGTTTATGAAAATACCTCACCAGCAGGGAATAAGAATTGGCTAGAAATAATCAGTCAGAAGAAAATATAATTTGTCTATTGGCAGTTGAACCAATCATTCTTCAGGTATCGGGGGATAGAGTGAGTTTAAATATATGTATGTCGCACAATAACTGTTTCGCGACATTGAGCTAGGGTGGAAATCCCAGGTTTTCAACCACTATTCATCCACAAGGCCTGTCCACCATTTATAAGTAAAATTCATCAGGAAATAAGCCGGGACGTATATCGGCGCCAACAAGAAAAAAAGGATTATTTTTAGTACCCTCATTTAATTATGCAATTATCTAAATTACCGTAAAGATGGTATAAGCTCAACCAGCCTTTGCCATACAAAAATCAGGGGGATTTTAACATAGGACCAAATGATGACTAAAACATCTTTAATGTAATTTATGGTGTCCCTCCCCTGTTCTGTGGTCGTTAGATCAAAAACAGACCAATTAAAGAAATATTTCAGGAGCGCCAAAGCGATAATGACAAGTATCAGCCAACCGATAAAGCCTCCCTCTTTTTGCATATTTCAATTTTACTCTTAGGCTTTAAGGAGTGCAATATGTATGTGGCCTTATGCATTCATTTCTTGCCAAAGCTATAAAGATGGCAGATAAGAGAGAGGGTCAAGATAGGCCTTAATGTCAGCTATAGGTACAAAAACCTGCTTACATCCTCTGCTTGATTCAAATTTTCTGATACTTACGCCTTGAGAGGCAAACAGTCCAAGGTGGAGGTGGGGACCGGTAGAATATCCTGAACCGAAAACGCCAGGCATGCCTCCAGAATAACCTATGACCTCCCCAGCACTCACAATTTTGCCTGTAGTGACTAGAGAAGCGGAAAGATGTGCATAGATGCTTGTTAGACCGTTCGGATGTTTTATGAGTATCCAGCGGCCATAAGAACCGCACCCATTTTGTTCATCCGTATTGCCGGTACCTTCCACAACCCCGCCCAAAACAGCCATAACCGGCGTCCCTTGAGTGGCACGGAAGTCCACGCCATTATGCGTGCCGGAAGCATATAAACGGCCTGAAGCTGATGTGCGACCGAAACGCTGGGTTATGAATACCTTTTGAAGGGGCCAGGAAATGAGACCGGGGCGGGATGAAGGAATAAGCGTCGGATCAAGAAATATTCTTAATTCGGACTCAAGGCGGAAAAGATCTTCTTCGAACTCTTTCTGGCGAGCTATATTAAGAGCTAACATTTTCTGATATTGCGACTCTACATTTTTTGTTTCAATAAGAAGTTTTTCTTTGGCTTTTTTATTCTCATCAACTACCAACTTCTGGCCATTCAATTGTCCTCGTAAACTTAGTTGTTCTTTTTTTACCCTCTCTTTTTGCTCTTTCTCCAAATTGAGAATATTACGAGTCTCACGAAGCGCCCCGATCTCATCTTCAAGACGGTTACTTAAACCCTCAAGCTGACTTCTGTCTCTCCAGACATCAGAAAGACTAGATGAAGATAACAATTCGAGTATAAGGGGACGGGAATCATAATCCGAAAATGCGAGGATGGTGTTGGCTATGGCCGCTCTATGCGCAAATATCTGCTGTTCTTTTTCACTGACAGTACTTTCAAGCGATCGGATAGTCAAATCAGTCAAGGTTATCTTCGATTGGGTGATACTTATATCCTTGGCAAGTTTCAATTTTGTCGCGTCCAATGATTTAACGGCACTGCCAAGCGACCTAGTCTCCTTATTAACAGCTTCCAGTTCCACCTGAAGTTTTTTCTGTTCTTCGATAAGAATTTCCCGCTCTCTCTGGACTTGTTCAATCTCTTTCTCTAACTCTGTTGGATCAGCCGCCCCTATAATAAACGGGGTAATTAATAGGGAAACCAATAAAACAGTAGTGATTTTCCATCTCATCATTGTTTAAGTATATCAATTGCTCTATCAAGACGCAGAAGTGACTCTTTTTTACCAAGAATTTCAAGAATTGTGAATGGGTCCGGTGAGGCTTCGGCGCCGGTCAGGGCATAACGCACCGGCCACAGGACATTCCCCTTCCCTTCTTTCTCGGCGTAAACCATGAGATCACCATCTGTTGCAATAATTTCTTTCGCTCCTTCTAAAAGTCGAACCGTTTCTTCATAAGAAATTTTTTTCCAAGGGATTTTATTTGCTTCAAGTTTGGGTGGTAGAGATAAATATGGCTCGTCTTTTATTGTTTCCAATAACAAATTTCTCTTCTCTTCTTCCGGCAAAAGTTTAATATGCTCTTTATTTATCCATGCGAGTTTTTTCTCATCGAAAATTGCTCCGGCTTTTTGAACTTTGGCAATATCAAACTCTGACACCAGTTCATCAAGAGTGAATATTTCTTTATCTGACCCGGGGTTCCAACCGAGAAGTGCCAGATAGTTCAGTAGGGCTTGTGGCAAATATCCTTTTTGGCGATAGTAATCGAGAGATACGGATTCCCCGTGCTTGCGTTTAGAAAGCTTGGCTCGATCATTGTCTAAAATGAGAGGCAAATGAGCATAGAGAGGCCTCGAGAAACCCAAAGCCTCCTGTAAGAGGATCTGTCTTGGGGTATTAGAGATATGGTCTTCTCCTCGGATAACATGACTGATACCAGCCTCAAAATCATCAATGACGACAGCCAAATGATAAAGAGGCTCCTCAAGATTTCTCGCTATAATAAAATCCCCCAGTTCCGTAGTGTCGAACTCCACAGTGCCCCGCACTAGATCATCGAAAACAATAGCCCTGTTCGTATTTTTAAAACGAATCACTTCCCTGTTCCATGTTCCTGAGGTCTTGGGCGAATCTGATTCTTCCTCGATTTCTTCGGAAATATAAGCCTTGCCTTCATCAATAAGTTTACGAAGATAGTTCTTGTACACTTCCCCTCTTTCGGATTGACGCCACAATTCCCCATCCCGCGCCAAGCCCAGCCATTCCAGATTCTCGAGCATATTTTCTTCGTATTCTTTTTTTGACCGTGCCTTGTCGGTATCTTCGATCCTCACGATGAATTTTCCATTGCCGTGCTTGGCAAAAAGGTAATTGAAAAGCGCGGTTCTCGCATTACCGATATGAAGCGGCCCTGTAGGCGAGGGTGGAAAGCGGGTAACGATTTTATTGTTCATTTCTCTATCTCGTGCTCCAAGGCGATTTTCAAAAGCTCTTCAGCCAACATGCGGGCGGCATCGGATTTATAGAATGTCTTTGTCGCCTCCTTCATTTTCTCCCGAAGAGCGTCATTGGTCATCAAGCGTTCAATCTCTGATCTTAGAATATTGGCCGTTAAATTATTTTCTTCAATTACCTCAGAAGCGCCGGTACGGGCGTAAGCAAAAGCGTTAAAATGTTGATCACGGCTGACACTTTTATTTATCGGTACAATGATGGAAGGCACTCCCCAAGCCGCAATTTCAAAAATGGTGGAGCCGGCCCGTGATACGACCACGGAAGCAACGCCCGCCGCCATACGCAAAGATAGGACATTGAGATAATCAAAAGTTTTATATCTGTCTTTGCGAATAGAATCGAAAAGAATCACATCCGCGGTCGTTCTGACTTCCACTATATTATTTTTACCTGTCTGGTGAATAACGGCGTATTTCTCAACCAATTCTTTGACACACCCCAAAATGGCATCATTGATTTTTTGAGCCCCTTGTGAACCGCCGAGAATTAAAATAACTGGTATTCCCGCTTCGATTTTCAAAAATTCACGCGCCCCGGAAGTGATAGGCAAAGCAACGTCTTTGCGCACCGGCTGGCTACTGTAAGCGACCTTATCAGATGGAAAGTATTTAGCCGCCTCCTTATAAGAAACAGCCACTATTCTGGCAAATTTTCCGGCCCAAAGGTTCACTCTGCCCGGAACAGTATCCGATTCGTGAATAACCACGGGAATGCGCAAGATACGCGCCGCCACCAAGACCGGAAAACTAGCATAACCGCCCTTGCCAAAAACGACATCGGGATAAAGCCTGTAAACCATGACAATGGAAACGATAATCCCCCACCCAGTCTTCCATAGATCAAAAAAATTTAAGATAGAAACGCGCCAATCGTCGGAACGCCGAAGTTTTCCGGCGTTGTTTTTCTTATAAGTGATGCCGTTTTCAAATAGTACACCTGGATTATAAGGCGTGGGAGACATATAAAAAAGCTCCAATCCAATGAGCCTCTTTTCTTTCGCAAGATTGTTAAGTTCTTCAGCAATAGAGACTATCGGGTAAAAGTGTCCTCCGGAGCCACCGCCAGTAAATAGTATTCTCATAAAGTTCCAATCAACAAATGATACGAATTCTGCGAATGGCTGCGAATTATTCGTTGATATTTGTAGATTGACATAGATTTGTAGATTGGCAATCAGGCTTTATGCCTGGAAATAGAGAGTATTATGCCCACTTCAACAAGAGTGAAGAAAAGAGATGTACCGCCAAGGCTGACAAACGGCAAAGTAATACCGGATAGTGGAAGTACTCCAAGCATGGCACCTATATTGATGAACGCTTGGGAGGTTATCATTATAACAATTCCCACCACGGTGAGTCTAGCAAAAGTATTAGATGTATTGGAGGCAATTTTAAGTCCTCTGGTGGCAAAAAGAACAAACATAAAAATCAGAAAGACCGAACCGACAAAACCAAATTCTTCCGCCGCCACGGCAAAAACCGAGTCCCCGACCGGTTCCGGCAAATATGTAAATTTTTGAATACCTTGGCCATAACCGCGGCCGAAAAGCCCTCCGGAGCCAACAGCTATCAGAGACTGTCGGACTTGGTAACTTGCCCCGAGAGCATCTGCCTGGGGATCCAAAAAAGTGGCCACGCGCTGCGCGAGATACGGACGAGTAGCCACGAGAAAAGCAAAACCGATGGCTCCAGCCAGTACGATCAATAAAATATGACGCCACTTGGCTCCAGTGACTATGAACATCGCCATGCCAGCTAAAATGATTACAAGCAGATTGTCGGTATCAGGCTGCCTAAGGAGCAACGCGGACGAGATAGCAAAAAGAATAACTAAGGGTAAAAACCCCCAGTAGAAAGTTTTCACCTTATCTTTCACGCCGGAAACCCAGGCGGCAAAATATAAAACAAAGGCAAGCTTCAGAAACTCCGAAGTTTGAAAAGAGATGCCTGCAATTCTGATCCACCGTTTGGCACCGGCATGCTCAAAACCAATGCCAGGCACCAAAACGATTATATTCAAGATAATAGCGGCTAAAAGAAGCCACATGGCAACTTTTTTCCAGATTTGAAAATCCATGCGGGAGAAAAAAAGCATGGCCAAAGTGCCTAAAAACAGGCCGAAAAAAGTCTGAGAGAAAGCAACATTTGAATAATTGGAAGTTTCCTTGGCAAGGAGAGCCAGTGAGGCGGAATGGAAAATAAAAAAGCCGCCTACTATTAAAACGACTGAAATCAATAAAAATATTTTATCAACTTTTTTTATGCTCGCCACGGCCATAATTAAAAGAAGTATATCATTATTCACCGACTCAAAACCCCCGCCACTTTAAATATAAAGTGGCGGGGGTTTTCTTGAAGTGCTCAAAGTTTCGAATGATTATACTAGCGTTATTAAGCACAATTACAATCAATAAAACACTTGAACATCCGCCAGTTTATTAAACTGGAAGACATTCATGTGCACATTATGTAAGGCATTTTTTATCCTCTGCTCCAAATTAGATCAGACTCCAATTCATGCGTTGCATTTTCCTGCTCAATACATGTTGGGCATTGTGTAAATTTTACTGCGAGAACTGGTTCACGGGAAGATTTTAATAATTCAGGCCTCTCAAACCGCCACAATTTGCCATACCGGAAAGTGTAGCATTCTTTGCACATTGTTAAAGTTACAGAATTTTTTTTATTCGGTAATGTTTGATTTTTTTGATCGCCCAATTTTCTGCTAATGTTTTGAAGTTTGTTAGCATATCATTAAATTTAGTCTGATAATAAGCAATTAGATTTTATACGACTTTATATTTAATCTAACTTTAATAATCTTATTATTGAAAAATACTTAAGTCAATATAAATATTTAGCTTATTTCGGTAGATAAGCTGTTTAAAAACTGTTTATAACCTTAATGTATTCTTAATAATCCTGTGGAGCTTTAATAATCGGCAAGGTGACACTAAAAACACTACCCCCATCTTTGACACTTTTTGCACTCACTTCGCCCCCATGAATTTCCGCTATCCATTTTACAATAGCGAGTCCCAAGCCTATGCTATTTCCGCCAGACCGATGAAACTTATCTACCCTATAGAATCTTTCAAATACATGCGGTAGATCTTCCTCAGATATTCCTATTCCATTATCAGTGACATTTATAACAATAGAGTGCCCTGACTTCTTAGCATCAATTTTAACATGGCTGTTTTGATGGCTATAGAGTATAGAGTTCTTAACAAGGTTGAGTAGCATTTTTTCTAAATAAATCTTATCTCCTAAAATAATGATATTCGGTATCTTTCCTACAGTTAGAGAAATATTCTTTTTATAAGAAAGCGCTTTCCCCCTCTTTACGACTATAGCAATGAGAGACTTTAGATTTATTTTTTCATAAGCGATTCTACTTTTCAATTCCCAAGCTTGGGAAGTTATTAGTGAAAGATCCGTCAGAATGTTTGATAGATGCTTTATTTCATAATCTATAGCCTTAAAAGCACTCGTGGGTGATTTTTTATTTTTACCCCTACCCTTCAGAACCATGTCCGCATTACCCTTAATAATAGCAAGAGGTGTGCGGAATTCGTGGATTGCATCTGCAATTGATTTCACTTTTATTCTTTCTTCTTCAAGCAATCGTTTTGTTTCCTTTATTAGATCCACTCTTTTATGTTCAGTTATATCTCTTATATTACATTGAACAACTAGAACACCACCAGCTACATAAGAATTACTAACAAATTCAACATCGATAAGCCGCCCATTCTTGGCCTCTAGGGGTAAATCCTCATAGCGCACAAAACCTTTATTTTGTATAATTTTAAACACATCGCGAGAAGTTTTCATATTTTTAAATGCACCAACTTCCCACAATTTCTTATTTAATAATTCTTTATTAGTATAACCAAGTAGATTCTCTAGATAAGGATTCGCATCTGTAATCTGACCAGTTTCTGAATCAAGTATGAGTATACCGTCATGCGCAGATTCAAAAAGACGACGATATTTGACTTCTGATTCAGTCATTTTTTTAACAACATTATCTTCTGGTTTCTTTGACATTTGATTTGGTGAGTATATTTATCGAGACACAACGCCTTATAAACATAACTAATCTTTCAAAACAAAGCCGACGCCTCTAATGGTGTGGAGTAGAGGTTTCTTACTATTTTTATCTACTTTTGTCCGTAGATATTGCATGTGAACATTTAATTCATTATTTTTTTCAATAAATTCCGGCCCCCACGCAGTATCTATTAGTTGTCGTCTTTTTATCGCCTCCCCTGGATTAGTAATGAGAATATCTAGAAGTTTATATTCTTTTGGTGTGAGCGGAAGAACCTTGCCACCTCGAGTGACTTCATGCTTTTTTTTATCCATAATAAGATCCGCAACCTTACGAATATCACTCTCTGTAGTTTTTTTGCGACGCAAGACCGTGCGAATTCTAGCAAAAAGTTCATCAGTACTAAAAGGCTTGATCATATAGTCATCCGCACCAAAATTAAGACCAGCAACCCTATCTTCTAAACTCCCTTTGGCTGTGAGCATAATAATTGGCGTATGAATCTGATGATCCCTAAGTTCCTGACAAAGAATAAAACCATCTTTTTTGGGAAGCATTACATCAAGCAGAATCAGACTATAATTGTTTTTCATAGCTTTGTTAGTTGCCTCCTCTCCATCAAAGGCAGTGTCCACGGAATAACGCTCACCCTTGAGCGCCATTTTTAAAATATCTGAAAGTTTCTTATTATCTTCGACAATTAAGATTGGCATTGCACGATTATATCTCTATAAATCTAGATTTGCAAGGCTTATCATTAACGATTTATTAAACTTGTGCACAGTTTCTTAACACTATATTTATGTAATCAATACAATTTTACTCATAATTTGCTTGACTTAATCAAAATTTAAGAATAGTATTGTTAAATACTCATTAAGTTTCATATTAGATGTTATGTTACCTAATGGTGTCGCCTTATCGTTACCACGCTTTAAAACAAAAATAATCAAAAAACAATATGATTTGAACCATTATAGCAATATTATTCATTCTTTGGCTTCTGGGATTTAGTTTCAATGCAGGGGGAGATCTCATTCATATCCTCTTGGTGATCATTCTCATACTGGTCATCGTCAGACTTCTCTTTTAACTGATTTAGCAAAAAATCATTCGACTTAGAAACCTGTAAAATCACAGTTTCTACCTCTCGTTCGTGCAATTATAATATGCCCTGCCTGCCGGCAGGGCAGGCGAGGCACTAATTTATGAATTATTTTAAAGATCAAAACAGAAAAAAAGTAGCAAGGCGCATAGTGCTTTTTTCGCTTGGTGGAGTATTTCTTGTCATTTCCGTATTGGTATTAAGTAATGTTATATGGGCCATGAGTGTTACCATCCCGGATGTTGGACGACTACATAATAATCAGGTCAGAAAATCGACCCAATTATACGATAGAAGCGGTAAAGTGCTTTTATATGACACCAATGGTTTAATGCGTCGCACCTTTGTCCCTATTGAAGAAATATCGCCCTATCTTATTGATGCCATCATTGCTGTTGAAGATGCTTCTTTTTACGATCACCATGGAGTACGAGCAGGTGCCGTCATGCGAGCAATTGTGGCCAATATAGGCAGCAAATCACTCGGTCAAGGCGGCTCAACCATAACTCAGCAGGTGGTAAAAAACACCCTTCTCAATGAAGAGAAGAGCTTATCAAAAAAAATCAAGGAATGGATACTCGCTCTCCGCGTTGAGAGGCATTTTTCAAAAAATGAAATTCTAGAGACCTATTTCAACGAAATCCCCTATGGGGGCATAGTATATGGCGCTGAAGAAGCAAGTAAAACTTATTTCCACAAATCTGCCAAAGATCTGACTTTGTCCGAAGCAGGGTATCTGGCTGCTCTTCCCCAAGCTCCCACATATCTCTCTCCATGGGGGCCAAATCTGACCAATTTAAAGGATCGACATGATTTAGTATTGGATAAAATGCTTGAACATGGTGTCATATCTAAAGATCAACATGAAAAAGCCCTTGAAGAAGAAGTCGACTTCGAGAAAAGAAATATAAGAAATATCAAAGCACCTCATTTTGTGTTTTATGTTTTGAGCGAGCTTGAGAAAAAATATGGCAAAGAAGAGCCCTACAACAGTGGTCTGCAAATCATCACGACTCTTGATTGGGAACTTCAGCAAGAAAGCGAGGAAATTATACGCACCAGAGCCATTCAAAATGGCAGAAATTTTCGTGCTTCCAACGCCGCACTCGTGGCAATAGACCCGAAAAGTGGTCAAATACTGACCATGATCGGTTCTAGAGATTTTTTTGACGAATCTATCGACGGACAAGTCAATGTTGCTGTCGCTAATCGCCAGCCCGGTTCGGCATTTAAGCCATTCGCCTATGCAACAGCATTCAAAAAAGGTTATACTCCGGAAACAGTACTATTTGATCTCAAGACCCAATTTTCGACCGCCTGCGCGCCATACAATTTTTCCAATACTTACCCCTGTTACACTCCAAACAACCATGATAATGGCTTTAGAGGTCCCATGACCATGCGTGAGGCACTCGCGCAGTCAATTAATGTAGTCGGGGTAAAAACTCTCTATTTGGCCGGTCTTAAAAATACCATTGATACGGCACAATCACTTGGTATAACCACACTTAAAGACCCAGAGCGTTTCGGTCTTTCTTTGGCTCTTGGTGGTGGCGAGGTGACCCTCTTGGAGATGACCGGTGCCTATGGAGCTTTCGCAAACGACGGAGAGTGGCATAGACCAACACCGATCCTCGAAATACGCACCACTAAGGGCGACCTGATTGAATCCTATAAAGCAAATCCCCAGCAAGCTCTTGATAAAAATATAGCGAGAACCATCAATGACATCCTGTCCGACAATGTCGCCAGAGCGCCTACATTCGGCTCAAATTCCCCTCTTTATTTTAAAGATACGGTGGTGGCCAGCAAAACCGGCACCACCAACGACAATCGCGATGCCTGGGTCATTGGTTATACTCCCGACATTGTAGTAGGAGCTTGGGCCGGCAACAACGACAACACACCAATGATAAGAAGAAACTCTTCTTTCGTTCTGGCCCCGACATGGCATGTTGTTATGAATAAGGTCCTTGCTCGGTTCCCGTCCACACCATTCGAACCGCCAGAAAAAGAAAGTGATCTTGCTTCCCTACCTCCGATACTCGCCGGAGAATGGCAGATGGGTTCCAGTACAAAAAATGTCCATGAAATACTCTATTGGTTAGATAAGAATGACCCTCGCTCCGGAGCTCCTAAAAATCCTTATGCCGATCCTCAACTTGCGCTCTGGGATTATTCCGTGTCACTCTGGGCAGGAAATATGACAGGTATAAGAGGTCCAGACACAATGTCCTTATTAACGGCAATCATATCCCCGATACACGGTTCAAGCGTAGCTCTCAATCAACCCTTTACCGCTACAGCCATGAGCAATGAAACAGAAAATATCCTGCGCGTATCTTATTACCTCAATGGAAACTATGTCGGAGAAAGTGATTCGGCACCATTTTCTTTATCTATTGTACCTAAAGAAGTCGGTACAGCGACTCTTCACGCTGTCACTGAAAGCCCCTTGGGCAACAGTGAAGCTTCTATTACGATTAGTGTCGGAGATTTTACGCCCATGTCCATATCCCTAACTGACGAGCGCTAAAATGACGCCAATGATACTTGAAATGACAGAGACTATCCAATACCGCATGACCACTTTTTCTCTAGACCAGCCCAAAGCTTGAAAATGGTGATGCAAAGGAGCCACCTTAAAAATCCGACGCTTGTTAAAATATTTATAACCCATTATTTGAAGAATGACGGAAAACGATGTTATAACCAACGGAAAAGCGATGATAGGCAATAAAAGAACGGTATCTGTCAAAAAAGCAATCACCGAAAGGACAACGGTTAGAGCCATTATGCCCGTCTCACCCATGTAAAACCGCGCCGGTGGCACATTGAACCACAAGAAAGCCAATATTCCGCCCGCGATCGCACCGGAAAGAGCAGAAATATCTATTTGATTGGTTACGAAGGCGATAACGGCAAAAGCGGTAAATATTGAAGCAAGAACGCCGCCGGCCAATCCGTCGATCCCATCAATGACGGAGGTTGAGAAAGTGGCGAGCATAACCATAATAAAAAATGGAATAAACCAGATGCCTAGTTCCAAATTACCGCCAAAAGGAATATGAATAGCGCTAAATTCAAGTTTGAAGTAAAACCATAAGCTGATGATGAAGCCGATAAGCGTGATCAAGGCTATTTTGACCTTGCGATAAAGAATATCATCTCGCGCGTAAGCGCCATGACCATATATTTGTAGCATATCGTCGATAAGACCGACAAAAGCGGCGAAGAAAAAAGCCCCCAAAGGCACAACGGTTTGACTCCTGGAAAAGAAGTTGAGTTTCTCGGTAATTTCAGAGGGAAAAATTATTGAGAGCAAGTAAATAACACAAACCGTGAAGATCACAGAAGCCCAAATTATGACTCCCCCAATACGGGGAGTCCTAATTTCGTGTTCAGCATTGTGAATGCTGTTAAAAGTCTCCGAGGTTTCGGCATCACTCCTCGGCAACTTTTTCCACATTTTATAACGATAGAAATACCTAGAAAAAAACGGTGTAATGGCAATACCGAGAAAAAAGGTCAGGACCGTTGGAAAAATGATTTTAAGAATGTCCATCCCGTATGAAGTTATTGCTTACTAATCGCTATATAATAATTTGTGTTCATGACTTGTTCTAAGTTACTTCATACGGGATCCATCGATGAAAGTATTGTACCAAATAGCGAGCACTAAAAGGAGGTATATTTTTCTTGAATTATCGGCCTTTTGGGAAATATGGTTGTCTATGATTTTTCTTATTTCCGGCATATTCATGCGACTTTTAATATAGCTATTATCAAATATTACGCTGTATATATCTTCCTTGTCTTTCGAGAACCAGTCTCTTAAGGGTGTCGGAAAACCGAGCTTTTTTCTTTTGCGTACCGATTCCGGCAAGATATTCTTGAACGCTTCCCGCAGGAGATATTTGGTTGTGCTTTGCTTGCCCCTAGAAACCCATTTGAATCTGTCTGGAAGCGTGCTAGCAAGTTCCGCGACTTGAATATCAAGAAAGGGCACTCTCAACTCAAGAGAATACGCCATGGTCATTTTGTCAGCCTTGGCCAAAATGTCTCCGACCAGCCAAGTATTGATATCAATATACTGCATTTTGGTAGAATCACTTGAATTTTGAACCTCCTTGTACATGTCCTTAAGAGAAAATCTTTCCTCCTTATTTCCCCGCCAAAGAACGGCCACTTCATTTTCTTTAAATATGGAGGCATTGCCTATATACCAATCTTCAAGTTTTTGACTCGCTCTTCTGGCATAATTCTTACCCTTAAACTCAAAAGGCAGGTTAACGATAATTTTTAAAAGGAATGCCGGTAGCCAAGCTATCTTTTGGCGGGCAAACGGCTCAAGATAAATATTATAGCCGCCAAAAAGTTCATCCGCACCTTCTCCGGAAAGTACCACTTTGACATCTTTGGCCGCTTCGCGGGCAAGAAAATATAATCCGAGAGCCGAAGGGTCCGCCACCGGCTCGTCAAAGTGCCAGATGACTTTCGGCAAACTGGCGAAATATTCCTTGGCGCTTATGGTAATCTCACGATGGAGAGTGCCAAGAGGATCGGCGGTTTCTTTGGCCTCCCTGCCTTCTGACAAAGACTCGAAACCGACGGTAAATGTTTTGACCTTGCTCTCTCCCCTATTCTTCTGCATAAGGGTGGCGATGATGCTTGAATCTATGCCGCCGGAGAGAAAAGAACCGACGGGCACATCGGCGATCATGTGGTGCTCGACAGAATCTTTCATGGTTTCTAAAACTTTTTGTCTTGTTGTTTCCTCGTCAAGAGAATCGTCTTGTTTAAATTCGAACTGCCAATATTTTTTTATTTCCGCCTCGCCGGTATTTGCGTCAATTATCATGTAATGGGCCGGCGGAAGTTTGAAAATATTTTTGAAGAAAGTTTCTTCCAGCGGATTATATTGGAAAGAAAGATAGTTAAAAACCGCTTCATCGTTCACCTCCGGCCTGAAGCCGTCGAGTTCCAGAAAACTTTTTATTTCAGACGAGAAGGCTGACACCCCGAAGAAATCGCCATTGGTCGCGAATTTTCCTCCTTGACTGTGGCGAGACTTTGACGATTTCTTCGGTTTAACAAGATAGTAGAGCGGTTTGATACCGAAAAAATCCCGAGCTAGCACGAGTTTCCGCTTTTCCTTGTCATAGATAGCGAAGGCGAACATGCCTCGCAGGCGAGGAAGACATTTGAAACCGTAAACTTCAAACATGCGCAAAACGACTTCCGTATCGCTTTCTGTTTCAAAGTTATGACCGGCCTTTATGAGTTCATCGCGCAGTTCTTTATAATTATAAATCTCGCCGTTAAAAAATATCATCAATTTCCCGTCAGATGAATTTATTGGCTGTTTGCCTTTGTTCGGATCAATGATTGATAAACGCCTCATTCCCAAGGCAATTTTTTCATCGCTAAAATAGCCGTCGTCATCGGGTCCACGGTGATAAATAGCATTGGTCATTTTGCCAATAGCACTATTATCTTTAGGATCAATGATTCCAGCTATGCCACACATAAAATTTTTTATTGTTTATTTTTTACTGCTCTTTTTAAGATGCTCCATAGCCGCGTCAACAAGAGTAATGACATCTGCGAATCTGTCTTCTCTCGTAGAAGACAGCACGATGATAATAATAGGACGGCCAAGCTCAGGGTCAAAAACAACAGCTAGATTGCCTCCAGCCGTATTGGTATAACCGGTTTTAGAGATCATGAGTCCCGGAATTTTGGCAGCAATGTCATTTGTATTTTTTGCAATGTATTCGTAATTATCGAGAGACCTGAAAGTCACGGAAACTTCTTTGGTAGCTCTTAATAATTCAGGGTTATAAAGAAGAATATGTTCCAAGAGAGTGCTGACATCACGGGCCGTGCCATAAGCGCCGTTTTTCATCATAGACTCCCCTGTTTCTACGGGCAGATCAAGACCGCTTTCATTCCAGAAATAGGTATTTTTTAGGCCGAGTTCTCCGGCCTTGATATTCATTTCTCCGACAAAGTCATCAATGATCTCCTCTGGACTGGCCGTGACCCTGTTAATGGCGCCAAGCGACAAGGCAACAGCGCGTATGCCGTCGTTTGAAGACGTTATCAAGGAGAAGTCGATAATATCTTTCAGTTTCCAGCGTTCACCTGTATGAAATCCGCTGTCTCCGTCTGCCTGTAAAGATTCATTGCTGATGGTCACAGTGCTGTGAAGCGGACTAAGGTCTTTTGCCACTAGAGCGGACATGATCTTGGTTAAAGACGCAAGCGGCAGACGAGTGTCCTCATTTTTGGCAAACAAAACAGTTTGGTTTCTAACATCGTAAACATAGGCTGCCTTGGCTTCAAGCACCACATTTGGAAAAGGTCTGGAAGCCGTTTCTGTCGGAACAGATCTGTCGCTCCGATCCGTCATCAAACCAAAAAAGAAAGAGGAAAGGAATAGGAATAAGAGAATCGAGGCTAGCACCACAAAAAGCCTTATTTCATGATTATAATTAACAAAAAAGTGGTTATTCATTTTCTTCAGTTTGTTCAGATGGAGAAGTTTTCACAAACTCTTCCAGCTTTTTAAAAGCCGAGCCGTATTCCGGTAAATTCTCGCGGCTGGTGACACCGAGATATTCCAGAAGTTTTAGTGTCGCTTTATAGCTATAGCTCCTTCCCTCTCCTTCAGTGCGCTCTATCAAACCGCGAATCATAAGAGAACGAATGATAAAGCCGGAATTAACTCCGCGAATATGATCTATCTCACGACGAGATACTGGGCCTTTATAAAGTACCAAAGCCAGAGTCTCAAGACCAGCTCGGCCAAGTTCACGGGACAATTCTTCTTTTTGCAGGCTTGCTAAAAGCTCGCCCATTTCTGTATGAGTACCGAGACTCGCGATCTCGCCATCCGACACCACGACTATGCCGTGACCTTTGTAGGACAGAGACAGGTTGGTAAGCGCTCCTTTGATGGCGTCCTCTTCTTCCGCAAGCCATTTCACCAGATCCGTAACAGAAACTGGTTCATTTTTGAAAAAAAGGATTGCTTCTATTTTTGATTCTAATATCATTTTTTAAGCGTAATTAGGCACGCCGACTTTTTCACTTTCCATTTCTATATCGCCACCATCGACTTGCGTCACCTTAATGGCGCCCCGCTTTACAAGCTCAAGCATAGCCAGAAATCCGATAATCACGGAAATTTTCTTCTCGTAGGTCATGACTCCTTTGGTCCCATGGAAATCTTTGAAGCTTATTTTACTGGCCCGAGAAATCCGTTCGGCCAATTTTTCGATCATCTCCTCCAGGCTTATAACCTTTTTTATCGTATGTTTGGGCAAAGTTTCTTTCTTGGGCAGAGATTCCAAAAGTCCCGATAGCGCCATATGAAGATTATTTATGTCAGTTTTTGAATCCGGAGAAAAAACAATCATTTGATTTTTCGAAGGAACTTTTTCAAAGATGATCTTCTTCCCGAAAATATTCTTAAGGCCAGTGGCGAGTTCCTTGACTTTAGCATACAGAACAAGACGCTTTTCCAAATCTTCTATACTTTCTTCTTCTTCATCGGTCAATTTGATCATTGGTAAAAGAGAGCGCGATTTAATGAGCATCAGTGTTGAAGCTACGACAATAAACTCGGCGGATTCACTTAGAGGAAACAACCGACCTGAAGATTCATGTTCTTCAATATATCGAATGAAATCGTCTGTGACTTGAGCCAAAGAAACATCATTGACGAACATCTTGCGCTCTGTCACCAAATCAAGAAGAAGGCCTAGAGGACCTTCAAAAATAGCAATCTTTACAGTATAAGAATCGCTTTTCACACCATTATTATAGCCATTTTTAGCTTATTTACCAATAAAATTTTTTATTGGGACAAAATTTTCATTATTTCTTCCCAAGAGCGCACTCTTGTTATCGGCGATCTTACTTCGGCCTGATTCCAAGGCTTATCAAAGAGTAAAACTGGAATACCGAAACTAACCACATCCTCGGCATTTTCCAGTATGTCGTCGACGAATATGTTCACGCCAAGCTCATGACAAATTTCTCCTTTGCTGCGCTTCGGACCACTGCCGTGATATTGATTGGTAAAATAAATGCCGTCAAACATATTAGCATAATGTTTTTCAAGCCATTCGATTGTTTTCTCTTTTAATTCTTCTGGTCGTGCAGTAATGACAGAAAGATTATGATGCTCTTTAAGATTCCTTATACCTTCAACCGCTCCGGGTATGGGAGAAGCTTGGAGATGTTCCGGAGAGGCGAAAAAATCGAATACTCTTTGTATCTCTTCTTCCTTAGTGCAAGACCAAATGGAGGCAATATCGTTATTTTTAAAATGTTCTCTTTCGTTATTAGTACCGAAAACATTATTATGATACGGAATAAGAGAATTCATAAAATCAAGCAAAACATCGTCCAAGTCAAAACCGATATTCATGGATTTAGTCTCTTAACATCTCTGGGTAGATATGTCGCTTCTCGGACATTGGGTAAATCAAGAATTTTCATGATAAACCGCCCCGGGCCGACGCCGGCGCCACCGTGCGGCGGACAGCCATAACGGAAAAAGTTAAGATAGTCTTTGATGGATTCCAAATCTATGCCTTTTTCTTGGGCCTGTTTTTCCAGAATTTCTAACCTGTGTTCCCGTTGAGCCAAAGTGGTCACTTCAAGACCACGGTACAAAAGATCAGCCCGGCGGCTTCGTTCTGGATCATCGGCCAAACGCATATGATAAAAAGCACTCTTGGATTCATGATACTCCGTTATAAAAACAAAATCGTGATTATATTCTTTCTGAACATGCAGAGAGATCGCGCGCTCTTCTTCGGGAGAGAGATCATGCTCCTCGGGAGACTCTACCCCGAGCCCGGCCAGAATTTTTTTCGCCTCAACCATACTAATCCTCGGGAAGGGTTCTTCGGGCACATTTATGTCCATGTCCGGAAAAGATTCTTTGAGTTGTTTAAAACCGGCCACTATCATACCCTCTTCCGCGTCCATGATGTCTCCATGGTCTTTAATATAAGAAATCTCGAAATCCCAGCCGGTAAATTCGGTCAAGTGTCTCGTAGTAAAAGATTCTTCGGCGCGAAACACCGGAGACACCATGAAAACTTTTTCGAAACCGGCGGCCATCGCCATTTGCTTGTAAAATTGAGGTGACTGCGCCAAGTATGCTTTACGGTCAAAATAATTAACTTCAAAGACTTCAGCCCCTGATTCCGAGGGTGTCGACATCAAAGCGGGCGGATAAAGCTGGATAAAATTGTTTTTATCCCAGTATTTACGCCACCCCTTTTCAAATTCCGTCCATACTTTAAATATTTTGGCTTTTTCCGGTTTTCTCAAATCAAGCCAGCGATAATCAAATCTTATGGGGGCTTCCGTCTCTTGCCCGCCCTTGACCACGACCGGTATCGGCAGTTCGGGCTCGGCCCTGCTTAAAACTTCTATCTTGATCGGATGCATCTCCTGACCACCCGGCGCCTGTTGGGCATTCACCATTTCCCCCGTTACTCTGATTACGGATTCAATAGTTAAATTTTTGGCGGCATCAAACTCAGAATTGTCCGCGGTGACTACGACTTGCGTCAGCCCGCTTTGATTGCGAACAATGATAAAAATTATCTTTGATTGAATGCGCAGAGCGTGTATAAATCCTTGTATCATGATATTTTAAGCCCGACTTTTCCCCTGATTTTATTCATATTTTCCTCGGCTATTTCACGAGCAGCCAGCCCACCTTCTTTTAATATATCAAGTACCGCATTTGTGTCTTCTAATATGGCTTCTCGGCGTTCCCGCATCGGTGTAATAAATTCTTTCAGATCAGCTATCAAGGCTTCCTTGAGTTCTTTATATTTGCCCTTTTTCTCCTCATACAAACTATCAAGATAACTTTTGTCTTTAAGTAAGGAGTGCATTGCATAGACATTCCCCGGTAATTCGCCCGATGAGTCCGTGACGATGCTCATGACCGCCTTCTCAATTTCTTCATCGGTGGCAAAGAGTCCGATGGTATTACCATAGCTCTTGCTCATCTTTCTGCCGTCCGTACCCATGACGGTAGCCACATTATCGAGAATAAGAGGTTCCGGCAATTTTAAAGTCTCTCCGAAGGTGCGATTAAATTTTTCCGCCGTATCACGCGCGATCTCGACATGCTGTTTCTGATCAAGACCAACCGGAACAATGTCGGTATCCTGAATTAAAATATCGGCCGCCATGAGGAGCGGATAATCAAAGACACCAACATTAATCTCTTTGTTTTTTGCTTCGGCGTCTTTGAAAGCATGAGCCCGCATTAAATAAGGCATCGTGGTAAGACAATTGAAAATCCACGCCAATTCAGTCACCTGTGGTACATCGGACTGTTTGTATATGAGTGATTTTTGGGGATCAAGCCCGATAGCCAGATAATCAACAATGACCCCGAGAGTATTCCCTTCAAGTTCAAATCTACTTTGAACTGTCGTTAGAGCGTGAAAATCAGCCACAAAAATACGGCTTTGGTACGAATCCTGTAATTCGACAAATTGCTTCATAGCGCCAAAATAGTTGCCTATGTGCGACCGTCCGGTAGGTTTAACAGCCGAAACCAGTATTTTTCTTGTCCTGAACAATGTTGAAGGATTAACTGACATATTCAATATCATACCAATTTTCTGCTCTTTTAGAAGCATACACTCAAACACGACTCGTTCAAATAAAAAGCCCCGCCACATTTCAATGCAAGTGGCGGGGCCTAAATTATCCTACGCTGTTTTTCTTATAACCTCCAATCTGGCCGCCTCTATTTTTTCATCAGGAACTTTGACAAGGGCACTAGTAAGCCCAAAAAGTTCAAGAAAATAGATTAGCCATTTTGATGGGTCAAAATTAAACCATCGTGGTCCATTTCGATAATCTCCTGGAAACGCATGATGGTAGTTGTGATAACCCTCTCCAAAAGTGAAAAGAGAAACTATCCAACTATCCTGTGGCGTGCCTGGTAGGAAATACGGCTGACTGCTTCCCCAGTGTTTGAAATGGGCAAGACTGTTGATACAGAATGTCCCGTGCCATACGATAATCAGACGAGAAAATCCCGCAAAAACAAGACCACCAAGCGGATCGCCCCAGAGAAACGCGATCAGTATCGGCAAGACTCCGGCAAAAAAGATCGCCAGCGGATAATAATACCTATGCTGGAAATTCACCAGATCGGCAGTCCACTTATCTTTCAACAAGTGGCTTGCTGAACTATAGTCCTGCACCCTGCTCGGAATCTTAAAAAGAATCCAACCAATATGCGAGTACCAAAATCCCTTGGTCGCGTCATAAGGATCTTCGTCGGTATCAACTTTTGCATGATGCCTAACATGGTCAGAAACCCACGACTTGATGCTGTTTTCAACAGCCATAACGCCCATAATCGAAAGAACAACCTGCATTAACTTCCCACACCTAAAGGCACGGTGAGTAAAATAACGATGGTACCCAACGGTTATGCCGAGCCCACTGACGCAATATAAAACTGCACCGAGAAGCACAGTTTGCCATTTCCAAAAGCCAAACATCGCGGCCCCAAAACCGAAGAGTCCAATTGCATGAGCAAAACCCATAAAGAGAGCATTTGGTAAATAAAGTTTCGCCTGCTGTTGTTTCATCACCCATTCTCCTTTTTTGTGAGATTGATCAAAGAACTACCTTGTTCAAAGAATAACACATTTTTAGAAATAGACAAGGAAGCAGAGTGCGATGCAGGGCAAGTTTGTAGAAAATAACATTACTTTTTCTGCAACTTATAGAAAGTCAAGACGACGTAATAATCACTTCATTCTAAATAATATAAGAAATTAAGTTCTTATATTATTTATTCAAATTTTTTAATATTTCAAGATAGCTGTCCAGCTTGGTTGTCGATTTCGTATTTCCAACAACATCTTTCCACCACTTCCTCTGTAACTCTTTTTCAAGCCAATTTAAAGAAAAATCATCATTAATCATTTTTAAAAACTTCATTTGCTCCCTTAAGGAACTAATCTCCGAATGCGGGAGTTTATATCTATGCCCCGAAAGATATTGCGATACATGATGTGCCTCATGAATTATGAGAGAAGCAATAAATGGTGTTGTGTTTCTCTCAAGAATTCCGCCCTCTGTTATCCAAACACGATATTTCTCATATGTTCCGTTCAAATGACCTCTGACACTAGGGACAAATATCACTTTTAGGCACTTTAGAATTTTCCTGAATGAACGCTTGTCTTTCTTTTTAACTAGATTCAGCGCATTCGACACAAAATCAAGCTGTTTTTCATCAACAGCCATTATTAGTACGCCCTTATAGTTCTTTCTAAAATATTCTTTACTCATAACAAAAGGTGGGTAGACAAAATATATTTGCCTACCCACCTTTTTAGCGACCTTATTTTGGTCTCGGCGGCCGAGGCTCTGGCCGTGGCTGCGGTTTGCCCGGTCCTACTGGACCAGGGTGCGGTCCTGGTTTGTCACCCACGCTCTATCACCTCCTTTCTAGACAATCAAGATTGCGAATGGCTACATTCGCTGTCTTTTATAAGATTAGCAACAATTTACTATCTTGCCAAGAAATTACGCCTAAAAAGGAGAAATATAAAAAGAAACCCCGTCGCATATAATATGCGGCGGGGTTATGTTTCGTGACTACTCAACTGTAGCGATTTTGAGTAATTGATTTGGATTAATTTCCAAAATCAATCCAGTCGCCACGGTAAAGTATTTGTACTTTACCGGTTGAAAAGTTCTGAATGCATAGAACTTTGAAGTCTCCCTTAAATACTCCTTTTCCTGCTGGCCATCTTCAATGAGCCCAAAATTTTTGTCCTCTATGAGCTCTTTGACTAGGGATACATACTGATCCCCATCTTGAACTTGGGTAATGACAGAATACACATGTCCAGGTTCAAGTAGTCTGGGCACTTCTTCTGTCGAAAGTAGTACTCTGCCATACCCAAACTCGCGTGGAGATAGAACAAAAACGATCCACACCATGACGCCCACACAAATCGAGAGAAGAATAATTCTCGCACCACGCCCGAACACAGTTTCTTTTGGGAAGACATTTGATGTCATTAAAAACATCATCATAAAAGCTACCAACGCAAAACCGACGATAATTGACCACATAAACACCTCCTAAATTTCTAACTAAATTAGTAAAGAGCTTGCCATCTTTGTTAATTATAGCATATTGGTTGTTTTTGTCAATACATTTACATAAAAATACCCCTTTCACGCCTAGGCGTGAAAGGGGTATTGGACTAAACCTTTCGAAGATTTCGTATAAACATATCCCCTGAAATGAGATGTTTCTGCATTAATACAGAGGAAACCCGATAAATATGAGAATGCCATAATTGCTTCTCGTAGTTTACCCGGCCGACAAAGACATCAGAGCGAGCCCCCCTAACCAAGAAAGAATAATCATAAATGATTGTATCTTTCTTCTCATTAGGAGTTTTCCTCATGATTGTTTTTATCATCTCTTCTACTTGAGTAAGGGATAGAGTACAGCCAATATCGAGAATTAGTTTCTGTAACCGATTACTCATTATATGACAGCTACCCGTAATTCCAAGAATTGCCTTCATTCGCTCTTCAAAGTTTGAATTTTCTGTAAAAGAGATTGTTGAAATGACACAGGCAGAACTTTTTCTTTGATAAAACGGTAGAAAAGGATCATAGTCTTTATCCCTAAAACCGTACGCGGGACCTCGGAAACATCCATGAGTCTCTCGATCCTGAAACCCGTGAATTTGAGTTGTTTCAATTAACCTAAAGACCGAAGATGAATCTAAACCTGTGTCTGCATCCGACCTAACTGGCGCATCCTTTCTGGGAAAATACATTCCTATAGTCATGACGCCCTCCTTGTAGTGGTTTTACCTATGCCGAAATAGCATAAGCGAATATTAAAGTGCTTCTAGTTTAGCTATAACATAACTATCAATATATAGCAAGTAAACACATTGAATTCTCCCCTGAAGTGCAACGGTAACGAACATGCCCGCGCGGTACGCTAGGAGTGTTAACAGCTAGCATAACCACACGGGTATGTATCCACATATTAATCGTGTTCTTCGGATCGCGCTATGTGCCTTACTGTATTCCAGCCACAGTCAGACAAGTGCGGCACGAGAGCTCGGTATCAATCCGAGCACAGTCGGCCGAGAAATCAAACGCAATGCAAAAGAAGGTGGAAGATATCAGCCGACTCGGCAAGTCGGACTTGCCGAGTCGGACCCTAAATTTTAGACCACCGGCAATTCCATGTAGAAAATGGAGTCTTTATTAGTGCCATGCATTTATGCATTTATAATAATATGCATTTATTATGCTCATATTCAATTTATATTTTTTGTTTTTTAACAGGTGGGTGACCCCCAACAGCTTTAACGAAGTTATTGTGCATTAGTATCAGTTCACTATGAGCCATCTTACTAAAAGCTTCTTCGGCAGCTGATGACCCATCGCGAAAGGCTACATCCTTTTTAAGAACCTCTGGGTGAACTTGAAAAGTTTGTTTATTCCAACCCAAGAGATGAAGTCCTGAAAGCCTGCGCACGCGGGAGAGAGCCACATAGCCCTGACCAAACTCAAAGACATCACTCAAATCCATTACCGCTTCGTCAAGACTCATACCCTGACTCTTGTGCACTGTGATAGCCCAAGCGAGTCTCAAAGGCACTTGGGTAATGCGCGCCCTAACACCCCCACCTTCCTCAACCGTCCACGCCATCGGTTCGGCAATGATACTCTGATGGTTTCGCGTCCGGATCACCGGGAAACCGTATGGAGAGAGCTCTTCAACTTCTCCTAAAGTGCCGTTCACAAAACCAATCTGAGGATTATTTTTAGTAAACATCACCTTAGCCCCGATTTTCAATTTTAAAATTTCTGGAGAAAGACAACCTTTCTTGAGAGTACTGACGAGTAGTGGCGCGCCTTGAGATGACATTTCGAAAGTGCGACCTTTCTCACTAATTTTTGCCAACTCTTGGTCATTGACTCTCTCCACTTCGTCATTATGGGAAAAAAGCCTGGGAATTCCACTTAGCGCATTAGCCCGAGTAACTTTCCGTTTCTCTATATGAGCGTGATGATCCTCATTATATTCATTACGGCGAATAGCGGAGAGAATTGAGAGGAAAGTCTCGTCATCTTGTCGATATTGCTCCGTCAGATAACAAGTGATGAAGTGGGCCTGTGGCCAACACGAGGCGTCATAAGCAAACCGCTCTGTCGCTTCGGCTAACAGAGTGTTTTGTAAAGTTTGTTCATCGCGCCTCACTACTGGCGGTAATTGGAAAAAATCCCCCACTAAAAGCACTTGAAGACCACCGAAAGCTTGGGGATCATCTTTGACTTCGCGACAAACCATGTCCACCATAGAAAGTGTCCCGGGACCAAGCATAGAGACTTCGTCAATAATCAAAACCTTGGCTTGACGGATACGTTTCGCGATACGCTCATTAGTAGCAATTCTATCCAAATCATATTTATTTAAGTTTCGCTTAATCCCAATACCACTCCAAGAGTGAATAGTCATACCACCAATATGAGTGGCCGCTATACCGGTCGAGGCAGTAATGGCTACTTCTACCTTCATCGATCGAAGGTAAGACACATACTGGTTAACTGTATGTGTCTTACCAGAACCAGGTTCTCCCGAGAGAAATACATTGGCACCCGTTTTTAATATTTCTAGTGCTTGCTTTTGAGTCATTATTGTCCAGCATTATAATCCAAATAGACGCTTTAATTTTTTATTTATCTGTATTATATAATTAGGTTCCATTCTACCGAGTTGGCCGAGAGCTATCTTCTTCTGCAGGGTGGCAATCTTATTAATTTTTACTACAGAATTGACTTTAAGGCCATTACGATTCGACGAAACCACAGAGAGATCGAAGTAAGTGGTCCTTTTTGACTTAGCAGAAGAAAGAAAGGCTACAATGCAGTCTTCGCCCTTCTCCTCAACATGAAGAACAAGGGCGGGTCGCACCTTCTGACCAGAGAGGTCTGTAAAAGGGAACGGGACTAAAATAATATCACCCTTAGACATACCTTCTCTTCAAATCTGATGCGGTATAAAGCTCCGGTTCTTTAGCGAGGAAATCAAAACTTTTCGAATAAGTGTTAACATTTGTTATGTCATTAACATCTTTGTTGTAAGCTTCAGGAAACTGGATAAGAAGCGCGTCTATGGAGTCGCGCCTGCCTATAGCAAACACGTCACCGTGATATTTAACCCGATTGACGATATTACCGATATCCTGGCGAGCTTTGGTAGTGGTTATAATCTTCATACTCATATTGTACAAAATGTACAAATTAATGCAACTTTCCGTCTAAGCTCAACGCTAGGCCACCGGCAATTCCATATAGAAAGTCGAGCCTTTATTGGGACCAGCGGATTCTGCAGAAACGCGTCCGTGGTGGGCATTCACCACATCCTTAACAAACACTAGTCCAAAGCCGGTAGAATTGACATTGATTCGAAGTGAGTCTTTACCGACACCACCCTTGGTGAAGAGCCTGGGTTTGAGCTCATCTGATATGCCTACGCCGGTATCTTTGATGACAAAAATAATCTTGTTATCTTTTCTATCCAAACTGATTTTAATTCCCCCCGTACGCGTATATTTTATGGAGTTATCGATTAGATTCTTGACCACTTGAGCGATTTGGCCCGCATCGCCTTTCATTGTGTAATCTCCTTCTTCTACAGCAATCTCGAGAGCAAGACCTTTTTCTTTCGCTATATCCTTATGCTCTTCAAAAACTTTGGTCACGATATTTTTAAAATCAAGAGGTTGCATATCGTATATGAAAGTACCTCTTTCAATATTTGAAGCGGTCAAGAAATTTTGAACGAAATTCACCGCATCCGTCATCTCCCTGTACCCTTTCTCGACAATTGGCTTGGCCGTCTCTGAAATTGGCCCATAATCTTCGTCATGAAGAAGCGCATCGTATATATAACGCGCTTTAGTCATATAGCTCTTGATTTGGTGATTGATGATGTGCATCA
>Ga0210019_1000334_pt1 | contig 60415 bp, 54 predicted proteins | sample CryGeyCG2114_020_2_FD_183969 | JGI IMG/M metagenome (GOLD analysis project Ga0210019, IMG submission 183969) | Groundwater microbial communities from aquifer - Crystal Geyser CG11_big_fil_rev_8/21/14_0.20 (SPAdes) (version 2) | ecosystem: Environmental > Aquatic > Deep subsurface > Groundwater ...
CATCGAACCAGGAAAGCCCACGCAAAATGCTTACATCGAATCTTTTAACGGCAAATTTCGAGATGAATGCTTAAACGCCAACTGGTTTGAAAATCTCGAACAAGCAAAGGAGGTCATTCAACTATGGAAACTTGATTACAATTCGATGAGACCCCATTCATCGATTCAAATGAAAACACCAAATGAATTTGCAGCGGAGTTCTTGACTCGTCATGCTGCTTGAAACTAACTGATTAAGGAACTTATCAACCCTCCAACCAAGGGGGGAAGGTCAATAGCGTTTTTAGCACACACCGGAATGATTCTAACTCCCGCACTCGAGGCCGCTAATCTTGGCGCCCTAGATCAAGAGTTTAAAGATAGAATTTTCGATGTAGCAGAGAAAGCTTTTGAATTTTATGAACCTTACTTTGATAAAAATTCCAAAATCTATCGTTTTCCTAAAGGAATCCCCTTTTGGGCGGATGGGCTATGGATGCCCCTAAATTTTCAATCATCATTCGGAGCGATGCTGATTGAGCTTTATAAATATAGAAATAATGAAAAATATAAAAATAGGATTGATGAGATTTACAATAAGCTATCATCAGAATTTTTATCGGCGGATAAGAATGACTCAATAATTTGGAACTATTGGCCAAAAGAGTACTTTGAGGGGTGGAGTGAGGCCGACGACCTAAGCGAAAACACTCCAAGTATGGCAAAAGAAATTACTCCAAAAGTAGAAGACGTTTCACACGCCTCTCTGAGTGTTTTGTTTCTAATGAAATACAAAGAATACTTTAGTGAAACCTCTTTTATAGAGGGGTTGGGCCATACATTTGAAGCTCTCACCGCGGGCAAAAATAAATTTTCCGGCTATATGGACGGCTCTCTACTAGAGGGCCATAAGCTCCTTGGACATACGAATTATTATAACTTACCTAGCTTTGGGTGGATTTACCTTTATCCAGAAAGCGGAATCCTCGATTCATTATATCCTATATGGCGAACTACGATCCCCGCCGGATATTTAAATAGCTTAACTAGTTTCAATACTAATCAAGTGCTGCAAATAGAAGCTATTAATTATTCGGGCCGAGGCGACAGACGAACACGGCAAATAACAACTGAAAATTTATTTGAAATTATGCGCGATCCCAAATAGCGATTCGATCGCATTCGTGCAGGAAAGATTCTTTCGAAGCTCTCGGGGGACTTCGAGCTCAACGACGGTCAGAAGCTCATCATCCACCTCGCGAAGCGATTGAGCGGCCTCATATCTGATATCGTCGAGCCAGCGGATGAATGAGGCCAGCTCCCTTTGGGCTTCGGCAAGCGATACCAAGTTCATCAGCTTTTTCATTCTCCAGGCGATCTGCCCGTGATATTTCTTCGGAGCATAGCCCGTCAAATTTCTCAGCTTGTGAATCCAGCAGCGCTGAATGAGCACCCGCTCTCCCCAGACGTCTTTCGGGGCCAAGCGCGAGACGATAAGCCCTCGATCAGGGCGTCTCGCATATGATCATCGAGTAAATCTTGGTCCCGTAACTTCGCCACAACCTCGAGTGGAACTTCGCCCTTACCCGATCGCACGCGAGGGCGTCTCAGCGCTATCTTTCCACCGTCCACGACCATCGAGGTCATTTCAGAGCCACCCCGATGAAATTGACCGCTCTCCTTTCGAGAAAGGGGGGAACCGCAAAGACTTCTGACCTCCTGCTCCAAAAGCTCAAGGCCTACTTTAGAGCAGTCGTCTTGCAGTTCTCTCTCAACAGAACTTGAAGATCCTTACTCGTTGGAAAAAGATTTGGTTGCTTTGATAAAGATTCTGATGTGATTCTCATGGCTTGGGCTCCGACTTAGAATTTACGTTCTCCCGGATTTTATCCGGGGGAGCCCTACCTTTTCAAACCCTAACGATTTCTGGGACTAAACCGACGGAGGCGGAGCAGGAGTTAGTCGTTAAGGAATTAGTTGTGAATCTAATAGTGATTCAGTAAGGAGACTCAGCGGTCGCGTAAACAACTCAACTTTGATGGTTGGTGAGCCAAAAGGTATAGAATCGTAAATGCGGTATCTTGAATTGACATGAAGTATTTAGCGGATCTTTCAGGTGTAACGATGGCAGTGATCGTCCTGGGGTTATGCGTACCTTATGGCGTGCCTCTAGTTAGCGTTTTATTACTAAGTCAAATGACTCTGACAGTTTTAGTTTTTCTAACCATTGGAAAAATTCCCAAGCTGCTCGTTCCAGCTGAACTTCTTCTAATAATTCTCTTAGCGCTCTTATTCCATGTTTGGGGGTCCTACTTGTCTCGCACGCTCTATGGTGAAGTCCGCGGAGATATATCGAACATCCTTTCGGTAGCATTGGTAACTCCAATATTTATAGCTATCGTTCAATCCAATCATTTTTCAAGGCTTAGGAACACATTTGTAAGTTATTGTGGTTGGGGTGGTTTTTTGGCGGCGCTATTGTGTCTTTACAAATTCAAACTGCTTCTTAATGGAGAAAAGTTTTGGTGGGTAGAGCTTTGGATCGGCAATAGACCCTACCCATGGGGGACGAGCTTGCAGCCCGACTATAATATGTGCGCTCTTGGTTTGACGATTGGCTTTCTGTGTCTTGTGAAACTTTTTTTAGATTGCCCGCGAATATTTGGGAAAATGTTGATATTTTGCAGCGCACTGATTGTTTTTTCTTCAGTTGTCCTAACGGGCTCGCGTCGTGGGCTGGTTGTCTTGCTGGTTCTTACATTAACGGGATTTTTTTATGGTCTATACAAGTTGATGTCTGGATTTATTTTGCAAAAAATTCATCCACGCTCATTTAGAGGCTTTGTCGCCATCAGCATGGTGGTCTTGATCATATTTTCTATTTTTTTAATGTGGAAGGGTTTGAATATTGCCGATATGCAAGTGCATGAGGTGACTCGGCTCACGGCGCGCTTTGATACCATGAAAAGATTTGCGGGTACATTGATGGCAAGTCGATCGGGTTATCTTGAAAGGGGCTTAGAAATCTTTCAGCGTGGCAACCTATTGTCTCTGCTATTTGGGGGAGGCTTTGATTACCTAAGCGCTATGTCGGTCGAGTCAAAGGAGGTTTACCCTCACAACCCCTTAATCTCAGCTTTATTATATGGTGGGATATTTGGTTTTATCTTTACGCTTTATGTATTAGTAAGGGGCCTGCTTGTTTGGATCAGCCTTTTAGGCCAAGAGAGGCTACTAGCTGTTATATTTGTGGTATTTAATGTGTTTTCTTTTATTAGTTCGAATTCCTATTTTTCGGTAAGATTTGGCTGTTTTATCTTAGCGATAGGTTTGGTATTAATTCACGACAAGCGATTACAGGGAATGCAGAGATGAAACACGAGACTGGGCGGAGTTCAAAGATAGTAGAATCAGATTTGGAATTGGCAACGATTCTGTCCCTTTGGGCGAAGAATTGGAAGTTGCTTGCCGGTAGCGCCTTAGTTTTCGGTGTGATTGCTGGTGCGGTAAGTTTTTTCTTTATTGATCGGGTCTATAAATCACAGGCGACTATTTTTGTCGCCTCCCCGACTTCAAGCTCGAGGGGAGGTTTGGCTGGCCTCGCGAGTAGTTCGGGGCTGGAAGGCTTGCTAAGTTTAGGGACGGATACGAATAAAGATCGTATGATTGCGGTTCTTCAAAGTGATCATATTTTATTCTCCGTAATTCATGATTTAGATCTCATGGCTGTTTATCGGCCTGAGGACTTGAAGGGTAGTGACAAGACGAGGGCTATCGGTCGTGAGCTACTTAAAGTCAAAATTCGAGATAACACCGATATTGATTCGGAGGGTAGTGCGATACGGCTTTCTTTTCGTGGGCCGACTCCCGAATTATCTTCCAAAGTGGTTAGTACATATCTTGACAACTTAAGGACGTTCCTTTCGGAGAGTCTTGTAACCAAGTCCAAGAGAACGGAAGATTTTATCCATGATAGGTTGAGCGAAGCTGAAACAGGCTTTGAAGGGGCAAAAAATAATTATATTTCTCTACAAAAGAGTAAAGGGGTCGTTAGGCTGTCATCGCAGGCTGGATTAGCACTGAAAACGGCTTCGGAATTACAAGCCCGAATGATTGAGAAAGACATAGAGCTAGAGCTCTATCGAGACATCCTTAAAGATTCATCTGAGGTTGACCGGCTCGAATCTGAGAAAAGAGAAATTCAAAAACAAATTACACGCCTCATAGAGGGCAACCAATTGGATCTCCCAATCCGAGGTTCCGGTAAGAGAGTGAAAGCCCGAGTCGATTTGTTAACTCCCTTGCAAAAAATTCCTAATTTGGAAGCTGAATTTGCATCGGCACAAGCGGAGTTAAGTGGACAAAAGCTTTTAGTGGATAGCTTGAGGCTTCAATATGAAGCGGCAAGAATCGAGACCAAGCGAGGCGAACCAAGTTTTGAAATAATTGATTCCCCTCGTCCCGTTATCGTGCCCGACGGTCCGAGTCATAAATTGAATGCGACTATGGGCATGATAATAGGATTTATTCTGGCAGTAGCTTACGTTTTTATAGGCTCTGGAGTTTATATTGGGTCGAAAAGGAAGTTTCCAATTCTAAAAGTTAACTTGTTGGACGCAGAGATTCCACCGATGCCGGCACCTAAAGATTTTGGGAGTGATCAACCGACTTATCATGCTTGATGTTGTTTCGTTTAGAATGAACCTCTAAACGAGAGACCAAAGTAACCAATAGAATTATCAATTAAAGGATTGGCTTGAAGTAAGTAGGAATAGCCCCCGAGCAGAGTCAAAGCTAAGGTGGGATCGAAGTAGGGGTCTTCTGATTTCCATAGATCAATGCTTGCCTTCGCGCTCAGCGGATACGAGAAAGTTTGTTTTGCACTTTTACCCGCATCCATAGTTGTAACGCCTGACGACAGGGTAAATGTTGGATTCAAATAGCTAGGCGATCCTAGGCGGAATGTGGGCCCCAGCTCCGTCGATAAACAGTAGAGCATTTCCTTCGCGACATTGGAGTTATTAGTAATTCGCAGTGGAAAAAACCATACACTGGGAATGAACGACAGGCCCAGATTAGAATTCAAGAAAAAACTGTATACAAAGCTCACTCCAGCCGTGGTTTGCTGCCTTTTCACCGCGGGAGATTTCACGGAGACAACGGGATAGATGAGCGCAAAATCAACTACATTGTCTGAGCGGCGGTAGTCCGCTTCTGCCTTGCTGGCAAAAGCCAATGTAGCGATCGAGCCTAGCAAAACAATTCTATGAAACATGCTATTTGCCCGCTAACACAATGATGCTCGTCGCCAAAGTTAAAAAGGTCGTAACGATTGCCAAATGATCTTGCCAAAATTTAAATGTTCTTTCCGGGATATAAATAGTGTCGCCTGGTTCAATAGCTAAGCGTTCCGTGCCATCAATCTTTGATCCATCGGAGCGTTGAACAACAATGGATTGCTGATCGGCTCGATCCGTAAATCCGCCAGATAACCCGATATACTCTTCTATAGCGGAAGAGGGTCGATAGGGCTTTGGCCCCGGGAGTTTTACGGCGCCAGTGACATAAATCTCGGTTGATCGCGAGGGTATAAAATAAGGTGAACTTGGAACAAAAACTTCATCTCCATGTTGAAGGACAAGGTTGTCCACCAAAACGTCTCTATTGCTTGTTCTCTGTTTCTCATTGGCAATAATGTTTACACTGATACGCTCACCGGTTTGAGAAACTCGGGATAATCTATAGGGCTTTGTTTGATCCGCATTTACTGTTAGTCCGCCTAGAATTTCTATTATTTCTGGGAGGTTTTTGGTTCGGGCGATTTCAAAGGGGCCTGTTTTGGAAACGGAGCCACTAATCGTCACAAAATCTGACAGCTGAGGAACAAATATCACATCACTATCAGTCATAAATGGGTTGGACTGAAAGTTCCCTGTAAGTTCGAAGTCGAGCAAATTCACGTAAATAACCTTACGACCTCTCCGAACTTCAATAAATTGTGAGCTTCCGTTACTTTTAACACCTGAGGCCAGACGGATCGCCTCCCCCGCTCTTGTCGATGCCTTGACTTCGAGGGGGCCAGGGCTATTGACGGCGCCCAACACATAAATTTTGAAGACTCTTTCTTTATATAGAGAAATTGAGAAAGACACGCCTCTCATTTTATTGGAGATTAATGCATCAAGCTGCTTGAGCGTTTCTTTATAAGTTTTTCCAGTGCAATCAATAACGCCAAGTCTGGGAATAAATAACTTGGCCTCGCTGTCTATACTGACAATTATATTGTCTTCGATTCGACCCCAGAAATTTATTAAAAACTGATCACCAGGGCCCACCATGTATTCATCGGGCACCTGCTTAGTTGTTGCCAGGGCTTGGTCGGGAGGCGGAGGAAGATTCAGTTTTTGCACGTTATCCGGAAAGATCTTGTTTCCAGAATAGAAGAATCGATCACCTGTCGGGACATTATTCGGGACATTATTCGGGACATTATGTGGGCGAATTCTCGTGCCTTCATCTTTTACGTCATCTTCGGAATCATTTGATTCATTCCAATTGGAATCTCTTTTTTGTTTTCTCAATGTGTCGATGGGATTTCCCTCTCGAACTTGGGCATTTGAGATGGTGGGAACAGAAATGAGTCCCAACCAGACAAAGGCTGAAAAAGTTAAAAATTTCAATACGTTATGTGTACTCATTTCCATTATACCAGTAAGCCAGCCCCAATCGGTTTTCAACGGCTTTCTCCACCAGCTCTTAGCTCAGCCTCTGGTAGGTTGACACCAATTTTTTTCCTTCTATTTCCCAATTAGCGATTTTATCAACATAATTGCGTCCTGAAGCACCCATTTCACTCGCCTTGTTGGGGTTGTTTAGAAGGTAGTCTATCGCCTCGGCAATTTGTGTCGGAGATTTTGGCCTCACCAAGATCCCCGCCTTGGCTTTGTCTAAAATCTCTCGCCAGAGCTCAAAATCTGAGCAAATCAATGGGAGGCCGCAGGACATATACTCAAACATTTTAATGGGTAACGAGGTTTCGTAGGTACCAGTAGGATGTAGGCATACCAGGCCAATCTTTGACTCCAAAAGAACGCGGAACACTTCGTCGTGATTTACTTCTCCCAAATACTGAATTCGATTTGATCTCGGATGATGCTTTAATTTATCCAGAATATCATCGGGGTAGAGACGGCCAAGGAGGACCAACTCGGCATCTTGATGTTCAATTTGCTGGAAGGCATCAAGGTAGTCAAAGATTCCTCTTTTGTCCGAAATTAGTCCGGCATAAACAATCCAGTTTTTTCGAGTGGGATAGGGGCGATTCAATAGGTTGATATCGATCTTGGATAAGTCCGGATAGTTTTTAATTACCGTGATTCGTGATGACGACCCAAAGCTCTGAGCAACGCCTTCGGTTGCGGCTACGATGTGGGAAGAAATTCTTTTTGCTATGGCGAGTACCGACCTTGCTCCGAATGCTAATATTCCTCTTATTTGAGGATGGAGATAGTCCTTAATATAAATCTGACAGGGGATGTCTTCATGTGAGTCAAAGATAACCCGTTTTCCGATAAGGCGAAGCGGAGCAACCAATATGAGAAGTTCAGGATCATGGATATGGTATACATGCGCTTTTATTTTTAAGGCTTCGATAAGAATTTTTAGAGGCCCAAAAAGCAATCGATTCCAACGAGAATCAAAAGGCTTAAGGCCATGAATGTGGACGCCTTCAATCGTCTCACTTCTAGGGTGTACGCCACAAATATGTACTTCATATCCCGCTTTATAAAGTGTTCTAGCTTCCTTATGAAAAATTCGTGAATCGGTTGCCCAATGTACGGTAGTTAAATGACAAATGCGATAACTTCCAGTGCCCACCCGAAGATTAGTATCACAACCTTTAAATAACTCGACCGGAAATTGATGTTCCGGTCGATATTCGGAGTAATTTCAGGCTGCTATCGATCCTTTGGATGTATCAAAATTACAAGATTGAATGCGATATTGGGTTTGGATCCACTCTCAAGATCGAGTAGATAAACTTGATAAGGACGATTTGATGGCATTAAGGGGAGAGGTGTCTGCGTCAAAGTCAAAGAGTTATGGCTTTGCGCTTGCCTACTGCTAGCGAATCCTTAGTGCGGGTAGTTCATGCTTAGGTTGAAATCAAAATTCGGACGGAATGTTTTAACGCTTGCGTCGGGGACGGCCCTATCTCAGGGTGTAACTGTTTTAATTTCACCCATATTAACCAGGCTTTATTCACCTTTTGAATATGGTCCCTTTGCTGTCTATTTAGCACTCGTTTCTATTCTCTCTGTCTTGGCAACTTTTCGATATGACTACGTCACAATGTATGCAGAATCTGATAAAGATGCTTGGAGGAGCCTCTGGTTAATTTCTTCCATTTCTCTAATTGCTTCAGTTGTATTCCTGCCCTCGCTTTTTTTGTTTCGGCACATCATCGAACGATGGATGGGGGAAAAACTTTCGTTTGGGATTCTTGTTTATGCTTGCATCTCGATTTTCCTGACGGGTATTTATCAAGGGTTTTTCTTTTGGTGTAATCGAAAGGAGTCGTACCGAAGGATATCAGAATCCGACATCCTTCGCTCTATATGCGCGGCTATCGTCAGCATTGTTTTGGGAGTGATTCATTGGGGAACGACGGGTTTGATATTCGGATCAATTGCGGGACAAATTGTAGGGACATCGCTTCTAATGATTCAGACCTATAGGTCTCGAGAGAAAGTGAGGTCTCCTAAAATAAATGAACTCGTTCGCTTAGCGAAATCCTATAAGGAGTGTACTATTTACCTTCTCCCCGCGGGCTTTTGTGAGAGGGTATCGGCACAGACGCATATCATCTTGCTTTCGCTATTCTTTGGTTCAAGTGTAACGGGAGCGATAGGCTTACATCAAAAAGTCGTTAGTTTGCCAGTTCAAATTTTTGGTAATTCAGTTGGTAACGTTTTTAAACAACGGGTCAGCCAAGACTTAAGGAAGAACGGCAATTGCTTAAGCCTTCTCTACAAGGCGACATCAAGACTTTTTCTAATGGCTTTGGCTCCCTTTTTAAGTTTATTGTTTGCCGCGCCGGTTCTTTTTTCGCTTGTCTTTGGCGCGGAGTGGCGCATCGCTGGCGAGTATTCCCAGATCCTATCTTGGGTGTTTCTTGCCGCCTTCGTTGTGAGTCCTATTAGCCCGCTGATTGTTATTGGAGGATTTCAAAGATTTCATTTTCTGATGCAGCTTGTAATGATTCCCCTCACGGCGACCTCCATTATTGTTGGTTATTATGCCAATGATGTCAAAACTGCTTTAAAATTATTTGCCGTCGTTTATTTTCTTAAATATTTAGTTCAACTGGGTGTGTGCATTAAGGTCGCAAAGGGGAGTAGGCCGTTATCGCAGGCTTGAACATTACTTGATTTGGAGTGTCAGATCAGAAGCTTTAGTTGATCAAGATAGCAGGTTTCTTCATTTTCCCAACAGAGTTCTGAAGCCGTTGCGGCTGCGTTTTGCCTTTTTTCTTCAATCTCCGGTTTGGTTATTCTGGAAACGAATTCCGAAATCGCTGTTGCGGTCGGTTCTACCAACCATCCAGCATTACTGGTTTTGATAATTGTTTCTATTTCAGGCAGGTTACTTCCTAAAACTGGGACTCCAGCAGCGAGGGACTCAAAGAGCTTGTTTGGAAGGCTGTAACGGTAACTCAAGGATACGTCTTGAATTAAACATAAGCTAAAGTCAGCCGAGGGCAATAGACTAAGAAGAGTGCTTTGCTCAAGACTTTCAAGGAAATGTATAGTTGGGTGGGCTGCTTGATAGGTGTGGATGAGGGATTCCAGGGGGCCGTGGCCAATGAAGACGACATGATTATCTGGCCTGGTTTTCGTGTAGGCATCCAAGATTTCTTGTATAGATCTAAAGGGAGTAAACTTTCCAATATAGACGGACAGTGTCGACGATTGGCTAATTCCAAGTCTTTCTTTGAGTGATTGACTTATGCTGGCTTGAGCTGACTTGAGCGGAAAGTTTCTGACGACCTGAATATTACAGAGACGATATCTTTTTTCATACCAGCTAGCAATCCCCGGAGCGACAACAAGGGTGTGGTCGACGAATCTTATTCCAAAAAACTCGACTATTTTATATATGATTTTGGAGTATCTGTTTAGTCCAGCTTGCTCAGTCTCTAGTTCATGCGCATCGTATAGTAACTTGCTGCCTGTTGCGAGTTTGAGAAAAATCGCTATGGGAAGCGTTGTTATTCCGTGGCCTGCTATAACTCGGACCGACTTGCTTTTTAATAAATACCAAGATCGAAAAACCCATTCCATATAATAAAAAGGCCGAAGAATCATTCGTAGGTACTTGGCACGTCGGAGAACAAGATTGATTTCGAACAGACTCACTATTGATTTTGGCAGAGTGTCAAATCCGTTATTAACTTGCCTGTCATCCTTTCGCAGGCCCAGGAGGACAATGGATCCGAACAAACTACTTTTTGCCGCTGATTGCGTCTCGCGGAATATTCGACTTTGATTGGCAAAACTATTGTGAGTTATTTGTACAAAGGTTTCGCGCTTATTTTGTTCGGCTTTCATAATAAATTTTGGATGATAAGTTGATAAAGAAATTTGTTCAGTTAGATTTTGCTACTCCTCCGTTTGAATTGGTATTCTTGCAAATATTTTCTATCCAATCAGAAAACTCTGAATAAATCTTGTCGGCGTTGAATTGGCCCTCAAAAATGTTAAGAGCATTGGTTTGTAAACGCTGCCATTCGAGCGGTTTATGGTAGATATCTACAATCTGATTTGCGAGGCTTTCCGGAGAGTTTGAATCGAAGCCTCGACCTATTGAATTCTGTGCCATAAACCTGCGGAGTTCGCCCTCGGACCCTGAAAGTAAGGGTAGCCCCCCACTTAAATATGTAAAAGTCTTATTAGGGAAAGTGTCTTGATTGAGATTCTCAGGGATGACACCTAAATGGCTTTTAAGAAGGATCGTCTTGATTTCTTCTTCATTTACCCAGCCATAAAAGTTTATATTTTTGGACCCCTTTGCCGACTTTTCGATCTGAGCCCTCATTGGGCCATCGCCAGCAATGATAAATGATATAGAGAGTTCAGGATGTTTGTGTTCAATTATCGCCGCTGCATCAACAATGATGCGCGGATTCTGTAAAGTTCCGAAGCTGCCAATAAATGCAACATTGAAGTCGTGATTCTTGCCCCAATTCTTGCGTTCCTCAAAATCTTTTAAGTTTAGGCCGAATGAAGTTGCTCCCAGGTGAAACACTCGATTGGCCACTGGATGCACGGTTTTGTTAAGAGCCCACTCTAAAAGACTGTCCATCATTGATGTGATTCCATTCGCGCTTTGAATGAGCTTGGCTAATTTATTGAAATCACTACGCAAAAGAAGCTTTAGCAATTTTCGACTGAACTTATGGGAAATAACCTCAAGAAAGCTGTCAGGCCAGGGGTCTCTGACATCAAGTACAAAAGGAATTTGGTGTTCTTCAGCATATAGTAATCCTTCATAAGCAAGATGGTAGTCGGGAGTACTTGCTATAATAAGATTGGGTACGGGTTCCTTTCGGGCGGCCCGAGCAAACTTGTTTGCATACACTAGGTGGTCAAGATATCGTCTAACTGAGATATTATTTGAGTAACTAAGGCTTGATAAATATCGCAGCGAAAGTCCGGGTTCCAGGGTTATCAAGCCACTGCCTGGCAAAACTTTCTTCTTTGTTAAATGATCAAAGTTCGAAGCCCACCAAACAATTTCGTGGCCCCGTTTCGCCAGACACTGTGCAAGTAGACCAGATCGCATTTTGCGCTGTCCCCGATTTAGGGGCAAAATCTCGCCGGTTTGAAGCAACCAGGCGCGCATGTCAATTGGGCAAGAGACGCGTTGCTAGATGAGTGACAACAATTAAGTCCATAAAGTCTTTCCCTTTTTTTCTGTTTTTTTTCCAACCGCATAGAGAATTTTGTAATCTACAATTTCTCTATTTAATTCAACGGGGTGGAGTGGCTCTGTTTGGGCCATTTCAGGTAAGAGTTCGCAGGTGATCGGACTTAGGGGGCCATAAAAAATGCGCTTTAAAAACTTTTTACCCTCCATACTTTTAGGAATTAAATTGAATGATATAGCTATTTTTCGAGTCTTTCCGATGGCCCAGCTTTTAAGTGAGTTGGGTTTATCATAAAAGGCATTAAAAATTTGGCATTCAAATCCCGATCGAACCAAAAGTTCGGAGATTTGCCGCGCCGAAAGATACTCGCAGCTAAAAGGGCTGGGGTTAAAGCCATGCCATTCCTTGTTCACCGTCGATATGAGTAGCGTTCCCCCGGGGCGAAGGCTTCTCCAAGCTTCTTCTATAAAACTCGACACATTATCTAAATAATAGATGGCTTCAAAAATGACGATGGTATCTAAACTTTCATTTTCGACTGCAAGCTCGCAGGCGTTCATTTGCTGTATTTGGATATTAGGTCGGCTTTTGTAGCTTTTCTTTGCCACTTCCAAGTTGGCCAAGTCGATATCTCCACCGATTACGAGCCGTGCGCTCGTAGCTAGCCAACCCAGGCCTATACCTGTTCCACATCCAATTTCTAAAACATCTTTGTTTTCAGCAAATTTTTCGGCCAGGCCATACCGTGTGGTCATCATCGATAGTTGTTCGTTCGTAGCCCATTGTCCGGGCGTTTCCGTTATTGTTACAAAATCGGCCATATCCGGTCGAAGGTAGGTATTAGACAAAATGAAGACAAGTTTCTTTTGAAGAAATCAGGCGGGATTTCGAGGTTTTTAGATTTTTATCATCCTCTCAATTGAAGCCCGTTTTCAAGCATTTGGAGGCATTTGAGAAAAGCCATGGCGATTCCCAAAGAAATTCTTATCAAGGGGATTTTGAAATGCTACAAGCGGGACCTAGAATCTATATGGGTGCAGTACAAACATGGGGCGAAGAAGGCGGGTTACGTAACGACAATGAGAAGCTTGCCGCTGCAAGGATTAGCGAGATTTTCGATAAAAGTCAGGGATCGACGGAGAGCAAGCTACGGCATTTTGCGAAATTCGTACGCCGTCAGGACATGACAAAGTGGCTTACTCGGCACGAATTATTTAAGCTTCAATTGAATGTTAAGGGCTCCATTGTCGAATGCGGGGTCTTCCAGGGAGGCGGAGTGATGACCTGGGGAAACCTGTCGGCCATCCTCGAGCCAAACAATATTATGCGGAAGGTGTATGGTTTTGATAGCTTTGAAGGCTTTCCGTCCGTTTCGGCCATGGATGTATCAAAGGAAAGATCGTCCCAAGCCGGCGACTTATCAGCACCGACTTTCAGCGAATTAAAGAGCCTTATTGGCGCTTTTGACCAGAATCGATTTCTCGGACATGTGCCAAAGATTGAACTGGTTTGTGGTGATGCGACGAAAACGATTCCGAAATTTATTAATCAAAATAAGCATTTGATCGTGAGTCTTTTATATTTGGATTTCGACTTATATGAGCCAACGAAATTAGCTCTCGAGCACTTTTGGCCAAGAATGCCTAAGGGCTCTATTTTAGCGTTTGATGAGCTTGATCATCCAGCCTGGCCAGGTGAAACGATGGCACTTTTGGAAACTCTAGGAATTAAGGATCTTGAGCTTCGCCGCTTTGACTTTGATCCATACGTATCCTTTGCTATCCTTTGAGCCATGCAAATTAACGCGGAACAGAACGAACTCAAATCAAAACCAGACAAAGCCCCCGGCCTGAAGGTGCGGAGTCTTCCATTTTTTAACTATCCTGCTCTTTTTAAGTTGGACGAAAAAATGTACGTCGACACGTTTAGGGCTGTATGTGAGCGTGGTGCTTACATTTTACAGAGTGATCTACTTAATTTTGAAGATAAGCTCGCAAAGTACGTGGGCGTGAAACATGCTCTTGGTGTTGGTAATTGTACGGATGGACTCTATTTAATTATAAGAGCTGCAGGGATTCCTCGGGGAGCTGAGGTCATTATATCATCACATACCTTTATAGCGACTGCTTCGGCAATTGTTCAGGCTGGTGGTGTGCCCGTTCCTGTGGAATGTGGCAGTGATCATCTTTTAGACGCCACCTCTTTCGAGCGCGCGATCACTCCGAATACTTGGGCGGTTATACCTACTCAATTAAATGGGCGGGTTGCAGAAATGGACAGTATTTTGAAGGTAGCCAACGCCCATAAGCTTTTTGTTTTTGAGGACGCTGCGCAGGCTTTGGGAGCAAAATATAAGAGTCAAAACGCTGGGAGTTTTGGGGTAGCTTCGGCGTTTAGCTTTTACCCTGCAAAGAGCCTGGGCTGCCTGGGTGACGGGGGAGCGGTGGTTACGAATGACACAAAACTTTTTGAAAAAATGCAATTGATGAGAAATCATGGCCGAGGAGATGGGACTGAAGTATTGCTTTGGGGGATCAATTCTCGCTTGGATAATCTACAGGCGGCGTTTTTGAATTTTTTGCTTGATCAGTTTCCGGGTGCAATTTTGAGGCGAAGAGAAATGGCCACTTTATATGACAGTCTGCTCTCTGATCTTGCTGAGCTTGTACTTCCTATTTCTCCGACAAAAGGGGAGGATCATTTTGATAGCTTTCAGAACTATGAAATTGAGGCGGATAGAATGGAAGATTTACAAGTTTTCCTAAAGAGTTGCGGTATTGGAACCTTGCGACAATGGGGTGGCAAGGCTGTTCACCAATTCAAGGCACTTGGTTTTAAGCAGAGCCTTCCTTTTACAGAAAAGGTTCTTTCGAGGGCTCTAATGCTTCCCTTGAATTTGTCGTTGACTGACGAGGATGTTCGCTTTATTTGCGAGGCCGTAAGAACTTTTTATCAAAAATCATAATGAAAGAATTAGTGTGAGAGATAGTTTAGATCTTGCGAGGAAAGTGCGCCTTCATGTGTTGAACATGACTTCTCGTGCTGGCAGTTCCCATATTGCCTCAGCCTTTTCAATGACAGACTTGATTGCGGTTTTGTATGGCAATATTTTGAAAATTGACTGTAAGACTTTTGAGAGTCCGGACCGGGATAGATTTATACTAAGCAAGGGACATGCAGGCGTGACTCTTTATGCCACTTTAGCTGAGTTAGGTTTTTTTAATCTCGAGGTCTTGAATACTTATTATCAAAATGGGTCAGTGTTATCGGGCCATGTTTCCCATAAGAACGTGCCAGGTGTTGAGTTCTCTACGGGATCGTTAGGACACGGGTTGTCGGTTGCAACGGGTTTGGCCTATTCGGCAACTCTGAGGCGACAAAGCTTTCGAAGTTTTTGTTTGATGAGTGATGGAGAGTGCGATGAAGGCTCAAATTGGGAGGCCATTCTTTTCGCGGGGCATCATAAGCTGCAGAACCTTGTTACGTTAGTGGATTACAATAAAATTCAGAGTTTGAAGTCTGTTGATCAGACATTGAGATTGGAGCCCTTCCGTGCAAAGTGGGAGAGCTTCGGGTGGTCTGTAAGAGAGATTGATGGGCACGACCATTCGATGATCCGTTCAACTCTGGAAAGCTTACCATTTGAGGTTAACAAGCCTAGTTGCGTGATAGCCCATACCGTTAAAGGTAAGGGCGTTAGTTTTATGGAAAATCAAGTCGTCTGGCATTATCGAAGCGCCAGGGGGTCAGAATATGAAGATGCCCGAAGAGAGCTTATGTGTGAAGGGGCGGTTAATTGACCCATGAGAGATGCGTTTGTCAGAGAATTATTCAAAGCTGCCAAATCAAATTCGAATATTCATTTGATTACGGGCGATTTGGGTTTTGGTGTTCTAACTAAGTTTGAAGCCTCATATCCGGAACAATATACGAACGCGGGAGTTGCCGAACAAAATATGACAGGGCTCGCGGCTGGCCTGGCTATGAATGGATTTAAAGTTTTTACTTATTCAATTGGAAATTTTTCGACATTGCGGTGTTTGGAGCAAATTCGTAACGATGTTTGCTATCATGGCTTGGATGTAACCATAATTAGCATCGGGGGAGGCTTTAGTTACGGGAGTTTGGGTTATTCCCATCATGCGACAGAAGATTTGAGTATCTTAAGAAGTTTGCCAGGGCTTTCAGTTTATGTTCCGGGCTGTGTATGGGAAACAGCAGAAATAACAGCACACTTGCTAGATAAGCCCGGTCCAAAATATCTGAGACTGGATAAGTCTGGCGTTCAAAGTACCCGAGTTTTGGACGAGAGATTTGGGTTTGAGAGGTTGCGCCTTGTGCCTGAGGCGGGCGCGAAATCGAGTTCGAGTTTGGACGTTTTGATTGTTGCGGCTGGGGGCATACTTGAGGAAGCCTTGACTGCTTCTTCGATATTGCGGAATAAAGGTCTTGCTTGTCGTGTGATGAGCGCGCATTCGTTGAAACCCTTTGATACTGATGGTCTTCTTTCCTCTGCTCGCAGGGCCTCAGCGATTTTTTCGTTGGAAGAAAATGTGATTGAGGGTGGGCTGGGATCCTTGGTTGCGGAACAGCTTTTGGAGGGGGGTGTGTGGCCGAAAAAATTCGGACGCTTAGGAATCAGGGCGACTAGCCTCACAAGTCTTGTTGGTGACCAGAAGTATTTAAGAGAGTCACACGGTTTGTTAGGAAGTCAAATCGCACCTAAAATTTTAGGGGATCTCGATTTAGTCGGAAAGCATGAAAAGTTGCCTTATGTTTCACCATCTCATCAAGCGGGCATTTGATTTTTTTATTGCGCTAGTCGGCTTGGTTTTTCTGAGCCCCGCATTAACACTTTGTGCTTTTCTGATATGGCTTGAAGATTACCATTCTCCTTTCTATAGAGCGCCACGTATTGGTCGGGGCGGATCAGAGTTTAGAATGCTCAAGCTGCGTTCAATGCGAGTTAATAGTGATCGCAATGGGAGTAGTTCTACAAAAGTGGATGATGGCCGAATTACAAAAATAGGACATTTGATTCGTCGATTCAAATTAGATGAATTTTTGCAGTTGTGGAATGTTCTGATGGGCGAAATGAGCCTTGTCGGACCACGGCCGCAAGTTAGATGGGCGGTGGATATCTATACCGAAGAAGAGCGGCAACTATTGAGTATTCGACCTGGAATTACGGATTTTGCATCACTGGTTTTTGCGGACGAAGGCGAAATTCTTAAAGGATCGAAAGATCCGGACGGGGACTATCTTCAGCTGATTAGGCCTTGGAAAAGTAAACTGGGCATATTCTATGTGCAGAGCTCAACGATTTGGCTGGATTTGAAGCTTGTTCTTTTGACAATTAAGGCATTATTTTCGCGGGAAAATGCTTTGAGGGGAGTTCAAGCGCTTTTGAAGAGATTGGGCGCTGATGCGGAGCTAATCCGAATATCTGGCCGAAGAGAAACCTTAGTTCCCCAAATAATGGGAAAAATCAGTAATACGGGGCAAGTCCGCTAGTGTTTACTGAACGTAAACAAAATATTGGATTGGCTTAAGACTTAGCGGCCAGCAAGTCTTCGAAGGCCACTTTAACTAAATACGTGAAGCATGTTTGTAATCATGCTTGTTTACTCATAAGTCTTAATCGGGGATACTTTTAAAACATGGGCAACCGAGGTGTTGGTTTTATATTTAAGCTCATTGAAGGATTGGCGCCAATCCGATCCTGGGTCGTTCTGACGATCGACGCTATCCTTAGCCTTTTTGCTGGGAGCTTTGCGATTCTATTTTTAGAGTTTGCGCTTTTTAATGGTCGGAATGTGGGAGTCCTGAGCCTTTGGTTTGTGGTTCAGTTTGTTTTAGCCGGGTTCTTAAGAGTGCAAAAATATTCTTGGCGGTTGTTTTCAGCCAGAGATTCCTATCGACTTGGCAAATCTCTCTTGGTTGTTGGTCCGGCATCGGCGGTCATGTTGGCGATGACCTATAGAGATATAGAGATCGTAAAGTTTTCTATCCTTGCTAGTTTCATGGCCTTTTTTCTGATGGCTACTGCCAGATTGGTAGTTCGACTGGCATTCGATTCCGTGGTGCGGACTTCGTCGATTATTCGCAAAGAAACTGGAAAGAGAGTTCTTATTGTTGGCGCTGGAAGAGGTGGCGCCAGTCTAAGTCAAAAATTGGCACTCGAAGGTTATGACGTTGTTGGTTTTGTAGATGACTCTTGGGCCAAGCGCAAAATGCAGATCAACGGCTTTAAGGTTCTCGGACGTAGTTGTGATATTGAAAATCTTGTTAAGGGTTTTCGAGTGGACGAAGTCATTATTGCGATTCCCTCCATTTCGAAGAGCCAGTTGAAGAAAATTACAGATGAATGCTTAAAGGCAAAGGTTCAGTTCCGAACTTTGCCGTCCATAAAAGAAATATTGGATTTCAATCAAAGCCCGGATCATTTGCGAGAGGTTAAGGTCGAAGATCTTTTGGGTCGGGAGCCTATTCGCTTGGATAAAGCGCTCACCCGATCGGAAATCAAAGACCAGACGATCATGGTTACAGGTGCGGGAGGTTCGATTGGTTCGGAGTTGTGCCGTCAGATACTTGAGTTCGGCCCCCGAAGTTTGATCATGTTCGAGCGGTCGGAATATAATCTTTTTCATATCGAGAGAGAGCTTCGACGAAGGTTTCCGAATGCCAATCTGTCGGCGGTTATTGGTGATATCTGTGACGAGGTAGCGCTTGATCGTGTGTTTTTGAAACATCGGCCGAAGATTCTTTATCATACTGCCGCTTACAAACATGTTCCACTGATGGAGGAGAGTCCTCGCGAGGCTATTGTGAACAATGTATTTGGGACCCGCGGCTTGGCGCAGGCGGCGGTAAAATTTGGAGTAGCTAAATTTGTCATGATCTCAACGGACAAGGCTATTCGACCTCTTAGTGTCATGGGGTATTCGAAGCGGTTGGCTGAGATTATTACCCAAGATTTGGCCGCCAAGTCGGAGACTTCCTTTATGTCCGTTCGGTTTGGAAATGTTTTAGGAAGCAGTGGTTCTGTCGTCGAAATTTTTCGAAAGCAATTGGCGGAAGGCGGTCCTTTAAGTGTAACGGATGCTGAGGCGCGACGATTTTTTATGACTACGCCCGAGGCTGTCGAACTAGTGTTGCACGCAGGATCACATGGAAGCAATGGGTCCATTTATATGCTTGATATGGGCGAGTCGGTCAAAATCTATGATTTGGCTAAGCGGATGATTGATCTTGCAGATCCTATGGGTCAGAAAAATATTCAAATTGAAGTAACTGGGCTGCGACCCGGTGAAAAACTTAAAGAAGAGATCTTATGGGAAGGCGAAGATTTAATCGCTTCGAATATCGACCATGTTTCGATGTTTAAAAACATCGTAAGTATCCAAGGTTTGGAACTGGGCTTGTCGAAATTGTACCGCTGTATCCACTCTACGAGTGGCCAATGCGGTGATGAGCTTAAGGCTCTGGTTAATACGATCGATGCCATGGAAAATATTCGTCGACCTCTGACAAAAAAAGACCCTGAAGTGGCCTATCCGGCCTTTTCCTCTCCCGCTGTTATGGCTAGAGTCGCTAATCAGCAGGCTTGAGTATATCTAATTCAAAATTCGAAGTTGTGATCATTGGCGCGGGACCTTGTGGCCTAGGCGCCGCCTGGCGGCTCAACGAGCTTGGCTTTGAGAGTTATTGCGTTCTCGAAGCCCTAGATCACCCCGGAGGTTTGGCGAGCAGCTATCAAGACTCTCAGGGCTTTACCTGGGATGTTGGGGGACATGTACAATTTTCGCATTATGCCGATTTTGATCGTGTCATGGATCTGGCGCTTCCCAATGGCTGGCTGGAGCATCAGCGCGAATCATGGATCTGGATCCAGAATCAGTTTGTTGCCTATCCATTTCAATACAATATCGGAAAACTGGCTGCCCCTTTAGCCGAAGCTTGTCTCAAAGATCTCGAGAGGCAGCAGTTAACTAAAAATCCAGAGCCGAAGAATTTTGCCGAATGGATGTTAGGTTCATTTGGCGAGGCTTTGAATGAGTTATTCATGAAACCTTATAATTTTAAGGTTTGGGCCTATCCGGCAGAAATGATGTCCTACAAATGGATCGGGGAGCGTGTCGCTCTTGTTGACCTTGATCGTTTGCGCGAGAATATTCGCCTCAATCGAGAAGACGTCGCTTGGGGCCCAAATGCTACTTTTCGATTTCCAAAATCGGGCGGAACAGGGGCCATTTGGCAGTCGGTTGCTGATCTAATTGGTCGAGACAGGTTCCGATATTCAACGAGGCTTGTGAAAATTGATCCGCATAAGAAAGAAATATATTTATCAAATGCTAAAGTTATTTCTTATGAGCGACTACTTTCGACTCTTCCGCTTAATAAATTAATGGAGCTTAGCAACCTTAAATTGCAAGCACCTCTTTTATCTTCGAATGCGCATATTGTCGGCATCGGGCTGAAGGGGAAGGTACCAGAAAAACTACGGACAAAGTGCTGGATGTATTATCCTGAAAGAAACTGTCCCTTCTACCGCGTCACGGTGTTTTCGAATTATTCTCCTGAAAATGTTCCTGATCCGCAGCGCAACTGGAGCTTGATGTGTGAGACTTCCGAATCACCTTATAAACCTGTAGATCGATCTAAAATTGTTGAAGAAACAATCGAAGGCTTGGTTCGGGTAGGGTTGATAAAAGATATTTCGGAGATTGAGTCGCGCTGGCATTTTGCAGCCGAGCCAGGGTATCCCACCCCCAGTCTTGATCGAGATGAGATCGTGGATAAGGCCTTACAAGAATTGTCGAAGTTTGATATTTTTTCAAGAGGGAGGTTTGGAGTTTGGCGTTATGAGGTTTCGAATCAAGATCACAGTTTTATGCAAGGCTTTGAATGGGGAGATCGTTATATAAATCCTGATGCGCTAGAATATACATTTAATCGAGCCGCGATGGTGAATGCTCCTGGGAAAAGACCGGAACGACCGAAGGCCTGGGAATAGATTGGGATGAATGATCAATCTGTCTATGATGTGATTGCCGTAGGGGGCGGACCAGCCGGAATTTCTTTGGCTATCGAATGCATCGAATTGGGGATGGATCCGGCAACGATCATCGTTTTCGAAAAAGGTGAAGCTAGCATTAAAGCCATTCGACAGTTTTATCCGGACAAGAAAATGACTCTAGCAAATTATAAAAATCTCCCGACAGAAACGCATGGGCATCTACCTTGCTTTCCAGATTTAACCAAATCTGAGACGGTCACGTATTTTGACGAACTCATTGCGCGCTATAATCTGAACTATCAATTGAATTCCGATGTTTCAAAAATTGTGAAGGAAGGAGGACATTTTGTCGTCCATGTAAATCAAGAGGTTTATCGATCAAAATGCGTTGGGATTGGAATTGGAATCTTGGGCCGCCCCAACAAGCCAAATTACAAAATTCCATTAGGGCTTCGAAATAAAGTGCTCTTTGATCTAACCTCGCACAGTATTCAGCCGTCAAAAATTCTCGTTATCGGCGGAGGCGACACGTCATCAGAATACTGCCAGATCCTTGCCGCCGAAGGATTTGATGTAAGCCTTGCGGTGCGTTCCAATAGCCTAGAGAAAATGATGGAGTCTAATCAAAAGGCTGTGGAAAGCTTGGCGGCAAACTCACGATTGAAGCTGCTCATGAATCGTTCTGTTCAAAACATTGAAGATGCTGGTGGGCGACCTAAAGTTGTCTATGATGGCGATCGAGGTTCTGAAGAATTTGACTATGTGATATTTGCAATCGGTGGAACGACTCCAACCAATTTTTTGAAGACAGCAGGCATCGATTGCGATGATAAAAATCTTCCGATCTTCGGTGAATCGGGAGAGACAAATATTTCAGGACTCTATCTTTTGGGCGATCTAGTCTGCGGGAAAACAGGCGGCTCCATCATCACCGCCTATAATGCCTCTTTTCGAACAGCGAAGCATATTGTTGAGAATTTAAAATAGCCTTACTAGATCCATCCAAGTTGAATGTCATGTAGCGCGCAGGTATTTTTATATTTCTGCTGCGTCAGAAATATAAAAATACCGTCGCAGCGCCTGGAAAGTTATCGTGGATGGATCTAGTAAGGCTATTTTAAATTCTCTGGAATTCCCACGCCGCGGTAACGAAAGCCGTATTGGCGCGTAATCTCGGGGCCAAAAACATTTCGTCCGTCTAAAATGATTTTATTCTTTAGTATCTCGGAAAGTTTCTTGAAACTAGGGCTACGATACTCATGCCACTCAGTCATCAAGACAAGTGCGTCCGCGGACTCTGCTGCTGCGTACATATCTTCAAAATATTGAATCTTCGATGAATGCTTAGCCAATAAAGTCTTAGCGCGATCAATGGCAATAGGATCGTGGGCGCGGACTTTAGCCCCAGCTTTAATCAATTCCTCAATCAGGTAAACGGAGGGAGCCTCGCGAAGATCATCTGTTTTGGGTTTAAAACTCAACCCCCATATCGCGATGCTCTTATCCTTTAATTCCTTAAAGATATCTTTGAGATTAAGTAGTGCCCATGTTCGCTGGCGTTTATTTACTTGGTCGACAGCTTGGGGTATTCGCATAGGTACCGAAAACTTTTCTCCCTGATGAACGAGAGAAATCGTATCTTTAGGAAAACAGCTTCCGCCAAAGCCTACACCTGGAAAAAGAAACTGATCTCCTATTCGAGAGTCCGTAATCATACCTCGTCGAATATCCCGAATATCGGCTCCGATCATTTCGGCCAACTGGGATATTTCATTGATAAATGAAATCTTGGTGGCCAAAAAAGCATTGCATGCATATTTAACTAACTCCGCCGACCGTCTACCCATGCATATGATTCGTTCGCGCTTTAGCATGAATGGTTTGTAAATATAGCTTAGCAACTCCTGAGCGCGCTCATTCTCGGATCCGATAATGACTCGCTCAGGTTGCATAAAATCCCGAACCGCGCTCCCTTGTTTCAGAAATTCGGGATTAGACGCGACGATCGGATTCTTGCCATGAGTATTAAACCGATTTTCCACGGCATCGCCCGTTCCCACGGGAACCGTGCTTTTCATGACGACAACGCGATCACTCAAATCTCCTGGCAATTTACTGATGGTATCCACAACTTCAAACACATACTTTAAGTCTGCAGAACCGTCTGAAGATTCTGGTGTTTGAACAGCAATAAAAATAATCTCGGCGGACTTCAGGCGTTTATCGAACTCATCGCTTCCAACTTTGACGGCTCGAAGCTGAGACTGTTCAACACCTTTAGAAAGTAATTCCGGTAATTGGGGCTCGTAAAAAGGCGCTTGCCCCGAATTAATTTGGGTTATTTTGTCATCGTCTACTTCTGCAATTGTAACTTCGTTACCCGTTGAAGCAAGCCCGGCCGCCTGAACTAGTCCTACGTAGCCTCCACCAAAGACGATGATTTCCATATCATGTAAACGATAGTATTCTTTATTCCTGAATGTCTAATCCTGTTCGCGAACATTATGAGAAGTATCCCTACCCGAGTTATCCTCTGTTTTTATTGGGTTCCTGGAAAGACTTGGAAAGGGTGGACTTAGATCGATGGGGGCTCAATCGAGAAGCGAGAGACTTGTGGATTGTGGGCTGCGGAAGCATTTCCGCCTTGATGTTTGGAAGGCGAAACCCTCGAACAAGGATTCTGGCAACTGATTTATCGTCGACGAGTCTGCGACGACTTCGAATGCGCTTGTGGCTTCATGGTGTTCACAATGTAAGGCTTGAACAGGATGATTTTTTGAATTCCGAAAGGGTGAATGATTTTGATGCTATTGATTGTTATGGAGTTTTACATCATATTGAGGAACCAAAAACCGGACTTCATAAACTAGCCCGGGCATTGAGGCCTGGGGGTGTGTTGAGGTTAATGCTTTATTCCATGAGGGCTCGCGCTGAAATTGAAAAGCTTCGATCTAGAGTGCAAGCGCTGAAGATAGCGAATTTGAAAACTCTCACCGCGTGGATGGATGACGAAGAAATTGCAAGATTGGGTGAGCTTTCATCGGCATCGGGCTTGGCGGATGCGCTCCTACATCCCTTAGTTCATGTTTTCGATGAGCATAAATTGCGGGAACTTATTGATTCTGAGAAAACCTTGGAAGTCGTCAAACTCGAAGAGAAATCAAATTTTATACTTACGATGAGGAAGAACTCTTAGCGAACCTTCCAAATTTTATGTTGTTGAACGGAAAGTCGCCATTTGGGATTATCTCGTATCAGATTCAAACAGTGTTCCAAATTTTCGCTGGGAAGATGATCGACCTCGAAGGCTGGGCTGATTAAGTAATGCTCAGCTTTAATTGAAGGATTTGGAATTTTCATGCCCAAAGCTCGGACGTATTTAAGCTCATGGGCAGTTTTTTGGCGAAGACTAGACTCCGCAGTCTTCGGCGAAATGCAAATCCAATCGATTTTCGAACTTAATTCACGTAAACCATTCGATTCGATAGCGATTTTGTAGCCGGCGGTGTGCAGCGCATCCAAAAGTGAATCATCGATTTGAAGACTGGGTTCGCCACCCGTCAAAATTACCCAATCGCAAGTTGCCGATAGGCTTCGAGCTTGTGACAAAATTTGATCCAGATTCATTTGGGTCCCAGAAATAAACTCCGTATCACAATCGAAACCTTCTTTGTTTCTGGAACAGCGAAGATTGCAGTCGGAGAATCGAATAAAAACATTTGCCGTGCCCGCCCGAACACCCTCGCCTTGGAGGCTGTAAAAAATCTCATTTATTTTATAAGTCTTCATCTTTACGGCTGCTCGTAAGAGGTTGGATCAACGATTCGAGCGATCTCAAAGGCTTCTTGGCGCTCGACACAAGTTCCGCATTTACCACAATGCTTGTCGAGGCCCTTATAACAGCTCCAGGTTCTCTCAAAAGGTACCTCGAGCTCAGCACCCTTTCGGACGATTTGAGATTTGGATAGCTCGATAAAGGGACGAAGCAATTTTACAGGATGCCAATCACAAATCTGTGCAAGCTGATCCACAGCGTGGGCAAATTCTGGGCGGCAGTCGGGATAAATCGTGTGATCTCCTGCGTGCGCTGCATAACAAACGGCATCAAATTTCAATGATACCGCCCACCCAATCGCAATCGATAGCATGATCATATTGCGGTTAGGAACAACGGTGAGCTTCATGTTTTCCGATGTATAATGCCCCTCTGGTACCCCAAGTTCATCGGAAGTTTGTGAGCTTCCAGACAAGAGTTCTCGAATCGATGGAAAACTCAGCTGTTTCAATTCAATGGCCTTTTCCTTCGCCATGGAATTGGCAAAGTCCAACTCTTTCCTATGGCGCTGGCCATAGTCGATTGCCAAAAGTCTGAGTTCGTGACCCTCGGCAATCAATTGATGGAGGGCGACCGTAGAGTCCAGCCCACCGCTAAATAAGTGCACGACTTTCATTGCATGAGTGCTATAGCACGCCTTCTGCTAAAGTCCAATTTATGTGATTTCTAGGCTGCCTTCTGTGCGCGGAGCTGATAATGGTAGAAACGACGTGGGCTATCGATTCCAATTAGAAAAGGATTTTATCGAAGGTGCCTTAAGCAAAGAAAAATGGTGGGCTCGCCTTGTATTTTGGTCCGCAGCTGGGGCCTTGGGTCTCCTAGCTGTCTTGCTGGCTCAAGTTGCTGAATGGGCGAATACGACCTTTCTCCGGATTTACAATTATTCGCACTACCTTCCTTTTGTGATATGTCCGATTGGATTTACAGCCATCTGGCTGCTGCAGGACCGATTTTTCAGGGGTTCGGAAGGAAGTGGTATTCCTCAAGTTATTGCGTGCTTACGTACTCGTTCGACAACTCTCAGAGATCAACTACTTTCAATTAGAGTCTTGATCGGCAAATTTATTTGTACGTTTTTGGGATTGTTGTCAGGAGCGTCGATCGGACGAGAGGGGCCGACGGTTCAAATGGGCGCGTCACTATTTAATTTTTTGGGGCACTATGCTCGATTTTCGAAATTTGAAAGGCGCCAGGGGCTAATTATAGCGGGAGCGGCCGCAGGGATTGCGGCGGCTTTCAATGCCCCCTTGGCAGGGATTGTTTTTGCCATCGAAGAATTGAAGGGATCGTTTGAGGAGCGAACGAGTGGTTTGATGTTGAGTGCTGTCATCCTTTCGGGGCTGATGGCCATCGCTATCATGGGGCATTATAGTTATTTTGGTGTGATATCCGTGGGCCTCACCGGCATTCAAAGTGTTGTTTGCATTCTTATTATTGGCGCCTTTGGTGGGGCTGCGGGAGGCCTATTCAGTCGAATGATTCTAAGTCTGAAATCTCGATTAAGTCGTGTGCCAAAGGAGAAATTGATTTACGCGCCGATGTCTCTCGGCGTGATTGTGGCAACTATAGGATTTTTTTCTAAAGGGCAAACCTTCGGTACTGGCTATCATCAAGCCCAGCAGCTTTTGGAGCAAGCGGATCATTTGGCAATTCTTTTTCCTTTTCTAAAATTTTTTGCAACAGTTGCCTCATATGCTTCGGGAATTGCAGGCGGCATTTTTGCGCCATCGCTAGCAGTTGGCGCTGGAATTGGAAGTTTATTATCACCTCTATTCTCTGACTATCCTAAAGAGGCCTTACTTTTGCTAGGAATGGTGAGCTATTTATCAGGGGTGATTCGAGCGCCGGTTACTTCCTTTGTTATTGTGTATGAGATGACGATCAATCACTTACTCCTTTTTCCTCTAATGGCTTGCGCATTCATCGCCGTCGCAACATCCAAGTTGGTATGTAAAAAAAGCCTCTATCCCGGCTTAGCGGAGCAGTTTTTGGCCAAGCAGCAAGATGGAAAATCTGGAAATCTAGAGCAGACTTGACACGGCTCAACATGATCTTAAATTAATGAGGATGGCCAAAATTATTCCATTCAGACGAGTCCGCAAGCCTAGATCAAAGTCTCGTGGGGCAGCAAAAACTTCGGATTCATTGAGTTCAAAAGTGGAGGTTTCACCTGCTGTTTCAGAATTGCTTTCTCAACTATTAGGTCCTGGCTTCGAAGGAATAAAGTTCGAACCCCATATTCAAGATAGCCATGTGATTAGTGTTCAGGAAAGTCAGGAGGAAATTATTGTTCGATTTAGACTAAATGGTTTCTTAAAAGACGAGATTAAGATTCATCTATCGTCCAATGGTTTAGTCGTCGACCTTTACGAAACTAATGACAAGAAACGTACAATTATTGACCCTTCTAAGTCCGAACCAATGGATTTAAAAAAGACAGGGTCCCAGCGCATTCCACTTCCTATGCCCGTTGATGAAGAAACGGCTAGAGCGGAGTTCCACGACGGTCTGATCAGCGTGTTCTTGAAAAAGAAGATTATAAAGTCTCCGAGTCGGATTGTGCCGCTTCAAGAGGTCTAGATCCTGTTAAACTGGAATAACTTCGATAATCTCCGGAACAGCGTCTTTCAGTCTGGTTTCTACACCCATCTTGAGTGTCATCAGTGATGAGGGACAGCCAGAGCAGGCGCCTTGCATTTTCAAAAACACAATTCCATCTTCATACTTTTCAAAAGTAATATCTCCACCGTCCATGGCAACAGCGGGGCGAACTTCCTCATCGAGAATCTGGATAATTTTTTTTTCGATATTCGAGAGATTTGCTGGATTCGAATTTACTTGAACAGCCGAAGGTTCGATAGCAAGTTGGTCGGATTCAAAAAACTTTCTAATACTCGAAAGTAAAATTTCATTTGTCTGCGTCAGCCGATCTTGGTTGGAGATAGTCACCGTAACAAAGTTGGTTCCCAACATGACACCACTGACATTTTCGATACCGAACAATAGCGTGGCTAGCCTCGATTCGCTTTTGGCAGCTTCTGCATTCGTATAATCCCGGGAACCTTTCAATAGAATGCTACGATTCACCACATATTTGAGGCTGTCCGGATTCGGTGTAAACTCCAATTCTACTTTGACTTCGTCTCGTTTCATGACCACTGAATCTAGCAGCCTTTTCAAGATCTTCAAGCGCGTCTTTCAGGGGGATTTTGGCGTAGTGATTCGCGCTAAAATAATGAACTAATTTGAGGCTTTGGAAGGCATCAAACCACTCGTGAAGCCGTCGCAGGCGATCCGAGGCGCGACGCGCTCGAGTCTCTAGGCTGGCGAGCTGTTCAAATCCCCCGACTTTTAAAAAATAGTCAAAAAGCTTTGGGGGCAGATGGGGGTGGGGTTTTGCCTCTGGCATATTGGACCAAGTTTCAAAAAAAATTAGAAGGTCTCGAAGGATTTGAAAGCAGCGCGGGTTATAAACTAAATAGCTTTTCCCCTGCAGATGATTATTTGAAATTTCGATTGTCGATGGTCCCGTCCCGAAGGGTGTTCGATCGGATAATCGGCCGGAAAGTTGAATGGGCGAGGAGTTGACTTTCAAAATCTTACCAACCTTAGCCAGTTTATTGAGAACATAAAAGTCCTCGCCCGCCTGCTTAAGAGGGAAGCCGCGAACTTTGGCGTAGGCTTCAGCCCGGATGGCAAGGCAGGAACCTATACTGTGATAGGCATAAGGTGAGCCCGAAAATCTCAGTCCCTTTACATAGTAATGCAAAAAATTTTCATATTCTTTCAGAGCTCTATAATTGCTGGCATTTAGTTCACCTTGCAAATGAACAAACGGATACGTGGCCGCAGAGAATTCGGATGAAATTCCTTCGAGGCATTGGAAGTAATCGTTTGGCAGTTTGGCATCTGTGTCCGTCGTCCAAATCCAGGGGAGTTCAATTTGTCTGTTGGTGATTAAGAACAGGGCGATATCTGAACCGATCCGCCTCGCGAGTCCAACACCTTGTTTGCTGGGGAATAGAAAATCTCCCGAACCACGTTCAATCAGAAGAATGTTTTTTGATAGAGACTCGCTTTGAGTTAGACCTTCAAACGTCCAGAGAGATTTAATTGTTTGGGCCAGGCATTCGTTAGCCTTCTGGCACTCACTTCTATCTTGGGAATTAGCGTTGATAACAACAACGATAAGAAGATCAGCATTTTTATGAATGATTTCCTTAAGAAAATTTACAAAGTCTAAGCCTTCGTTCTTACAGGGAATGACCAGGACTTTTTTCCAACGATCTTTAATGTTCATTAGCCGCTCGAGAACTTCGCGAGTTTCAGGTCGGATGTAGCTTGCGAGATATTTCTGAATCAAGCATTTGCTCATATCAAGCAGATCAATGCACGGCCGCTCGAATAGGGAGGCCCTTCACGATCTTGGCTTCAGAGGCGACAAGGACATCCAAACGACTTCTAATCTCGTTTTCACTAAAATACAGGAAAGCTAGATCTAAGAAAATTCGATGGTGGCGATCTTCGGCTGCACTGAGATTCTGGTAAAAATTCGCCAGCACTTCATCTTGAATATGTTTGCCTACGAGACCAAATCGTTCTGTCCCGCGCGCTTCAGCAATTCCGAATATTAATAGTCGATCCAAAAAATTTTCATTCCGTCCATTTCTAGCCAGAACCAAGAGGGCATTGATATAGGGGTCGCGTTCATCGGAAATTAGTCGAAGCCCGCGCTTTTGAATGAGCCGCATTACTTCATGAAAATGGTGGAGTTCCTCCTTAGCAAGGCGGAGCATCGGATCAACGAGTTCAGGCCGGTCGGGGAATCTTACAACAAATTGAATAGCTGTTGCAGAAGCTTTTCGCTCGCAAGCCGCATGATTAATCAAAAATTGGTCAAAATTAGAAAGTACATTTTGAATCCAAGTCTGCGTATCAAGGGCAGCTACTCGAATCTGAAGCTGCGGCTTAGAGGCACTCGATTCGTTGGATTCTCGGCCTTGAGCCAGCATTCCATTTATTTAGAGAAGCTTGACAATAATGGCGAGTGTAAATAACGAGAGAGAAGATTCAGCACGGGGTGCCTTCTAGAGAAGGCTGAGATTATACCCGAAACCTGATCTAGGTAATGCTAGCGAAGGGATGCCCATGAACCATCTTCAGACGAAAATAAAATTTCTTGATTATCTAAGTGCTTACGATTGGCTGGTTTTTAGCCTTGTCGCGTGGCTTACCCTGCTAGCCATTCTTTACGGCCAACAGCGAAAATCAAAGTTACAAAAATCTGAAAATTGGACGGACGACGCAAATTTTCTGGACTTGCTTTTGATGGGCCGTCAACTCAGTCTTCCCATGTTTGTGGCGACCTTAGTGGCAACTTGGTATGGAGGGATTATCGGTGTAACACAAATTGCCTATGAAAAAGGAATTTACAATTTTTTAACTCAAGGGGTGTTTTGGTATGTGACGTATTTGATATTTGCGTTCATTCTCATTTCCAAAATTAGAAAATTTGAAGCCTTGACCCTTCCTGATTTAGTGGGGCAAATGTTTGGCCCAAAATCTAGAAAGTTATCAGGAATCTTCAATTTTTTTAACGTTGTTCCCGTTGCCTACAGTATAAGCATTGGTTTGTTGATCCAACTTTTTCTAGGTATTTCTCTTCCACTTGCATGCCTAATTGGAACTTTTAGTGTTGTCCTTTACTCCATGTCTGGAGGTTTTCGTGCTGTGGTTTATTCGGACATCGTGCAATTTGTGTTTATGATCGCGAGCGTAGGCTTGGTTCTAATTTTTTCCATAAATCACTTTGGTGGTCTGAGCTATCTTGAGTCTAATCTCCCGGCGTCACATTTTGATATTTCTGGTGGGGAACCTTGGATGGCGACATTTGTTTGGGGTCTAATCGCTCTATCAACCTTGGTTGATCCTAACTTTTATCAACGAGTCTTTGCGGCCCAAACCGAAAACACTGCTAAATGGGGAATTTTGATTTCGACCGCTGTGTGGTTTGTTTTTGATATATGCACGACATTCGGAGCGCTATATGCAAGGGCTAGCCTGCCTGAAGCTGATTCTTCGCAGGCCTATTTGAGTTTTTCCATTCAGATACTTCCCGAGGGCCTAAGGGGACTCTTTTTGGCAGGTATTTTTGCAACCATTCTTTCTACTTTGGATTCTTACATTTTTACGGCTGGCACGACCTTGAGTTTTGACTTGCTTCCGAAGCGCTTCAATCGGAAACTTTGGTGTAATCATCTGGGAATAGTTTCCGTTGGCCTATTGAGTGTCATATTGGCCGTTGGCTTTGATGGCAATATTAAGAAAGTATGGAAAACATTGGGAAGCTATTCTGCGGCTTGTCTTCTTCTTCCTGTAATGTTGGGTTATGTGTTTCCGGGAAGGTTCCGAGATCGAGATTTCATTTGGGCAGTCATAGTGTCGGCTTTTGGCGTTACATTTTGGAGGTATTGGGATCGGACTGGTTTTTTAGCCAATGTCGATGAAATCTATGTGGGCAGCCTACTAAGTGTGAGCCTGATGTTTTTGTCGTCAGTTTTTAGGAAATGAGAGTCGGGATATTGTGGCTCTTCCTCTGGGGGATTTCAAGGTTCCTCACCGGCATCACACGCGACTCCGCAGTCGCGCGCTCGTAGCTCTCGCAGGCTCGAGCGCGCTTCGCTCGGGGTCTAAAAATCACATTTACTCTTCCCGGGAATAGCATTTTTTGGAAGAAATTATGCCCCAACAGCTGGCGACTTAAAGCGCCCCAAGAGCAATTTGTGTAGGGGAGATGGCTTGTATAATTGACGATTAAGTTTTGACGTCATGCTTTGTTCCAATATTCATTCCGGGCGGAGGACTTTTATTTGTGAACAGGCCAATAAGGAACCCATTAAACCATTCGAGAGAATTGAGTAAAATGCTTAGTAAGCTTTCTGAGTTTGGCCGAATAAAATAAAAGCCAGCGACAATAAGTAAGGCGGCAACCAACAAACCTAGGTTTTGCAACAATAGAGATGCGATTATTATCCCAAATGTAAAAAGTGACGCAATTATCCCAATATATTGAATAGTTCGTCTAGGTCCTGATTCTCGGAATAGCTTTCCCTGAGCTCTTCCGTAAGCCCGCATGACTTTTTTGAATTGGGCGATACTTTCGGGACGGTGATGAAAAACGATAGCGCGGGGATTGTAGTGTATGCGATGTCCCCTTTGTTTGATCCGGAGATCGATTTCGACATCCTCCCCAGGGAACAGATCTTCCCTAAATCCTTTCAAGCTCCGAAATACTTCACTTCGATAAGCGACATTGCAAAGTGGGTTGTGTCGCGTCTCACTAATATCGGTTTTATTCTGATAAAAATCAATGAGAGGGCTGGTAAGTGAAAAAAATCTTTCGAGCTTTTGCTGGAAATCCGTGGACGTTGGATGGGCTAACTGAGGTCCGCCACAAGAGACCACACCTTCAAAATCAATTCCCCTAATAAGCTCTTCGAGCCATCGAGGCGTCACTTCGCAGTCAGCGTCAGTAAATGCATAAATGTCGGCTGCCACTTCTGTAGCCACTCGATTTCGAGCCTTGCCAGGCCCCAATTTGCCAAAAAATTGAAGCTTGATTTTATTTGGGTAGGCTTCGGCATAGCGTCGAATGATTTGCTGTGTAGTATCAGTCGATTGATCATCGATGATATGAGCACAAAAATTCTCGTAGGTTTGTCGCAGCAGGCTTTCAATGCAATTCCCAATTACATTTTCTTCGTTGTAAGCAGGAATGATAACGGCGACGCGGGGCAGCTTGGGCATAAGTCTAGGTTAGGCGGTGTGAGCGCCAAAACTCAAGAGTTTCAGTGCCTTAAGCGCGGCCCTTTGATAATCTAAGCTAGTGGAGAAGCGCTCAAAAAAAGTCAAGAAATGGAGCGTGGGCCGAGTTTTATCCTGGCTAGCTGGCCTTTCATTTGGAACGCCTGTGGTTCTACTTCTTGTCATCTTAGTCGCTCTGTCTATTTTTTTTCGGACTGATTTTTTTCAGATTCGCCTACGAGATGCAGTCGTCCACTCAGCTGAGAAAAGTTTGGAGTTGAAGATTACATATTCGGAGGCTCAGGTCAGAGTACTTTCGTTGTATCCCACTATTAATTTCTTGGGATTAAAGCTTCATCATGATGCCACAAAAACTGATGTCGAAATTGGAAAGGTAACAGTCGCGATCTCTATGTTTTGGAGTATTCCACTATTATTTTTTAATAAAATTTATATTTCGAGAGCAGAAGTGGAGGATCTTAGCTACAAATTGACCGATATTAAGGTTATCAATCGATGGCTTAAAAAATTGAAGCCCGAAAAGACGAATATTCCCTTAGATTTTGAAACGCTAATTGGAATTATTAGGTTTAAGAACTTTAATTTGGAGCTGGATTTGGCTCGCGGTCAATTGGGTCCGGACGCCATTCGCGCGAGAGCCAATCTAGAGAGTTTTGATATTCAATTTGACACCGAAGCTTTGACGATGGATGGACGGCTGCATCTCGAATCCGTGGCCTACAAAGGTTATGAGTTTCAAAAGTTAGATCTTGAATTGAGAGAGGCAGAATTGTTGGGAGAGCGCCTGAGGATCAAGAAATTTAATTTGGTTCGGGATGAAGACTTTGTCGCAATTTCAGGAGAGATCAAGCGGTGGTCGGATCCTATTATTGACCTCAGCATTCGAAGTGAACTTGAAATTGAGAAGCATTTTTCTTACGAGGATCTTCATGGACACCTTTCGCTCCAGAGCGATTTTAGAGGTCCCTTAAAACGGTTGGAAGGAGCTGGAAAGTTGACCCTAGTCGGAGCTGGATTCCGCTCAAAAAATATTGATGAACTTAGTATGAGTTGGAAGCAGTCTGTCGGTGAATTTGCAGTTCAAGATATCGTCGTTAAAGACGACGACGAAATTATTCAAGGGCAGGCTAGTTTCGACTTCTTCAACAACGCCCAGCTAGACATGCGTCTCAAACTTGCAAATTCCCCGCTAGGATCATACTTGGGGATTGTCGAGGAAGACCTCGGTTATTGGGGAGGAAAAATTAATGGAGATTTGAGTATAATTGGGCAACTCAATTCGGATCAACCGCTTAAAGTAAGCGCCGATTTGGCGGTGGATGGATTTAAAGTGACACAGGGAAAATCCGAGACCCTAGTATATGGAATTGATCAGGCGCGAGCCAAGATTCAGTTAGATCTTGCACGGAGTGGAGCCAACTTTACTGCCGAAGTAAAAACTCCAAATAGCGATTGGGAGGCAATGGGAGAGTGGGACGCGGAAAAATTTGGTCTGCGCTGGGATTCAGAAATTCGAGGAGAAGTGGGAGATTTGTTTTGGTTTAGATTGGCAGGGCGGGGACGGCTGCCCGGCTCCTATTCGGGACCACTTGATCATATAGTCCTGTCAGTAAATCCGGATCTAAAACAATTTTCACTCAATGAACATATTTTTGAGAATATTAAGGGTGAACTTAGGCTTGAGAGTCGCCGCTTATATGCTAATCCGATTACAGCAAATGGCCTCAAGCTTCAGGGTGGATTGTATTTTGAGCCCGGTCGGAAAGGGCGAACATTATTTTCTGATTTTGATTTCAGTTTTTCACAACAAAATTCATTAACCGCTCTAAATTCGTTGCCTCAAACAAACTCATGGGTCATCAAACCCGAGTCCTATGCAAGCGGTAGCGGCCGTTTGACGGATTGGGTGGGGCGACCCAAAGGCAGCGGGAATATATTGGCTGAGAATCTTCGGATTGGAAAAGATCCTACTTCTGGGCGCCGCGCAAAAGCCAATTGGGTTTTCGATTCTGGCGTTTTGTATTTCAATGATGTCTATATTGAGACCTCTCGAGAGGGTGGAGGAGTTTTAGGTGGAATGAGTTTTCTAATCTCAGGCATTCGTGATTTTCACTTAACGGGAAAAAAGGTCCGTCTGGCAGACTGGCTATCTGTCTTTGATGCCAATGCCCCATTTCAAAGTCTTCTGAACTTCAATCTCAACTATGACATTTCCGATGATAGTATGAGCGCGAATTTTGATTTTTTTGAAACCATGATCGGTTCGCGTATCCAACGGCCTTCTACTGTGAATATTCAGACAATCAGCGAATCCACTCGTGTTTTGGCCGAGATCTTTGAAGGTGAAATTAGTGTCGAGCTTCGCTCTAAGGCGGCTGGTCTTGCTGGCGTTGCAATAAACATCAATGACTGGGCCATTGCATCGCTAGTTCGTGAGCTGTTCGAAAATGGGGTTAAGCTTTTACTCAATGGAAGTGGGAGTTGTAATTTGGAATTCGATTCACTGGTCATGAAGCGGCAGTCCTTCGTGAGGTTCTTGGCTCCTCCGAAGTCTTTGACTTGCACCAGTCAAATCGAGAGGTCGGATGTGACTCGAGGAAAACTTATCTTGCATAGTATCGATCCATTTCAGTTGGAGCTTGAGAAGCTCGGATCAGAGGAGGCTATATGGAGAACGGATCGACTTCGCGTACTTTCAGGAGAGGAAGAATTGATAGTGTCTGGTAGCTTTCAGAGTTTCCGAAAACTAAATGTAAGTGTGGAGGGTCGAACGCGACTTGAGTCCGTTTCATATTTTGTGCCATTTCTTAGCCGATCCGAAGGTGAATTTGAGACTCATGGAAAATGGACGGAGAGGGGTTTTACTGGAGTGATGACTCTGGACAGCGGTTTGATGCTTCTTCAGTCGAGTCCGATTTTAGTTCGAAATGTAACGGCGAGGCTGCGTGCTCAGGATTCATTGTTTGATGTGGGTCAGTTGACGGGCGAGATTCGGGACGGGAGCCTTACGGCATCAGGTAGGTTTCAGCTCAAGGGCTTGGATATCAGTTTTGCCTATCTAAACCTTCAAATGAATGGGCCATTGTTTGAACCGGAGCCTGACATTCGCTTTCGTGCCACCGGTCCTTTGAATCTTAAAGTTGAGAATAATGATGCCGTGCTGAGCGGACAGTTAAATGTTTACGAAGGTATATACAGAAAGAGAATTAATATTCGTACGGATATTCTTTCGATTTTCGAAAAGAAACCCGACAAATATAAGTTCTTCGCGGAAGAAGAGAGCTTCTTTGATCGCTGGAGACTAGATGTCGGATTGAAGACCTCGGAACCTTTTGCCATTCGAAATAATCTTGCGGAAGGAACGGTGGATCTTGACGTTCGGGTAAAAGGTACGATTAAAGAACCTATTTTGGATGGTCGTATCGGCTTAATTCGCGGACATTTTAACTATATCAAGCAGACTTTTGAACTTCAGTCTGGATCCTTACAGTTTTCGGAGAATCAACCAAACATTCCTCGTTATGATATTCGGGCTGAAACTCAGATCGACGACTATAGAGTGTTCATAACGCTTCAGGGCGACGATAAGGATCAAAAAGTATTTTATTCCTCCGACCCGCCATTAAACGAAAAACAAATTTTGGCTTTGGTTTCTTATGGCACGCCTCCCGTGCTTGATGATCAGACGGCACAAGATGATTCGACGAAATCGGCTGCTTATACCGGTATTAGTTTTGTGACGGGATCCTTGCAAGATACGATTGAAGGAACACTGGCGACTGATTTGGGAATTCGTCGGTTTCAACTCTATCCTAGTTTTTATGATGAAACTGGCCGGACGGAACTTCAACTTACAGTCGGCACAGATCTAATTAAAAATAGACTGCAGTTGAACTATTCAAACTTTCTGAGCGTTTCAGGTGGGCATCAAATAGAATTGGATTTAAAGGTAGCAAGAAATGTTTCATTGATTGGATCTTGGCGGGACACAAATCAGGCATCCAATACAACTTTGAGTGGAGACTTGGGTGGAGATTTAATTTTTCATTTTGAGTTTGATTGATGTGGAAGTGGCTACATAGAGTTTCGTTGATTGTATTTTTCCTGGTTGTTTTCCTAGAATGTCCCAGCTGGGCTCGTCCGATCAAAGAAATTGTCGTATCTCCAGAGTCAGATCGTCATTATGTAATTCCAACTTTACCCTTCAAAATTCATGAAGAATGGAAGGCCGAATATCAGGCTTTAGCGAAGCGACTTTTGGAGGCTAGCCAACGTTATGATTCCGTTTCCGTGGACTGGGACGAGCCGCTCGGCCTTGTCCGAATTGACTTGGTTCCATTACAGTTTTTTGAAGAAATCAGTTGGGTCGGGGATAAACCACCGAATCGGTCAGAAATTAAGCGACTATGTTTGAGAGCCGATGAAGATATCAATTTGTCCCAAGAGAGAATAAACCAAATCACTCAGTGTTTGACCGAGCAAATTAGAGGGCTTGGTTATCTTGATGCTCAAGTATTAATTTATCCAGAAGATCAGACTCTTAAGATTGAGAGCCTTATTAAAAGGAAATATCGAATTGAATCCATCGAATTCGATGGCAACGAGTCGTTTCCGTCTCGTCGACTAAGCGATCAGCTTAGCAATCGGGCGGGCAGCGTATTTGAGCCCTACCAATTGGTAGAAGACACGAATAGTCTTGCCCGATACTATCGGAAGAAGGGCTACTTTTTAGTTCAAGTCTATCAGCCGACGATTCAAGTTAAGCCATCTCTACAAAACGTCAGCTTGTCGTGGAAAATTCAAGAAGGCACAAAAACCGTCTTTGAAATGTTGGGTAACTATAGGAATCGTCGTCATATTAAAAAACTTATGGAGCAGAATGAGTCCCCCCCGGATTGGTTTGTTGATGAGGTTGTCTCAGATATTCGAAGGTATCTAATGGATCGTGGTTATCTTCGAGTTCAGGTCGAGGCGAAAGCAAAAAATATAAATGATAATAGCCAACTTGTGCAAATTTTTACTGACCGTGGAAAGCAGTTTATTCTAGAGGCGCCAAACTGGATAGGCCTGAATGATACGAAGCAGGTTCAAAAGATCTACAACAAAGTTCCTAAGTTGAGGCCAGGAAAAATATTTAATGAGGAAGACTACAAGAGACGTTTTGAGGAGCAATTTTTTGAAGAACTTGTTCGCGCAGGCTATCTCGACGTCCATGTTCGCACTTTGGAGTTTTCGATCGATGAAAAGCGGGGCTTGGTACAACCCATGGTTTATATGAACGAGGGTGAAAAGGTCCGATCTGTTTCGTTTTCAATTTCAGGTGTGCCGAAAGAAATGGAGGGCTCAATTGAATTGCATGACTTGAAGAAAGTCTATCGTACGGGGGCTGGCTATAACCCCCTTCGGGCTAAAGAGGCTCAAGATCAGCTAATCCTGGCTATGAAAAATATCGGCTACCTAGATGCTGAGCTGGGGGAAGAGAGAAGAATCGTCGAGGGGGGATATCACTTTGAAATCGAAATCAAGGCGGGTATTCGTTATCAAATTGACCAAATCATCATCCGCGGGATTGAGAAAACCAAGATCCATGTCATCCAGCGAGAGCTTTATGTACATCAGGGTGATTTTTATTCGCAAACGGATGTCAATGATAGCCAGGCCAAAATTTTGAGTCTGGGTATTGCGCGTAGTGTGGACATTCGAGTTCTAGAAAAATTCCCTGAGGAAGGAAATTTGATTCTTGTCGTCGAAATATTAGAGGCAGCTCGATATCGGTTTGAAATTGGTCCGGGCTACGGAACGTCGGACGGTGTACGAGGCATCCTTCGCGCCACTTATGCCAACATTGGAGGCGAGGGGCGTCGACTCAACTTTTATTCCAAAGCCAATCGAGAGATTAAGGAATCCACCCTGCCCGATCCAGCGATGATCCTTGGCGGTGATATCGAAGAAGAGCCATTTATTGAGAGAAAGCTGACGTTGGAGTATTTTGAACCAGCCTTAGCTGGGACTCAGCTTGACGGAAGAATTGCGCTTTCCCACAAAAAGGAAGCTCGGCGAGATTTTGCTATTCTTTCGAATGCAGCGAGTTTTATTATCGATTGGAGGGTTACACGACGCTGGACACTCTCTCCTGAGTACTCGATTGAATATTCTAACCCCTTCAATGTGACTCTAGCGTCAGAAACCAGATCCGTAGACAGCTCAGCCCCTAAGCGTCTTCATTCATTGAGCCATTCTTTATTTGGCAGTTACGTTGACGATCCTTTTAGTCCTAGCGAAGGTGTCCGTAGTTTACTCCGCTTTGAGCTTTTTGATTCGCATTTAGGTGGGAACTATAATTTTTGGCTCGCGTCTACCAAGCAGGATTTTTTCTATCCACTTATTCGAATGAGTAAAAAAGACAATGTGGGCTTGGCCTTATCACTAAATGCTGGATTTTCGGAGGCGTATTCAAATACCTCAGATGTTCCGGTTGAAAAGCGATTTCGTGTTGGAGGTGAAGGCAGTGTGCGAGGCTATCCTGAAGATTCAATTCAACCTGTGGATAGCAATGGGGAAGCTTTACGTAATGGTGGGAAAAGTTTATTTTTCTTTCGAACGGAGTTAAATATTCCAATTCTATCGAGCGTCGATTTGCTTGGGTTCCTAGACGGCGGAAATATTTATGAAAGTAATAGCGAGTTCCGGCCTTGGGAATTGCGTTACGGCATTGGTTCTGGATTGAGATTCAATACCTTGGTTGGGCCTGTCAAAATTGGTTATGCTTTTATTTTGGGTAGAAAGCCTGGAGAAGAAGTCGGGCAGATTTATTTTGGAGTCGGCCCACTTTAGTAAGCGCCAATTTTTCGAGCCATTTCGTAAATGGGTCCAAATCGGATTCCCGTATCCATACAGACAATCTCTTGCCACCTAAATATTGTTGCAAGAGCCAGAGCGATAAGTAATCCACCGCCCAAAACATCCGCGCGATTATAGGGCAAGCCGACAATGCTTCGACGCTCTTCCATAGACTTACTCAAGATCAAATTTGAGATCTCTTTGATTTCAAAAGTAGGAATTCTGAGCTGGTGTACTTTTTGTCGCGAATAGCTTTCGAGACCGAGGTAGATGGTCGCAAGTGTCGTTATAGTTCCAGCCACGCCGACTCCAACCCAAGATGCGGGATCTTGGTTCGCGGCTCGAGAGTTTTTAATTTGACTCTTGGCATATTCAAAAGCCTCGATTGGATCGGCGATTTGGTCGAGAGAAAATCGTTCGGTCAATAAAACACTGCCGATTTTAAGGGATTCTTTCGAAAGAATCCCACTTGAATTGCCAACAGCAAGTTCGGTGCTGGCACCGCCGATATCAAAGACGAGTTTGTTTGCGACCCTGTCCGGATAGTCTTCCTGTACTCCAAGAAAGGAAAGCTCCGCTTCGCGATCGCCGGAGATAAGATCTATGGCATGGCCCAGTGTTTTTTCTAACTCAGATTTTATCTCGAGACCATTTGATGGTTTTCGAAGCCCTTCTGTGGCGACCACGGAAATTCCATCTAAATTCAAAGACGAGATTTTTTGGCGGAACGCAGCGAGGGCTTTATTGGCGCGGTCGAGAGCTTCGAGTCTAATTCTTCCATTCTCTAGATTTTTAACAATACCCACGACTCGGCATTCATCATGTTCGAGAATCAATTTTCCATCTTGAAAACTGGCAACCGTTAATAGAAACGAATTGGAACCAAGATCAATACTTGCAAATCTTGGCATCAATAACCCAAACGAGGTGACCAATCAGGCTGTGAAGCATCTCCGGGGAGATCGGTGATTTTTGTAAGTTGGGTTCCGTCAGCTTTCATGACATAGATTTCGTCGCGTCCTGTGCGACGAGAACTTAAGACAATTAAAGATCCGTCCGGACTCCAGGAGGGTGTCTCATTGTTTTTAGCATCGTAAGTGAGGCGCTCCATATCATTACCTTGATCGTTCATTCCGAAGATATCAAATTCGCGATCCAGGTCCATGCCGGAAAAAAGAATCTTATTTTCAAATGGGTGCCAGGCGCAGGAGTCATTTAAGGTCCCCACGCGAGTTCGACGCGCGCTCTTGAGCGTCATCATATCCAAAATAAAAATATGCAAATTCCCCAAGCGGCCGGAGCTATAGCAAATTTTACTCCCATCTGGACTCGGAGCCGGCCCGATGTCGATCGTGTTACTTTTCGTGAGTCGTTTAATAATTTTCCCATCCAATCCCATTTGGTAGAGTTCAGGATTTCCGTCTTTGGATAAGGAGACGACCATAGATTTTCCATCTGGCATCATAGAAGGGCCTAGAGCCGAGCCAGGAAAGTTTGTTACTTGTTTAGAGCGTCCCTTGCTGTCGGTTTTCCAAAGATGCCAGTGAATTTCGGAGGCGGAAGTATAATAAATTTCTTTGCCGTCAAGATTCCAAGCAGGACTTAAATTTGTTCGCCCATTCTGCACAAGGGGTTCGGGGTTGCGGCCGTTAAACTCCATCATCCAAATCTCTTTGTAGCGACTTTTTGGTGCTTTATAAGCAAAAGCAATTCTTGTTGAAAAAAGTCCAAGCTTGCCTGTGACTAACTGAACAATGTCATCGCCAAACATATGTGATAGAATCGTATAATCTTTTTTACTTGTTCGGTAGGTTTTGCGTACGCCGAGAACTCCAGTTGTAATATTAAAAACGTATCCATCTAAAATCACTTCACGACCTGAATGAGAAACTTTAGCGCGGACCAAATAATCAGCGCCGACCTGACGCCAAGAGGCAACCTTGATCGAGTCAACGGGCCCTTCCACATTTGGCTCCAAAAATGCCTCCGATGGAATGACCTTAAATATTCTGGAAAAAATCAGATCGGCCGTCAAAGAAGCCTCAATATCGATAGAAGCTTGTCGGTCTTTTTCATCATCATTTTTGAGAAAAGCTTGAATGGCAATAGGTGTGGGGGCGTCCGCGGCATTTTTGACAACAATGGATTGCCCATAGCTCGTCTTGGAAAGGATCAAAAAAATAATAGATAGAATCCAAAGCGGTCTCATTAGAACTGACATGTGATGGTATTTTCCTTACCAGAAAGTTCAGCGACAATATCAGGCGCAAAAGTTTCTTCGTTCATCGCGTGGCGGAGGGCGTTTTCGCAAGCCTGATCGAGTATATTAAAACCGGATCGCTGCAGGTGATCGAGCGATACAATTTGCAACGAATTCCCCATGCCAATTAGTTTAACACTAATATAGCCAAGAGCATTGGGGTGCTTCTTTCTCAAATCAAGAGCCTGTGGAAGCCGGTAGTGTTTCCGAGCCGCCGTCTGCAGGGCAAGTTGAGCTGGACTCATCTTGACCAAGCTTCTCCCTCCGGTGCCCCGTGCATCTTTTTCTCCGTCCACATTTGTTGGAAAATTATCTTCCTTAGGAGCTCTTTCTCGATCAAGACCGGTTTCATCCCGAATTTTATCAAAGAGTGCCTTAAAATCCTTCTTGGGTTCTGCTGGCCTGGAGATCGGTTTAGGCTTCACTTTTTTAACAAGCGTTGGAAGGTCTTCCTTAACTTTTGTCTTTACCTTTGGGGGCGGGAGTTCTCGTTTTATGGGAGATTTTCGCATGGCCGTATCAGTCGGCTTGTAGAGCAAGTCGACCTGAATAACTCCTCCGATTTCTTCCTTCTTAATTTGCGATTTAATCAGCATCAATGAAAGCTGGGCAGACCAATATACGCCTGCAAATAGCAACAGGTGAAAACTTACTGAGATGCTGAGAGCTCGATACATCAGAAATCTCCGTCCTCAAATTACTTTGAGGGATCGGTCAAAAAGGCGATTTTATAAATTCCCGCACGTTGTATGCTGGCCATCACTTGAACGATAAATCCGTGCATAACTTCTTCATCCGCGTTCAGGAAAACCTCTTTCTTGGATCGATTTTCAAAAATAGCGGTAAGCTTCTGACTCAATTCATCAAACTTAATTTCTGTCTTACCTATGAAAAGTTTATTATCTTTTTTTATCGAAAGCGTGACATTCTTTTCATCTGTTCCGAGATTCTTAGCTTGGGCCTTTGGAAGCGTAACATCGACCATATCGTTCATCATCGGCGCCGCCACCATAAAGATAATCAAGAGAACGAGCATAATATCTACGAGCGGAATGATGTTAATTTCGGCATTCAATTCCAAATCATCATCTTCATTGGGTCTTTTGATGCCGCCTGCCACGTTCTAGAGACTCCTCTTGGCGGTATTCATAAAATCAGTTGTAAAATGCCGCATGACTTGAGTCATCACGCGAATTTTTCCCGCAAAAGTATTATAAGCCAAAGCAGCTGGGATCGCCGCGAAGAGGCCCATTGCTGTTGCAATTAGAGCTTCCGCAATGCCGGGTGCAACGACTCCTAAATTACTAGCGCCAGTCGCACCGATATTTATAAAGGAGTTCATAATTCCCCAAACCGTTCCGAATAGTCCCACGAAAGGCGCGGTACTTGCCGTATTGGCTAAAAATCCCAAGAAATTTTGAAGACTTTGAGTTTCAATTTTTACGGCCTTGTCCAGAGAGCGGCTGACATTGGTTTCAAGTAACTCAATGCATTGTTCGCGTGACAGTTTGAGATCCGAGATCTGATTGAATTCCTGTAAGCCAGACTCAAAAACACGGTTTAATCCAGAATGCGGCTGAGCTTGAGTGAGTTTTCGCGCGGATTCTAAAGATCCGGCGGACCAAAAAGCATCAGCAAAGCGAATATTCTCTCGTGCTGCACCGCGCAACAGCCAAACCTTCCAAAAAATTATGGTCCAACTAACGACGGAGGCTAGGAGTAAAAGGGCCATAACCGTTTTTACAACCCATCCAGCCTCAAATATTAAGTCTATAGGGTTTAAGCTATCGCTAGCATTCTGAATCAGGAGTGGAATCAAAAATGAAATATGCATATCTTATAAGAAGATTACATTAGAAAAAGGGGTTCGCAAATTGCTGTTTCAATTCAAAAATGTACAAAAGAATTTTGGCCTTCAGGCTATTTTCAGAAATCTGAATTTTTCCTTGGAACGAGGAACATTCTCAATTTTGACTGGTTCAAGTGGATCTGGAAAGACAACCCTATTTAGGATGCTATGTGGCATAGAGCGGCCGAGTCAGGGGTCCATTGTTTTTTTGGGGCAACAATTGTTGCAGCACAGCCCCACACATTTACGTAATATAGGATTCATCTTCCAGAACCCCCGCGGGTTAGCGGATAAATCTGTCTTACATAATGTGTGTCTTCCGCTCGAAATAGATGGAGTTGAGCGCCCGGAGCGGGAAGCTCGGGGAGTCGAACTCCTTATGAATTTGGGGCTTAAACATCGGCTTCGGTCGGCTTATCGAGAATTGAGCGGTGGAGAGGTCCAAAAAGTTGAGTTTGCTCGGGCCTTGATAAGGCGGCCACGGCTAATTTTGGCAGATGAGCCCACCGCACATCTCGATACCTACCAGGCAGACCTCTTATTGGATATCTTATGGGAACATTATAAGGATGGGGCAACAGTTTTTATATCAACTCATCATCCGCCCAAGTTTCATCATCCGTCCATATTGCGTTATCATATTGAAAATGAGGGAATCAGGCTTTTGGATCCTGAGGAGGTTAGCCTTCCCTACCTCGGGAATTCGCAATCATCTAGTGCCACCTCGTCTAACAAAGGAGTACGGGCATGAGGTACTTAGGAGAAATCGGCCTACAATTGGCTTTTGTTGTTCTCGGAGCTCTTTTTTTAGCGAGCTTTTGGATTTTTTCGAACGTTGATTCCAGTTTGGTACAGGAGTTTAAAAACGATAGGGTTTCGGTCATTCTCAATCCAGATTATGTGGACGATTTCAAATCCTTTGTTCGTAGCCGCGACGACGTCATCAAATATGAAATTCAAGATCGTGAAGCCAACAAAAACTCCTTGCGAAAGCTGTATCCTGAATTGGGCTCGGTTTTGGAACAGTTGGAAGAGAGTTTCTTCCCTGTTTCGGTAAATTTGCAAGTCAAAGATGCCCCGACTTTTCTTAAAGGTCTCGAAGGCATTCCTGAAGTAAGCGCGGCTCAAATAGTGCATAGGCCGCCCGTAAAGCTTAAGCAGTTTTTGAGTGGCTCGAGCGCTTTGTTTTTAAGTCTTTGGGTTTTGGCTCTTGTTGTTGTGCTTTACTTTCAAATGGAACGTTTGGCGCAGCTACAAATGGATCGATGGTCATTAATGAAAATGCTAGGGGCCCCATCGATGAAGCTCTTCCTTCCAATTTGCTATCCTCAGTTGGCGCGGATAATCCTCGCTTCGGGATTAGCTGTTTTTCTATCGGCTATTTTTGCAAGCGAATTTGAATCGGTCTTCCTATGGCAATGGGAACCTTTGTCCTGGTTCATCAATTCTCTGTTCGTTGTCGGCTCGAGTTTGATCGGTGTGGCGGTATGTTTTGTCTTATTTAAACTTCGCTATCGAGAGGTTGCGCTGGGATGAAATGGCGGTTGCTGCCCTGGGCCATGAGTTTTTTCATTGTCTTAGGCTCGGTAGAGGTCCGTGGCGCGACGAGCCAGGTAACGAGAGTTCGAAAGCAAATCAAAAGTCTTCGAAAAGAAATTAAGGACCTGAAGCTCTCAGCCCAGTCATTGGATGAGGTTCATGCTAAACTTTTAAAGGAGCTTGATGAGTTTGAGTCCAAGTTCAAGGCCCGAATGGGAGTGATCGTGGTACCCCTTCTGAGCTGGCCCGAACGCTTGTTTACGCTAAGGGCTGATTCTTGGACCGAGCTGGAGCATGCCGCCTTGGTAATGAAGGAAGTTAAAAAGAATCTTGTTCGCGAACCGCTAAAGTTGATGTCCACTCGAGAAATTCGAATTGAGGAAGTTACAGCCTTGAAGAAGAATCTTGAAGAAAACATCTCGGAACTTGAATCTAAGAAGGAGCTTTTCGGGTTGAGACTTGAGGAGCTCAAGACTTTCGAAAAGAAAAAAGCCCGGGCAGCTGCTCAAAGTACCGACAAAAATAACTAATTTCTTTGAGGTTGAAATGATAAAAACAAAAAAGGTATCCGTAGCTGTTTTCCTACTTTCTTTTGCCGCGTTTATTAGCGGTGGAGCCTGGACCTTTGTATATTCAAAAGACAAGGCGCGTGAAGTTTATCGAAGCTTTGAGAAATTTGCTAAAGTTTATGACATTGTAAAAAAGAACTATGTGCAAGAGCCCACGGACGAAAAATTAGTGGATGGTGCAATTTCCGGGATGCTAACGGACCTTGATCCACACTCTACGTATATGCCTCGTGAAGAATTTCAGGAAATGCAGGCGGAGACTAAGGGTGAATTTGGGGGTCTCGGAATCGAAATCTCTAAACGGGACGGCTTTCTAACAGTCGTATCGCCGATTGAAGATACACCTGCTTTCAAGGCCGGAATTAAGAGCGGAGATATTATCGTAAAGATTGGTGATGTTGCGGCGGCGACGATGCCGACAGAAGAGGCTGTCAAACTTATGAGAGGTAAGCCGGGGGATCCTGTCACGATTACGATCAAGCGAGAAGGGGCAGGGGAGTTAATTCCCTTCACCATTACGCGCGCCGTCATTCAAATTAAGAGCGTTAAATATGAAGTCAAAAATGGCTTCGGTGTCATTCATGTTCGACAGTTTATGGACAAGTCCAGTCAGGAAGTTCGAAACGCCTTAAATGACCTTAGACAAAAGGAAGCGCTTAAGGGCCTCGTACTAGATCTTCGCAACAATCCGGGGGGCTTGTTGACTCAAGCGATCGAGATTAGCGACCTTTTTCTTGAAGATGGCTTGATTGTTTATACGGAAGGCCGCGACAAAGATAAGGTTTCGAAGAATTACGCTGTCTCGAAGGGAACTGAACCCAACTATCCAATTGCTCTTTTAATCAATGGGGGCAGTGCATCCGCTAGCGAGATCGTCGCCGGCGCTCTTCAGGATCAAAAGCGTGCGCACCTAATAGGTGTTCAAAGTTTTGGGAAGGGAAGTGTTCAAAACGTGATTCCACTTGAAGATGGAAGTGGTCTCAAGATCACCGTTGCTCTCTATAAAACACCTGCGGGACGCCAAATTCAAGGTCTGGGGATTACGCCGGATGAGATCGTTCGGGGCCCTAGGGATCCGGACGTAAGTTTCAAAGAGAAGGACTTTCCCAATCATATAGTTGGGGAGCTCGAAAAAAAGAAGGCCGCGAAGGCAGCTAAGGCCGCCATGAAGCCGGAAGTAAAAAAGAAAGTCTCAACCAAGAGTTTGTCTCCCAACGAAGAGGTGGAGGACGTTCAATTAAACGCCGCGATAGCCTATTTAAAGAGTCAGGTGGCGACAGCCGACCTTAAAATGAAGGCGAAATAGTCTAAACCGAGATAATTCCTGACATTTTTAGGGAATTTTCATAAATTTTGAATGTGGACCACGAGGCGGAACTTATTCGCCGCCAAGATTGGGCGGGCTTAAAACGACACTATTCAACGCAGCTTGACCATGCTTGGGAGTTGGCTTGGGTTCAACTAGTCCAGTTCAAGGACGTCGAGGCTGCCGTTCATGAATTTCAAAAATCCATTCGAGATCCGAATCTTGAACAAGCAAGTTATTTGATGCTTTGGAAGTTGGGGCATCGGCCCAAGGATCATCGTGCAGTGGGACCGGCGAGTCTTCGTTTATATGATGCCTACATGAAAGGCGATTTTCGACAAATGCATTCGTACTTGAGGACGCATCCAGACAGCCATCATTTTTTCAGCGCCTTATTGAAAAGTGTTTATCATGGCTCGTTAATTCCAACTTTCGAAGATTTGAAAATAGTTCTCGGAAGGGAAGATCTTGAGGCCGAGGCCCATCTTTTTTTGGGAATGATTTTGGGAGCGAAACTCAAAAAGCCGATTGAAGCCGCGGAAGAAATCAAACGCTTTTACTCTGATCCCTGGTCCGTCCGGGCTATGGATGAATTGCGCCGCAGCGTCTTGGATGAGGATCTTAGTAAGCGAGTACGATTTGCCTATGCTCATCGAGATGGAATAACTCTCAAGAGACTATTTAAAGCGATTGAATCGAAGATTTCCAAAATTTCCGAGGACACACTTTCATTGTCGTGGCGCGACGCCTTTATGGAGGCTGTCCGTTACGATCATAAGCGTATTACTGAGAATTTGATGGGCGTTGAGTTTTGGAAAGATTTTGAAATAAGTCCACTTGCTCTCTATGGAATCAAGGAACAAGTTTTTCCATTAAGTGACAAACTTCCAAGTTTTGTTTCCGAGTGGAAAGTCTTTTTTGAGACGGACGAAATGTTTCCGCCCCCCTTTGATTCCGAGCCGGAAGCCCTTCCGCTGTGGCAGGTAGCTGTTGAGATTGACAACAATCTTCTGTCTGAGGCCTTGCTTCGATTTTCAACGGAGGAGAGATTTTTATTTTTATGGTCTTTAAAGCAAAAGAATTTGGGCGAAGCGGACGGGAGGCGTTGGCCACAGCATGAACGAGAATCGGATGTCGTTCGGACAAATCTACGAAGGGCTTTCGAAAGAAGCTCAAACAAACTATTATGGTTTGATAGATTACGTTCCTGTGGCTGTTCACAGGATTTTTATGAATATGTTTTGACCCAATTAGAGATTCCGATTGATTGGTTGCTTGAGGATCTAAGAAAGAACTATCTCTTGAACACAGCCTCGATTCGCTCTTATCTTAAAGAGCATCTTTCGCTAATGGTTCCAGATTCTACGGGTGGCCGAGATCTCCAACCGGCGCAGATTTTAGAAATTTTAAGTTTCTTAACGCCGGCCGAGGGACAGCAGGTTTTACTTTCACGCTATCTGCTTTCTGATTTGCCACGTGAAATTCTTACGGATGATAATTTAGATTTATTTTGGGATGCACGTGACCGAGTAGGGGAAGAGTCGTTTGAAAGATGGATACGAGCGGCACTAGAGTATATTGGAGATTTAGATAGGCGGCAGCTTCAGAGTCGGCATTGGCTATGGATTAGAGAAGGTTGGGCTCTGGACTCCAAATATTTGGAACAGTTTTCGCCATCGGCCGGGGGGGACGCAAATTTTCCGTGGGAAGATTATCTTAAGCAGGCTCATCGGCATAAGAAGCCAAATCTCGTTTTTCTATGCTTGAATCATGTTCGGGACCAACACTTAAAAACGGACTGGATCGGAACATTAATGGAGGTCTCGAGTGATCGCCAGGTTCTTAAACTTATTGATCAGTTGGATAGTCCGTATGTGCAAGCATCGCTACGTGCGAAGTGGTTTGAAATGCGAGGCGAGGTTGATTCGGCGCTTATTGAGCTCGAAGCTCAAAGAGAAGAAACTCCTCTGCTGAATGAAGAAGTAGAGATCATTCGGAAGATTTTTGAACTCACGGCCCGCTTACCTCGTGAGCGTCAGCAGGAACGAGCTCAAAATATCGATAAGCTGACGGATCGTTTACGATCACTTGGTGCGCTTGAGCTTGAGGACCTTTCAAATTTGCGAAAGTCTTCCGAATCTTTGGGCGATTTGGGGAGATCCTGGAATTTGGGAGTGCATGAATGGTGGGCATCTTCGGAGATCCAAAAATTAAATAAATTGGATTCTTTGATGGACCTAGCGTTTCGGCATCAGGGAATTGAAGAGGCTCAGAAACTTTTGGTCGATTATTTTTTTCAATCATCAAGGGCTGACGAGTTGGGTGCGAAAATTCTAGACTATCTTGTATCTGAGGAATCTGTTTTTAGGCTGAAACACTTTCGTCGGGAGTTCATTGAACGGGCTTCGAAAGTGTTTCCTTTGAACACTCAAATCTTGAGAAAGCGATCCGAATATGACTACCGCGCAGTGTTATTGTGGGATTGCTTCTATTCCGATGCTTTGGGTGAAGCCTGCGCGCCTCAGGAAGTAAGGCGTCCGAAATTCACGCCGCTTTGGGGTCTAACAGAATTGATGTCGAGTCCCGATTCGTTCAAAATATTTTCGCATTACTTGCTCACCATGCCTAAGGAAGAGACAACTTCAGATACCCATGAATTTGTCCCTGAGGCCGAGCGTATTCTTTCAAGATCTCAAAAAATATTTGGTCTACGTCAAAAAATCCGAATTTTACTCGACGCAAAACTTTCGACGCCACTCAAATTGCAGTTTGAGCCCGCTTGCATTTTTATTAAATCTGAATTTTTCAACGAATTGGACGAGGATCTTTGGCGAGCGATTTGCGCGGGCTTCTTTCAGATTCTTCAGGATCGGGATCGTGGATTATATGATGAAGCCGCTTTAATGGAGAGATTTTTCCAGGGCTGCCTGCTCTCAGGGGCGCCCCTTCAGAAGATTATTCGATTTTGTGTATGGCTGGCGGTTTCGGAGGGCTTGGTGGAGGCCCGGCTTTTAAAGCAAAAGCCTGAGGTATTTATGAAGGAACTTCCGTTTTTGAATAGTTTAATCATTTTTTATCTCGGAAATGACTTTTCTCGACGCATTCTAGATGGCAGCATCATCCTGACTTAGGCCCCCTGGGCTTGAGAGGATGTATGAGCTACGAGTTTGAATATGAATCAACGGAACAGGGATTAGAAGGCGCCTCTAAATTGGGTACGCGTGAAAAGCCTTTGAGCGTTTCGGAACTTACTCATGCGATCAAATCACAACTCGAAAGTCAGTTCGCTCAGGTCGTTATGGTTGGAGAAGTGAGTAATTTTAAAGCCCACCCCTCTGGGCATCATTATTTTAGTTTAAAAGATGAAGCGGCTTCCATTAGTGCGGTGATGTTTCGTGGGGCAAACTCGCGACTTAAGTTTCAACTTGAAAATGGTCAGCGAGTTGTCGCGATCGGAAAAATCAGTGTCTATCCACCCCGGGGAAGTTATCAGATTGTTTTGAGTCAATTGGAGCCAGAAGGTCTCGGGGCTCTTCAGCTCGCCTTTGAGCAGCTGAAGAAGAAGTTAGAGAGTGAAGGTTTGTTTGCGGCTGAAAGAAAGCGAGGCATTCCTAAATTTCCGACCTGTGTCGCTCTGATTACATCATCTTCGGGGGCTGCGGTCCGCGATATGCTCAATGTTTTGGACCGGCGATTTAGTGGTCTTCATGTTTTGATTTATCCCGTCAAAGTTCAGGGTGATGGTTCGGCCCAAGAGATTGCGCGGGGTATTGCAGATATCAACAACTTTTTTCCTGAAGTTGATGTTATGATTGTGGGGCGAGGAGGCGGGAGCATTGAGGATTTGTGGGCTTTCAACGAAGAAGTTGTAGCCCGCGCCTTAGCGGCGTCAAGGATTCCAACGATCTCGGCCGTTGGCCACGAAGTAGACTTTACGATTGCTGATTTTGTCGCGGACCTAAGGGCGCCAACTCCTTCCGCTGCGGCCGAATTGGTTATTGCCAACAAAATCGAAACCATTAGGCATGTGGATCATTTAGTACAGCGGCTTGCTCGGATCGAAGGTCGCTTAGAATACTTTCGAATGAAACTTGATGACCTGTCTCAACGCCTATCGGGGACATTGATGGATACTTTATCGGATCGTCGGTTAAATTTCGAGAAACTCAAGATGAGGCTCTTTGAGCGATCTCCCTTCATGCTTCTTAAGGAGACTCGATATCGTTTTGATCTAGCTATTCGCGATTTAAATAGACTTCCCATTGAACGAATTCGAAATCTCAAACAGCAAGTCGAGCATTATATCATTCAACTAAAGCTGTTGAATCCACGGGGGATTATGGAGCGTGGCTACAGCATCGTTCGATTGGCCAAATCCGGCAGGATTGTGACCAAAGTTTCTGATGTCAAAATGGGCGATCAATTGTTGATAGAATTGAACAAAGGCAAAATTACCGCCAAAGTTTAACTAGATTTCAGATGCCGGCTCAAATGCTTCGTAATGTTTCTCAGTTTTTCTGACTTTGGAGGCTTTGATCTTGGGATCATGTTCGTATATCAATGTCCAGTTTTCCGTGGCCGCGCGTTGTAAGAGTTGCTCTTTTTCTTCCAGAAGCTTGATAACATGAATGTCATAACCCATGACCCAAGGAATGGGCACGTGGTGGGATGTGGGAATCATATCCGCTGGATAAAAGAAAGTTTCATTCCCAATTCTAACAATAGGAGCCTGCAATCCAATGGTGTGCCCATAGGAAATAAAAACTTCGAAGCCTGGCCAATTTAATTTTTTTGAAAACTCGTCGACACCGTCACAAATCTCCAGAATTCCCGCGGCTACAAGCGGCTCAAAATTTTCGGGCAGGTAGCTGGCCGACTCACGAGAGTTGGGCTTAGTAGCCCATTCATAATTATCCTTTTGGACATAGTACGTGGCATTAGGAAAGCTGGGAACAATTTGGCCGGCGTCATTAATTTTGGTGGCGCCACCGGCATGATCAAAATGTAAATGAGTCAAAACAACGTCTGTGATGTCCGTCTCCTTTAGACCGACTTGGGCTAAGGACTTTTCGAGAGTGAATTCCGAATAATCAATGGCATAGATTTTCAATAATTTCTCAGGCCATTTATGGCCATTTCCCGTGTCCATCAGTAGATGGCGGCCTGATTTTAGATCTTGAAGAAGTACGATACGAGCAGCCATGTCGATTCGATTGTCGGCGTCAGCTGGTATGGCTCGTTCCCAGAGTTTCTTAGGAACTGATCCAAACATCGCACCGCCATCAAGTTTAAAGCGACCGGTTTCTAGGCTTTGAATCTGAAACTCTCCGACCTTCAAATCAACTTGCCTTTTTGAAATCCGAAACTTGAAAATCGGATTTAACGACTTTATCCGTCTCATGATAGATGGATACGTTGCGTCCTTTCAGGGCTGGACGACTCATGAGATATTCAATGCCAACCACAAAGTTCCGCTCTGAAAGCTCCGCGTATTCATAGTCGCGACCCATTCGGATCGCATCCACGGGGCAAGCTTCCTCGCAAAAACCACAAAACACGCATCGCATTAAATCAATTTCATACACGGCCGGGTATTTTTCGACCTTAGGATTAGGCGACTCCGCGGCAACAATATGAATACATTCGGCGGGGCAGTTGGTGGCACATAGCATACAGGCTGTGCAAGCAATTTCGTTGTTGGGCTTTTTGGTCAGAACATGAATACCCATGAATCGGTTGGAATATTTCCGTCTTTGCTCCGGGTACTGGATCGTGTGTCGCTTGGTGATGCCAACGAGATTGAATATAAAGTGTCGGCCAGTCATTACGAGGCCCTTGAGAGCTGTAACAAAATAGAATCTCCTCGTAAGACTATCGAGTAATTTCACAGTCGCGCCTCCAGTTTTCGGTCGGAATCCAGCGGTTTTCGATATTCCTCTTCAAGCTTTGCCAAAATATCCTGAGTGCTAAGTGCTTCCCTAAACATTTTTAAGCCGCCCTTCATTTCTTGTGTCAGACCGGCATGATTAGTGAGGCTACCTGATTTTTCCAAATGGCTGAGACTCGGGATCCCAAGAGCTTGTGGAAAAGACTCGGCAACCGAGAGTTGGGCCGTCACAAGTACAGAGAAAGTCTGGTGCGTTAGAGCGTTGGCAATTCGAGAATTGTCCGTTTTCGCTCGATCCGCTTCTGGACCAAATATAATGAGATGTCTAATTTTGGTCTTATCAAGTTGATCAACCAGGGAATCAGTTGAGTCCAATTTAATTTTATAAGTTTTAGTAGCCTGCAAAAACCCAGCGCTATTAGGGTAGTGATCTTTTCGATAGAGAAGGCCATCGATAGCCTCATCTTGCGCAACAATTGCCGACACATTTTCTGAGAAGAATTTCGAAATGCCCCACTCTTTTGCAAACAGTTTAAACACAGATTCGAGCTCTTCATTGGTAAGCTCAGGACTTAACCAGATACCGATTTCGTCAGTTTGCTCCATGGCTACCAAAGTTTTTAAATCTGCTGCCCAAATCTGAATGGCCTCCGCGGTGGGCATTTCTATGCCCCCCAAGCGCGCTTGAGTAAGCCGTCGATCATAGTTCGAATTTTTATAGGTATCTCGACCGATATCACACATCCAGTGTTCATTGACCTGAGAATTATAGCGAGGTTTGAGGCGATAAATGTGTTTGCCAGATTTATGGTGAACAAAAATATTGCAGCCCTTACTGCATCCGCCACAGATGCTTTCAACTTCATCCAAGAACCAAACGCGTTGCTCAAAGCGAAAATCTTTTGAAGTCAAAGCGCCTACTGGACAAATATCAACCGTATTGACCTGATAGTTGTCGGTCATGGGCTCGTCGTTAACGGTTCCAATGACGGATCGATCGCCTCGATTGTAAATTCCAAGGGCCGCGGTCTTTGAGATTTCTTGTGTAAATCTCACACAGCGACCGCACAAAATGCAGCGCTCTTTATCGAGAACAATTTTCTCTCCAAGGTCTACAGCCTTTTCCTTGAGAACTTTCTCTTCGCGCATCTCGCTCTGATATTTGCCGTACTTCATATAATAATCCTGAAGTCCGCATTCGCCGGCTTGATCACAGATAGGGCAGTCAATTGGATGGTTGATGAGATGGAATTCCAAATTCCATTTGACCGCTTCCTGTACCTTTTCGGTATCTGTTCGAACCTTTAAACCTTCAGAACAGCGCATATTGCAAGCAATCTGCAGTTTAGGGTTGCCCTCTTGTTCGACTACACACATTCGACACTGCCCCGCGATCGAGAGGCCTGGATGGTAACAGTAGTGGGGAATTTCGATGCCATTCTCTTCGGCGGCATCCACCAGGTTTTTGCCAGCATCGACATCAAACTCTTTGCCATTAATCGTGATTTTAGCCATGAAATGAACTTCCTTGTGATTTTTCTAAATAGGCGTGAAATTCTTCTGGAAATTTTTGAATATAACTTAGCGCGGGCATTGCTATAGAGTCCGCTAAAACACAAATTGTTCTGCCGATCATGTTATTGGAGGTCGCTTCTAATAATTTTAGATCCTCAGCACGCGCTTGTTTTTCAGTAAAGCTGTGTAAAATTTTAAGCACCCAACCCGTGCCCTCTCGGCATGGGGTACATTGGCCGCAAGATTCGTCATGATAGAACTCTGCAAGGTTTTTCAAAACCTGAACAACATCTCGTGTTTCATCAAGAAAGATCATTCCACCCGATCCAAGCATACTGCCTTTGCTCGCAATGGATTCATAATCAAGCGTCATGTCTTCGCACTCTTTGGCGGTGACGATCGGCGCCGAGGATCCTCCGGGAATAACAGCTTTCAATTTGCGTCCGCCCTTAATACCGCCACAAGCATCCAACAAAGTTCTTAGCGACTTCCCGCATTCAATTTCGTAAACCCCGGGTCGATTGACATCCCCACTAACCGAAAACATTTTAGTTCCTGTGCTCTTAGGCGTTCCGTACTTCGCATAGGCTGCAGCCCCGTTATTAACGATCCAGGGCACGCAGGCCAAAGTTTCAACATTGTTCACAACGGTTGGGCATCGAAGATAGCCTTCTACAGCCGGAAAGGGTGGTTTGAGTTTCGGCCAGCCTTTTTTGCCTTCGAGAGAGGAAATCAGCCCTGTCTCTTCGCCGCAGATATAGGCGCCCGCTCCACGATGCAAATACATATCGTGCGAAAATCCAGAGCCCAAAATATTCTTGCCGAGATAGCCTTTGTTGTAAGCCTCCTGAATGGCGATCTCAACAATCTCTGCCGCGTAAGTATACTCACCGCGGATATAGACATAGGATTTGGCAGCTTGAATCGCATAGGAGCCAATGATCATACCCTCGATCATCATATGAGGGAGTCTCTCCAGCAAAACGCGATCTTTAAAAGTTCCAGGCTCAGACTCATCTGCGTTGCACAAAAGGTAATGAGGCTTATCATTAGTCTTAGGAACAAAATTCCATTTGTTGCCCGTAGGAAAGCCGGCGCCCCCGCGTCCCCGAACACTGGATCCTTGTACTTCCTTAATCAATTGCTCTCGATCCATCTTCGATTGCAAAACCTTTTTAAGCGCTTGGTACCCACCTTTGGATTCGTAAGTATCGATTCTCTCGATTCCCGGAACCAAAACATGTTCCATTAAGAGCCGTGTTTCTCCAGGCTGAGCTGTAAGATCAAGGTCCATAGGACCCCAATTTCTATGATGCGAAGTTTTCTTAATCAGGCTTGCTGTCATGCTCATGGCCGTTGAGGATTCCCTTCTTTGCAACTATTGATCAAGCGATTGAGTTTCTCGGGAGTAAGATTCTCATAATAAGTTTCATTGACCTGTACAACTGGTGCTGAGCCACAGCTTCCCAAACACTCCACGCGTTGAACGCTAAACTTTCCGTCCGGAGTAACTTCACCGTCTTTAATGCCCAGTCTCGAGCAAGTACTCTTATAGAGCTGATGGGACCCATTCATCCAGCAACTAATCGTCGCACAAAACTGCAGATGATTTTCGCCCTGAGGTTTGCGGTGGTACATATGGTAAAAAGTCACGACCTCCAATACTTGAGCGGGGCTTAGATCCATTATTTTCGCGACGTACTCCACAACTCGATCGTGAACAGATCCAAATTCGTTTTGTGCCAGATGCAAAACCGGCAAAAGCGCCGAGCGCTTCGAATCGTAACGTTTAAGAATTTCGTCAAAGCGTCTTTTGGAATCAGCCGAAAATTCTACAGCAGTTTCCGATGGGTCAGATTGTTTTCGTGCTTGTTCGGACATAAATCTTAGCCTTTCACTATCTAGCGATCCAACTCGCCGGCAATGACATTGAGTTGACCCAAGGTTGCCACGGCATCCGCCACCATTCCTCCTTGAATCATATCTTCAAAGGCTGAATAAATCGGGAAGCAGGGTGGTCGAACTTTCAATCGATAAGGTTTTCCACTTCCGTCTGAAACCAAATAAAAACCAAGCTCCCCATTGGCGGCTTCTGTATAAGAATAAACATCTCCGGCCGGAGGCTTCACACCATCGATAATCAGCATAAAATGATTCATCAGAGCCTCGATGTTTGAATAAATCTCTTTCTTTGGTGGCAATACGATTTTGGGATCATCAATCTGGGTTGGCCCACTTGGAAGTTTGCTCAAAGCTTGCTCGATGATGCGGCAGCTTTGGCGCATTTCCAGAATCCGAATCATATAACGAGAGTAATTATCGCCACCTGTCATCGTCGGAACTTCAAAATCAAAAGTATCGTAAAAATAATAGGGCTCTTGTTTGCGAAGATCCATGTCCTCGCCCGTGGCTCGTAGACAGGGTCCAGTAAATCCAAAGTCAATAGCATCCTCTCGCGAGATAACGCCGGTATCTTTCATTCGGCTTAGCCAAATCTTGTTGTTGCTCAAAAGCGCGTCGATTTCATCAATGGTATTTCGCATGCTTTTGACGCGGGCCCGGCAGCTAGCCATCCAGTCTTCATCAATATCGCCAGCAATGCCTCCGACTCGTGTGACCGAAGTGAGCATTCGATTACCGCAAAGTTTTTCAAAAAGTGTATAAGTCTCTTCGCGTTCACTGAAGCAATACCAAAATGTCGAAAGCGCTCCCATATCGACGGAAGTCGTTCCGATGCATACCAGATGATCAATGATTCGAGAAAGCTCGTTTAAAATAACGCGGATGTACCGACCGCGGGCAGGAATTTCAACTCCCAATAGTTTTTCAACCGTTCGGCAGTAACCATCATTATTCATAGGCGCAGACAAATAATTTAATCGATCGGTATAGGGAATCACCTGATTGTATTTATGTGTCTCGGCCATTTTTTCGAAGCAGCGATGTAAATAGCCAATTTCGGCACGCGAACGAACAATGGTCTCACCTTCAAGCTCAACAAACCACCGAAAGGTTCCGTGGGTTGCGGGATGTGAGGGACCGAGGTTCAAATAATTTTTTTGATTCAACAAAATGTCCTCATCATCGCTATCAGAGGATTTTTCAAATTCGTATTCAATCGGTTTCGAAAGGGTCTGGTTGGCGCGCGGATGGTAATCCTTTCGCAAAGGATGTCCGACAAATTCATGGTGACAAAGAATGCGTGTGAGGTTGGGGTGGCCTTCAAAAATAATACCGAACATATCAAAGGCTTCACGCTCAAACCAGTTGGCTGCTTTATAGACCGAAACCAGGCTTGGAATTTTCTCCCCCTCTTTATGCGGAACCTTAACGCGAATTCTACGATTCTGATCGCGGTTAAAAAAATGATAGACGACTTCCAAACTTTTTTCGCGCTCCGGATAATGCACGCCACAAATATCCATGAGCCAGCGGTAGCCTTTTTGTGCTTTAAGAAGGCGAGCGAGTTCGCGAATCGCCTGTGGCTTCACAATCATCACGATTTCGTTGGGGTTGGTGCTACTCACCTCAGTAGTTTCCAGCGGTGAGTTGGGGATGCTGTCTCGGATTTGATGTTCGAGTTGGTATTGGTATTCCACTTTTAAGCGCCCTTCTTTTTAAACCCGTTTTAAACCCGTTTTAGCTCGGCCACATTCGAAGCTTCGGATCTATCTTCGGAATAAATATCATCGGTCTCAAATTCTTTGGCCGAAGTCTTAGCCGCCAGCTTTCTTCTTTGTAAAAGTCGTTGTTGAGGTGTGTCGCCCTTCGTAATTTTTTCCTGCAATTTGATAATGGCTCCGATAACGGATTCTGGTGTTGGCGGGCAGCCCGGCACATACACATCGACAGGAATGACCGACTCGATTCCCTGAACCGTATGGTAGGCTCGATAAAATCCGCCAGACGAAGCACAAACTCCCATGCTGATAACCCACTTTGGGTCAGGCATCTGCTCGTAAACACGTCGAAGGACCGGAGCCATTTTTTCGGTGATCGTCCCGGCAACGATCAAAAGATCGGCTTGCCTGGGCGAAAAGCGCACGACCTCCGCACCGAATCTGGAAACGTCGTAATGGGCACCAACGACGGCCATATATTCGATTCCGCAGCAGGCCGTACCAAAAGGCAGAGGCCAAAGCGAGTGCTTGCGGCTCCAGTTGATGAAGTCTTGAATTTTAGTTGTGAAATAAGGGAGGTTGTCGAGTGGTGTAAGGGTTTTCATAAGCTATTATTGGCTAAATCCTAATGATTTAGACTTTAGATATCAACGGGCTTTGAAGCGTTTTAGGGGCCCAAACTGCCGATATTTTGGGGTTTTTCCTGGCCAAATGCTTGGCAATTTTCAGTATGGCTGATACGAGCAGAATCTGACCACTTTTTGAGTTTGTGCCCGGGCACAAACTCGTTATTTTGTGGAGCAACACTCCTAAGGAATGTTGAGCGAAGTTTTTTGACAAGTGGTGCCCGTAGCTCAGTTGGTGTCGCGGCGGCAGCCGCGCTAGAGATGGGGAGTGATGCTCTAGCAACTGAGGGGATGGGGACCGGGAGCAACATTCCTAAGGAATGTTGAGCGAAGTTTTTTGACAAGTGGTGCCCGTAGCTCAGTTGGTGTCGCGGCGGCAGCCGCGCTAGAGATGGGGAGTGATGCTCTAGCAACTGAGGGGATGGGGACCGGGAGCAACATTCCTAAGGAATGTTGAGCGAAGTTTTTTGACAAGTGGTGCCCGTAGCTCAGTTGGTAGAGCATCGGATTGTGATTCCGAGTGTCGTGGGTTCAAGCCCCATCGGGCACCCATTCGTTTCCTTTTTCCCTCCAGCTACGTTACTTCCTCCCTCCAACTTCAGTCATGTATATCTCGATACACTCCTTCGTTGTCGGTCGTCGTGCCTTGCTGGAGGAAAAAATGAAATCGAATGGGCCCGCCGTGATGTGGGACTTGAACCCACGACAACAAACGAAGTGAGTTGGAGTGGGGTGAGAGTGCTAGCAGGCACCCCATTCGCCTGGCTACTCGAACCATTTTCCTCCGATGTTTCAGCTTCTTTCATTTTGCCCCTCAGGCCAGTGCCTATTCAGATCCAACTCTTTTCGAGACCGCACATCCTTTAGGCAAACCCATGAAATCACATCAAATTTGACAACCATTACACTATACCGTATAATGTAATAGTGATTGTTGGCCTCGGAAATAAAGCGGCTAAAGATATATGGGAGAATAATGAGTCGAAGTCGCTACCCAAGGATCTATGGATTAGGGCGAAAGCACTGCTGACAATCATGAACGCTACTTCAACTTTGGATGATTTGAAGATCAAGGGCCAGCCGCCAAGCATCAGACTCCACAAGTTGAAGGGCGACCGGAAGGAATACTGGAGCGTGACCATTAAGCTTCCTTGGTGCATCACGTTCAAATTTAAGAGCGGTGAGTTTTCAGATGTGAGACTCGAAAACTACCACAAAGGATAAGCTATGATTAAAAATCCAAAGCCACTACATCCAGGAATAGTTCTCAATGAAGTCTATATGAGTGAAATGGGTCTCAATCAGACTCGACTAGCAGAATTGTGTAATTGCTCACCTCGAAAAATCAATGAGATCGTTAATGGGAAGCGTGCCATTTCGCCTGAGTTCGCATTGGTTCTTGAGGATGCGCTTGGGACGACCGCTGAGATGTGGGTAAGGATGCAAGCCGAATACGATTTGTGGGAGGCAAGACAAGCTGCCTAGGAGTGGTTCCGAGCTGGCTTCATCGGCCCGCACTCAAAAATCAAATTCCCGTCCTCAGGCGGCATACGTCAAACAGGCCGTTACAAATTTGTCTCAATAGGCACCCCAGTTCCAAAATCGAATTTTACAGGCAATCCCCGTCTGCAAGCGATGCTAAAAGTCCGGCTGTTTTTAATAAATCACGTTTTCACGTAGGCGCTTTATTCGTATCTGTGGCACAGGGCAGGCCCTTTTAATTTAGTTGGATTCATGGCAAATCGAGGTCATGGAAGAATTAAGAAGCGAAGTATTGGAGTTACGAAGCCGTCAAGTTTCAAGATATTTTCATTGGCC